>Ga0075426_10000085_pt1 | contig 60484 bp, 56 predicted proteins | sample SoiMethybrSBSTD5_FD_75304 | JGI IMG/M metagenome (GOLD analysis project Ga0075426, IMG submission 75304) | Bulk soil microbial communities from a Populus tree surrounding site in Tennessee, USA - Soil MetaG P. TD hybrid SBSTD5 | ecosystem: Environmental > Terrestrial > Soil > Tree plantation... | reverse complement strand
CAGGCGGCTTGGAGGAGATGTCGTAGGTCACGCGGTTGATGCCGCGCACCTCGTTGATGATGCGGTTCGAGATCCGGGCGAGCAGCTCGTGCGGCAGCGGCGCCCAGTCCGCGGTCATGAAGTCCGTGGTGTGCACCGCGCGCAGCGCCACCGCATGCTCGTACGTGCGCCCGTCGCCCATGACGCCGACGGAGCGCACCGGCAGGAAAACGGCGAAGGCCTGCGCCGTTTTGTCGTACCAGCCGGACGCGCGCAGCTCGTCGATGAAGATGGCGTCGGCGCGTTGCAGGAGCTGGACATATTCGGGCTTGAGTTCGCCCAATATGCGCACGCCAAGGCCAGGACCGGGGAATGGATGCCGAAAGACCATCTCGCGCGGCAGGCCGAGCGCGAGACCGAGCTCGCGCACTTCATCCTTGAAGAGCTCGCGCAGCGGTTCCAACAGTTTCAGATGCAAGGTCTCCGGCAGGCCGCCCACGTTGTGGTGCGACTTGATGGTCGTCGCTTTCTTGGTCTTGCCGCCCGCGGACTCGATGACATCCGGGTAAATGGTGCCCTGCGCGAGCCATCTCGCATTGCGCACCTTCGCCGCCTCGCGCTGGAACACCTCGACGAAGTGCCGGCCGATGATCTTGCGCTTCTCCTCCGGGTCGGCGACGCCGCGCAGCGCGCTGAAAAATTCGGCGGAGGCGTCGACGTGCACGACCTTGACGTGCATGTGCTTCGCGAACGTGTCCATCACCTGCGCCGCTTCGTTGAGGCGCAGGAGCCCGTGGTCGACGAAGACACAGGTGAGCTGGTCGCCGATCGCGCGATGGATGAGCGCCGCAGCCACTGAGGAATCGACGCCGCCCGAGAGGCCGAGGATGACTTCGTCGCGGCCGACCTGCGCCTTTATTTTCTGCACGGCCTCGGACACATAGTCCGGCATGTTCCAGTCGCCGCGGCAGCCGCAGATTTCGCGCACGAAGCGCTCGAGGATCTTCGCGCCCTGGCGAGTGTGTGTGACCTCGGGATGGAATTGCACGCCGTAGAAGCGCCGTGACTCGTCCGCCATGCCGGCGATCGGACAGGCGTCGGTCGAGGCCATGACCGTGAACCCGCTCGGGAGCTGAGCGACCTTGTCGCCGTGGCTCATCCAGACTTTGAGCATCCCGTGGCCTTCGGGCGTGCGGAAGTCCTCGATGCCGTCGAGGAGCCTGGTATGGCCGCGCGCGCGGACTTCGGCATAGCCGAACTCGCGCACGCTTCCGGCCTCGACGCGGCCGCCGAGCTGCTGGGCCATGGTCTGCATGCCGTAGCAGATGCCGAGCACCGGGACGCCGAGCTGGAAGACCGCCTGCGGCGCGCGCCCGGTCGATTCCTCGTAGGCGGACATGTGGCTGCCGGAGAGGATGACCCCCGCGGCGCCGAACTCGCGCACGAAGGCGTCGGAGACGTCGCAGGGGTGGATCTCGCAGTACACGCGCGCTTCGCGCACGCGACGCGCGATGAGCTGGGTGTATTGGGCGCCGAAGTCGAGTATCAGGATCCGCTGATGCTTACTCGACCCGGTAATTGGGGGCCTCCTTGACGATCTGCACGTCATGCACGTGCGATTCGCGAATACCGGCAGCGGTGATCTCGACGAACTGGGGGCGCGTACGCATCTCGTCGATGCTCGCGCAGCCGGTGTACCCCATGCTCGCGCGCAGGCCGCCCATCAGCTGCTGCACGACCCACACCGCACTGCCCTTGTAAGGCACGCGGCCCTCCACACCCTCGGGCACGAGCTTGTCGACGTTCATGTCCGAGTCCTGGAAGTAGCGGTCGGCGGCGCCCTTCTGCATCGCTCCAAGGGAGCCCATGCCGCGGTAGGCCTTGTAGGAGCGTCCCTGGTAGAGCTCGATTTCCCCGGGCGACTCGTCGGTGCCGGCGAAAAGCGAGCCGAGCATTACCGCGTGCGCGCCGGCGGCGATGGCCTTGGCGACGTCGCCTGAGTAGCGCACCCCGCCGTCGGCGATGAGCGGCACGCCGCTCTTTTCCAGTGCCTGCGCCACGTTCTGGATGGCGCTGATCTGCGGCACGCCGACGCCGGCGACGATGCGGGTGGTGCAGATGGAGCCGGGCCCGATGCCCACTTTCACGCCGTCGGCGCCATGGTCGACGAGCGCGCGCGCGCCCTCCGCAGTGCCGACGTTGCCGCCGACGACCTGCACGCGCGGATAGCGCGTCTTGATCCACTTCACGCGATCGAGCACGCCCTGCGCATGGCCGTGCGCCGTGTCGACGATGAGCACGTCGGCGCCCGCCTCGACGAGCGCTCCGACGCGCTCGTCGGTGCCCTCGCCCACGCCGACCGCCGCGCCGACGCGCAGCTTGCCGTGCGCGTCCTTGCACGCGTTCGGATGCTCGACTTCCTTGAGGATGTCCTTGACCGTGACGAGGCCCTTCAGGCGAAAGTCGTCGTCCACCACGAGCACGCGCTCGAGGCGATGGCGATGCATGAGCGCCGTCGCTTCCTCGCGGCTCGCGCCCTCGCGCACCGTGATCAGCTTCTCCTTCGGCGTCATGATCGACTTCACCGGCTGGTCGAGGTCGGCCTCGAAGCGCAGGTCGCGGTTCGTGACGATGCCCACGACCTTGCCGCCGTCGCGCACCACCGGGAAGCCGGAGATCTTGTACTGCTGCTGCAGCGCCATGACCTCGCGCACCGTCATGTCCGGCGGCACCGTCATCGGATCGCGCAGCACGCCCGACTCGAAGCGCTTCACCTTGGCGACTTCCGCGGCCTGCGCCTGCGGGCTCAGGTTCTTGTGGACGATGCCGATGCCGCCTTCCTGCGCGATCGCGATCGCGAGGCGCGCTTCGGTCACCGTGTCCATGGCCGCCGAAACGAGCGGGATGTTGAGCTCGAGCTGGCGGGTGAGGCGGCTCTTCAGCGAAGCGTCACGAGGCAGGATGCGCGAGTGGGCGGGGAGGAGGAGAACATCGTCGAAGGTCAGCGCCTTCTGGATCACCCGCATGAGATTACGCTCGTTCGCAAAGCGGCATTTTACACGAGTGTCCCCGCGCGCAGATGCGATACTGTCATCCGTTACGGGGATGGAGCGTTGATCGACTAATGAAAAAACTACTGATGATCGCCCTCGCGGCCGCGTTCTCGAGCGCCGCCACGGCGCAGCTCTACAAGTGGAACGACAGGAACGGCCACGTGCAATACGGCGATACGCCGCCGGGCGACGCGCAGAACGTCACGCGCCTGAAGGCACCGCCGCGCGGATCGGCACCGGCTCCGGCGGCGCCGGATGCGAAGAAGGACGCGGCCGCCAAGGACAAGGCGCTCACGCCCGAAGAAGCATTCAAGAAGCGCCAGCAGGAGCGCACCGAAGCCGACCAGAAGGCGGCGAAGGAACGCGCGGACGCGGACACGAAGCGCACCAATTGCGAGCAGGCGCAGGCCAATCTGCGCCAGCTGCAGAGCGGCCAGCGCATGGCCACGGTGAACGCCGCCGGCGAGCGCATCATCGTCGACGACGACCAGCGCGCGCGCGATATCGACCGGGCGCAGCGCGCCGTCGCCGAATGGTGCAAGTGATCTAGCGGCGGCGTTTCCCGGCGCGCTCGCGCCGCCGTTCCTTCGGGTCGATCAGCAACTCGCGATAGATCTCGACGCGATCGCCGTCGGCGAGCCGCGTCTCGGCGCTCACGCGCCTGCCGTATACCCCTAGCGCGCCGAGCCCGATGTCGGGATGCCGAGCCGCCATGCCGGATGCGGCGAGCGCATCGCGCACCGTGGAGCCGCCCGGCAGCTGCACGCTGACCACATCCGAGGCGTCGCGAACGGCATAGACGACCTCGACGCGGATCATCGCGACAGTTCGTCCGCCCGCCGGGTGAAGGCGTCGACCATGGTGTCGGCGATCTGGTCGAAAAGCGGCTCGAGCAGCCGGCCGAGCGCGCGGCTCGCGAACTGATAGCGCATCGAAAACTCGATCTGGCAGGCATGCTCGGCGAGCGGCGTGAAGCGCCACGCGGCGGCGAACTCGCGGAACGGCCCTTCGACGAGCCGCATGTCGATGGCGCGCTCCGGCAGGTTCTCGTTCTCCGTGGTGAACGACTGCCGGATGCCGCCCACGCCGGCGGTCAGCGTGGCGCGCTTGCGGGTGCCGGCCGCTTGCACGCGCGCCTCGAGGCACCAGGGCAGGAAGCGCGGATACGATTCGATGTCGTCGACGAGCGCGTACATCTCGCTCGCCGAGTGCTCGACGATCGCGGATCGGGCGATTTCCTTCATGCACTAGAATTCTTCATGTCCATCGTCGACAACCGCAAGGCGTCCCACGATTATTTCATCGAGGAGCGCTACGAGGCGGGAATCGCGCTCGAGGGCTGGGAAGTGAAGGCCATCCGCGCGGGCCGGGCGCAGATCGGCGATGGCTACGTGATGGTCCGCGGCGCCGAGCTTTACCTCATCGGCGCGCACATCAGTCCGCTGCCGACGGTTTCGACGCATTTCGTGCCGGATCCGACGCGCACCCGCAAGCTCCTCATGCACGCGGAAGAAATCCGCCGCCTGATCGGCAAGGTCGAGCAGCGCGGCTATTCCCTCATCCCGCTCAATCTGCACTATGCCAAGGGCAGGATAAAGCTGGACATCGCGCTCGCACGCGGCAAGCTCAAGCACGACAAGCGCGCCGACGAGCGCGACCGGGAATGGAACCGGGAGAAGCAGCGGCTGCTACGCAGCCGCTGATTTCTTGCTCGGCGCCGCCTCGGCGAGCGCCATCCAGGTGGAGACGACCGTATCGGGATTGAGCGACAGGCTCTCGATGCCCTGCTCCATCAGCCAGCGCGCGAGGTCGGGATGGTCGGAGGGCCCCTGCCCGCAGATGCCGACGTACTTGCCGTGCTTGCGGCAGGCGCGGATCGCCATGGCGAGCATCGCCTTCACCGCGGCATCGCGCTCGTCGAAGCCCTCGGCGACGAGGCCGGAATCGCGGTCGAGGCCGAGCGTGAGCTGCGTGAGGTCGTTCGAGCCGATCGAGAAGCCGTCGAAGAGCTCGAGGAACTCCTCGGCGAGCACCGCGTTGGAAGGCAGCTCGCACATCATGACGATGCGCAGGCCGTTGCTGCCGCGTTTCAGGCCGTTCGCTTCCAGCAGCGCGTGGACCTGCTTCGCTTCGCTGATGGTGCGCACGAACGGCACCATCAGCTCGACGTTGGTGAGGCCGAGCGTCTCGCGCACCTTGCGCAGCGCCGCGCACTCGAGCTCGAAGCACTCGCGGAAGCTCGGCGCGATGTAGCGCGACGCGCCGCGGAAGCCGAGCATCGGGTTCTCCTCGTCGGGCTCGTAGCGCTCGCCGCCGAGGAGCTTGCGGTACTCGTTCGACTTGAAGTCGGAGAGGCGCACGATCACGGGCTTGGGCCAGAAGGCGGCCGCGATCGTGGCAACCCCTTCGACCATCTTCTCGATGAAGAAGGTGCGCGGATCGGGATAGCCGCGCGCCGCCGCCTCGACCTTGCGCCTGAGCGCCGGCTCGAGCTTCGCGTGCTCGATGCAAGCGCGCGGATGCACGCCGATCTCGTTGTTGATGATGAACTCCAGCCGCGCAAGGCCGACCCCGGCATTGGGCAGCTGCGCGAACTCGAAGGCGAGCTGCGGGTTGCCGACGTTCATCGCGATCTTGACCGGGATGCGCGGCATGTCGCCGCGCTCGCGGCTCGACACCTCGAAGGGAAGCAGGCCTTCGAAGACGCTGCCGGTGTCGCCCTCGGCGCAGCACACGGTGACGGGCTGGCCGTCTTTCAGGCGCTGCGTCGCATCGCCGCTGCCGACCACGGCAGGAATGCCGAGCTCGCGCGCGATGATCGCGGCATGGCAGGTGCGGCCGCCGCGGTTGGTGATGATGGCGGCGGCGAGCTTCATCACCGGCTCCCAGTTGGGGTCGGTCATGTCGGTGACGAGCACGTCGCCCTTCTTCACGCGCGACATTTGCGCGGAATCCGGTATCACCCGCACCGTGCCGCTGCCGATCTTGTTGCCGATGGCGCGGCCGGTCACCAGCACGCGCGAGCGCCCCTTGAGCGCATAGCGCTCCTCGACCTCGGCGCGCTTGCGCGATTTGACGGTCTCGGGGCGCGCCTGCAGGACATAGAGGTTGCCGTCGGCGCCGTCCTTGCCCCACTCGATGTCCATCGGCCGGCCGTAGTGGCGCTCGATCGCTACCGCGTAGCGCGCAAGCTCGAGCACCTCGGCGTCCGTGAGGGAGAAGCGGTGCCGCTCGGCCTCCGGCACCTCCACCGTGCGCGTCGATTTGCCGGCGCTTTGGGCGCTGGCAAAGACCATTTTCTGCAGCTTCGAGCCGAGCGCACGGCGCACGATCGCCGGCTTGCCGCGCTCGAGCATCGGCTTGTGCACGTAGAACTCGTCCGGGTTCACTGCGCCCTGGACGACGAGCTCTCCGAGTCCGTAGGACGAGGTGATGAACACCACATCGCGGAAGCCGGACTCCGTGTCGAGCGTGAAGAGCACCCCGCTCGCCCCGAGGTCGCTGCGCACCATCTGCTGCACAGCCGCCGACAGCGCGACGTCGGCGTGGGCGAAACCCTGGTGCACGCGGTACGAGATGGCGCGGTCGTTATAGAGCGAGGCGAAGACGTGCTTGATGGCCGCGAGTACGTTGTCGACGCCGCGGATGTTCAGGTAGGTTTCCTGCTGTCCGGCAAACGAGGCATCGGGCAGGTCTTCAGCCGTGGCGGAGGAGCGCACGGCGAATGAAGTGTCACCTGAGGTTTGCGACTCAAGCTGCTGATAGAACGAGCGAATGTCTCGATCAAGATCGGCCGGAAACGGCGCCGCGGCGATCCACGAGCGGATCTCCTTGCCGCAGGCGGCGAGCGCGTTGACGTCGTCGCAGTCGAGGCTCTTCAGCTTCTCGGTGATGCGCCGCTCGAGGTCGTTGCCGGCGAGGAATTCGCGGAAGGCATCCGCGGTGGTGGCGAAGCCGCCCGGAACACGGATGCCGGCGGCGGCGAGCGCTGCCGTCATTTCGCCCAGCGAGGCGTTCTTCCCGCCGACCTGCGGCAGGTCCTTGAGCCGCAGATCCTTGAGCCAGGCTAGACGCATTGGCTTAGTATTTTAGTGACCATGACGCAGCGCCGCACGGTGTTTTTCGTCTCCGATGGCACGGGCATCACGGCGCAGATGCTGGGCCATAGCTTGCTGACCCAGTTCGAGGGCGTCGAGTTCAACCAGGTCACGCTGCCCTTCGTCGACAGCGCGGAGAAGGCGGAGGACTGCCTCGCCCGCATCGAGGCGGAAGCGGCGAACGGCAACGGCAAGCCGATCGTGTTCTCCACGCTCGTCAACCAGGACGTGCGTACCGTCGTGCGCCGCGCGCAGGCGCTCTTCGTCGACTTCTTCGAAACCTTCATCGACCCGCTGGAAGCCGGGCTGGGCGTGAAATCGAGCCATACGATCGGGCGCTCGCACAGCGCCATGGATAAAAAGGAGTATCACCAGCGTATCGAGGCGATCAATTTCGCCATGGCGCACGACGATGGCGCCTCCCACCGCGAGCTGGAGCAAGCCGACGTGATCCTGATCGGTGTGTCGCGCAGCGGCAAGACGCCGACCAGCCTATACCTGGCGTTGCAGTTCGGCGTGAAAGCGGCCAACTATCCGCTCATCCCGGAGGACTTCCAGCGCGGCAAGCTACCCGAAGCCCTGCGGCCGCAGAAGACTAAGCTTTTCGGGCTGACGATCGCCCCCGAGCGTCTGCATGAGATCCGCAAGGAGCGGCGGCCCGACAGCCGCTACGCGGCGCTCGACAACTGCCGCTACGAGGTCGACGAAGCCGAGAGCCTGATGCGCCGCGAAGGCATCCACAGCATCAACTCGACCAGCAAGTCGATCGAGGAAATCGCCACGACCATCCTGCGCGAGCTCAGGATCCCGCGGCAGATCTACTGAACGCCTCGTACAGGCAGATGGCAGCCGCGGCCGCCACGTTGAGCGACTCCGCGCCGCGTGCCATCGGGATCGTCACCCGCTCGGCCGCGCGCGCGAGGACCACGGCGCTGAGACCCGCGCCTTCGGCGCCGAACGCCCAACCCAGCAAACCCGTGAGGGGGACATCGCGCAACGAGCTGCCGCCGCGCGAAACCGTGCAGAGCAGCCGGCCCCGGAAATCGCCGAGCGCGGCGCCGAGGTCCTCGACCTGGCGGATGCCGAGCGCGAAGTGGCCGCCCTGCCCGGCGCGCAGCACCTTAGGCGACCAGGGATCGGCGCACTGCCGGTCGAGGACCACTTCACCGGCCGAGAACGCCGCGGCGCCACGGATGATGGCGCCGACGTTGCCCGCGTCCTGCACGCCCTCGAGGAATACGCTCGGGCCGGGTCGGCGCAGCTGCGGCAGCGGGACTTCGGCGGCAATGCCGGGCGGCGTGCGCGCGTCGGCGATGGCGGCGAACGCGTTCTCGCTCAATACAAAGACTTGTTGCTGGCGAACCAGCCCGGCGATCTCCGGCCTGGCGAGCGCCGCCTCGGTGGCGAGCAATGCCGCGGGCTTGATGCCGGCGCCCAGGGCGGCGGCGAGGAGGTGCGGGCCTTCGATCAGCACGCGCCCCTCGACCCGGCGCAGCCGGCCGTCGCGCGCGAGCTTCGCCCAGCGCTTCACTCGGGCGTTGTCGCGCGAGCGGATGATCAGGTGCGCTTGCCTTTGAGCTCTAGCCGCGCCTTACGCAGCATCTGGTCGACGAGGTCGACATGCGGCGCCGCGTGCGCCGTCGCGCGCACGTCGGCGTAGGTGCGCTGCAGGCGCTTCCTCTGTTGGTCAAAGGTGGCGAGCTTGGCCGGCTTGCCGATCAGGTTGGTGCCGGCCGCGAGCTTGAAGGCCTCGCAGTACATGCGATAGCTGCGCACGCGCAGCTCTTCTTCCATCAGGGCCCAGGGCTGGGCGAAAAGATCCTGCTGGAAGAACACGCCGATCGCATAGAAGCTGCGCCGATGGATCTCGCAGGGGCCGAGGCGCCCGAGCGCCTCCAGGTGCTCAGGCGTCGCGTAGCCTTTGTGCCGGTGAAAGCCGTACTGCGGGAAGCGATCGTGCAGCGCCGTCATCTCGGCGTCGCGGGTGGTCTTGGCGAGGATCGAGGCGGCCGAGATGCACTTTTCCTTGGCGTCGCCATCGACGATCGCCGTCGCGCTGCAGCCGAGGCCCGGTGGGCACGAATTGCCGTCGATGAGCGCGTGCTCGGGCGGGAGCGCCAGTCCGGAGACGGCGCGCCGCATGGCGAGCATCGACGCGTGGAAGATGTTGAGGCGATCGATCTCCTCCACGGAGGCGAAAGCGACCGACCAGGCGAGCGCGCGTTCCTTGATGCGCGCCGCGAGGACTTCGCGTCGGTCCGGCGTCAGCACCTTGGAATCGGCGAGCCCGTTCACCCGGCGCGCCGGGTCGAGGATCACCGCGGCCGCGTACACCGGCCCGGCGAGCGGGCCGCGCCCGGCCTCATCGACGCCGCAGACGAGCGCTTTACTTAAGAACGCTGAGGACGGCATCGGCCGCCTTCTCTGCCGCGTTCTGGCGCAGCAGCTCGTGGAATTCGCGGAAGCGCTCGATCTGGCGACGTTGCGCGGCCGTGTCGCGCACGAGGCTCAGGAGCGCGCCGGCAAGGTTCGCCGGGCTCGCCTCGTCCTGCAGCAGCTCAGGGACCAGGCGCTCGCCGGCGAGGATGTTCGGCATGCCGACGTAGGGCAGATAAAGCATCTGGCGCATGAGCGCCCATGTTATCGGAGACTGCCGGTAGGCGATCACCATCGGGCACTTGAAGAGCGCCGTCTCGAGCGTGGCCGTGCCGCTCGCGACCAGCGCGATGTCGGCCGCGGCGAGCGCCTCGTGGCTGTGACCAAAAAGCAAAGTGAGGGGCAGATCGGTGCGCTGGTTCTCGTGGATCGCCCGCTCGAACATCTCGCGCGTCTCGCGCGTGACCATCGGGCAGACGAAATGCACCTCGTGGATCTCCTGGCGGAAGCGGTGCGCGGCGAGCACGAACGCGCCCGCCATGTACTCGAGCTCCGAGCGGCGGCTGCCGGGAAGGAGCGCGACGATGAGCTTGCGCGAAGGCAGCCGCAGCTGCGCGCGTGCCTCGTCCTTCGGCGGGTCGAAGGGAATCACGTCGGCGAGCGGATGGCCGACGTAGGTCACCGGCACGCCCGCCGCCTTGTAGAGCGGCTCCTCGAACGGGAACATGACGAGGATGCGATTCACCGAGCGCGCGATGCGCCGCACGCGCCAGCGGCGCCACGCCCATACCGCCGGGCTCACGTAGTGAATCGTCGGGATGCCGGCATCCTTCAGCTTGCGCTCGAGACCGAGGTTGAAGTCGGAGGAGTCGACGCCGATGAAAAGATCGGGCTGGTCGCGCAGCATCCCCTTGGCGAGGCTCGCGCGGATGCGCATGATCTCGCGATAGTGGCGCAGCGCTTCCGCGTAGCCGCGCACCGAGAGCTTGTCCATCGGGAAATGCGACTGCAGGCCTTCGGCGCTCATGCGCGGTCCGCCGATGCCGGCGAACTCCATGGCCGGCCGGCGCGCCTTCAGCGCGGCGATGAGGTGCGCGCCCAACAGGTCGCCGGAGGCTTCGCCGGCCACCATGCCGACGCGCAGTTGCCGTGCCATGGCCGCTATCGGATGATGCCGCGCTTCGAGCGCGCGAGGAAATCGAGGATCTCCCGCACCTGCGGGCACTTCGCGACCTGCGCCTCGAGCTCGCGCCGCGCTTCCTCCAGGCCGAGGCCGCTGCGGTAGAGGGTGCGGTAGGCGCGCTTCAGCCCCGCGATCGCGTCCGGCGAAAATCCGCGGCGCTTGAGGCCTTCGCTGTTGATGCCGTAAGGCCGCGCCATGTTGCCCGCAGCGGTGACGAAGGGCGGCAGATCCTGCGGCAGGTAGGTTCCCATGCCGGTGAAGGCGTGCGCACCGACGTGCACGAACTGGTGCACGAGCGTGGTTGCGCCGAAGATCGCCCAGTCGCCCACCGTGACGTGGCCTGCGAGCTGGCAGGCGTTGGCGAAGATGGTGTGACTGCCGATCTGGCAGTCGTGCGCGAAGTGCACGTAGGCCATGATCCAGTTGTCGTCGCCCACGCGCGTGACGCCGGCATCGAGCGCCGTGCCGCGGTTGATGGTGACGTACTCGCGCAGCGTGTTGTTGTCGCCGATTTCCACCGCCGTGTCCTCGCCCGCGTACTTCTTGTCCTGGGGCGGCGCGCCGATCGAGGCGAAATGGAAGATCTTGTTGTTGCGGCCGATGCGCGTGCGGCCATCGAGCACGACATGCGCGCCGATCGAGCTCGCTTCGCCGATCTCGACCTGCGGGCCGATGACGCTGTAGGGGCCGACGCTCACGCCGGCAGCGAGGCGGGCCCGGCGATCGACGATCGCGCTCGGGTGGACCTCCGCGCTCATACCGGCTCGATGGTCTGCTTGGAGCAGAGGATCGTCGCCTCGGCGACGACGTCACCGTTGACGCGCGCGACGCAATTGAACTTGGCGATGCTGCGCAGCTGCCGCTCGAGATGCACCTCGATCTCGAGCTGGTCTCCAGGAACGACCGGCCGCTTGAAGCGCGCGTTGTCGATGCCGACGTAGTAATAGACCGTGCGATCGTCGGGCATCGTGTTGTTGGTGCGGAAGATGAGCACGCCCGCCGCCTGCGCCATCGCCTCGAGGATCAGCACGCCGGGCATGATCGGCCGGTGCGGGAAGTGCCCGGGGAAGAACGGCTCATTGGCCGAGACGTTCTTCACCGCGAGGATGCGCTTGCCCGGCTCGCACTCCTTGACCCGGTCCACCATGATGAACGGATAGCGCTGCGGCAGGTGCGCGAGCACCTGGTTGACGTCCATCTCAGCCATTTTTCTTTCCTTTGCGGCGAAGCTCGGCCGCGGCGCGGGCCCAGGAGGAATGTTCGTCGAACGGATAGACGCCGGTGTAGGTGCCCGGCTTGAGGATCGAGCGCGAGACGAGCGTCCCGGCCGAAATGTTGACGTGATCGACGATGCGCAGATGGCCGACGATGATCGCCGCGCCGCCGATGGTGCAATGCCGGCCGATGTCGGCGCTGCCCGCGATGCCCGCGCAGCCAGCGATCGCCGTGTGCGCACCGATCCTCACGTTGTGACCGACCTGGATCTGGTTGTCGAGCTTCACGCCGTCCTCGATGACCGTGTCGTCGATGGCGCCGCGGTCCACCGTGGTATTCGCGCCGATCTCGACATCGTCGCCGATCTTGACGCCGCCGATCTGCGGGATCTTGATCCAGCGCCCTTCGTCCTCGGCGATGCCGAAGCCGTCGGCGCCGAGCACGGCGCCGGCGTGAATGATGGCGCGAGCGCCGATACTGCAGCCGGGATACACCACCACCCGGGGATAGAGCACGCTGTCGTCGCCGATCGCGACTTGCTCGCCGACGACGCAACCGGCGCCGATCGAGACGCGCGCGCCGAGCTTTGCGCTCTTTGCCACCACGGCCGAGGCATGCACGCCGGGCTCCTGGCGCACCAGCGCATTGAATAATTGCGACACTCGCGCGAAGTAGGCGTACGGATTTTCGGCGACGATGCGCGGCAGCCGGGTCTCCTCCTCCGCCTCGGCCCCGAGCACCACGGCGCCCGCGCGCGTGGCGGCGAGCTGCCCGCGGTAGCGACTGCCGGTGAAGAAGCTGATGTGCTCGGCCTGCGCGCCTTCGAGCGAGGCGACCTGGTGCACGAGCGTCTGCGGGTCGCCGGCCACCCGGCCGCCCAGGCGCTGCACGATCTGCCCGAGCGTCAACGGCCCCGGCATGGGTTCACTTCGAGGGCGGCTTGGCGTCGAGCGCTTTGATCACCTTGTCGGTGATGTCGATGCGCGGGCTCGCGAACACGGCGTCCTGGAAGATGATGTCGTACTTTTCCTGCTCGGCGATCTGGCGGATGACGCGGTTCGCCTGCTCGACGACCTGCGCGAGCTCCTCGTTGCGCCGCTGGTTGAGGTCCTCGCGGAACTCGCGCTGCTTGCGCTGGAACTCGCGGTTGAGGTCGCCGAAGTCGCGCTCCTTCGTGCGCCGCTGCGTCTCGCTCATCGTCACGCTGTTCTTTTCCAGGTCTTCCTGCATGCGCTTGAGCTGGTCGGCGACGCGTGCCAGCTCCTGGTCGCGCTTCTGGAACTCCGCCTCGATTTTCTTCTGCGCGCGCTGCGCCGGCGCCGCGTCGCGCAGGATGCGCTCGGTGTTGACGAAGCCGAATTTGCTCACCGGTGCGCCCGGCGCGCCGGACTTGTCCTGGGCGAGCGCCGAGCAGGCGAAGAAGGCCGCGCAGAGCGCGAAGAAACGGACGTGTTTCATTGGCTGCTTAGAATCCCGTACCGAAGGTGAATTGTAGCCGCTGGATGCGATCTTCGCTCTTGGCGTTGAGCGGCTGAGCGAAGGACAGGCGCAGCGGCCCGAACGGCGAGCTCCAGAAGAAGCCGAAGCCGGTCGAGTAGCGCAGGTCGTTGAACGCGAAGCTCTGCGCGAACACGTTGCCGCCATCGATGAACCACTCGAGCCGCAGCGACGGATCATTCGCCGCGCCCGGCATCGGGAAGAGCACCTCGAGCGAGCCGGTCGCCTTGCGGTTGCCGCCGACCGCGGCGCCGTTCACGTCCTGCGGGCCGAGCGAGAACGAGCGATAGCCGCGCACCGAGCCCGGGCCGCCGGCGAAGAAGTTCTTGAAGAACGGAAGCGGCTTGCCGGAGAGGCCGCCCGCGGCGCCGAGCTCGCCTCCGGCGAGGAAGGTGAGGGTGCGTGAGATCGGGTAGTACCACTGGTGCTGATAACCGAGGCGCACGTACTCGAGATCGCCCTGCGCGACTTCGCTGCTCGCGCGCACGAAAGTTCCCGAGCGCGTGGTGATCAGGCTGTCGCGCGTGTCGCGCGACCAGCCGAGCGTGGCGGCGCCGTAGCGGTAATGGTTGCCGAACTGCTGCACGAAGTTGAGGTAGCTGAGCGGGCTCGTGTCGAAGGTCGTGAGGTTCACCGTCTCGAAGTTGAGGCCGAGATCGATGCGGCTCACTTCCGACACCGGGTAGCCCCACTTGATGCCGCCGCCGAGCGCGTCGCTCTCGTAGGCGCCGATCGAGAGCGCCGAGGCGTTGGTCTTGCGCTTGTAGACATCGAAGCCCTGGCTCACGCCGTTCACCGTGTAATAGGGATCGACGTACGAGATCGAGTAGACCTTGTTCACGGTGCCGCTGTTGACGTTGAACGAGAGGAACTTGCCGGTACCGAAGATGTTCGACTGCGTGAGGGACGTCGAGATCGAGACCTTCTCCACGCTCGAGAAGCCGACGCCGAAGAGAATCGCCCCGGTGGGGCGCTCCTTGACCGTGTAGACGACGTCGACCTGGTCGGGGCTGCCCTCGACCGGTACGGTCTCGACGTTCACCTCGCTGAAGTACTGCGTGCGGTCGATGCGCCGGCGCGAGAGCTGGATCTTGGAGGCGTCGTAGTAGGCGCCCTCGAGCTGGCGCATCTCGCGCCGGATGACCTCGTCGCGCGTCTTGGAGTTTCCGGTCACGTCGACGCGGCGCACGTACACGCGGCGCCCGGGGTCGACGACGATGTTGAAGGAGACGCTGCGCTTCTCCTTGTCGACCTCCGGGATCGCGTTGGCGTTGGCGAACGCGTAGCCGTCGTTGCCCAGGCGATCGGCGATCGCCTTGGTGCTCGCCGCGAGCTTCTCGCGCGAGAAGACGTCGCCACTCTTCAGCTGCACCATCTTCTCGAGCTCGGCGCGCGGCACGACGAACTGGCCGGAGAGGTCGACCTTCGACACCGTGTACTTCTCGCCCTCGACGATGTTGACCGTGATGTAGATGTCGCGCCGGTCGGGGCTGATCGACACCTGCGTCGACTCGATGCTGAAGTCGAGGTAGCCGCGGTTCTGGTAGAAGGCGCGCAGGTTCTCGAGGTCGGCCGAGAGCTTCTCGCGCGAATAGCGGTCCTGCTTCGTGTACCAGGTGAGCCAGCCGGGCGTGCGCAGCACGAACTCGTCGACGAGCTGGCTTTCGCGGAACGCCTTGGCGCCGACGATGTTGATGCCGCGGATCTTCGCCACTGATCCCTCGGTCACCGCGATGTTGATGCCGACGCGGTTCCTCTCGAGCGGCGTTACCGTGGTCTGGATCTCCGCCGCGTACATGCCGCGCGAGAGATACTGGCGCTTCATCTCGAGCTCGGTCGATTCCAGGAGCGCGCGGTCGAAGATGCGCCCCTCCGCCATGCCGACCTCGCGCAGCACCTTGCGCACGTTCTCCGGCTCGAACTCCTTCATCCCCGAGAAATCGATCGACGCGATCGCCGGCCGCTCCTCGACGTAGATGACGAGCACATCGTTGTCCACCTCGAGGCGCACGTCCTTGAAGAAGCCAGTGGCGTAGAGCGCGCGCAGCGCCGCCTGCGCCTTCTCCTCGGTCATGGTCTCCCCGACCTTGATCGGCAGGTAGCTGAAGACGGTGCCGGGCTCGGTGCGCTGCAGCCCCTCGACGCGGATGTCCTTGACGGTGAAAGGAGCGAATGATTGCGCCTGCGCCGCCGCGGCTGCCGCAAATGCGAACGCGGCAAGCACCGCGGCCAACCGTGCTCGAATCATCAACCCGTCAGCAGGCGATTCAGATCGTTGTAGAAGGCGAAGGCCATCATCACCAGTAGCAGCGCAAGACCGACGCGCTGCCCGAGCTCCATGAAGCGCTCGGAGACCGGCCTGCCTTTCACTATTTCGATCGCATAGTACATCAGGTGTCCGCCGTCGAGCAGCGGAATGGGCAGCAGGTTCAGCACGCCGAGGCTGATGCTGATGAGCGCGAGGAACGTGAGGTACGACACCCATCCGAGGCTCGCCGACTGGCCGGCGAAGTCGGCGATCGTGACCGGCCCGGAAAGATGGCGCCACGAGACTTCGCCGATCAGCATCTTGCCGAGCATCTTCAGGCTGAAGAGCGCGATGTCGGCGGTCTTCGCCGACGCGCGCGCGAGGCTCGCGAGCGGCCCGTAGCGCACGCGCACCACGAGCTTGTCGGCGTAGCCTTCGGGCTGCTGCGGGCCGGCGCCGATGCGGCCGATGCGCGCGGCGCCGCCATTGACGGCGTCGGGCACGACCTGCAGCGTTTCGCGCGCGCCGGAGCGCTCGATCGTGATGGCGAGCCCGGCACCCGGATGCGAGCGGATCACGTTGACGAACGCTTCCCAGCTCTCGATCGGCTGCGCGTCGACGCGCACGATGCGATCGCCCGGTTTCAGGCCCGCGCGCTCCGCCGCTCCGCCCGGCACGATCTGGCCGAGCACCGCGGCGAGCGGAGGCCGATAAAGGCGCAAGCCCACGCGCTCGAGCACGTCGCTTTCCACTTCGTTCGACGGGAAGCCGCTCAGATCGAGCGTCGCCATGGCGATGTGGCCGCGCTCATCGAGCGTCTCGAGCTGCAGCGGCTTTCTCTCCAGGGCAGCCTGCAGCACGCGCCAGCGCAGTTCCTGCCACGTCGTGATCGGCTCGCCGTCGATCGCGCGCACCGTGTCGCCGGCGTGCACGCCGGCCGCGGCGGCCGCGCTTGCCGCCGGAGGCGCGCCGAGCAGCGGCCTCGCTTCGGGCAGCCCGTACATGAAGAGCCCGGCGTACACAAGCACGGCAAAGACGAAGTTGAAGAGCGGGCCGGCGAGCACGATGGCGAAGCGCTTCCAGACGCGCTGCCGGTTGAACGCGCGCTCGAGCTCCGCGGGCGCCACCGGGCCCTCGCGCTCGTCGAGCATCTTCACATAGCCGCCGAACGGGATCGCCGCCAGCACCCATTCGGTGCGGTCCGGTCCCAGGCGCCAGAGGGCGAGCGGCCTGCCGAAGCCCACCGAGAAGCGCAGCACCTTGACGCGGCAGAGCCGCGCGACGATGTAGTGCCCGTACTCGTGCACGACGATCAGCACGCCGAGCGCGACGATGAAAGCGACGATGGTCTGCACGAGGCTCATGCGGCGCGCGCGAGCACGCAGGCCCCGGCGGCGCGGCGTGCCTGATCATCGGCGGCCATGACGGCGTCGAGATCGGCGGCCGGCGCGCGAGGCACCGCCGCGAGCGTATCGGCGATCACGCGCGCGATGCTCGTGAACGGCAGCCGGCGCGCGAGGAAGGCGTCGACCGCCACCTCGTTCGCGGCGTTGAGCACGGCGGGCGCCGTGCCGCCGTGCTCGAGCGCCTGGTAGGCGAGCCGCAGGCAGGGAAAGCGCCGCTCGTCCGGGCGCTCGAAGGAGAGGTCCTTCATCGCCGTCAGGTCGAGCGGGCGGGCGCCGGAGGCGATGCGCTCGGGATAGCCGAGCGCATGCGCGATCGGCACGCGCATGTCCGGATTGGAGAGCTGCGCGATGAGCGAGCCGTCGACGTATTCCACCAGCGAGTGCACGATGCTCTGCGGATGGATCACGACCTCGATCGCGGCGCTCGGCAGGTCGAAGAGCCAGCGCGCCTCGATCACTTCGAGGCCCTTGTTCATCATGGTCGCGGAGTCCACCGAGATCTTGCGCCCCATGACCCAGTTGGGGTGCGCGCACGCCTCAATCGGCGTCACGGCGTCGAGCGACTCGAGCGGCGCGGCGCGAAACGGCCCGCCCGAGGCGGTGAGCACGATGCGCCGCACGGCCTTGATGTCGGAGAGGCACTGGAAGACGGCGTTGTGCTCGCTGTCGACCGGCAGCACGGTCGCGCCGCCTTCGCGCGCCGCGCGCATGAGGAGCGGCCCCGCCATCACCAGCGCTTCCTTGTTCGCGAGCAGCACGCGCTTGCCGGCGCGCGCGGCCGCGAGGGTCGAGGCGAGCCCGGCCGCACCGACGATCGCCGCCATCACCACGTCGCAGCGGCCATCGCGCGCCAGCTCCTCGAGCGCGGCCGGGCCGAAGAGGAGCTCCGTGCCGCACTCGGCGAAGGCGGCGGCGAGCTTCGCGTTCGGTGCAAGCCCGGCGAGCACCGCGTAGCGCGGGCGGTGCGTGCGCGCGAGCGCGAGGAGCGCATCGCTCGAGCTGTGGGCGCTCAGCGCGAACACGCGGTAGCGCCCGGCATGGCGCGCCACGACATCGAGCGTGCTCGAGCCGATGGAACCCGTGGCGCCGAGAATTGCGAGATTCACGCGTTTGCCCTCATCCACGGCAAGAGAAGCGCCGCGAGCGGCAGCGTCGCGGTAGCGCTGTCGATGCGGTCGAGGATGCCGCCGTGGCCCGGCAGCAGCGCCCCGCTATCCTTCACACCAGCCTGGCGCTTGGCGGCGGACTCGAACAGGTCGCCGACAATGCTGATCGCGGCGAGCAGCACGGCCGCGGCGGCCGCCACCGCCCACGCATCCCGGTCGGTGAAGACGGCGAGAATGATAGCGTAGGCGAGCGCCCCGCAGAGCCCGCCGCCGGCGCCTTCCCAGCTCTTGCCCGGGCTGATTGTCGGCGCGAGCCTGCGCCGGCCCCATTTACGGCCGACGAAGTAGGCCGCGGTATCGGCGATCCACACGAGGACGAGCACCATCAGCACCTGCGCCGGCGGCAGCGCGACGAGCGCGAGGCCCGCCGGCACGAGCACGCAGAAGCCGCTCGCGACGAGCGCGGCGCGCTGCTCCGTACGCACGCCGCGCGTGAGCCAGAACGGCACCACCACGATCCAGAAGAACGCAGCGGCCTCGAAGCCGAGCATCGCCTTGCCGGTGGCGAGGAGCAGCGCAAACGCCGCCGCGATCAGCGCCGAGTAGATCCCCGTGGCGAGCGCGCTCAGCCGGCAGAGCCGCGCCCATTCGGCGGCCGCTGCGGCCAGGATCGCGGCGGCGAGCACGGCGAGCGCGATCCTCGGCAGCCAGAAGAGCGCGGCGAGAAGAAGCGCGATGAGCACCGCCGCGGTGGCGAGCCGCGCGGCGAGCGAGCCGCTCAGGCGACCTCGGCGCGCTTTGCCGGATCTGAGGCGGCCACCTGCTCGCTCGTGCGGCCGAAGCGGCGCTCGCGGCTGCGGTAGGAGGCGATCGCCTGATCGAGCGCTGCGGCGTCGAAGTCCGGCCACAGCGTCTCGGTGAAATAGAGCTCGGTGTACGCGAGCTGCCAGAGCAGGAAATTGCTGATGCGCTGCTCGCCGCCGGTACGGATGAAGAGATCGGGCTCGGGCGCATAGCTCATGGCGAGATGCGCCGCGAGCGCGGCCTCGTCGAGCTTTTCCAGGCTTTCCTTTTCGGCCGCCAGCCGCGCGAGCGCCTGCATGATGTCCCAGCGCCCGCCGTAGTTCGCCGCGATGGTGAGCGTGAGCCGCTGGTTCTGCGCGGTGAGCGCCTCCGCCTGCTCGATCAGGAGCCCGATCTTGCGTCCGAAGCGTCGCGTGTCGCCGACGACCTTGAGGCGCACGCCCGCGCGGTGCAGCCGCTCGGCCTCGCTCGTGAGCGCGCTCTGGAAGAGCTGCATGAGGAGCGCCACCTCCTCGGCCGGACGGCGCCAGTTTTCCGAGCTGAAGGCGAAGAGCGTCAGGAACTCGATGCCGCGCTCCGCGCAATTCTCGACCGTGGCGCGCACGGACTCGACCCCGCGGCGGTGCCCGGCGATGCGCGGCAGCAGCCGGCTCCTCGCCCAGCGCCCGTTGCCGTCCATGATGATGGCGACATGGCGCGGCATGTCGCCATGCGCGGGGACCTCCTGCGTGGAGCTCGCGTGGTTCATACGGCCATCAGCTCGCTTTCTTTTTGGCCGAGCAGCTTGTCGATCTCGGCGATGTGGCGGTCGGTCATCTTCTGCACCTCGTCCTGCGCGCGGCGCTCGTCGTTCTCGGAGACCTCATGCTTCTTGAGCGCGTCCTTGAGATGGTGGATCGCGTCGCGCCGCAGGTTGCGCACGGCGACGCGCGCGTTCTCCGCCTCGTGCTTCACCACCTTGATCAGCTCCTTCCTGCGCTCTTCGGTGAGCGCGGGCATCGGCACGCGTATCGTGTCGCCCTGCGCAGCCGGGTTCAAGCCAAGGTCGGATTCGCGGATCGCCTTGTCCACCGCCTGGATCATTTTCTTCTCGAACGGCGCGACGCCGATGGTGCGCGCGTCCATGAGCGTGATTTTCGCCACCTGGTTGAGCGGCGTCGGCGTGCCGTAATAGTCCACCTGGATGTGATCGAGCAGGCCCGTGTGCGCGCGTCCGGTGCGCACCTTGGCGAGGTCGGCTTTGAATGCCTGGATGGTCTTGTCCATCTTCTGGTCGGTCGTCTTCTTGAGCTCCGCGATCACCATCGGCTTCCTCCCGGGAAAATCATACGTGAACCAGCGTGCCCTCGTCCTCTCCGAGCACCACCCGGTGCAACGCCCCCTTCTTGAAGATGCTGAAGACGTTGATCGGCAGCTTCTGGTCGCGGCAGAGCGTGAGCGCCGTCGCGTCCATCACCTTCAGGTTGCGTACGATCGCCTCGTCGAAGCTCAGGCGCGTGTAGCGCTCGGCACGCGGATCGCGCTGCGGATCGGCGGTGTAGACGCCATCGACCTTCGTCGCCTTGATCACGATCTCGGCGCCCATCTCGCTGCCGCGCAGGGCGGCGGCGGTATCGGTGGTGAAGAAGGGATTGCCGGTGCCCGCCGCGAAGATGACGATCTTGCCTTCCTCGAGGTAGCGGATCGCCTTGCCGCGGATGTAGGGCTCGACGACCTGCTCGATGTTGAGCGCCGAGAGCGCGCGGCTCGAGATTCCCGCCTGGCGCATCGCGTCCTGGAGCGCGAGCGCGTTCATCACGGTCGCGAGCATGCCCATGTAGTCCGCGGTGGCGCGGTCCATGCCGGCCGCGCCGGGCGCGAGGCCGCGGAAAATGTTGCCCCCGCCGATGACGATGCCGATTTCGACGCCCAGACGCGAGACCTGCGCCACCTCGGCGACGATGCTCTCGATCGTCTGACGATTGATGCCAAACGGATCCTCGCCCATCAGGGCCTCCCCTGAGAGCTTCAAGAGGATCCGTTTGTATTTAGGGGTCAATGGGCTTTGCCGGCCTGCGCCATCACTTCAGCCGCGAAATCGGTGCTCTTCTTCTCGATGCCTTCGCCGACGACGAAGAAGGCATAGGCGTTCACCTTCGCTTTCTTCGACGCGAGCACCTTCTCCACGGTCTGCTTGTCGTCCTTGACGAAGGGCTGGCCAAGGAGCGTCTTCTCACCGAGGAACTTGCTCAGCGCGCCCTCGACCATCTTGGCGATGATCTCCGCCGGCTTTCCGGATTCCTTGGCGCGCGCTTCCTGGATGCGCCGCTCGCCGGCGATCACGTCTTGCGGAATTTCCGACTTATTGAGGTACGCGGGGCGATGGAAGGAGATGTGCATGGCGACATCCTTGCCGACTTCCTCCGGGCCTTCGTAATCGACGAGCACGCCGATTTTCGAGCCGTGCACGTAGAGCGCGAGCTTGCCTTTCGCCTGCAGGCGCCTGAAGCGCCGGATGCTGATGTTCTCGCCGATCTTCTGCACGAGCGCCTGGCGCTTCGCTTCCACCTTTCCGGCGGTGGTGTCGATGGAGGCGAGCTCCTCCACGTTCGCCGGGTTGCGCGTCGCCACGAGCTCGGCGAGCGAAGCGGCAAAGGCGACGAAATCCTCGTTCTTCGCCACGAAGTCGGTCTCGCTGTTGAGCTCGACGAGCGCGCCCACCTTGCCGTCGGCCGCGAGCCAGGCGCCGATTACGCCCTCCGCCGCGATGCGGCCGGCGGCCTTGCTCGCCCTGGCGCCGCTCTTGATGCGGAGCAGCTCCTCGGCTTTCTTGAGGTCGCCCGCGCACTCGGTCAAAGCCTTCTTGCACTCCATCATTCCGAGACCGGTCATCTCGCGCAGCTCCTTCACCAGTCCCGCGCTGATCTCTGCCATTCTGCTTTCGCTCCTTACAGGTTGAAAAAAAGGGGCCGCAGCCCCTTTTTGCCGTCTCGCGTCGGCTGCACGCTAGCGCGCCGCTTCATCCTCTTCCACCTCGACGAACTCGTCGCGCGAGGCGCTAACGACCTCCTCGAGCGACTGCGTGCGCCCTTCGAGCACCGCGTCCGCCATGCCGCGCGCGTAGAGCCGGATGGCGCGGCTCGAATCGTCGTTGCCCGGGATGACGTAGCTGATGCCCTCGGGCGAGTGGTTCGTGTCGACGATCCCGATCACTGGAATGCCGAGCTTCTGCGCCTCTGCCACGGCGCCCTTCTGGTAGCCGACGTCGACGATGAACAGCGCGTCGGGCAGCGCGTTGAGATCCTTGATGCCGCCGAGTGAGCGCTGCAGCTTCTCGAGCTCGCGCGTCACGCCGAGCGCCTCCTTCTTCGACATGCGCTCGAGGCCCCCTTCCTGCTGCAGCTGCTCCATCTCCTTCAGCCGCTTGATGGACTGCTTCACCGTCTTGAAGTTCGTGAGCATGCCGCCGAGCCAGCGATGGTCGACGAAGGGCATCTGGCAGCGCTGCGCTTCCTCGCGGATGATGTCGCGCGCCTGGCGCTTGGTGCCGACGAAAAGCAGCATGCCCCTGTTGGCGGCGAGCTGGCGCGCGAACTTGAGCGCGTCCTGGTATAGCGCCAGCGTCTTTTCCAGGTTGATGATGTGGATCTTGTTGCGATGACCGAAGATGTAGGGTGCCATCTTCGGATTCCAGTACCGGGTCTGGTGTCCGAAATGGACCCCGGCCTCCAGCATTTGACGCATCGTCGCCGACACTCGAGCTCTCCTTAGGGTTAGGTCTGCCGCGCCCACCAGAACTTCGGCTCATGCTTGAGCCGAAGCACCCTAGCGGTGGCGCGGGATAATTTGCTCGGCGTAGCACGCCAAGCGAGAGCGAAATTCTAGCATAATCAGTCTAATGGCTGTCGTTCTGAAGACCGCCGAGGAGCTCGAGCGGATGCGCATCGCCGGGCGACTCGCCTCCGAAGTGCTCGATTTCATCAGCCCCTACGTCAAGCCCGGCGTCACCACGGGGAAGCTGAACGAGCTCTGCCACGACTACATGGTCCGGGTGCAGGGCACGGTGCCCGCGCCGCTCAACTATGCGCCCCCGGGCTACAAGCCTTTCCCGAAATCCATCTGCACCTCGGTCAATCACCAGGTCTGCCACGGCGTGCCCGGTGAGCGCGTCCTCAAGGCGGGCGACATCCTGAACATCGACATCACGGTGATCAAGGACGGCTACCACGGCGACTGCAGCCGCATGTTCTACGTCGGCGAGCCGAGCATCCAGGCGCGCCGCCTCGTCGACGTCACCTACGAGTGCATGTGGGAAGGCATCCGCACCGTGCGCCCGGGCGCGCGCCTGGGCGACATCGGCGCCGCCATCCAGGCGCGTGCCGAGGACGCCGGGTTCTCGGTCGTGCGCGAGTTCTGCGGTCACGGCATCGGCCGCAAGTTCCATGAGGAGCCTCAGGTCCTGCACTACGGCAAGCCGGGCACCGGGCTCGCCCTCGAGCCCGGTATGACCTTCACTGTCGAGCCGATGATCAATGCCGGCAAGGCGGCGATCCGCGAGCTCGCCGACGGCTGGACCATCGTCACCAAGGACCACAGCCTCTCGGCGCAATGGGAGCATACGGTCGCCGTCACCGCGCAGGGCTATGAGGTGATGACGCTCTCTTCCGGGACACCGCCCGCGCCGTCATGACGGCGGCGAGCCTGCGCGAGCAACTGGCGACGGAGCGCGCGGCGCTGCGCGCCGCCTACCTCGCGCGGCCAACGCCGCGGGCGCTGCTGCGAGCGCACGCGAAGCTCATCGACCGCACCGTCAAGGCGGTGCCCGGGCTGCCCTCCGGCGCCGCGCTCGTCGCAACGGGCGGCTACGGTCGCGGCGAGCTCTATCCGTGCTCGGACATCGACCTTCTCGTGCTGCTGGCACGCGAGCCGGGCGCGGCCGAGCGCGAGTCGCTCGAGCGCCTGATCGGCACGCTGTGGGACATCGGCCTCGAAATCGGCCACAGCGTGCGCACGGTGGAGGGCTGCCTCGCCGCCGCAACCGAAGACATCACGGTGCGCACCACGCTTCTCGAATCGCGCTACCTGTCGGGCAGCCGCACGCTCTTCCGCCAACTGGAGGAGGCATTGCGCGGCGCGATGGAGGCGGCGGCGTTCTTCAAGGCGAAGAAGCTCGAGCAGGAGCAGCGCCACGCCAAGCACCAGGACTCGCCCTACTCGCTCGAGCCCAATATCAAGGAAGCGCCCGGCGGCCTGCGCGACCTGCAGATCATCCAGTGGATCGCGCGCGCCGCGGGCATCGGCGGTAGCTGGACCGACCTCGTCGCCCCGGGACTCATCGAGCGCGAAGAGGCCACCAGCCTCGCGCGCCACGAGGCCCTGCTCCAGGACCTGCGCATTCGCCTGCATTACCTCGCCGGGCGGCGCGAGGACCGCCTCGTCTTCGACGTGCAGAGCGCGCTTGCGCGCCAGCTCGGCTACGCCGACGGCGCCCACCGGCGCGCGAGCGAAGCGATGATGCAGCGCTATTACCAGACGGCGAAAGGCGTCACGCAGCTCAACACCATCCTGCTGCAGAACCTCGAGGCCCGGCTCGCGCCGCGCCCGGACACCGTGCCGGCCCCGCTGAACGAGCGCTTCGAGGTGCGCAGCGAGCTCCTGCATGTCAAGCGCGAGGACACGTTCGCGCGCGAGCCCACGGCCATTCTCGAGAGCTTCCTCCTCATGATGCAGCACCAGCAGCTGCGCGGCATGACGGCGCGAACGCTGCGCGCGCTTTACCGGGCAAGATCCAAGATCGATGCGCGCTTTCGCAAGGACCCGGTCGCGCGGCTGCTTTTCCTGCACTGCCTGCAGCAGCCGCGCGGCATCGTGCACGAGTTCCGCCGCATGAACCAGTACGGCATCCTCGGGCGCTACCTGCCGGAATTCGGCCGCGTCGTCGGCCAGATGCAGCACGACCTCTTCCACGTCTACACGGTGGACCAGCACATCCTCATGGTCGTGCGCAACCTGCGGCGCTTTACGCAGCCTGAGTTCGCGCACGAGTACCCGTTGTGCAGCGAACTCATGAGCGGATTCGAGCGCCGGTGGCTGCTCTACATCGCCGCCCTCTATCACGACATCGCCAAAGGTCGCGGCGGCGATCACTCTGAGCTCGGGGCGCGCGATGCCATCGGCTTTGCGAGGCGCCACGGGCTGGCACGCGAGGACCGCGAACTCGTCACCTTCCTCGTCGAGAATCATCTCGCGATGTCGCATGTGGCGCAGAAGCAGGACGTCTACGACCCGGACGTCGTCGCCGCTTTCGCCCGCAAGGTGCAGAGCGAGCGCAGGCTCGTCGCGCTCTACCTCTTCACCGTCGCCGACGTGCGGGGCACGAGCCCCAAGGTCTGGAACGCCTGGAAGGGGAAGCTGCTCGAGGATCTCTTCCGGGCGACGCGCCGCGTCCTCACCGGCGAGCCGCTCGCGCGCGACGCGGCGCTCGCCGAGAAGCAGGCTGAGGCCACCCGCCTCCTGCGCCTGTACGCGCTATCGGACGGTGTGAAGGATCGCCTCTGGGCGAGTCTCGACATCACTTACTTCCTGCGCCACGACGCGCAGGAAATCGCCTGGCATTCGCGCAACCTGCACTACCGGGTCGACGCCGACCAGCCGGTGGTGAAAGCGCGCCTCGCGCCCTTTGGCGAAGGGCTGCAGGTCATGATCTACACGAAGGATCGCGAGGCGCTCTTCGCGCGCATCTGCGGCTACTTCGACCGCACCGGCTACAACATCGCCGAGGCCAAGGTCCATACCACGCGCAACGGCTACGCGCTCGATACGTTCCTCGTCATGGGCAGCGCAGGCGGCACGCATTACCGCGATCTCATCAGCATGATCGAGGCCGGCCTCACCGAGGAGCTGCAATCGAGCGCGCCGCTCGGGCCGCCGCGCGGCGGGCGGCTCTCGCGCCGCGTGCGCCATTTCCCGATCTCGCCGGCGGTCGACATCCGGCCCGACGAGCGCGGGGCCTATTACGTGCTCTCGGTCGTGGCGAGCGACCGGCCGGGCCTGCTCTACGGCATCGCGCGCATCCTGGCGCGCCACCAGATCAACCTGCAGACCGCGCGCATCAACACGCTGGGCGACCGCGCCGAGGACGTTTTTCTGCTGGCAGGCGACGCACTCCAGGCGCCCAGGACCGTGCTGCAGCTCGAGCAGGAGCTGCTCGGCGAGCTCAGTCTTCCTGCGGCAGCGCCTGTCCCGGAAACAGCGCTTCGTTGAAGCCGAACTTGCTCAAATCGCGGATGCGCATCGGATAGAGAACGCCGTCGAGGTGATCGACCTCGTGCTGCACCACCCGTGCGTGGAAACCCGAGACTTCGCGCTCGAACGGCGTGCCGAGGACATCGTGGCCGCGGTAGCGCAGACGCTTGTAGCGCGGCACCCAGCCGCGCATCCCGGGCACCGAGAGGCAGCCTTCCCACCCCTCTTCCATTTCCTCGGCGAGCGGCGTGAGCACCGGGTTGATGAGGACCGTATCGGGCACTTCCTCGACGTCGGGGTAGCGCGGGTTGGCATGCACGCCGAAGATCACGACGCGCAGGCCGACGCCGATCTGCGGCGCGGCGAGCCCCGCGCCGTTGAGATGCGCCATCGTATCGCGCATGTCGGCAAGCAGGGCGTGCAGCTCCGGCGTGCCGAACTCCTTCACCTCCTGCGAGCGCTCCAGGAGGCGCGGGTCGCCCATGCGCAGCACTTCGCGAATCATCGCCTGCAGAGCTCCTCGATCACGCGCCGTACACGCCCCATCGCTTCCTCGAGGACCGTGGCGATGGCGTCGAGCGGCACCGCGCGCTTGCTCTCGGCGCGGCCGGCGGCGTAATTCGCCACCACCGCGATCGCGGCATATTCGAGGCTGATCTCGCGAGCGAGCGCCGCTTCCGGCATGCCGGTCATGCCGACGATGTCTGCGCCGTCGCGCTCCAGGCGATCGATCTCGGCGGCGGTCTCGAGGCGCGGGCCCTGCGTCGCCGCATAGACGCCGCGCTCAATGAGCTTCTCGCCGCAGCCCCGCGCCGCCTCGCTGATCTTCGTGCGCAGCCCATGCGAGTAGGGCTCGGTGAAATCGATATGGTTCACCGCCACGCCATGGCCCTCGTAGTAGGTCGAGTGCCGTCCCCACGTGTAATCGATGATCTGGTGCGGGAGCACGAGGGCGCCGGGAGCGAGCGGGCTGCGAATGGCACCGACTGAAGCGACGGAGACGACTTCGAGCGCGCCCGCTTCCTTGAGCGCCCAGAGGTTCGCGCGGTAGTTCACCTCATGCGGTGCGATCGTGTGCCCGTAGCCATGCCGGGCGAGGAACACGACATCGCAGCGGCCGATGCGGCCGAAGGTAAGCGCGCCGGAGGGCTCGCCGTAGGGCGTGCGTGCCACCTTGCGCTGCGTCACCTCCATGTTGCCGAGCTGCGTGAGGCCGCTGCCGCCGACGATCGCGAGCACCGGATCAGGTTCCGCGCATGGCGCGGATCTCGGGCAGGTTGCGCCAGTAGCCCTTCGCATCCATGCCGAAGCCGAAGACGAAGCGGTCGGCGATCTCGAGCCCGACGAAATCGGCGCGGATGGGCTTCGCCCGCGCGAGGCGCTTCTCGACGAGCACCGCGCAGTGGAAGCTCGCCGCGCCAAGCTCGAGCAGCCGATCGCGGATCGCCGCCATCGTCTGGCCGCCGTCGAGGATGTCGTCGAGCGCGAGCACCGCGCGCCCCTGCACGCTCGCCGTCGGCAGCACGCGCCACTCGATACGCGTGCCGTGCGTCTCGACGCCGTAGCGCGAGGCGTGGATGTAGTCGAAGTCGAGCGGAAAGCGAAGGAGCGGCAGCATCTGCCCGGCGAAGACGACCGCGCCGCCCATGACGGCGAGCACGAGCGGATAGCTCGTGCCGAGCCGCTCGCTCACCTGCGCCGCGACGCGCGCCAGCGCGCGCTGGATCTCTTGCGCGCTTGCAATCGGGTCCGACTGCTCGAGAAAACGCCACGCCGCCTGCGAATCGGGCATGCGCGCGAGTCTAGCGTGACTCGAGATAGCGCGCGAAAGCCGCGCCGACCTCCGCATGACGAACGCCGAGCTCGACCGTCGCCTGCAGATAGCCGAGCTTCGAGCCACAGTCGAAGCGCCGCCCCGGCAGGCGCAGCGCAAGCACGCGCTCATGCCCGAGCAGCGCCGAGATGGCGTCGGTGAGCTGGATCTCGCCGCCCGCGCCCGGCGTCACGGCGCCGAGCAGCTCGAAGATGCGCGGCGTGAGCACGTACCGGCCGATGACGGCGAGATTGGACGGCGCCTGCGCGGGCTTGGGCTTCTCGACGATGCTGTGGATGCGCGCCGTGTCGCCCGTCATGGCTTCGATCGTGACGATGCCGTAGCTCTCGGTCTGGTCGCGCGGCACCTCCTCGACGCCGAGGATCGAGCAGCCCTCTTTTTCGAACACTTGCGCCATGCGCGCCATGGCGGGCGGCTGTGAGTCCATCAGGTCATCGGCAAGGAGCACGGCGAACGCATCGTTGCCGACCACCGGCTGCGCGCAGAGCACGGCGTGCCCGAGGCCGAGCGGCTCCGGCTGGCGAATGTAGATGCAGCGCACACCGTCGGGGAGCACAGAGCGCACCTGGGTAAGAAGCGCCTCCTTGCCCTTTCTTTCGAGCTCGGTCTCGAGCTCGTAAGCCTTGTCGAAATGGTCCTCGATCGCCCGCTTGTGGCGGCCGGTCACGAAGATCATGTCCGTGATGCCCGCAGCCGCAGCCTCCTCGACCGCGTATTGGATGAGCGGCTTGTCGACCACCGGCATCATCTCCTTGGGGCTCGCCTTGGTGACGGGCAGGAACCGGCTGCCGAAGCCGGCAACAGGGAACACTGCTTTCCTAAGCTTCGGCATCGCGGCTCCTCAGGATCTGGCGCAACTTGTCCTCATCGATCACGGGCACGCCCAGCGAGCGGGCCTTGTCCAGCTTCGTGCCGGCGTCCGCACCGGCCACCACGTAGTCGGTCTTCTTCGACACCGACGCCGCCACCTTGTGCCCGCGCGCTTCCAGCGCTTCGCGCGCCTCTTCGCGCGTCATGCCGGCGAGGGCGCCGGTGAGGACGAAGGTCTTTCCGCCCGTGCGCGCCCGGCGCGGCGCCGGCTTCACCGTGACCGCCCGCGTCAGGCGGTCGATGACATCGCGGTTGTGCGGCTCGTGCACGAACTTCTCGATCGCCTCGGCGAGCTCCGGGCCGATGCCCTCGAGCGGGACCTCGCGCGGCGCCTCGCTGCGCTTGCGACGCTGTGCATTTTCCTTGCGGATCGCCTCCTTGTCAGCCATGAGGGCGGGCCAATCGGCAGAGAGAAATGCGTCCAGGGCGCCGAAGTGGCGTGCGAGAAGCTTCGCCACCTCCTCCCCCACCCCCGGGATGGCGAGCGCGTAGATGAAGCGCGGCAGCTCGGCCTCGCGCGAGCGCTCGATGTTCGCCCGCACATTGGCGGCGGACTTCTCGCCCATGCGCTCGAGATCGGCGAGCGTCGTCGTCTCGAGCGCGTACAGATCGGCCGGGTTGCGCACCAGCTCGCGCTCGACCAGCTGCTCGATGAGCTTGTCGCCCAGTCCCTCGATGTCCATCGCGCGCCGGCTCGCGAAATGGAGCAGCGTCTGCTTGCGCTGCGCCTTGCAGTACAGGCCGCCGGTGCAACGCGTTGCCGCCTCGCCCGCCACCCGCACCGTCGGCGAGCCGCAGACGGGGCACTTGCCGGGCATCACGAAGCGCTGCCCGGGCAGCCGCTCGCCTTGCTTGCGCACGCTCACCACTTCGGGGATCACGTCGCCCGCGCGCCGGATCACGACCGTATCGCCGACCCACACGTCCTTGCGGCGCAACTCGTCTTCGTTGTGCAGCGTCGCGCTGCTGACCGTCACTCCGCCCACAAAGACCGGCTTCAGCTTCGCAACCGGCGTGAGCGTTCCAGTGCGCCCAACCTGCACCTCGATCGCCTGCACCTCGGTCACCTCTTCCTGCGGCGGATACTTGTGCGCCACGGCCCAGCGCGGCTCGCGCGCCACGTTGCCGAGCTGGCGCTGCGCCTCGAGATCGTTCACCTTGTAGACGACGCCGTCGATGTCGAACGGCAGCCGCTCGCGCTCGGCGCGGATGCGCGCGTGATACTCGATCAGCCCCTGCGCGCCGTGCACCACGGCGCGGCGCTTGTCGACCGGAAGGCCGAACTGCTCGATCGCATCGAGCAGCTCGCTATGCCGGCGCGGTAGCCGCATGCCGCGGATCACGCCGTAACCATAGGCGGAAAAGGTGAGCGGCCGCTGCGCCGTGATCTTCGGATCGAGCTGCCGCACCGCGCCCGCCGCCGTATTGCGCGGATTGATGAAGAGCCGCTCCCCCGCCTCGGCCTGGCGCCGATTCATCTTCTCGAACGCCGCGCGTGTCATGTAGATCTCACCGCGCACCTCGAGCACCGCCGGCGGCTTGCCCTTGAGCTGGAGCGGGATGCTGTGGATCGTGCGCACGTTCGCGGTGACATCCTCGCCCACCTCACCGTCGCCACGCGTCGCCGCTCGCACGAGCGCGCCGTTCTCGTAACGCAGGCTGATGGCGAGCCCGTCGAGCTTGAGCTCGGCCGCGTACTCGACGGGCGGCTCGTGCGGCTCGAGATCGAGCTCGCGCCGGATGCGCGCATCGAACTTGGCGGCGCCGGTGTCCTCGGTGTCGGTCTCGGTGCGGATCGAGAGCATCGGAGCCTCGTGCCGCACCGGTGCGAGGTCCTTGGCGGGCGCGCCGCCCACGCGCTGCGTGGGCGAGTCCGGCGTGACGAGCTCCGGATGCTCGGTCTCGAGCGCCTGCAGCTCGCGGAAGAGCCGGTCGTACTCCGCGTCCGTGATTTCCGGCGCGTCCTCGAGGTAGTAGAGGCGGTTGTGGCGCTCGATCTCGGAGCGCAAGCGCTCGGCCCGCTCGCGCGCTTCGCTCACGAGAAGAGGCGCAGGGCGAGCGGGCTTCCCGGTTCGATGCCGCAGCCGGCGAGCCGCGCGCGCACCGTGTCGAGCTCGCGTCCGATGGCCGCGAGCGCGCGCTCGTCAAGCTCGCGCCCGGCGTCGTCGACGAGCCGCCCGCCGCGCGTGCGCGCAAGCTCGCGCCCGGCGCGCGCCATCGCCTCGTAGCTGCGCGCGGGTTCAGGGCTGCGCGCGACGTCGAGCGTGAGCGTTACGCCATCTTCGCGCGGGCTCGCCTGAAAGGGCTGCGCGACGAATTGCGCGGGCGCAGTGCCAATGCCCACGACGTGCAGCGCGATCTGAATGTCGGCGTCGGCGCACGTGCGGTCGAGCTCGCGAGCCGCTTCGAGCGCGTCGCGCATCTCGGGCGCCTGCACGCGCGCGCCGAGCTGCGCAGCCATCGTCTCGACCAGCGCGCGGAACTCGAGGAGCTCGGCATCGCTCACGACACCGTTGCGGCTGACGAGCTGCAGCGCCGCGCGCACGCGTTCCCCCTCGGCGACGAGGAGCACGCGGCGCGCGAAGCGCCGCTCGATGGGCTCCCAGCCCTCCTGCACCATCGCGGCGGCCGCGGGAGCGGGCAGCGTCAGCTCGATCACGTAATCGACGCGCTCGGCGGGCAGCGCGCCGGGCGGCGGCGCCGGGCGCCGCGGCTCGAGCGTGGGCTCGCGCCGGCCTTCGACCAGCACGTCGGCGTGCGTGGAGGCGAACGAGCGCTCGGCGGCGCGCCGCACGGCGCGCTCCTGCCAGCGGTTGTAGACCAGCACTGCGACGACGGCGAGCGCGCCGATGACCGCGAGACCGATTTGCAGATCGGTCATGACTTCAGGCGGCGAGCTCCTCCCGGATGCGCAGCGCCTCGTCGATGTCGACGGCAACCACGCGCGAGACGCCCGACTCGGGCATGGTCACGCCGATCAGCTGCTCGGCGAGCTCCATGGTGATCTTGTTGTGGCTGATGAAGAGGAACTGCGTCTGCGCCGACATCTTGCGCACGAGCTCGCAGAAGCGCACGGTGTTCGAGTCGTCGAGCGGGGCATCGACCTCGTCGAGCAGGCAGAAGGGCGCCGGGTTCAGCTGGAAGAGGGAAAATACCAGCGCGATCGCGGTCAGCGCCTTCTCGCCGCCGGAAAGCAGGTGGATGCTCGCATTGCGCTTGCCCGGCGGTTGCGCCATCACCTGCACGCCGGCGTCGAGGATCTCCTCGCCGGTCATGATGAGCTTCGCCTCGCCGCCGCCGAAGAGCGTCGGGAAGAGCGAGCCGAAGTGGCGGTTCACGCTCTCGAAGGTCTCGCGCAGGAGCTCACGGGTCTCGCGGTCGATGCGCCGGATGGCGTCCTCGAGGGTCTGCACCGCCTCCTCGAGGTCGCCCGCCTGCGAATCGAGGAAGCCCTTGCGCTCGCGGCTCGAGCGCAGCTCCTCCACCGCCGCGAGGTTCACGGCGCCGAGCTCGCCGATCTGCTGCGTGATGCGCGTGATCTCGCCCTGCAGGGTCGAGGGCCGCGGCGCGCCCTCGGCCTCCGCGGCGAGCAGCGCCTCGTCGGCGCCCGCCTCGCGCAGCTGGGTGGCGTACTGCTCGAAGTTGAGGCTCGCCGCCTGCTCCTTGAGGCGCAGCTCGCCCAGCCTTTCGCGCAGCGGCGCGAGCTTGGCCTCGATCTGCAGGCGCGCCTCCTCGATTTCGCGGAGCGCTGCGGCTGCGGCTTCGACGGTGTTGCGCGCGCCGCCAAGCGTCTTCTCGCAGGCGATGCGCGCCTCGACGCCGGCGTCGAGCGCCTGGCGCACGCCGGGAATCGGATCCGCGGCGAGCTCTTCGGTGAGCTTTGCGACTTCCTGGTCGGCGCGCTCGATCTGCTGGTCGATGACGCGCACGGAATTGTCGATCTCGGCGATCTTCGAGCCGCATTCGCGCTCGCCGAAAAGCGCGTCCTGGGCGTCCCGCTCGGCCTGCTGTACGGCGCGGCGCTGCTCGGCCACGGCCGTCTCGGCTTCGAGGTAGGCGCTGCGACACTGCTCGAGCCGCGCGCGCGCCGCGGCGATCTCTGCGCCGATGCGCTCGGCGGCCGCTTCGCAGGCGCCGAGCGCGGCGCGGCCCTGCTCCGCCTGCGCGGCGAGCTCCTCGTGCTCCGCGCGCAGCGCGGCGCTGCGCTCGCGGTAGCGCTCGTGCGCCTGGCTGAGCTTCAGGCTCTCGATCTCGGCGTCGTGGCGCGCCTGCTCCTGTCGCCCGATCTCGAGGCGCGCCTCTTCGAGCGCCGCCTCGCGCGCCAGGCGCTCGCTCTCGGCCCGCTCGAGCGCATGCTCGGCGCTCTCCAGCCGATGCCCGAGCTCGGCGCAGCGCGCGCCGAGCTCCTCGATCTCCGTCTGGCGCAAGAGCATTCCGGCATCGGCCGCATCCGGCGCATGCAGGCTCACCGTATGGCGAGTGAACTGGTCGCCAGCGCGGTTGACGAGCACGACGCCGGCCGGCAGCCGCGCGCGCGTTGCGGCATCCGGCGTGCCCTCTACGGCGAGGACGCCCGCGAGCCAGTCGGTGAGCGCGCCGCCGATCGCGTCGTCGAGCGCATGCACCTTGGCGCTGAGCGCTGTGCCCTCCAGCGCTACGGGGGCGGCCGCTGCAGCGGGCTGGAAAATGCTTGCCTTGGCCGGTGGCCGCTCGCTGAATGCGGTATCGATGGACGACGCCTGCAAGGCGTGCAGCCGCTCGCGCAACACGGCCTCGAACGCCGTCTCCCAGCCAGCGTCGATGCGCAGCTTCTGCCACAGGCGCGTCGCGGCGGCCAGACCGTGGCGCTCGAGCCACTCGCGCAACGGCACGTTGTTCTCGACCTCGGCCTGGATCTGGCGGAGCGTCGCGAGCTGCGCCTCGGCCGCGGCATGCTCGCGCTGCGCGAGGCCCACGGCCTCGCCGGCGCGCGCGCTCGCTTCCTGCAGCTCTGCGCATTGCGCCTGCACGGTTTGGAACGCTTGCTCGGCTGCGCGCAGCGCCCCGTCCACATCCGCCATGCGCGCCTCGAGCTCCTGCAGCGCGGCGGCATCCGGTTCGACGAGCGCCTGCAGCTCGGCCTCGAGCCGCTCGCCCCGTTGGCCGAGCGCCTCGGCGGCGCGTCGCAAATGAGCGCGGTTCGCCTCCTCGAGCTGCAGCCGGCTCTCGGCCTGCATGAGCTCGCTGCGCGCCTCGGTGAGGCGCTCCTGCGCGCCGCGGAAGGCCTGCTCGGCCTCGGGCAAGCGCGCCGAGTGCGCCTGCAGATGCGCCCTGGTCTGCGCGACGCGCTCCTTGGCCGTGCCGGCGCGTGCGGCCCACATGTGCAGTGCCTGCGTGAGTTGCGAGCGCTGCTCGCGCCAGGCGCCGAGCTGCGTGCAGCGCTCGGTATGCTGGCTCTCGAGCCGCGCGCGCGTTTCCTCGGCGTGGCGCAGCTCCGATTCGTGGCGTGCGACCTCCGCATTCGCGGCATAGAGCGCCGCCTGCGCCGCATTGAGCGCGTCGCCCGCCTGGTAATGCGCGGCGCGCGCGCTTTCCAGCCGGGTCTCGAGCGCCCGGGCGGCGGCGTTCTCGGCCTCGAGCTCGTTGCCAACGCGGGCAAGCTCGGCCGTATGGCGCTCGCGCTCCGTCGCCGCATCACGGCGGCGCAAATACCAGAGAAGCTGCTGCTTGAGCTGCAGATCGTGCTGCAGATCCTGGTAGCGGGTCGCGACCTGCGCCTGCGCATCGAGCTTCTCGATCTGGGCTCCGAGCTCGAGCCGGATGTCGGTGATGCGCGCCAGGTTCTCGCGCGTGTCGCCCAGGCGCGTCTCCGTCTCGCGGCGGCGCTCCTTGTACTTGGAGATGCCCGCTGCCTCCTCGAGGAAGACCCGCAGCTCTTCGGGCTTCGCCTCGATGACGCGCGAGATCATGCCCTGCTCGATGATGGCGTAGGCGCGCGGCCCGAGCCCGGTGCCGAGGAACATGTCGGTGATGTCGCGCCGGCGCACGTGCGTGCCGTTGATGTAGTAGCTCGATTCGCCGTCGCGCTGGAGCACGCGCCGCACGGCGATCTCGGCGTACTGCGACCACTGGCCGGCGGCGCGGCCGAGCGAGTTGTCGAAGCTGAGCTCCACAGAGGCGCGCGCGAGCGGCGCGCGGTTCACCGAGCCGTTGAAGATCACGTCCTGCATCGAGTCCCCGCGCAGGGCCGCCGCGCGGGTCTCGCCGAGCACCCAGCGCACGGCGTCGATCACGTTCGATTTCCCGCAGCCGTTCGGCCCGACCACGCCGACGAGCTGGCCGGGAACCTGAATCGTTGTGGGATCTACGAAGGACTTAAAACCAGACAGCTTTATTTGAGTTAACCGCACGCGAAAATGATAACATTTGCGCGCTTTCTTCCCGGCCGTTTTTTTCCGAGCCCGTGCCTTCTCGTCCCAGCAAGAAGCTGGAGACATTTCCCAGTCCAGCGCGCAGCCGCGATTACCGGATCCACATGGAGATCCCGGAGTTCACCTGCGTCTGCCCGATGACCGGCCAGCCGGATTTCGCCACGCTCGTGCTCGATTACGTGCCGGACAAATTGTGCGTCGAGCTCAAATCCCTCAAGCTTTACATCTGGTCCTATCGCGACGAGGGCGCGTTCCACGAAGCCGTCACCAACCGCATCCTCGACGATCTCGTGCGCGCGACGCAGCCGCGGCTCATGCGGCTCGAAGCGCGCTTCAACGTGCGCGGCGGCATCTACACCACCGTCGTCGCGGAGCACCGCAAGAAGGGCTGGCGCGGCGCAATGCCACAATAATGCGGCTCAAGTGAACCCGCTGCTTGCGAAGCTCCAGCCGTACCCGTTCGAGAAACTGCGCGCGCTGATCGCGGCCAACTCGCCGCCGGCTGAGCTCCGGCCGATCAACCTGCAGATCGGCGAGCCTAAGCATCCGACCCCCGCTCTAGTCAAGGCAGCGCTGACCGACGCCTTGGACGGTCTTGCGGCCTATCCGCTGACGGCCGGCACGCCGGCGCTGCGCGAGGCAATCGCGCGCTGGCTCGCGCGCCGCTACGGCGTTGCGCAGCCCGATGCCGAAAAGGAGGTGCTGCCGGTCAACGGGTCGCGCGAGGCGCTCTTTGCCTTCGCGCAGACCGTGATCGACCCGACGCCGAAGGGAACAAATGCGGCCAAGGTTGTCTGCCCGAACCCGTTCTACCAAATCTACGAAGGCGCAGCGCTCCTCGGCGGCGCCACTCCCGTATATGGAACGCCGGACTCGTGGGCGGGCGTGCAGCTCGTCTATACGTGCTCGCCCGCCAACCCGAGCGGCCGTGTCATGCGCCTGGAAGAGTGGCGCTCGCTCTTCGAGGCTGCGGAGCGCCACGGGTTCGTAATCGCTTCCGACGAGTGCTACTCCGAGATCTACTTCGACCGGGCGCCGCTCGGCGCGCTCGAAGCCGCCCATAAGCTCGGCCGCGATTACCGCCGCCTGGTGGTGTTCTCCAGCCTGTCCAAGCGCTCCAATGCGCCGGGGATGCGCTCGGGTTTCGTCGCAGGCGACGCCGAGCTCGTCAAAAAATTCCTGCTCTACCGCACCTACCACGGCTCGGCGATGAGCCTCGCGGTCCAGGCCGCCTCGGTTGCCGCGTGGTCGGACGAGGCGCATGTCGCGGAGAACCGGCGGCGCTACGCGCAGAAGTTCGACCGCGTGCTGCCCATGGTGCGTGCGCCGCTCGCGGCCGAACGCCCCGACGGCGGCTTCTATATCTGGTTGCGTACGCCGATCGACGACGCCGAGTTCGCGCGGCGGCTGCACGCTCAATACAATGTGCTCGTGCTCCCCGGCAGCTTCCTCGCCCGCAGCGTACGCGGCGTCAATCCCGGCGCGAACCACGTGCGCCTCGCGCTCGTGCCGCCGCTCGAGGAGTGCGTCGAGGCGATGGAGCGCATCGGCCGCTTCGCCGCCACGCTATGAGCGCACGAGACACGATCGAAGCGGCCTGGGAAGGTCGCGCCGCGCTCAATCCCGGCAGCGCGCCGCGCGCGCTACGCGAGGCCGTCGAGGAAGTCATCGCCGGGCTCGATGCCGGACGCCTGCGCGTCGCCGAGAAGGCAGGTGCCGAGTGGATAACGCAGCAATGGATCAAGAAGGCGGTGCTCCTTTCCTTCCGGCTCGAGGACAACCGCGTCATCGATGCCGGCGCAACGCGCTACTACGACAAGGTGCCTTCGAAGTTCGGCCCGTCCTTCGACTTCGCCGGGGCCGGCTTCCGCGTGGTGCCGCCGGCGATGGTGCGCCGGGGTGCGTACATCGCCAAGAACGCCGTGCTCATGCCCTCCTACGTCAACATCGGCGCGTTCGTCGACGAAGGCACCATGGTCGACACCTGGGCCACGGTCGGCTCGTGTGCCCAGATCGGCAAGAACGTGCACCTCTCGGGCGGGGTCGGAATCGGCGGCGTACTCGAGCCGATCCAGGCGAATCCGGTGATCATCGGCGACAACTGCTTCATCGGGGCGCGCTCCGAGGTCGTCGAGGGCGTCATCGTGGAGGAGAACAGCGTGCTTTCGATGGGCGTTTTCATCGGCCAGAGCACCAAAATCTATGATCGCGAGACCCGCCAGGTGCTTTATGGACGGGTGCCTGCAGGCTCGGTCGTCGTGCCAGGCACCCTGCCCTCGGCCGATGGCAGTTGCGCGCTGTACTGTGCGGTGATTGTAAAAAAGGTAGACGCCCGCACCCGGGCTAAGACCAGCCTGAACGAATTGCTGCGGGGGGATTAAACTAGGCGTTCACGAAGTACAGGGGGATAAGAACATGTCTGCAATGAAGCGGCTGTTCCAGGTGATGGCCGACAAGAAGGCCTCGGACATCTTCCTTTCGGTGGGCGCGCCGATCAACATCAAGCTGAACGGCGTGGCCATGCCCGTGAACCAGACCGTGATGACGGCCGATGCCGTACGGCAGCTCCTCTACGAGGTGCTCAACGAGCGCCAGATCAAGGAGTACGAGGAGGAGATGGAGCTCAACACCGCCTGCGCGCTCGAGGGCGTGGGCACGTTTCGCATCAGTGCCTTCCGGCAGAAGGGATCTCCCGCGGTGGTGGTGCGCTACATCCCCGGCAGCATCCCGCAGATCGACTCTCTCGGCGTTCCGGACATCCTGAAGGAGGTCATCCTGCAGAAGCGCGGCCTGATTCTCATGGTCGGCGCCACCGGCTCGGGCAAGTCGACCTCGCTCGCGGCGATGCTCGACTTCCGCAACGGCCGGCAATCGGGACACATCCTGACGCTCGAGGATCCGGTCGAATTCATCTTCCAGAACAAAAAGTCCATCGTGAACCAGCGCGAGGTCGGCACGGACACGAAGGCCTTCGAGATTGCGCTGAAGAACGCGCTGCGCCAGGCGCCGGACTGCATCCTGATCGGCGAGATCCGCGACAAGGCCACCATGGCGATGGCGCTCGCGTACTCGCAGTCGGGCCACCTGTGCCTGGCGACGCTGCACGCGAACAACAGCTACCACGCGATGAACCGCATCATCAACTTCTATCCGCTCGAGAACCGGCCGGCGCTGCTGCTCGACCTCGCCGCCGCTCTGCAGGCGGTGATCTCGCAGCGGCTCGTGCGCACCAAGACCGGCGCGCGCGTGGTGGCGGTGGAGGTGCTGCTCAACACGCGTCACGTCTCCGAGCTGATCGAGAAGGGCGAGATCGGCGAGATCAAGGAGGCGCTCGAGAAGAGCATGTCGCCCGGCTCGCAGACTTTCGAGCAGGCGCTCTTCAAGCTCTTCATGGAGGGCAAGATCACGCAGGACGAGGCCATGGCGAACGCCGATTCGCCGACCAACATGCTGTGGCTGATCAACCAGGCGACCGCCGGTGAGATCAGCGGTCAGCCGCTGCCGCCCAAGGAGGCCCCCGCGCCGGAGAAGTCAGGCGAGGGCGACAAAAAAGGCGTGCTTGCCGGGCCTGGCGGCGGCGCCTCGTTCAACGATTTCAAGATCGACATGAATGCCTGATGGAGCGCTCGATCTCGCCAAGGCGTTGATCGCGCGCAGGTCGATCACCCCGGAGGACGGCGGCTGCCAGCAACTTCTGGCCGAGCGCCTGACTCGATCCGGGTTCAAATGCGAGCCGATGAAGTTCGGCGATGTGTCCAATCTCTGGGCGCGCCGCGGCTCTGAGCATCCCGTCGTTTGCTTTGCCGGACATACCGATGTGGTGCCCACCGGGCCGCTCGCCGAGTGGCACTCGGACCCTTTCGTGCCGACCGTCCGGCAGCACAAGCTGTACGGGCGCGGCGCCGCCGACATGAAGTCCTCGATTGCCGCCTTTGTCATCGCCGTGGAGCGTTTCATCGCCGAACGTCCCGGTCACTCGGGCTCGATCGCGCTGCTCCTGACCTCCGACGAGGAAGGTCCGGCGCTGGACGGCACGGTGCGCGTGGTCGAGCGCCTCAAGGCGCGCAGCGAGACCATCGATTACTGCATCGTCGGCGAGCCGAGCTCGGTCGACACCCTCGGCGACGTGCTGAAGATCGGACGGCGCGGCTCGCTCTCGGCCAAGCTCATCGTGCGCGGCGTGCAGGGGCATGTCGCCTATCCGCATCTCGTGCGCAATCCCGTTCACCTCCTCGCGCCGGCGCTCGCCGAGCTCGCACGCACGCCGTGGGACAAGGGCAACGAGAGCTTCCCGCCGACGAGCTTCCAGGTCTCGAACATCCACGCCGGCACCGGCGCCGCCAACGTCGTGCCGGGCTCGGTCGAGGTGGACTTCAATTTCCGCTTCTCCACCGAGAGCACGGAACTGTCGCTGCGCCAACGTGTGGAAGCGCTCCTGCGCAAGCATGGGCTCGAGTATGCGATCGACTGGACGCTTGGCGCGAGCCCGTTCCTCAGCAAGCGCGGCAGGCTCGCCGAAATCGCGCTCGCCGCCGGCAAGCGCCACACCGGCTGCTCGGGTGAGCTCTCCACGACCGGCGGCACCTCCGACGCGCGCTTCATCATCGATATCTGTCCCGAGGTGATCGAAATCGGCCCCGTGAACGCAAGCATTCACAAGCTGAACGAGCACATCGCGCTCGACGAGCTCGAAGTGCTTCCGCTCATCTACCTCGACACGCTGCGTTCGCTTCTTCCTTGACGCTCATCTGACACTCGGTGAACTGATCGAGCGCACCGCGGCGCGCTTCGCGGCAGCGCCGCTGCATTACGGACACGGCACCGATAACGCCCGCGACGAAGCCGCGTGGCTGGTCCTGCGCAGCGCCGGGCTTCCCTTCGATAGCGAGCTAACGCGCGTGGCGGACGAGGCCTGCGTACAGCGAGTCGAAGCACTCGCGACACGGCGCATCGGCGAGCGGGTCCCGGTCGCGTATCTCCTGAAAGAGGCTTGGCTCGCCGGGCAGCCGTTCTATGTCGACGAGCGCGTCATCGTGCCGCGCTCGCATATCGCCCAGCTTCTCCGCGAGCCGGTCCTCGCCCGGCGGCAAGTGCGGCGCGTGCTCGATCTGTGCACCGGGTCGGGCTGCCTCGCCATCCTCGCCGCGCGCGCCTTCCCGGGCGCGCTCGTCGACGCCGTGGACATCTCCCCGGCCGCGCTCGCCGTGGCACGCAAGAACGTGGCGCGCTACCGCCTCGGGCGGCGCGTACGGCTCACTCGCTCCGATCTTTTCAGCGGCGTGCGCGCAGCGCGCTACGACCTCATTCTCAGCAATCCGCCTTATGTGAGCCTGCCGGCCATGGAAGGATTGCCAGCCGAATACCGCCATGAGCCGCGCGTCGCGCTGGACGGAGGCAGCGATGGGCTGGACTTCGTCGCTCGCATCCTCGCGGCAGCCCCGGCGCACCTCGAGCCGGAGGGCTTGCTTATATGCGAGGTCGGAGACGCCCAGGCCGCGGTGCGGCGGCGCTTCGCGCGGCTGCGGCTCGGCTGGCCGAAGCGAGAGGTGTTCAGCTACGAGCCTGCCAGAACGGAGCCCGGGCGGCAAAAGAGCGCCAGTCGCGTTGCAGGCCGCGGGTAAGGCGGCGCTCGCGGCTCGCGAAGCGGCGCTCGAGCGCCGCATCGCCGCCGAGCTCGGCGGCGAGCCGCCGGCCGACGCGAATGTCGTTGAGCTCGCCGAAGCGATCCTGCAGCGCCCTGAGCGCCGCGAGGTACGTCGCTGCCCTCGCGCCGGGGAAAGAGGCGGTGAAAGCATCGCAGGCATAGCGCAGCCGCTTCACCCGGATGCGCAGCGCGTGACGCTCGTGCGGCGCCTGCCAGTCGATGCGTCGGCCGAGCTCGAGCGCCTTGCGATGCAACCGCTCGAGCGCGCGCGAAGCGAACGTCGCGAGCGTCCCTGCGCCCGGCGTCCACGGCCGTTGCTCGATCCACTGCAGCGCGCGCACGAGAAAACCATTGAATACCGGCCCGGCGAGCAGTACGCGCGCGGTGCGCCGCGCGTGCGCTTGGCGTGTGCGCGCATGCAAGGCGAGCGCGCTCTCTCGGGGCAGCGATCGCACGAACACGTCCCAGTCGCGCGCGATGCCGAGCGTCGGCGTGAGCGCCCGCAGGCGGCGCTTGAGCGGTTTCGCTCTCGGCTCGAGCGCCTTGAAGGCGGCGAGCGTCGCGCGCAGCCGGCGCAACGCCACGCGCAGCTGGTGCAGGTATTCGGCGTCCTCGGAGCCGAGCATGCCGTGTGCATTCGCGCCGGCCTGCTCTAGCGCGGCGCCGACGAGCCGCGCGAGCGCTTCGCCGGACGTTGCGCCGGGTGGCAGCTCCGGCGCACGCCATTTGCGCGGCGCGGCGAGCCGCTCCCCTTGCGCGAGCCGATAGCCGCGCTCCGCTTTGCTCTCGAGGGAAAGCTGAAGCTCGAGCGGCTCGATGAGCGACTTTGCGTAGCGCGCAAGGAGTTGCGGCGCTCCGCTTTTCAGCTCGAGCTCAAGCTCGCAGAGGGGCGCCGCGCTTCGCGCAGCGACGACCTGCCCACGATCGAGCGCCGCCTCGATGATGGCGCCGTCGAACAGGATGGTGGCAATCCGGCGCTTGAAGCGCGTCTCGAACTGCGGACGCAATCGGCCGGCGAGCGCGGCGACATCGACACCCGTCGATCGCTTGATTTGCGCGAGCGGCAGGCGCGCGACATCGAGCCCGCGAGGCGCCGGCGTTTCCCATTCGCCGCGCGCGCCGGGCGCAAGCTCGGATTTCAGCGTCTGCAGCCATTGCCGGCCGTGGCGGCGCAGGCGCAGCGCGATGTGCGCGCGCCGCAGCGCCTGATCGGCGGTATCGAAGTACACCGACGAGAGCGATTGCGGCGCGCCGAGCGCGAGCCGCTCAGCGGCGCGCGCGGCCGCGCGCGGCGAAAGGCGGAATTTCAGCTCGCGCTCGATCGCCATATGAGCCGATGGGGTGGCCGATGGGACTCGAACCCACAACAACGGGGATCACAACCCCGGACTCTACCTTTGAGCTACGGCCACCATTGGACTGGCCTGCCCGGCGGGACTCGAACCCACAACCCCCAGCTTAGAAGGCTGGTGCTCTATCCGGTTGAGCTACGGGCAGCCGGGCAAAAAACGTCAAGAACCTGGTCGGGGCGAGAGGATTTGAACCTCCGACATCCTGCTCCCAAAGCAGGCGCGCTACCAGTCTGCGCCACGCCCCGAAAATGGCGGCAAATGATACTCTTAGCGCATCTTTCGAGCAACGCGGTTCCCTTGCGACAGGGGTGCTTTTCTGCTACAAAAGCGCTCCACTTTTTCAGGCTACAGAAATGGCAGTTGAACTGACGAGAAAAAGCTTCACGCCCTACGCCGCGAAGAAGGGCGAGGAGTACATGAACGGCAAGCAGCGCGGCCATTTCCGCAAGATCCTGGAGAGCCTGAAGGCCGAGCTGTCGCAGGAGATCGACCGCACGGTGCACACCATGCAGGACGAGGCGACGGTGTTCGCCGATCCGAACGACCGCGCGAGCCAGGAGTCCGACATGGCGCTCGAGCTGCGCAACCGCGATCGCGAGAGAAAGCTGATCAAGAAAATCGACGAGACGATCGCGCGCATCGATGCGAACGAATACGGCTACTGCGAGAGCTGCGGCGTCGAGATCGGCCTGAAGCGCCTGGAAGCGCGTCCGACGGCGACGCTGTGCATCGACTGCAAGACGCTCGACGAGCTGCGCGAGCGGCAGGTCGCCAAGTAGTTCCCGCCTGAACGAAAAACGGCGCCGCAAGGCGCCGTTTTTGCTTTCAGCCGCGTTTTACTAGCCGCCCGACTTCGCCGTCTCGCCTTTCGGCTCGACCGCCTTCATCGAGAGCCGCACGCGGCCTTTGTCGTCGGCTTCCAGCACCTTGACCTTCACCGACTGGCCTTCCTTCAGGTGATCTGAAACCGCATTCACCCGCTCGTGGCTGATCTGCGAGATATGGAGCAGGCCGTCGCGGCCCGGCAGCAGCTGGACGATCGCCCCGAAGTCGAGCAGGCGCAGCACCGTTCCCTCGTACACCTTGCCCACCTCCACATCGGCGGTGAGCTCCTGGATGCGCTTCCTCGCCGCCTCGCCGCCCTCGGAGGAGACGCAGGCGATGGAAATGGTGCCGTCGTCCTCGATCTCGATCGTCGTGCCGGTCTCTTCCTGGATGCCGCGGATGACCACGCCGCCCTTGCCGATGACCTCGCGGATCTTGTCCGGGTTGATCTTCATCTTGATGATGCGCGGCGCGAACGTCGAGAGCTCGGCGCGCGAGCCTTCGATCGCCTGCTTCATGATGTCGAGGATCCGCAGTCGCGCCTCGCGCGCCTGGTCGAGCGCGACCTTCATGATGCCCTTGTTGATCGACTCGATCTTGAGGTCCATCTGCAGTGCGGTCACGCCCTTGTCGGTGCCGGCGACCTTGAAGTCCATGTCGCCGAGGTGATCCTCGTCGCCCAGGATGTCGGAGAGCACCGCGAAGCGGTTTCCTTCCTTGATCAGCCCCATCGCGATGCCGGCGACGTGCGCCTTGATCGGCACGCCCGCGTCCATCAGCGCGAGGCTGCCGCCGCATACCGACGCCATCGACGATGAGCCATTGGACTCCGTGATCTCAGAGACCACGCGGATCGAATAGCCGAATTCCTCCGGTGTCGGCAGAAGGCCGACCAGTGCGCGCTTGGCGAGCCGGCCGTGGCCGATCTCGCGGCGCTTCGAAGGTCCCATGCGCCCGGTCTCGCCGGTCGCGTAGGGCGGCATGTTGTAGTGCATCATGAAGCGCTCTCGGTACTCGCCCGCCAGTGCATCGATGATCTGCTCGTCGCGCCCGGTGCCGAGCGTGACGGTGACGAGCGCCTGAGTCTCGCCGCGCGTGAAGAGCGCCGAGCCGTGCGTGCGCGGCAGCACGCCGACGCGCACGGTGATCGGGCGCACGGTGCGCGTGTCGCGACCGTCGATGCGCGGCTCGCCGTCCAGGATCTGGCCGCGCACGATTTTCGACTCGAGATTGAAGAACACCTCCTTGACGACGTTCGCGTCGACCGTCTTGCCGGTCAGCGCCGCATCGGCGATGAGCCGCTCGAGGACGTGCTTGCGGATCTCGCCCAGGCGCGTATTGCGCGTCTGCTTCTGCTTGATGCGGAACGCCTCGCGCATGTCCGCCTCGGTGAGCTCGGCAACGCGCGCGATGAGCGCCTCGTCCCTCGCCAGCGGCTGGAAGTTCCAGGCGGGCTTGGCCGCCACTTCGGCGAGCTCGTGGATCGCCTGGATCGCGGCCTGCATCTGCTCATGGCCGTACACCACGCCGCCGAGCATGACGTCCTCCGAGAGCTCGAGCGCCTCGGACTCGACCATCATGACGCCCTGCTCGGTGCCGGCGACGACGAGGTTGAGCTTCGAGTCCTTGAGCTGCGTCATCGTCGGGTTGCAGACGTACTCGCCGTTCACGTAGCCCACGCGGCAGGCGCCGATCGGTCCGTTGAACGGGATGCCGGAGATCGTGAGCGCAGCCGAGACGGCGAGCATCGCCGGGATGTCGGAGTCCACCTCCGGATTGAGCGACATCACGGTGGCGACCACCTGCACTTCGTTCAGGAAGCCGTCCGGGAAGAGCGGCCGGATCGGCCGGTCTATGAGCCGCGAGGTGAGCGTCTCCTTCTCGGAGGGCCGCCCTTCGCGCTTGAAGAACCCGCCCGGAATCTTGCCCGCGGCGTAAGTCTTCTCGACGTAGTCGACCGTGAGGGGGAACCAGTCCTGGCCGGGCTTCGGGTCCTTGGCGGCGACCACCGTGGCGAGCACCACGGTGTCGTCCATGCTGCATATGACGGCGCCATGCGCCTGGCGGGCGATCTCGCCGGTTTCAAACGTGACCTGATGACTGCCGTACGTGAATGTCTTCTTGATGGGGTTCAAAGCGAGTCCTCTGTCTGTATGCGCAAATAAAAACGCTCACCGAGCGGTGAGCGTCGTTTATTGCGGCATCGGGAGAATTACTTGCGTAGGCCCAGCTTCTCGATCAGTCCGCGGTACTTGTCCGCGTCCTTGCGCTTCAAGTAATCGAGCAGCTTGCGCCGCTGGCTGACCATGACGAGCAGCCCGCGCCGCGAGTGAAAGTCCTTCACGTGGGTCTTGAAGTGCTCGGTCAGTCCGTTGATGCGCTCGGTAAGGAGCGCGACCTGGACTTCGGGCGACCCGGTGTCGTTGCCCGAGCGCTGGTACTGTCTTACGACTTGGGCCTTTTGCGGGACCTGTAATGCCATTCGACTTGTCTCTCTCTGCTGTCGTATCGATCAATTTTTCGAGCCGGCGATTCTAACCGAGCGCGCTCCGGCTCACAAGGTTTTTGGATGTTTTTCAGCCGCTTGGGTAAGCCTCACGGCTTTGACGACGCCCTCGTCGAGCGCCTCACCCAAGCCGATCACGGCACCGCCCGCGCCATAGAGCGCGCACAGCCCCGCGCGCAGCCCGCTGATTTTCAAAGCCTGGCCCTGTCGCAGGCGGCTCTCGGCCGCGGCGTCGAGCTCCGCGCTCGGCAGATGGGCGAGCAAGGCCGCGAGCGGCAGGACGCAACGGTCCCGATCGGCACTGGCGCGCAGAGCGTCGAGCGTCGTCGCCTGCGCCACCTGAAAGCGGCCGGATGCCGTGCGACGCAGCGCCGCCAGATGCGCGAGCGTGCCCAGGGCGGCGCCGATGTCCTCGGCGAGCGTGCGGATATAGGTGCCTTTACTGCAGCGCACGCGCAACTCGAGCAGCGGCGGCGCATAGCGCACGAGCTCGAGCTCGTGCACTTCGACGCGCCGCGTGGGTCGCTCGACGCTCTCGCCCTTGCGCGCGAGCCGGTAAAGCGGCACGCCGTCGCGCTTGAGCGCCGAATGCATCGGCGGCACCTGCCCGATGCTGCCGCGAAAATGCCTCAGCACCTCTCCTACCTGCGCCGCCGTGGCGGTCACCGGCCGGCTTTCGAGCACGGTGCCTTCTGCGTCTGCGGTGCTCGTGCGGCTGCCGAGCTTCACCGTTGCGAGGTACGCCTTCTCGGCGTCGAGCATGAGGCCGGCGAACTTGGTCGCTTCGCCAAAGAGCAGGACGAGGAGGCCGGAGGCCAGCGGGTCGAGGGTGCCCGCGTGACCGGCCTTACGGGCGCCGAGGAGTTTCTTCGCTTCCTGCAACGCGCGGTTGGAGCTCAAGCCCAATGGCTTGTCGAGCAGCAGAGCGCCGTCGATCATTTGGGCGGCTTCACGGAATCGATCAGGCGCGAGAGCCGGTCGCCGCGCTCGACCGACTCGTCGTACGCGAAACGCAGTTGCGGTGTCGTGTAGAGCTTGATGCGCCTCGCGAGCTGCGAGCGCAGAAAGCCGCTCGCGCGTTCGAGGCCCTGCGCGGCTTCGGCGATGTGCGCCGGATCGAGCGTGGTGTAGAGCACCTTGGCGTGCGCGAAGTCGGGCGATACGTCGACCGCAGTTATCGTGATCATGCCGACGCGCGGGTCGCGCAGCTCGCGCTGCAGCAGCGCGGAGAGCTCCCGCTGGATCAGGTCGCCGAGCTTCTCCCGGCGACCCGAATTTCGCCCAGCGGCGCGCTTCACAGGGTTCTGGCGACCTCCAGCACTTCGAACACCTCGAACTGGTCCTTCTCCTTGAGGTCGCTGAAGTTCTTGAGCGACATGCCGCACTCGAACCCGGCCTTCACCTCGCGCACGTCGTCCTTGAAGCGCTTGAGCGAATCGATCTCGCCGGTGTGCAGGACGACGTTGTCGCGCAGCACCCGCACCTGCGCGCCGCGCTTCACCGTGCCCTCGAGCACGTAGCAGCCCGCCACCGTGCCGATCTTCGAGATGCGGAACACCTGACGCACCTCCACGAGGCCGATGACCTGCTCCTTCTTCTCTGGGGCGAGCATGCCGGAGAGCGCCGCCTTGATCTCGTCGACCGCCTCGTAAATGATGTTGTAGTACTTCACCTGGATGCCCGCCGACTCGGCGAGCTTGCGCGCCGCGGCGTCCGCGCGCGTGTTGAAGCCGATGATCACCGCGCGCGCGGCCATCGCCAGGTTCACGTCGGACTCGGTGATGCCGCCCACGCCGGCGTGCACGACAGTGACCTTCACTTCGTCGCTGCCGAGCCTGGTGAGGGCATGGATCAGCGCCTCCTGCGAGCCCTGCACGTCCGCCTTGATGACGAGGTTCAGCACTTTCTTGCCGCCCTCGGCCATCTGCTCGAACATGTTCTCGAGCTTGGCGGCCTGCTGCTTGGCGAGCTTCACGTCGCGGAACTTGCCGTGGCGGAAGAGCGCGATCTCGCGCGCCTTGCGCTCGTCGGTGAGCACCATCATGTCCTCGCCGGCGTTCGGTACCTCGGAGAGGCCCTGGATCTCCACCGGAATCGATGGGCCGGCCGACTGCACCGGCTTGCCGTTCTCGTCGAGCATCGCGCGGACCCGGCCGTAGACCGGGCCGGTAAGCGCGATATCGCCGCGGCGCAGCGTCCCGGATTGCACGAGCACGGTCGCCACCGGTCCGCGCCCTTTGTCGAGGCGCGCCTCGATGACGACGCCCTTCGCCGGCGCCTCCACCGGCGCCGTGAGCTCGAGCACCTCTGCCTGCAGCAGGATCTGCTCGAGGAGCTCGTCCACGCCCTTCCCGGTCTTCGCCGACACGGGGACAACGGGCGACTCGCCACCGAACTCTTCCGGCACGACGCCATGCGCGAGGAGCTCCTGCTTCACCTTGTCCGGATTCGCCTCGTGCTTGTCGATCTTGTTCATCGCCACGACGAGCGGCACCTCCGCCGCTTTGGCGTGGTTGATGGCCTCGATGGTCTGCGGCATCACGCCGTCGTCCGCCGCCACGACGAGCACGACGATGTCCGTCACCTTGGCCCCGCGTGCGCGCATCGCGGTGAAGGCCTCATGGCCCGGCGTGTCGAGGAAGGTGATCACGCCGCGCGAGGTCTCGACGTGGTAGGCGCCGATATGCTGCGTGATGCCACCCGCCTCGCCCGCGGCGACCTTGGTGCGGCGGATGTAGTCGAGGAGCGAGGTCTTGCCGTGGTCGACGTGCCCCATCACGGTCACGACCGGCGGCCGCGGCTGGACCTCGGCGCTCGTCGGCTCGGCCGTCTCCATGAGGAACGATTCAGGGTCGTCGAGCTTGGCCGCCTTCGCCTTGTGGCCCATCTCCTCCACCAGGATCATCGCGGTTTCCTGGTCGAGCACCTGGTTGATGGTCGCCATGGTGCCAAGCTTCATGAGCGCCTTGATCACCTCGGCCGCCTTGACCGACATGCGATGCGCAAGCTCGCCCACCGTGATGGTCTCCGGCACGGGGATCTCGCGCACCACGGGTTCCGTGGGCGCGGCAAACGTGCTTGCGTCGGCACCGGCCGCCGGCCGGTGGCGGTTGCCGCCGCGCGCATGCCAGCCGGCCACGCCGCCGCCGGCATCGCCGCGCGTCTTGATCGTGCGTCGGCGCGCCGAGTCATCGCGCAGCACCGTCGTCGGTTTCGCCTTCTTCGGCTTCTTCTCTACCTTCGCATCCGCTGCCGGCTTGGGCGCATGCAGCGTCGTCACGGCCGCCGGCCCAGCCGCGTTGGCGGCTGCCGCGGCCGCCTCGGCCGCCTTCTGCTCGGCTTCCTTGCGCTCGCGCTCCTGCTTTTCGCGCAGCTCGGCCGCCTGGAGCTCGGCAAGCTGCTGCTGGCGCCGGGCTTCCTCCTCGCGGAGCTCGATTTCCTTGTCGTCCACCGCGGGCGGCGGCGGGGGCGGCGCCTCGGCTGCCACGGCGGCCGCCGTCACCTCCGCCGGATCGCGCTTCACGAAGACGCGCTTCTTGCGCACCTCGACCTGCACGGTGCGGTACTTGCCGCTTGCGTCGGTCTTGCGGATTTCGCTCGTCTGCTTGCGGGTAAGCGTGATCTTGTTCTTCGCTTCCGCCGAGCCGTGCGTGCGCCGCAGGTACTCGAGCAGGCGCGATTTGTCGGTGTCGGTCAGCGAGTCCTCGGGCACGCGCTTCTCCACGCCTGCGGCGCGCAGCTGCTCGAGCAGCACGGAGGGCGGGACCTTGAGCTCGCTCGCGAACTGGGCAACGCTCGTCTGCGCCATCGTTACGCGGCCTCCTTCGGAGTTTCGGTGAACCAGTGCGCGCGCGCCGCCATGATCAGCTTCTTCGCCGTCTCGGCGTCCAGCCCGGTCTTCTCGGAGAGCTCATCGACGGCGAGGTCCGCGAGGTCATCGCGTGTGCGCACGCCCGACTCCACGAGCTTCGCGGCGAGCTGCGTCTCCATGCCTTCCAGCTTGAGGAGCTCGGGGTCGACGCCCTCCATCTTCTCCTCGTTGGCGATCGCCGCGACGAGGAGCGCATTGCGCGCGCGATTGCGCAGCTCGTTGACCGTGCCCTCGTCGAGCGACTGGATCTCGAGCAACTCGTTGATCGGCACGTAGGCGACCTCTTCCAGCGTCGAGAACCCTTCCTCGATGAGGATGTTGGCCACTTCCTCGTCGACGTCGAGCTTTTCCATGAAGTGCTGCTTGATGCGACCGCTTTCTTCCTGCTGCTTCTTGGTCGACTCTTCCTCGGTCATCAGGTTGATCTGCCAGCCCGTCAGCTCCGAAGCGAGGCGAACGTTCTGCCCGCTGCGGCCGATCGCCACGGCGAGGTTTTCCTCGTCGACGACCACGTCCATCGCATGCTTTTCTTCGTCCACCACGATCGAGGAGACCTCGGCCGGCGCGAGCGCGCCGATGACGAACTGCGCGGGATCGCCCGACCAGAGCACGATGTCCACGCGCTCGCCGGCCAATTCCTGCGTGACGGCCTGCACGCGCGAGCCGCGCATGCCGACGCAGGTGCCGATCGGGTCGATGCGCTTGTCGTTGGTGTGCACGGCAATCTTCGCCCGAATGCCCGGGTCGCGAGCGGCCGATTTGATTTCCAGCAGGCCTTCCTCGATCTCCGGAACCTCGAGTTCGAAGAGCTTCATGATGAACTGCGGTGCCGTACGCGACAGGATGAGCTGCGGCCCGCGCGCCTGCCGATCGATCTTCGCCACCCAGGCGCGCACACGATCGCCGACGCGGAGGTTCTCCTTCGGGATCATGTGCTCGCGCGGCAGCAGCGCTTCGAGGCGGCCCGATTCGATGATCGCGTTGCCGCGCTCCATGCGCTTCACGGTTCCCGTGACCAGCTCGTCGCCGCGCGACAGGAAGTCGTTCAGGATCTGCTCGCGCTCGGCGTCGCGGATCCGCTGCAGGATGACCTGCTTCGCCGTCTGCGCGCCGATGCGGCCGAACTCGACGTTCGGGATCGGTTGCTCGATGACGTCGTCCACCTTGGCGTCGGCCTTGCCGCGGTCCTGAGCTTCCTCGACCGACAGCATCTGTGCAGTGTTCCAGTCTGGCGCATCGTCGGGCAGCACGCGCCAGCGACGGAAGGTCTCGTAGTTCCCCGTGTTCTTGTCGATCTGCACGCGCACATCGATGTCCTCGGTGTATTTCTTCTTCGTCGCCGAGGCGAGCGCCATTTCGAGCGCGCCGAACACGATGTCGCGCGGGACGTTCTTCTCCCGGGCGAGGACATCGACCAGCATCACCAATTCTCGATTACCCGCTACTACTGGATTGCTCGCTGCCACCTTAAATCCCTCACAATTCCGGCACCAGCCGCGCCCGCTCGACGTCATCGAGCGCGAGCTGCACCGTGCCCTGTCCTTCCAGCTCCATCGCCACGCGGCCCTCCGCGGCGCCGCGCAGCACCCCTACGAAACGCCGGCGCCCGCTCGCGTCCGGCGTGCGCATCTTCACGTCGGCCTTGTGGCCCGCGAAGCGCGCGAAATCAGCGCTTTTTTTGAGCGCCCGGTCGAGTCCCGGCGAGGAGACCTCGAGGCGCTCGTAATTCACGCCCTCGACCTCGAGCACGCGCGCGAGTTGTCGGCTCACCGCCGCGCAATCCTCGACACCGATGCCCCCCGGCTTGTCGATGAAAAGCCGCAGCATGCGTCCGCCGTTCGCCGCCTGCAGCTCGACGAGCTCGTAGCCCATGCCGTTCACCACCGGCTCCACCGTCGCTTGCAATGCCGCCATAACTTGCGCCGGGCGCTGCGGAAACAAAAAATGGGCCGAAGCCCATCTGTGTCCGACGCCATCAAAGCTTTTGAAGTTTAACAGGATTTGGGATCTCGCGCCACTGTCCCGGCGCCAAATCGCGCGGCAGCTCGACGCTCCCATAGCGCACGCGCAGGAGCCGGCTCACGCGCGCGCCCACGGCCTCGAACATGCGGCGCACTTCGCGGTTACGCCCTTCCTTGAGCGCCACGCGATACCAGCGGTTTGCGCGACCAGCGGCTCGCGGGTCCGCCGGCTCGATGCGCTCGAAGGCGGCCGGTCCATCCGCGAGTTGGACGCCGCGGCGCAGCTTTTCAATATCGGCGGCACGCAATTCCCCTTGCACGCGCACCGCGTACTCGCGCTCGAGCTCGTAGCGCGGGTGCATCAGCCGGTTTGCCAGCTCGCCATCGTCGGTGAAGAGCAGGAGCCCGGCGCTATTGAAGTCGAGACGGCCTACTGCAATCCAGCGGCCCGGCGGCAGCCGGGCAAACACCGTCGGCCTGCCCTGCGGATCGCTGCGGGTGACGAGCTCGCCTTCCGGCTTGTTATAGATGAGGACGCGCCCGCCTGCCTTGGCAGCGAACTCGACCGGGCGTCCGTCCACGGCGATGGCATCGCTCGGCGCCGCACGATCGCCAAGCTTCGCGACGCGGCCGGCGACCGTGACACGGCCGGCTTCAATCCACGATTCGATTTCGCGGCGCGAGCCTAAGCCCGCCGCGGCGAGCAGCTTCTGGAGCCGTTCAGCCTTCGGTGCCGGTGGCTTTTGCGGGCTCAGGCTCTGCGTTGGCCGAGCGGATACCCGCCTCGGCGGTCGGGACCGGCTCGAGCTGCAGCGTCTTGGCGATTTCCTCGAGCGGCGGCAGCTCCTCCAGCGAACGCAGCCCGAGGTCGTCGAGGAACTTGCGGGTCGTGGCGTAAAGCGCCGGCCGCCCGGGCGTCTCGCGGTGCCCCACGACGTCGATCCAGCCGCGCGCCTCCAGGCTCTGGATGATCTGCGTCGAGACCGTCACGCCGCGGATGTCCTCGATATCGCCGCGCGTCACCGGCTGGCGATAGGCGATGATGGCGAGCGTCTCCATCACGGCCCGCGAGTAGCGCGGCGGCTTCTCGGGCGCGAGGCGTTCCACGTAAGGCTGGAAGTCGGCGGTGGTCTGGAAGCGCCAGCCGCTCGCCACGTTGACGAGCTCTACCGCCCGGCCCTTCCACTGCTCAGCGAGCTCCGCAAGGAGGTTGCGCAGCGTGTCGGTGGCGATTTCGCCGTCGAAGAGGCGTTTCAGCTCCGCCAGCCCAAGGGGCTCCGGTGAGGCGAGTAACGCAGCTTCCAGTACTTTTTTTACTTCATTCACGTCAGACAGGCTGCGCATACCCTAATTTAACGTAAATCGGCGCAAAGCACTCGGCTTGCGTGATCTCGACCAGAAGCTCCCGGGCGAGCTCGAGCAGCGCGAGGAAGGTGACGACGAGCACCGGAACGCCGCGCTGCGGATCGAAAAGCTCGGCGAACTCAAGGACGCGGCGCTCTCGAAGCTGGCGCAGGATGGCGCTCATGTGCTCGCGGACGGACAGCTCTTCGCGCGAGATGTGGTGGTGGCGCGACATGCGCGCACGGTGCAGCAGCGCTCGCCAGGCTTCGGCGAGGTCCTGGGCGTTGACCTGCGGCAGGCGCTCGGCGATCTGGCGTTCGATCCACACCGAGATCGCGATCACGTCGCGGCCTGCCTGCGGCAGCTCGTCGAGCGCGTTAGCGGCCTTTTTCATCTGCTCGTACTCGAGCAGCCGGCGCACGAGCTCGGCGCGCGGATCCTCCTCGGTCGGCTCGGCCGAGGGCGGCCGCGGCAAGAGAAGCCGGGACTTGATCTCCATCAGCATCGCCGCCATGACCAGGTACTCGGCGGCGAGCTCCAGGTTCTTCGCGCGCATGATCTCGACATACTCCAGGTACTGGCGCGTGAGCGGCGCCATGGGGATGTCGAGGATGTTCAAATTTTCCTTCCGGATCAGGTACAAAAGCAGATCCAGCGGTCCTTCGAACGCCTCCAGGACCACTTCGAGCGCGTCCGGCGGGATGTAGAGGTCGACCGGAAGCTCGATGACCGGCTCGCCATAGAGCTTGGCCATCATGCGTAGGCGAGCCCCATGGCTTCGCGCACGTCGCGCATGGTTTCGGCGGCGAGGCGCCGCGCTTTTTCGCAGCCGTCGGCAACGATGTTCTTCACGAGCGTTGGATCGTCAAGATACACCTGCGCGCGCTCGCGGATCGGCGCGAGCTCGGCCTGGATCGCTTCGATCACCGGCTGCTTGCATTCCAGGCAGCCGATGCCGGCGGTGGTGCAGCCTTTCTGCACCCATTGCTTGCGCTCGGCATCGGAGTACACGAGATGCAGCGCCCACACCGGGCACTTCTCGGGCGTGCCGGGGTCGTTGCGCTTTACCCGCGCCGGATCGGTCGGCATGGTGCGGATTTTCTTCGCCACCGATTCGGGCTCCTCGCGCAGCGCAATCGTGTTGCCGTAGGACTTCGACATTTTCTGGCCGTCGAGCCCCGGCATGCGCGCGGCTTCAGTAAGGAGCACCTCCGGCTCGACCAGGATCTTCTTGCCGCCGCCCTCCAGCCATCCGTACAGGCGCTCGCGGTCGCCGCGCGAGAGGTTCTGCTGCTCATCGAGCAAGGCCTGCGCGCGGGCGAGCGCTTCCGCGTCCCCGTGCTCGAGGAACTTGGTGCGCAGCTCGTTCAGCAGCCGCGATTTCTTCGTCCCCATGCGCCGCACGGCGGCCTTCGCTTTTTCCTCGAAGCCGGGCTCGCGGCCATAGAGGTGATTGAAGCGCCGCCCAATCTCCCGCGTGAACTCGACGTGCGGCACCTGGTCCTCGCCCACCGGGACGTATTTCGCGCGATAGATCAGGATGTCGGCCGACTGCAGGAGCGGATAGCCGAGGAAACCATAGGTCGAAAGGTCGCGGTCGGCGAGCTTCTCGATCTGGTCTTTATAGGTCGGCACGCGTTCCAGCCAGCCGAGCGGCGCCATCATGGAGAGCAACAAATGCAGCTCCGCATGCTCGGGCACCTGCGACTGGACGAAGAGAATCGCCTGGCTCGGATCGACGCCCGCCGCGAGCCAGTCGATGACCATATCCATGCCGCTTTGCTGCACATTGCCCGGTTTTTCATAGTCGGTCGTGAGCGCGTGCCAGTCGGCGACGAAGAAAAGGCACGTGTATTCGACCTGGAGGCGGATCCAGTTCTTCAGTACGCCGTGAAAATGGCCAAGATGCAGGCTCCCCGTCGGCCGCATGCCGGAGAGCACCCGGGTTTCGTACATTTAGAGAACGATCGCCCGGATCAGCGCGTCGGAGGCGCCGACCAGCGGCTCGAGCAGGAAGCCGAGCACGTTGGTCACCAGCAGAAGCACGAGCAGCGGAACGCCGAAAGGCTCGAGCCGCGAATACTGCCACGCCGCTCGCGTCGGTAACAGGCTTGCAACGATACGCCCGCCATCGAGCGGCAGAATGGGCAGCAGGTTGAGGAAAATGAAAATCAGATTGACGAAAATCCCGGCCTGCGCCATGAGTCCCATGGGCTCCGAGAAACCGTTGCTCGGGACGAGCACCGACAGTTTTAGGAGGAGCGCCCAGAGGAGCGCCATCGCCAGGTTGGCGCCGGGCCCGGCAGCCGCGACGAGCGCCATGTGCTGGCGCGGCTTGCGCAGCGCCGAGTAGTTCACCGGTACGGGCTTGGCCCAGCCGAAGAGCAGCCCGCCGCCGACCAGCTTGGCGGTGAGCATCAGAATCACGATCGGCACGACGATGGTACCGACGAGGTCGATATGCCGCAGCGGATTGAGGCTGATGCGACCTTGCGCGTGCGCGGTCATGTCGCCGAAGTGGCGCGCGACGTAGCCATGCGCCGCCTCGTGCAGCGTAATCGCGAAAAGCACCGGGAGGGCGTAGATGGCGACCGTCTGTACGAGTGAATTGACGTCCATCTGCGCCGGCGATTCTATCAGACGGCCTCGACGGCAAAGGGCGCGAGCGAGCCCCTTCCCTTGCGCAGCACGAGCGGCGCATCGCCGGTGAGATCGATCACGGTGCTCGGCTCTGTGCCGCACGATCCGGCGTCGATCACGAGCTCGAGCTCGCGCTCGAGCCGCTCGCGAATTTCCCCGGCATCGGAGAGCGGCTGCTCGTCGCCCGGCAGCACGAGCGTCGAGGAGAGCATCGGCTCGTCGATGTCCGCGAGCAGCGCCTGCGCCAGGGCATGCGCGGGAACGCGCACGCCGATGGTTCTGCGCTTCGGATGGATGAGGCGCCGCGGCAGCGAGCGCGTCGCGCGCAGGATGAACGTATAGCTTCCGGGGGTGGCGCTCTTGATCAGCCGGAAGCGCGCATCGTCGACGATGGCGTACGTCGCGATCTCGGAGAGGTCGCGGCACATGACGGTGAGATGGTGGCGCTCGTCGACGCCGCGGATGCCGCGCAGCCGCTCGATCGCGCGCGTCGCCGCCTGCATGCAGCCGAGCGCGTAGCAGGAATCGGTCGGATAGGCGATAAGGCCGCCGCCGCGCAGGATGTCGCCCGCGCGGTGCACGAGCCGCTGCTGCGGATGCGTGGGATGGATTGAGAAGAACTGCGCCATCAGCCGGCGAGGAATTCTTCGATCAGCTTCGCGAGCGCCTCAGGCTGATCATGATGCAGCATGTGCCCGGCGCGCGCTACCGTGGCGTGGCGCAAATTCGCGAATTGCGCGCGCCGTTCGGCATACTGCGCGGCGTCGAGTCCCAGGCGCTCGAGTGCCGCGGTCTCGGCGCCGTCCACCCACAGCACCGGCGCGCGCACCTGCTGCCAGCAGGCGCGCGCTTCCTCGTAACGATAGAGCACGGGATTGACGATCTTATGCGCCGGGTCGCCGCGCAGCACGACCCGCCCGTCGTCGGCGTCGCGGCCCCAGTGGCGCGCGAGGAACTCCGCGCGCTCGGCAGTGAGCCGCGCATTCGTCGCGCGCAGTCGCCGCGCGAGTTCGGCGTAATTCGCGTACGGCCGCAAGCCGGGCCGCTCGTGCAGCTCGCGCAGCCAGCGCGCATAGCGCCGCGGCGCATCGTCCGCCCGCGTCGCCGCGAGGCCGAAGCCCTCGAGATTGACGAGCTTCGCGATGCGCTCGGGCCGGATGCCCGCGTACATGCAGGCGACGTTACCGCCCAGGCTGTGACCGATGAGATGCACGGCCTCATCGCCGGCGAACGCACGCAGAAGGAAGTCGAGATCGGCGATGTAGTCCGGAAACCAGTAGCAGTCGGACTTGCCCCAGCCCGTGAGGCCATAGCCGCGCCAGTCCGGCGCATACACATCCCAGCGGCGGGAAAACGCGTCGACGAGAAATTGGAACGACGCCGAGACATCCATCCAGCCATGCAGCAGCACGACCTTCGGCTCGCCGGGCGCCGGCCAGCGGCGCACGTGATAACGCAGCCCGCGGATATCGAAAAAGTGCGATTCGCTCTCGCGCAAGGCAATTATGATAGCCGCATGCCGCTCTTCTCCCTCGGCGAGCGCCGCGTCGAGCTCGTCGGCGCCAATCATTACGTCGCCTACGATGCAACGCTCGTCGGCTCCATTACGCTGCACGCGGAGGCGAACATCTGGTTCAAGGTCGTGATCCGCGCCGAGAACGACCGCATCAGCATCGGCGAAGGCACGAACGTGCAGGATGCCTCCGTGCTGCACGTCGATCCGGGCTATCCGATGACGCTTGGCCGCGGCGTCAGCATCGGCCACAAGGTGATGCTGCACGGCTGCACGATCGGCGATGGCACGCTCATCGGCATCAACAGTGTCGTGCTGAACGGCGCCAAGATCGGAAGCGGGAGCCTGATCGGCGCGAACACGCTCATCACCGAAGGCAAGGACATTCCGGACGGCGTGCTGGTCATGGGCTCGCCCGGCAAGGTCGTGCGCGAGCTCAAGGCGGAGGAACGCGAACGGCTCCTCGGCATCGCGCGCGGCTATGTCGAGCGCGCGGCGCTCTACGGGCGCGAGCTGAAGCCGATCACTTAGGCGCCATGCGGATGGCGCCGTCGAGACGGATCGTCTCGGCGTTCAGCATCTCGATCTCGACGATCGACTTCACGAGCTGAGCATACTCGGCCGGGCGGCCGAGCCGTGAAGGAAAAGGCACCTGCTTGCCGAGCGACTCCTGCGCGTCCTTCGGCAGTCCCATGAGCATCGGCGTCTCGAAGATGCCCGGCGCGATCGTGCACACGCGAATGCCGTTGCGCGAAAGGTCGCGCGCGATGGGCAGCGTCATGCCGGCGACCCCGCCCTTGGAGGCCGCATACGCGGCCTGCCCGATCTGGCCGTCGAACGCGGCGACCGACGCCGTGTTCACGATCACGCCGCGCTCGCCGGACGCGTTCGGCATCGCCTTCGCCATGGCATCGGCGGCAAGGCGAATCATGTTGAACGTGCCGATCAGGTTGACCCTGATGACGCGCTCGAAGCGCCCGAGGTCGTGCGGCGCTTCCTTGCCGAGCGTGCGCTCGGCGAGCGCGATGCCGGCGCAGTTGACGAGCACGTGGATGCCGCCGAACTCCTTGAGCGCGAGCGCAACCGCGGCTTTGCCATCGGCCTCGGAACTCACATCGGTCTTCGCGAAGCGGCCGCTGAGATCGCGCGCAAGCTTCTCGCCTGCTTCGGTCTGCATATCCGCGATGACGACTCTGCCGCCATTCTCGGCGGCCATGCGTGCGGTCGCTGCGCCCAGGCCCGAGGCGCCGCCGGTGATGAGGAAGACGCTGTTCTTGATCTGCATCGGTCGCTCCCGGGAGGAATAAGGAAATGCCGGAAAAAATTCGACGATAATTCTAACCTCATGCAGCTTGGCTTCGGCATCAGCTTCCCCGAACTGTACGAGCGCGAGGGCCTGATCCGGCTCGATCGCGCCTTCGTCGCTTTTCTCGCGGAGAGCGATCGCGCGCTCGCCGATCGCCTCGCCGGCGCGCGCGCCAATCCGCCGACGGCGCTCGCCGAGTCGCAGCTTCTCATCGCGCTCGCGCCGCACGTCGAGGACTTCATCGCCAAGCTCTTCGGCATCGAAAAGGAAGCGCGCGCGCTTGCCGAGCGGCATAACGAGCTCGCGCCGATGTACGCGGTGAAGCGCCAGTTCGTGCAGCGGCGGGCGCTGCACAAGGTGAAGCCGGGCGAGCTGCAGGCATTCGATGCCGAGGCGGTCGCGCGAACGCTTTTCGGCGCCGAATTCAGCGAACTCGACTTCGCGCGCAAGGTGAGCGCGTGGCTCGCGGACGAGGCGGCGCATGCGAGCGAGCTCGCGCTCGCCACCCGCTACGCGGCATGGGCGACGACGACGCCCGCGGGCAAAGCGAAGCACGCGGCCGGAGTGCTTTTCAAGACGCCGCAGAAGCTCGACTTCATGCGGCTCGTGCCCGTGCACACGGATACAAGCGGCGGCGTCAGTGCGCATCGGCTCGAGCATCTGCGCCCTCGCGAAGGCTTCGGCCTGACCGATGCAGGCACCGATCTCGTCGGCGCCCTCGACGAGGCGAACTACTGCATCTGGTGCCACGAGCAGGGCAAGGACTCCTGCTCCAAGGGCTTGAAGGAGAAGCCGCCCGCGGAAGGATTCCGAAAGACGGTGTTCGGCGTTCCCCTTGCCGGCTGCCCGCTCGAAGAGAAGATCTCCGAGTTCCATATGGTGAAGGCGCGCGGCGAGCCGCTCGCTGCCCTCGGCATCATTGCGGTCGACAACCCGATGATGGCTGCCACCGGCCATCGCATCTGTAACGACTGCATGAAATCCTGCATCTATCAGAAGCAGGATCCGGTGGACATCCCGCAGGCCGAGACCCGCACGCTCAAGGATGTGCTCGAGCTGCCCTGGGGCTTCGAGATCTATTCGCTGCTTACGCGCTGGAACCCGTTCGACCTGCGCCGACCGTATCCGAAGGCACCGACCGGCCGCCGCGTGCTCATCGTCGGGCTCGGCCCGGCGGGCTTCACCCTCGCGCATCATCTGATGAACGACGGACATACGGTGGTCGGCATCGATGGACTGAAGATCGAGCCGCTCGATGCGCAAATTTCGGGCGTCGATGCGCTCGGCCATCGCGTGCCTTTCCGCCCGATCCGCGACGCGGGCGAGCTGCGCGAGCCCCTCGAGCGGCGCGTAATGGCGGGCTTCGGCGGCGTCGCCGAGTACGGCATCACCGTGCGCTGGGACAAGAACTTCCTGAAGCTCATTCGGCTCTTGCTCGAGCGGCGCCGGCAATTCGCGATGTTCGGCGGCGTGCGCTTCGGCGGCACGCTGACCATCGACGAAGCCTACGCCGACGGCTTCGACCACATCGCGCTCTGCGCGGGCGCCGGCCGGCCCACCGTGCTCGACATCCCGAACGGCCTCGCGCGCGGCGTGCGCGCAGCGTCGGATTTCCTCATGGCGCTGCAGCTCACCGGCGCGGCGAAGCGCGAGTCGATCGCCAACCTGCAGGTGCGGCTGCCGATCGTGGTGATCGGCGGCGGCCTGACGGCGATCGACGCAGCGACGGAGTCGCTCGCCTATTACGCGGTGCAGGTCGAGAAGTTCCTCGCGCGCTACGAGCTCCTGGGCGCCGAGCCGGGATGGAACGCAGAGGAGCGCGCCATTGCCGAGGAATTCCTCGCGCATGCACGTGCCTTGCGCGCCGCAAGCGCGCAGGAGCGCCAGGGGCTGCTCAAGTCCTGGGGCGGCGTCACGATCGCCTATCGCCGCCGGCTGGTCGACAGCCCGTCGTACACGCTGAACCACGAAGAGGTAGAGAAAGCACTCGAGGAAGGTGTCGTGTTCGCCGAAGGCCTCGCACCGAGCCGCATCGAAGTGGACCGCTACGGCCACGCGCGCTCGGTGGTCTTCGCCGCCGACGGCAGGGAAATCGAGCTGCGCGCGCGCTCTGTGCTGATCGCCGCCGGAACGCAACCGAATACAGTGCTCGCACGCGAAGAGGGTGTCACGCTCGAGCTCGACGGCAAATATTTTCTCGCCAGTGACGAGGCAGGCGAG
>Ga0075426_10000080_pt1 | contig 62049 bp, 59 predicted proteins | sample SoiMethybrSBSTD5_FD_75304 | JGI IMG/M metagenome (GOLD analysis project Ga0075426, IMG submission 75304) | Bulk soil microbial communities from a Populus tree surrounding site in Tennessee, USA - Soil MetaG P. TD hybrid SBSTD5 | ecosystem: Environmental > Terrestrial > Soil > Tree plantation... | reverse complement strand
CTCCCCGCCATACTTCTTCGCAAGGATGTGCGTCATCGCCGCCGTCAGCGTCGTCTTGCCATGATCGACGTGACCAATCGTGCCCACGTTCACGTGGGGCTTGGTGCGCTCGAATTTGGCTTTTGCCATCTAGATCGTGCTCTCTCGTATGTACGGATACCTGGTGCCCATGACGCGGATTGAACGCGTGACCTCTCCCTTACCAAGGGAGTGCTCTACCACTGAGCTACATGGGCGAATAACGGGTCTTCGGGCTCCCTCGTGCCTCCGGGGGCTGGAGCGGGTGAAGGGAATCGAACCCTCGTCATAAGCTTGGAAGGCTTCTGCTCTACCATTGAGCTACACCCGCCCGAATTCACTCGATTCACCCGTGTGCTCCCGCCCCGCCGGGGCGCCCGAAACTGGTGGAGGGGGTTGGATTCGAACCAACGTAGGCGCAAGGCCAACAGATTTACAGTCTGCCCCCTTTAGCCGCTCGGGCACCCCTCCGGCGGAACCGGAAATTATATTGAGTTTTCCGCAGCTTGGTCAACAAAGTAATCAGGTTCCGTAGCGCACGCCCGACTGCAGAAGCCTGAGCGCGGCAATGGCGCTGTAACAGGCGAGCCACGATGTCTTCGGGTTGTCCGGTGAGGGGACGTTCTCGAGGACGACCGTAAACCGGCCGGTGGGTCCGGACACCCGGATCGTGTGGGTATTCAGCTTGAGCGCCGGGTCGGCCACGACGACGAGCCGTGTGCGGTCGAGGCCGAGGCCCGCCAAAGCAAGCACGGCCGCGATGTTGACGTTCTGCGGAAAGTGGGGAACGCCCTCGCGTGCCGGGCCTTCGAACAGAGTGTGCGGTCTCTCCAGCCGATCGAGATCGACCGCCTGCCGCTCCACGTAAGGGATGGCCTTCCACGCAGCGGGCGGCTTCGCCACCTGGATCGATACCTGATCTGCGCCGGCGGCACAGGCGGCCTTGAGTGCATCCAAGCCGCCAATGCCTCCCGAGGGCACGTAGAGCAGCGCTCCCGATGCCGCTGCGGCACGCTCCGCAGCGCTCTTCAGGACGTCATCGGCGAGAGCGCCGGCCGAAAGGACGACCACGCTCACGCTTTTTTCGAGAAGCGCAACGAGGTGCTCGCGTACGGCATCGTGCGAGGCCGCTTCCAGCACGACCGTGGGTGTGCGCGCAAGCAAGGCTTCGCGGCCCACGACGTAGGGAATGCCGAATTCCCGCGCGAGGGCTGCACCCTTCGAGCCCGCGCTGCGACCGGCGAGTGCGACGACCTCGGTGCCCGGGAGCGCGCCGCCTTGCAGGTGTTGCAAGACCAGCCGGGCAATCGTTCCTCCGCCAAGTAGTGCAAGGCGCAGCGGTCTTTTCATGGGTATGATCTAGTCAAGGGAGGTTGGTCCGTGCGCATCGCGATTCTAGAAGACGATCCCGACCAGTTGGCGCTGCTCAAGCGCTGGATCACGGATGACGGTCACGACGTCCACGGCTGGCTCGCCGGCCGCGAAGCCATGAAGATGGCCGGACGCGAAAGCTTCGACCTTTTCATCCTGGACTGGCAGGTTCCCGACGTTTCGGGCGCCGAAGTGCTGAAATGGCTCCGGGCGAACGTTTCCAAGACGGTTCCGGTGCTCTTCGTCACCGTGCGCGACTCCGAGCAGGACATCGTCTTCGCGCTCGAGCACGGCGCGGATGACTACATGGTGAAGCCGGTCCGGCGGCAGGAGCTCCTCGCCCGCGTCCACGCCTTGCTGCGGCGCGCATACCCGAGCGAAGAGAAAAAACTGCTGTCCTTCCCGCCGTTCGAGATCGACATCCAGCGCAGCGAGATCCGCAAGGACGGCGCGAAGGTCGACCTCACCCCGAAGGAGTTCGAGCTCTCGGTGACGCTTTTCCGCAATATGGGCAGGCTCATGTCGCGCGGCCATTTGCAGGAGACGGTCTGGGGCCGCACCGGAGATCTCGCCACGCGTACGGTCGATACGCACGTAAGCCAAGTGCGCAAGAAGCTCGACCTGCGCCCTGAATCGGGCTACCGCGTCGTGCCGATCTATAACTACGGTTACCGGCTGGAGAAAATCAGTCCGGCGGCGTGAGGGACGGCCGGCTCAGCGCAGGGCTCTGATCCGCGTTTCGGCGTAGCTGCGCGTGTCCTGGCTGAGCGCGCTCGCAAGAAGCGAACGCCGATAAGCCTGGATCGCGTCTTGTTTCTTGCCGCTTGCTTCGAGCGATACGCCGAGCGCCACCCAAGCGGCGCCGGGCTGATTCTTGAGCTCTATTGCGCTACGGAACGCCTCGGCCGCGTCGACGTGACGCCCCAAGCGCTGCAGCACAGCCCCGAGCAGCAACTGATAGTCGGGGTCATTGCGTCCTGCCTCTCGCCGCGCCTCCAGCACACCAGCGGCGCCGGCATAGTCGCGTCGCTCGACGAGGATGCGCGCAAGGACGTTGGCGAACTGCACCTGCGCCGGATTCAACGCCAAGCCCTCTTGCAGGCGTTGGCGCGCTTCCTCGAGCTGCCCGCGATCGATGAGGATCGACACGAGCGCTTGGCGCGCGGGCTCGTGCGCGGCCTGGCGCTGCAGCGCCGCGGCAAAGTCCTGCTGCGCATCGCTTACCCGTCCCTGGTTCAGCAGCGCTACGCCCTCGCGAAAGCGATCCTCGGCCTCCGCCTCGGCGGAACGCGGGCGATCGCGCCTGGTCACCGCCATCGATGAAGGTAGCACCACGGGTGCAACTGCCGCTCTCGCCGCGCGCGGCTTCGTGCTTGGTGCCGCCAGCGCGGGAATTGGAGTCTCGATGAGTTGCGCGAGCTTGAGAATCTCTAGCGGCGGCTGCCGCGGCGGGCTCGCGCTGGCGACATCGCGTCGCGGTTCGGGCGGGACGGCCGACGCTGGCGGCGGCGCTGCCGGCTTCGCGGGCGCCGGCGCTTGCGAAACGTTGACTGTCGGCCGGGCCTTCGCCGCTTCAGCCGCATTCATCGCAAGCTCGGTAGCGATCGGCGCGTGCGGCTTGAGCTGATACGCCACCCAGGCGACCCATGCCGCCGAGGCGAGTACGAGGACGGCGACAATGCGCCAGAACCATTCGTGGCGCCTCTCGGAGCGCGACACTGCGCGCACTTGCGCCGATGCGGCCGGGTTCTGCACCTTTGCGCCGCTCGGCTGGCGGCGGTCGAGCTCGCGCAACATGCGGTTGATGAGGCTCATGCGCTTCTCGGCATCGGCCACCACCACAGTCGCGGCCGCGACGCCGCGGGCGTGTCGGCGATGGCCCCGCGCAGGTGTTTGCGCTCGACAGTCAATGCGCCCTCGCCATAGGCGAGAAGCAGGGCCTTGTGCATGAGGATGTTGATCAGGCGCGGCAAGCCGCGACTCGCCAAATGCAGCGCGCGCCGCGAGCCATTGGCAAGAAGCGACCCGCCTTTGTGCCCGGCGACGGCGAGACGATGGGCGACGTAGGCTCCAACTTCATCGTCCGCCAAGCCTTGTAGCCGGTGCTCGAATACGATGCGCTGGCGAAGCTGGCGGATGGATTCGGAGCGCAACCTGTGATCGAGTTCCGGCTGGCCGAAGAGCACGACCTGCAAGAGCTTGCGCTTTTCCGTCTCCAGATTCGTCAGCAGCCGCAACGTCTCCAGGGTTTCGAGCGGCATGGACTGGCTCTCGTCGATGCAGAGCACGACCCGCTTGCGCGCACGCGCGAAGTCGAGCAGCTGGCGCGTGATGGCGCGCAGCAGCCGATGTTGCTCGACGCCCGGATCGACCGGCACTTCGAGCTCCTCGGCGAGCGCAAGCATCAGGCTTCTCGGCTCGAAACTCGGATTGGGAATGTAGCCCGTCACCCAGCCCTCATCGAGCGTCGCAAGCAGCTTGCGGCAGAGCAGCGTCTTGCCGGCGCCGACCTCGCCGGTAATCTTCACAAAGCCGTCGCCGTTGCCGATCGCAACAAGCAGTGTATTGAGCGCTTCCTGGCTGGCGCGGCAGCGGAAGAAATAGCTCGTGTCCGGCGTGATGCCGAACGGCGCCTCGCGCAAGGCGAAGTGCGAGAGGTAATTCATCGGCTCTCGCGCGCTCCCATCTCGCGACCGAGCGCCTCGATCCGCTCGCGCGCCTCGCGCACGCCATCGCTCCAGTCGCGATCGGACTCGAGGATGCTCGGCTTGAGCAGGATGACGAGCTCTTTCTTCTCCCTCACGCGGTTGGTGCTGCGCAGGAGCACGCTCGCCGGGCCGGAATCGGGCGCGCCCGGAATGCCGCCACGCACGTCGTTCAGCTCCGTGCGCATCAGCCCGCCAATGGCGACGATGTTGCCGTCGGCGACGCGCACGATCGTGTCGGTCTCGCGGATCGTGTTGCGTGCAGTCGGAATGTTGAAGCTCCCCGCCGAGCCGAGATCGAGCGTGCGCTGTACCTGGATGATGTCGTTGATCGTCGGATGGATATGCAGCGTGATCATGCCGCGGTCGTCGATCTGCGGCGTGACGTCGAGGACGATTCCGGAGAAATAGGGAGAGAACTCCGGCGATACCGTGGCCGGCGTCGCGACCGTTCCGATCGTCGGCGGCGTGACCGTCACATTGGAGACGAAGAGCTCGTCCTGGCCAACCTTGAGCACCGCCTTTTGATTATTGATGGTCGCCACCCGCGGACTCGACAAGACCTGCACATTGCCCTGGGTCTCGAGGAAGGTGACGAGCGCGGCAAAGCTGTTGGTGGCTGCTGCAAGTCCGACCACGGCGCCTGCCGGACCGGTAAGCAGTTGCGCCTCGGCGGCAGCGCGCAGATCAGCGACGATGCCTGATCCTTGCGATTGGGTCTGGCTCGTGCTGCTTGATTCGAAGACGGTGCGCGGTGCGGCCTGAGGTCGCGTGATCTGGCCGACCGCCACATGGCGACTGAATGCCGCCCAGTTGATGCCCGACTGGAATTGGTCGTCGAGCGTCACCTCGATGATTTTCGCTTCGAGCATGACTTGGCGCTCGACGGCGATCCGCGTGGCGCGCAGGTATTCATCCACGGCGCGCAACTCTGCCGCCGTGGCGCGCACCACGATGATTCCGGATTGTGGTGAAACGACGACCGAGCGGTCGCTTTCGGCGTGGCGACGATTGCAGGTCGCGCGCTGACGATCCTCAGGCGCTTGGGCCGTCCCCAGGGCGCCGATCGGCGGTTGCCCGATGTCGGCCGCCGACGCGCGGCTCGGAGGGAATGTGATTGCTACCAATGCCTCGCAAAGATCCGACCAGAACACCGCCTCCTGATTGGTGGTGACCCGCGTGCTGTCGGGACTCAGGGCGCCCCCCACCTGTCCGGCGCCCTGACCACCGGCGCCGCCGGCGCCGGTGATGCCGCTCGTGCCCGCGATTCCGGCCCCGCCGGCCAGTCCAAGGTTGCCGCTGGTGGTCCGTCCGACGAGCGTGTTCGACGTGACGCGCAGCTGGCTCAAGCCGCGGCGTTGCGCGGCGAGATAGTTCACCTGGAAGACGCGCGCCTGAAGGCCTGGCGGTTGGATGAAGATGCGCGTGCCGTCGATCTTATATTCGTAGCCGTACACCTCGCGAATGGCATCGAGTGCTTCGCGCAGCGTCACGTCCTTCAGATTCACGCTGATATTACCGGTGAGGTTGGGCGGCACGAGCATCGAATACCGGGTGCCGGCGACCAGCGAATTGAACACCTGCGCGGCAGGCGCATTGGAGACCGACAGATCGAAGCGCTGATCGATCGGCTCGCCGCCGAGCTTCGGCATCTCCATGTGCAGAGGAGGTAGCAGCTGCTGCTCGAGCGGCGGCGCGGCCGGCGCCTTTTGCTTTTGCGCGCTTGTGAACACATCTTGGATCGGTTTATCAATGGCGGTAGGCACCGGCGGAGCCGCGCACGCCGCGACGAGCAGCGCGGGGAGAACGAATAGTCGTCTCATTAGCGGCCCTCCTTGTTATCGGTACCGGTTGGTACGGCGGCGCGCTCGATGTTGGGGTAGAGCTTGAGCGTCTCGACCTCTTCGCCGCGCCGCAGCTTGACCTCCGTCTCGGCAATGGCGACAACGGTAGCACCGTCGACTTTGCCGCCGAGCGGCACCGTCACGCCGTCGATGACGGCGAGCCTGCGGCTTCCCGAAATGAGGATGCTCTGCAACCGAGAGCCGGCGTTTGCAGCCGACGACTCCGCCGTCTCCGCCGACACGATGGGCGGCCGCGTCGGATCGTTGAGTCCACCCTGCGCGCGCGCCGACGCGCAGGCGATGAGCAACGCGGCAAGCAGCATCATGGGTGTCGTCAGACGCTCAGCCATGCCGGATCCAGGCTCAGCGTATAGACCACGAGCTTCATGGTGTGCGTCGGATAATGGCTCGCATCCATCTCGAGCGCGCTCCAGTAGAGCTGGGTCGGCAAGTGCTCGAGCTCAGTGAGGTAGCGCAATAAATCGAGATACTTGCCCGAGACCGTGACTTCGATGCCATGCCGATAGATCAGCCGCTCACCCGGCGAGGCGGCCTTGGCGTCCGGCTTGCCGGCGGGCTTCGCCGCGTCGATGTTTGCGGCCTGGCCGCGCGCTTCGGCGATCGTCGTCCCGGGAAGCGTTTTCATGGCGACAAGGGCGACCGCCTGGTTGCGGGCAAGCATTTCCTCGATCACCCGCTTCATCTGCTCCGGGGCCGTGAACTTGCGCTCCTCCGCGGCGATCTGACGTTCGACGTCGTCGAGCTGGCCCCTCACGTCCTTCAGCCGCTCGCGCAGAGGCTTGTCCGGATCGGAGGCGCGGCTCGTCGCGATGCGGGTGAGTTGCGCTTCGAGCGCCTTCATCTCGCCCTGCTTCTGGACGACGGCGGCGGAAAGCCGCGTCTGCGCCCTGGTCTGCGGGTCAATGAGCAGGCTGTAAACCAGCGCAAGGACGACGACCATGGCGGCCGAGAAAATGAGAACGCGCTCACGCAGACTGAGCGCGTCGATGCGCTCGGCGTAGCGCTTCCAGAGGTCCTTCAAGAGTCGCCTTTAAAGGGGATGGCGAGCGAGAACTCGATAAAGCGCGCCGGCTCGTTCGCCGTGGCGTCGGCGCGCGATTTACCGGGCGCCGGTGGTTCTTTGGCCGTAAGCCGCAGCTCGTCGATGCGACGGCCCGCGATGGGCGCCTCCCGGTTCAACGCACGGATATAAGCCGGCACGAGCGAGCTCTCGAGCGCGCGGCCCTTGATGAGGAGCGCGCCCGCTTTCCCGCCGATCTCCAGGCCGGTGAGCCACACGCCGGGCGTAGTCTGGCGTGCGAGCGCCGTAAGGTAGCGCGAATAGCCGCGCGCATCGCCGCCGACGCCCGTCTTCACATCATCGAGCAGGCCCCTGCGCTGCGCGAGACGCGCTTCCGTGGCGGCGAGCTGATCGCTCAGTGCTCGGCTCGCGCCCTGCGTGGAAAACTCCTTCGCAAAGCGGGTCATCTGCTCGCGGCGCGTCTCGAGCTGCTTGTCCATCTGCGCGAGAGCCGATGCGAGCGTGCGGTTCTGGTGGATTTCATACGCATACATGGCAACGCCGCCGAGCACGACGACGATCAGTCCCTGCGCCATCGCTAGCGCGGAGAAATGGCGCTTCTGCTCGAGGAAGACGGGGTTAAAGAGATTGATCTGCTGGCTCAAGAGCGGCCTCCTCAGAGGGCCTTGGCTTCATAGCGCAGCGCAGCGCCGAAGTGATGGAACAGTTGCCATTGCGTCTGCGCATCCGGACGTTCGCCGTCGAAGGCGAGGACATCATTCAGGTCGATTTCCTGCGCCTCGACACCCAGGCGCGCCTTGAGGAACTGAGCGATTCCGCCGGCGCGCGACGGGGCAATCAGTACACGCGCCACAGGCAGGGCCCGGAACTGGCGGTCGAAATGGTCCAGCGTGCGCTGGATCTCGACTGCGAGCCGCTCGAGCGCACTCTCGCGCGCCGGCGATCCGCCGGCGAGCTGCTCCAGGCCAACCTCGAGCCGCCGCGCAAGATAGAGCTCGGCGCGGAAATTGATGGTGAGCAGGCCCGACTGCTCGCCGAAATAAACGAGACCGAGCGCCCGGTTCTCCGACTCGTACAGCGCTGCGATGTTGCGCTGGGCGGTCTCGGGAATATCGATCACGCGTAGCGGAATGCGCGCTTCTTCGAACTCGCGGATCTTCGCTTGGATGAGCTCGTTGTTCGCCGAGACGGCGAACATCATGTGGTTGCGAGCGGCGCCGCCTTCCAGCGGAGGGATATCGAGCACGTCGACCGTGGCATCGTCGACGTGGTAGTCGATCATGTCCTTGATCTTCCAGCGGATGGCGCTCTTCAGCTCTTCGCGGGGCACTGAAGGCGCATCAACCAGGAGAAGCTGGTACTCGCCGGGCCGCAGCAACGCCGCGCAGGCATAGCGGCTGAGCCTCATGCTGTTGGCGAGCTTCGGCAGTCCCTGCTTGTCGGCCAGCCGCTCGGAGCCATAAGCGCTAATCGGCGACTTCGCGCTGCGCTCGAAGCGCCCCTGCGCGAAGTGCACGCTGTCCGAGTCAACGGATACGACAAACCAGCCCGGAACTTTCTTTTCGCGTGCGAACCAGGAAAGCACGCACCCCCCAGAAGCTCAGAAATACTTCAACTTAACCGAATAACCTATTGTCGTCAAATCACTTTTCTGGAAACCTCCGCCCAGGACAAGTGGGCGGACTCGGACTAGTACAGTTCGCGCGTATAGATGAATTGCCGTTCGCGGGCGAAGTTGGACGAGAGAAGCTCGCCGAGCGCGAAGTCCGATTCTGTGCCTCCCACCACAGCCGAAAGCCCAGTCGCGCAAGCCTGGGTGGTGCTCGGCGTGCCGGAAGAGCAGTTCGCGGAGACAGTCGTGCGGTCTGTCCAACCCGAGCACGTGCGCGAACCGGCGCTTCCCGAGCAGCTGCTACCCTGCCGGACCTTCACGTTAGACGTTGCGGCACCGCCGTCCAGATCGACGGGCGAGCCGTTGACGTAGTTGAAAAGCGCCGTGTAGGCACCCGCGAGGGTGGAGCCCTTCGCCGTCCAGTAGCGGTTGATGCTTTTGACCGCATCAACGCCGTCGGTCGCAGACGTCGTATTGGGATGATCGGTATTCGTCACTGCCATTGTGAGGGCGCCCGCCGTGGTCAGCGTCGTGAAGTTGAGTGTCACGGGCGTATAGTTGGTGCCGTCGCCGACCGCATAAGTGAATGAGCCAGCCGCGCTGTAGTTCTTCGCCAAGTTACCCACCACGTGCCGTGTGCCATCAAGGGTACCGGCGATGCTTCCTGCGGCCCCTATCGTCAGAGTGTTCGAGCCGGTGGTGAATTCGCCACTTGTAAATGTGAGCGTGCCGGTCACGGTCGGGCTTGCGCTGAGAAGCGCGCCGCTCGAGTTGCTGAGCTCCAGATTGCCGTAGCTGCCGGTGCCGGACAAAGTTTGCTGTGCCGTGCCATTGAGAAGAATTTTTCCTGCGCCGCTATGTGTCCCCGAGTTCGCCAGATCGCCCTTCGCCGTAAGCGTGAAGCCGCCGTCCGCCAACGTGCCAGCGGTGATGGTGAGCGTCCCATTCACCGTGGCCGCAGCTGCCAGCGTTCCTGTGGTGCCGGACTTATTTATCGTGAGGTTGTAGTAGGTCGTTGCGCGGATGGTTTGCGCTCCGCTGCCGTTGTAATTGACGGTATTTGGATTCGCGCTCGCGGTTAACGTCGTCACCGTCAATGGACCTGCGACGTTGAGCGTGGAGTTCGTCGAATTGGTCCAAGTACCGGCACCTGCGATGCCGGTGCCCGTATCGGACGCCGTCACCGTGCCGGTGTTGGTGAACGTGCCGGCGATGGTGGTCGGACTCGAAGTCGTCAGCGTGCCGGCGTTCGCGAAGGTGCTGTTGACTGTGAGCGTGGCCGTTGTCGAGCTCGGACACACACCGCCGCTCAACCCGAAGCAAGTGGCGCCGTTATTCGTCGTCGTGCCAGTGCTGATGATCACCGGTCCCGCAAACTCGAGCGTGGCCCCGGCGGAGATGGTCTTGTTATTTGTGATCGTCGTCGTGCCGGTGTTGGTTACGGAGCCCGTTCCCGAGATCGTCGCTCCCGCGCCAGTCAGACTAAGTGTGGAGGTGCCGCCAAGGCTGCCGTTGACCGTGAGATTGCCCGTGACGGTAGTGGCGCCGCCCAAGGTGGTCGTATTGCTCGCAATTATGAGGTTGTTGAACGAGTCGAAAACACCAGCGGAATACGCAAGCGTGTTCGCGGCAGTAAGCTGGACCGTACCCGTACCCGGCGTCCATGTCACGGTGCCGGAACCGAGCGCAAACGGAGTCGCGCCGTTAACGATCAACGTACCGCCTGCGGCCATGTTCGTGACACCGCCTCGGTTGAAGTTGGTGCCGCTCAGCGTGACCGTTCCAGTTACGGTGAGTTGGCTTCCAGCGTTGAACGTAAGCGTCGAAGTGTTGTTGCTGTTGCTCGAACCCACGGTGAGGCCCGCGACCGTCGCGGTCGTGTTCATCGTGACCGTAAAACCACCAGCAATCTGTGCCGTGTCGGCCGCTTGCGGCGTCACGCCGCCGCATGCTGTCCACGTGCCCGCAGCGTTCCAGTTCCCGCTTACTTGGGAAACGCATGCGTTCGCCCATGCGTAGCCGATCGAAAAAAGACTGATCAGCAAGCTCGCAGCAAGCCGGCACGAGGCGCGCTTTTTCATGGGATGTTCGAAACGGTCGCCTCCATGCGCCGCTCGGCGTAGCCGAGCGTGCCGAGCGTCCCGGTCGTCGCGACGCTCGTGAGGTAGTACGCCTGGCAAAGCGACGTCCCCGTAAGGCCACAAGTGCTCGTACCTTGCGGAGCGGCAAGACACGTTACCGTGACGCTGACGCCGCTCAGGGACCCCTGATTCAGGCTGAGCGTGGAGCCGACGCACGAGTTCGCGGCGATCGCTTGCTGGATGCCCCAGTCGAGGCCCGCCTTCGCGCCGTAGTAAACCTTGGCCGAAAGGATCGACTTGGACGTAGTGTCGTGCTCGACGTTGGAAAGATTCATCATGGCGACGCCAAGGCCGACGAGCACGACGATCAGGAAGATCGCGCTAATAAGCGCCATGCCGATGGATCGCGAGCGAAGTCTCATTGGCTGTTGTCGAGCTCCGTCTCGTGATAGAGCTGAACCGTCTCGCCGGCGTTTTTGAGGCGAAGACTCAATGTGACATAGCCCTTGGCCTGCACATCGCTGGTGAGTGTCGTGACGGTACAGCTATCGCCGCCAGCAATCGACGTGTCGACCTTGTCGGTCACGACCGCGGTCACCATGCTTGCCCCGGAAGGCGGCGACGTCGGTGTTGGTGCCGTCGCCGAGATAGCATAGTTGTGGTAGCGGGTGAGCGTTCCAGCGCTTATGTTGCAGATGTACGTCACGGGGGTCTGAATCACGAACACGCGCCGGCGATCACTGCCGGCAGAAAAGGTTTGCCCCGCCGAGAGCTGAATATGGTGGCGAAATGAGGTATTCGATGGCCCCGATGACGCGCCGCAGCTGCCGCTGGCGATAGTCCCTCCTCCATTTACGATGGAGAGCGTGATGGTCGTGCTCGCCGGCGTAACCACCGCGTTCGTGCCGCTTCCGGTGTAGACGGCGCCGCTCGCGTCCCCAACGACGAGTCGCGTGGCGCTCGGCAGGGGCCCGGCAGTCAAGTGCTGGAAGCAGCCGAGAATATCGAAATCCGTGTCCGACGTTCCTATGGCGAGCAATTGCGATGCGCCGGAGCAGTTCGCGTCGCCGCCGAGGCAGTAGCGCCCGCCGTCGACCGTCGGGATCATCTCTATCGCGAAGCCCGTTCCCGCAACGTACGAGACACGCACACTGTTCGGCAGCGCGATGCGAATATCGCGCGCCATCCGACGCAATGCGATCTCTGCCGAATCGATCAATGCGGCACGCCTCTCTACCGCCTGATTTGCATTCACGGCCGGGACAATGAAGAAGCCGAACGTCACACCAATGATGCCCAGCACGACGATGACCATCACCAACTCGACCAGGGTATGGCCGCGTTGAAATCGAATCAGGTGGCAGGTACGCATGCCGCATCCGTTGAGACATTGCATTCGTAGTTCGTTCGGAAGCCGGTCAGCGTGATCGTGTTGCTATTCGGATCGCTGACCGTGACGTCGATGCGCAAGACACGGGTAACGCTCACATTGTCTAGGCTCCCGAGTGTCACGCCCGATCTAGTGACCGCAACCGAAACGGTGTAGCCAGTCAGCCCCGGTACGGCTTCGGAAAGGCCGTTGTACCCGCATACATAATTTGCATGCGAACCCGCGCCTGCGGGACAGACCTTGTTGGTCGTGGTGTCGTAGAAATTTTTCAGCAGGATCTCGTCGAGGTATGCCTCGGCGGCGAGCTGCGCCTGCACGCGCGCCATCGGATCCGCGCTGTGCTGCGTCGTGACGACGAAAACCGACATCACCGAGGCGAGCGCAATGCCAACGATGACGATCGCAACGATGACTTCGATGAGCGTGAAGCCGTGGCGGCTGCGCGACCGGTTAGCGCGCATATCCAGTCTCCGCCTCGACCGTGATCGTCTTGCCGCTGCTGAGGCTAATCGTCTGTCCGGTGCTTGGCCTGCCGACTCGGTCGAAATTGAAATCGACGTGCGCGGTGTAAGTTGCCGACCCTGGGGCCGTTACGAGATACGCAGCAGTATTTCCCGCTGGCGGCGGCAGATTCTGATCGCAAGTCGACAAGCCGTAAGCGGACGTGTACTTCAAAGTCAGCTGGTTGTTTCCCACGAAAGTCACGCAAACCGTCCGCTGGTACGCCATCGCGGTTCGTTGCGCGTAGTGAAGCGCGGCGAGTGTCTCGTCGTAAAGCTGCGAGTCGTCAAAGGCACCTCGCGTAAGGCGCGGTATCGCGACAGCCGCCAGTACAGCGGCGATCAAGATGACCGCGATCAGCTCGGTCAACGTGAAGCCGAAGCTGACGCGCAGATAAAAAAAAGGAGCTCCAGGGCTCCTTTCCTCTGCCACGACCGGCGTACTGCCGCTTAGTTTATTCGGGACACTCGTTTCGTCGGCGTCCCCCGCGGTCAGTTAAAGACCGCAATAACGGTGGCGACCGCAGTTGTGCCCGCCGCGGCATTCGGCGGAAGAACGTTGCAGGTGAAGGTGTCGCCGTTCACCGCTGCCGCATTGGCGGCAGTATTGACCGTGTAACCCGTCGGCAAGGCGCCTCCGGTGAGTACGGCGCCAAGCACGGCGGCAGTACACGTTGTGACCGAGACGATCCCGGCTTGTGGAAGCGCACCCTTTACGAGACGCGCACCGTAATTCACCGCGGAGCCGGACGCGATACCGCCCGCTACACCCTGTGCGCCGGCGAGCTTGGCATCATTCTGCAGGTCGAAGAACTTTGGCAGTGCCACCGCGGCCAAGATTCCAAGGATCGTGATGACGACCACCAACTCAATGATCGTAAACCCCGAGATTTTTCTCATAGCGCTCCCCTACTTACGCTGTTTAGTTGAAGCTACGTCGCGGATCCTATCATGAACATCCTGAGTGGGTGCAGGGGTAAGGCAAGCTTTTGTATTACGGCGCCCCGGCACGGCCAGTCGGTTACTCAATCTGCCAACTGAACGGCTGGGAGGGACCGACAAACGGTTGGCGAAGCTCGCGCGCGTCGTGGGCCTCCGTAAGCGAGATGCGGAACCGCAGAGTCTCGTGGCTAGCTGAAGCAATTGTCAGGTATCGCGTTCGGCCAGGTATGTAGACGAGCTCGCCGGACCGGCGATCGAAATACCAACTGCGCGCCGGGACCGCCTTTTCATCCGGGTCGAACAACTCTCCGAGATAGTTCTGCGGCGGACGGGCAAGCAAATTTATGGGATTGGCGCCGACTTCGGCTTCAATGGCGGCAGGTTTACCGGAGATGACGTATCCGGCGAATTTCATTGCGAGCGCACTATTCATCGCGCCAATATTTTGCTCGAGGGCCGCCCGCTCACCCAACTCCTGATACCGCAGAAGCCGGTCCAGCGCCACGCCAAATAACAGCGCCACGGCGCAAATGACGACCGTTAATTCGATCAGTGTGAAGCCGCGACTACGCATCAACCCCTGCCACGGGCGACGCTTGCCAGGTCCCACATTGGCAGGAAGACCGCTAGCGCTAGCACGGTGACAATCGCTCCGAGGAAAACAATCAAGACCGGCTCGATTTGCGCAGCGAGCGTCTTGACCTCGTAATCCACTTCCCGCTCGTACATCCCGGCCACCTCGAGCATCAAATCGTCGAGCTCCCCGGTCTCATCTCCGACCGCGATCATCTGCAATACCACCGGTGTGAAAACGCCGGCGGTGGTTGCGGTGCGCAAAACGCTTTCCCCACGTTCCACACCATCGCGCATCTGCTCGATGCGCCGAGCGATGTAGTCGTTGTCGACGACGCCCGCCACATTTGTGAGCCCCTGTACCACCGGGACACCGCTCTTTATCGCGAGCGAAAAGCTTCGTGCAAAGCGAGCGAGCGTTGCCTTCAGAATGATCTTGCCGCCAATCGGTATGCGGAGCTTAAGCTTGTCCCATTGGTACTTGCCCGCCGGCGTCGCTCGCCAGGCGTTGAAGCCAATCACCGCACCGGCTGCCATGGCGAGCATGACGGGCCAGTAGCTCACAGTGAAGTTGGAAACGCCGATGACAATTCGCGTCATGACCGGCAGCTGAGCGTTGAATCCGGCAAAGACTTTAGCGAACGCCGGAATCACAACCACGTTGACCACAGCGAGCGCAATGACCATCGCCACGACGACAAATGCCGGATAGCGCAGGGCCGCCTTTAAACGCTCGCGGATTTCTTTTTCGAACTCGAGGTGCTCGTAGAGTCGCAGAAACACCGTCTCGAGCAAGCCGGTACTTTCGCCAATGCGGACCAGACTGACGTAGAAGGAAGTAAATATCTTGGGGTGACGCCGCATCGCAGCGGACAATTCACGGCCGCTGTCAAGGCTCGCCCGCAGGTCATCGATCACCGCCTTCAGGCTCGCATTGTTGGCGGACTCCTGCAGTCCAGCGAGCGCACGCAAGATCGGCACGCCGGCCTTGAGTAACGTGTACATCTGGCGCGAGAACAACATGACATCGACCAACGTGATCGGCGGAGCGAAAAGGCGCCGCGCAGCTCCGGTCGACGCTTGCGTCGTGGCCGACATATGGATGTCGATGGGCGTGATGCCCGTGTGAAGCAGGTGGTCCGCAACCGCGCTGGAATCGCTTCCTTCCAACCGTCCCTGAACGAGCTCCCCGCGCGGATTTCGCCCCTTGTAGGCGTAAACGGCCATCAGTCGCCCAGCTCGCTCGCCATGCGGATCACCTCACTCACCGGTGCGCGGCCCGCGATGGCGAGCTGCAAGGCCTGATGCCGCAGCGAGCGGCCACGTAGCGCTTCGTCCGCAAGTACGACGAACTCTTGATTGCGATTTTGATTCAACGCGGACGCCATTTCGGACGACATCTCCAGCATCTCATAAATGCCGGTCCGTCCGGACAGGCCGGTTCCGTTGCAACGCGAGCAGCCGCGGCCACGTCTGAAGGTACGGCCGTCGATCTCCATGCTGTACTCGCGCGCGAGCCACGTCACCTCCGCAGAATCTGGCGCGCGATTCTCGACGCAGCTTTCGCAGTTGAGACGCACCAGGCGCTGCGCAAGCACGGCGTGGATCGACGTTCCAACCATGTAATAAGGGGCGCCCATGTCGATCAGCCTTATCGGCGTCGTGACCGCATTCTTCGTATGCAAGGTCGAGAGCACCAAGTGCCCAGTCAAGGCCGCTCGCAGGCCGATCTGTGCCGTCTGATCGTCACGGATCTCGCCTACCAAGATGATGTCGGGGTCCTGCCGTAAGCCCGATCGCAGCACGACCGCGAACGTCAAATCGATCTTATCGTTCACCTGCACCTGGTTGACGCCAGGCAGGCGGTATTCGACCGGATCCTCGACGGTGATGATCTTTTTCTCCGTCGAGTTGATTTCGGCAAGCGTGGCATAGAGCGTAGTCGTCTTACCGCTGCCCGTAGGGCCGGTTACGAGAATCATGCCGTTGGTTCGCTTGATGAGCTCGCGATAGCGCTTGAGCATGTCCGCCGGCATTCCGAGATTGTCGAGCGTGAGCAAGCCGGCCTTGCGGTTGAGTAGCCGCATGACCACGGACTCCCCATACTGCACTGGCATGGAGGACAGACGCACGTCGACCTGCTGCTCACGGACCAAGACGTTGAAACGACCGTCCTGCGGCCGGCGTTTCTCGGAGATATCGAGCCCCGCCATGAGCTTCAGCCGCAATACGAGCGCAGGACCGATGCGCGGATCGACTTCGGTTTGCACCTGCAGGATTCCATCTATACGAAAGCGGATGCGCACGTGGCGCTCCTGCGGCTCTATATGGACGTCGGAAGCGTTCGCTTGCACGGCGTCCTCGAATACTGTTTGCAAGAGTTTGACGACGGGGGCATCCTCGGCGCCTGCGCTGGCGGCAAGCGCGCCGAAATCGACGTAGGAGTCCCCGATGTCCTTCTCGACGGCCTTCGCAAGGCCGGTGATCTCGTCGGTGCGCCGGTAAATGCGATCGATGGTCTGAAGCGCCTGGTCTTCGCTCACGGCGGCGATCTCGATATCGCGCTTGAGCGAGCGCTGCACTTCGTCGGCGGCAAAGAGATCCGAAGGATCGGTGAGTCCGACGAGATACTTGCTACGGCGGTCTTCGAGCACGATGGCCCTGAACCGGCGCGCCTGCGACTCTGAAAGCCTGCGCACCACATCGTTGTTGAGGTTGTAGAACTTCAGGTTGACGTACGGGATGCTGAGCTGCCGGGCGAGAGCTTCCGCAATCTGCTCGTCATTGCAGAAACCCTGGTCAATCAGCACCCGCCCCAGCCGCCGTCCCGAGCGCTTCTGCTGCTCCAAGGCGATGGCGAGCTGCTCGCGTGAGATTAGCTTCTGTGCGACGAGAACATCGCCCAGGCGGACTTTCGTTGTAGTGGCAGGCGCGTTCACCGCACCCCCTTTTTAAATTAGTTATTGCACGACTGCCCAGTATACTGCTCGGCCCAAAACGGCTGCTTTCGGTGCTCGTGGACGACGAACAACTGGGCCTCGACCAGGCGCGAACAGCGCTGCGCCGGGGGCGGCTTGCGGCGGCACGCGAGCGCTGCCAAGCGATCCTTGAGAGGAACAAGGCCAGCGCGGCGGCGTGGAACCTGCTCGGTCTGGCTCTTCAGCAGTCGGGCGAAAGCGACGGGGCCCTTGCGGCCCTGGCGAAAGCCGCTTCGCTCGAGCCTAACAACGCCCAATATCAGCACCACTTCGGCAACGCGTTGCTGGACGCAAGCAAGCCCGATCGTGCAATCACGGCCTATCGGCGTGCCCTGCGGATTGATGACGGCCTCGCGGAAGTCCACAACGACCTTGGTACCGCGTATTTCCAAAAGCGCTGGTACGAGCAGGCGGAATCATCGTTCCGTAAGGCGATCGAACTGGACCCCGCGCATGGCGTCGCCTATGCAAACCTTGGCGCTGCCTTACGAGCCCTTGGACGCCTTCACGAAGGCAGAAAAGCCTTCCAGCGCGCGCTACTACTGAAGTTACGCGCCGCTTTGCCCTCGGTGCTGCGATGGAAAGTGCACGGGTCGAGGCGCCACGCGGCGAACGCGCACGAAGACAAGCGCAAAATGATCGAAGAGCTCGCCGCTCTTTTCGCTTTGCGCAGGCTCGATGAAGCGACGAATCTCGCCCTCGATGCGGAAAAGCGCTTTCCGCGCGACCCTGAAGTGCTTTACGCCGTCGCCGAAGTACTCAGCGAGCGCTTTCAATTTGAGGCTGCACTTGAGCGGGTCACCGCCGCCATTGCTGTGGACAGCAGACGCAGTGAATACCACATGGCACAGGCCCGCCTGTTTTCTCGGCTTGGGCAGCGAACCGGCGCCGCCGAGGCGGCACAGCGCGCGTTGATGCTTGCGCCCGATTCGGCGCAAGCACATGCCACGCTGGCTGTTGTCTACCACACGTGGCGCGACGAGCTCGCCGAACAGGCGGCCCGGCGCGCCGTCGAGCTGGACCCCACATTGGCGTTGGCGCAGTCCACGCTTGCGGTCACGCTCTGGTGGTTAGGGCAGCTTGACGAAGCCGAGCAACATGCGCGAGAAGCCCTTCGCCTCGAGCCGGACGAGGCGAACCACCGCATCAATCTAGCGAATATCCTCAATGAAGCCGGACGCGTCGGCGAGGCGAGCATTCTTTATCGCCAAGCGGCGGCCAAGGAGCCGGCTGATCCTGAGATCTGCCTGAACATCGGAACGCTCGCCCTCGACTGCGATGGTGACCTCGCCGCTGCCCGCCGATGGTATGGCAAGGCACAGTCCTACGGAGATAATCCGCGCGCTACCCTGTCGCAGGGCATCGCAGATCTCCTCGAGGGGCATTTTTCGACGGGCTGGTTGAATTTCGAGGCGCGCAAGTCCCTCGAGGCTAAAGGCTGGCACGAACAGTTCGTAGCGCTGCCAGCGTGGAATGGTCGGCCTCTGACATCCGGCCGGCTGCTCGTCTACGGCGAGCAAGGAGTTGGCGACGAAATTCTTTTTGCTTCCATGATGCCCGACGTGAGGGAGCATGTGCTGCAAGCCACACTCGTCTGCGATCCGCGCCTGCGTTCCCTGTTCGCACGCTCGTTCCCCGCCGTCGAGGTGGTGGCGACCACGCGCGATATCGTTCCGGAGGTCACCAAGACGGCGGACGCCGTCGTGGCGGCCGGCAGCCTAGGAATGCCTTTCAGGCGCGATCACGCGGCCTTCCCGGACCGGCTCGGCTATTTGGTGCCGGACGCGGCACGCGTTCGCGAGTGGCAGGAGCGCTTGCGCTCACAGTCGTCCGGACCGCTGAACATCGGGCTTTCGTGGCGCGGTGGCGTGCTGAAGACCGGGCGCAACAGGCGCTCGCTGTCGCTCGAAGAACTGCGTCCGGTGCTCGAGCTGCCGGGCATCAATTGGATCTCGTTACAACACGGCGATACGGAAGCTGAAACCGCGCAATCGGCGCGCACGAGCGGCATGGCGATCCACTCCTTCCCGAATGTCACCGCCGATATCGACAACCTGGCAGCGCTGATTGGTGCGCTCGATCTCGTGATCAGTGTATGCAACACCAATGTGCACGTTGCCGGCGCGCTTGGAAAAGAGGTCTGGGTGATGGCGCCTTTCGTGCCGCTGTGGATGTACGGGTTGAAAGGTGCACGGATGCCTTGGTACCCGTCGGCCCGGATATTCCGCCAAGGATCCGAGCGCCGCTGGGAGACGGTCATCCAGGCTGTCGGCCTCGCGCTCAGCACAAGGTTGCGCGATCGCGCGGCCTAGACCGGTCCGCCCCGGAAAGTTTTTTCGGCGAGCGCGAGGTACGCGCTGGAAAGCTCCCACACCAGATCCGCGTGGCGTAGGCTGCATTGCGCGACGAGAGCGTGCCACCAGTCCGGCTCGCGGATCGTGATGTGGGCGTTCTCACCGCTGGGCAAGGTCTTGCGCGCCGGAAAGCAAGCGACGTTCAGATAGACGAAGCGCGCTGCGTAGCTGAAGATTTCCTCGAGGATCCACGCCAGATCTTCCTCCGGGCAGTGCTCCAGTACGTCGGTGCAGACCACGCCGTCGAACCTTCCGGTTGGTAATGCGCGGTGCGGCTCGTACCCCGGGTCGTAACAGCGCACTTCGTCGACATCCCAGAATTCCGCCACGCCGTCGGCCACGTGACGCCCGTCGATGATGATCTTCTGCGGCCGGTATTGCAGCCCTTTGCCGGCGCCATAGTCGAGGATCGTCTTCGCGCCGGAGGCGTCGATGAGGCGCTTGATGCGCTGCACATGCGGCAACAGGCTGTGTCCGGGAAACGTCGCTTCGGGCGCGATACCAAGGCGCCGCTCGCCTTCGCTGTGCATGCGCGCGTAAAGCGCCGCAAGCTCGCGGTATCGGGGACTGGGGTTTTCTCTGCTGAACGGCAAGGCGGCCCCGCGAGTGGCGCTCAAGTCTCGGCGCGGCTGCGCATCGATTCAAACTCCGCGAACCATTCGCCGGCGTAGTCGCAGTCGCGGTATTCATCGAAGTAAGGCCCGCCGCGGGTGAAGTGGACGATCTTGGCGTCGGGCTTGTACGGATATTCGCCGACCAGCCAATTCCACTCCAGCGGCAAGCTGCCAATGTCCTCATCAGGCATCCACGCGAAGCGATGCAGATCGAGGCCGGAGGCGGAATTGACGTAGTCCGGCGTGAGGGCGCGGCAGCGCTCATTGTTGAACAACATCAGGCTCGACCAGTTCTTGCGTGGATATCGAGTCTGGACCTGGTTCAGGAATTTACGCTCGCTCCTCGGCACGTAATCATGCTTGCATACGACGACCGCCTTGTCGGTCTGGCGCTTGAGCTCCGCGGCGAGCAGCGCGATATCGACCCTGCAGAGCATGTCGCAGTCCATGTAGACCGACCAACCCTGATAGCTAGAAAGCGCGGGCACCAGAAAGCGCGTCAGGCTGAACTCTGTGGATTCCGTCGGACCGCGCGCCCTTGTGTACAGGCGGGCGACGTGGCGGCGCATCAACGCCGCGATCGAAACGGGTATCGAAGAGCGCGAGAAGATCGAATGTGCCAACGTGTAGAAGGCGATCGACTCTCGTGGGTCAAAGCCGATGTACACCTGCAGCATCGCGCCGACTGCCCCTCCGCGGCTCATCGTTGAAGGCACAGCCTAGCAAACGCGATTTTTCGTCCGATGGAGCGACGCCCGGCCGGAAAATAAAAGGGGCAGCCCTTGCGGGCTGCCCCCAGCGCATCCCGGCGGAAGAGGAGGAGGAGGATCCGACGGGTGCTGCGACGCAGCAACTATACCAGCTTTCTGCCTGCTGTATAGAATCGCCGCATTCTGTAAAACACTTTTGCCGATTCTGCAAAGATGGCGGACGCACTCCAAGAGATGTCGGTCTTTTCCAAGGTCGTCACGTCCGGCAGCCTTTCCGCTGCCGGCCGAGAGCTCTCGCTGTCCCCAGCGGTGATCAGCCGGCGGCTTGCCGCGTTGGAAGCGCGGTTAGGCGTTCGTCTCATCAACCGCACGACCCGCAGCCTGAGCCTGACGGTAGAAGGCACCCGGTACTACGACGCCTGCACTCGCCTGCTTGGCGAAATCGCCGAGGCGGATGCCGAAGTCTCTGCCGGTCGGGTGGAGCCGCAGGGTGCGTTGAAGGTAGCGCTGCCGGCCTCGTTCGGCCATCAGCACGTCGCGCCCCTGGTGCCGAGGTTCGCGGCCCGCTATCCGAAGGTGCAGCTTGCCCTCAGCCTCTCGGATCGTACCGTTGACGTCATGGCCGAAGGCTTCGACGTCGCGGTCTGCATCGCGGACCTCCACGACTCTTCGCTTGCTGCCCGCAAGCTCGCACCTAACCGGCGCGTCGTGTGTGCGAGCCCCGCATACCTTGCCGCGCACGGTACGCCGCGTAGTCCTGCGGAGCTCGCGAGCCACAACTGCCTTATAACCCGCGAATTCGCGTCCACCTGGGATTACAAAGCCCCGGACGGACGCGCGGGATCGGTACGCGTGCAAGGCCGCTATGTCTGTGACAACTGGGAAGTCCTCAGGGAATGGGCGCTCGCCGGCTTGGGCATTGCGCTCAAGTCCACTTGGGACGTGCATCGGCACCTCGCAGACGGATCGCTGGTCCCCCTGCTCCCGGGATATATCTTCCATTCGGATGTCGCCATCTATGCCGTCTACCCTCACCGACGGCTGCTTCCGGCGAAGACACGCGTCTTCATCGAATTCCTCGCGCAATCATTCGGACCGCAGCCGTATTGGGACGGCCCGGCAATGGCTCCGAAGCCGCGCATTCGGCCGCGGGCCAGCGCTTGAGCTGTGCTAGGCTCGGAAGGCCGCACGGACACAATCCGCAGCGCATTTGACGCCTCGCTTATCGCCATGGCGTCCCACATGAACACGATTTTTGTGGAACTTTCGAGATGAACGCCCCGGTCGACCACGCCGCTCTCGCTGCCGCCACGCTGGACGATAAATACACGCTCGAGCGCGGGCGCGTTTTCCTCACGGGGACACAGGCGCTGATCCGCCTCGTGATGCTGCAGCGCGAGCGGGACGCGCGCGCCGGCGTCAATACCGCCGGCTTCATTTCCGGTTACCGCGGCTCGCCGCTCGGCGGCCTCGACCAGGCCCTGTGGCGCGCACGCAGCCATCTCGAGACGCACCACATCCGCTTTCAGCCGGGCGTGAACGAAGATCTCGCCGCCACCGCAATCTGGGGCACGCAGCAACTGAACCTCTTCCCCAATGCGCGCTACGACGGCGTCTTCTCGATGTGGTACGGCAAGGGCCCCGGCGTCGATCGCTGCGGCGACGTGTTCAAACATGCCAACGCCGCCGGCACATCGCGCCAGGGCGGCGTGCTGGCACTTGCCGGCGACGACCATGCCGCGAAATCCTCGACGCTGCCGCACCAGTCCGAGCACATCTTCAAGGCCTGCCTGATCCCGGTGCTCAATCCGGCCAACGTCCAGGACTATCTCGATCTCGGCCTGCACGGCTTCGCCATGAGCCGCTACTCCGGTTGCTGGATCGCCTTCAAGTGCGTGACCGACGTGGTCGAGTCCGGCGCCTCCGTGATCGTCGATCCGGATCGCGTGCGCGTCGCCGTGCCGACCGACTTCGCAATGCCGCCGGGCGGGCTCAACATCCGCTGGCCGGACGGAATCCTCGAGCAAGAAGCGCGCATCCTCGACTACAAGGTCTACGCGGCGCTCGCCTACGCGCGCGCAAACGGCCTCGACCGCCTGGTCTGGGATTCACCACGAGCGCGGCTCGGTATCGTCACGACCGGAAAATCCTACGGCGATGTGATGCGCGCGCTTGCCGATCTCGGCATCGACGAGCGCGTCGCACGGGACATCGGCCTTCGCCTCTATAAGGTCGCGCTCTCCTGGCCGCTCGAGCCGCAAGGCGCGCGGCGGTTTGCCGAAGGCCTCGAGGAAATCCTCGTGGTCGAGGAAAAGCGCCAGGTCATCGAGTACCAGATCAAGGAAGAGCTCTACAACTGGAAGCAAGGCGTGCACGCGCCCCGCGTGGTGGGCAAGTTCGACGACAGCGGCGAATGGAGCCGCAGCGGCGGTCAACCGGCCGGTACGTGGCTCTTGCCAGCGCATTACGAGCACTCGCCGGCGATGGTCGCCCGCGCGATCGCGCAGCGGCTGGAAAAGCTCGGCATGACGGGCGCACTTGGTTCGCAGTTCCGCGAGCGGCTCGCTTTTTTGGATTTCAAAGAAAAAGCCCTGGCGCGCCCGCGCGTCACGGCCCTGCGCCAGCCGTATTTCTGCTCTGGGTGTCCGCATAACACCTCGACGCGTGTTCCCGAAGGCAGCCGCGCCATGGCGGGCATCGGTTGCCATTTCATGGCGCTCTGGATGGACCGCAATACGGCCACCTTCACGCACATGGGGGCCGAAGGCGCGCCCTGGATCGGCCAGGCACCCTTCACGAACGAGAAGCACGTCTTCGCCAATCTTGGTGATGGCACGTACTTCCATTCAGGCCTGCTTGCGATCCGCGCGGCGGTCGCGGCCAAGGTCAACATGACCTACAAGATTCTCTACAACGATGCCGTGGCGATGACCGGCGGCCAGCGTGTCGACGGCCCGCTCGACCCGGCGATGATCTCGCGCCAGATCGCCGCCGAGGGGGTGAGTCCGATCGTCGTGGTGACGGACGAGCCGGAAAAGTATCCGCGAGAGATCAACTGGGCGCCCGGTGTCAGGGTGCGCCATCGCGACGAGCTCGACGCCGTGCAGAAGGAGCTACGTGAGATGCCCGGCGTATCGGCCATCATCTACGACCAGACGTGCGCCTCCGAGAAGCGGCGCCGCCGTAAGCGCAACGCCTATCCCGACCCCGCCGTGCGCGCCGTAATCAACGAAATGGTGTGTGAAGGTTGCGGCGACTGCAGCGTCAAATCGAACTGCCTGTCGGTCGAGCCGCTCGAGACGGAGTTCGGCCGCAAGCGCCTCATCAACCAATCGTCCTGCAATAAGGACTACTCCTGCCTCAAGGGCTTTTGCCCGAGCTTCGTCACCGTGGAAGGCGGCCGGCTGAAGAAAGGGCGCTCGGCGGCGAAAAGCGCCGGCGATTTCGCGCCGCTTCCCGAGCCGGCGGCCGCAGCGCTGAGCGCGCCGTACGCGTTGCTCGTCACAGGGATCGGCGGCACCGGCGTGATCACGATCGGCCAGATCATCGGCATGGCCGCGCATCTCGAGCGCAAAGGTGTCTCGGTGCTCGACATGTCGGGGCTCGCCCAGAAATACGGCGCGGTCATGTCGCACGTGCAGCTCGCCGAACGGCCTGACGCGCTCTCCGCCACGCGCATCGACACCGGCGGCGCCGACGTGGTCATCGGATGCGATCTCGTCGTGAGCGCAAGCAGCGACGCCATTGCAAAGATGGCCGCCGGGCGCACGAAAGCGCTGATCAACGCCTCGGTCACGCCAACGGCGGAGTTCGTGCGCAACCCGGACTGGCGGCTGCCCGGCAGCGATCTGCACCGCGACATCGTCGAAGCCTGCGGCAAGGGGGCAGTCAATTTCGTGGCGGCGACCGAGCTCGCCGTCGGGCTGATGGGCGACGCCATCGCCACCAACATGCTGCTTCTCGGCTATGCCTACCAGAAGGGCTGGGTGCCGGTCGGCGGCGCGTCGCTCGAGCGCGCCATCGAGCTGAACGGCGTGGCGGTCGAGTTCAACAAGCAGAGCTTTCTCTGGGGCCGGCGCGCCGCCGTGGATCTCGAGCGCGTCGAGCGCCTCGCAAAGCCGGCAGAAGTCATCTCGATCGGCGAGCATTTTTCGCGAACGCTCGATGAGCTGATCGAGCGCCGCGTGCAGTTCCTGACCGATTATCAGGATGCGCGCTACGCTGAGCGCTATCGAGCGCTCGTGCAGCGCGTGCGCAAGCGCGAGAGCGAGGTCACCGCGTCGAGCAAGCTCACCGAAGCCGTGGCGCGGTACTACGCCAAACTCCTCGCCTACAAAGACGAATATGAGGTCGCGCGCCTGCATACCAGCGGCGCGCTCGAGCAGAAGGTCGGCGGCATGTTCGAAGGCGACTACAAGCTCGTGTTCCATCTCGCGCCGCCGCTTCTCGCGCGCAAGGACACGCTCACCGGCGAGCCGCGCAAAATGCGCTTCGGCGCCTGGGTGCTGCCCGTCTTCAGAATGCTGCAAGCGATGCGAAGGCTGCGCGGCACGGCCTTCGACCCCTTTGGCTATACGGCCGAGCGACGCACCGAGCGAGCGCTCATCACGCAATACGAAGCCACGCTCGAGCGGCTGCTCGAAAAGCTGACAGCGGCCAACCACGACCTCGCGGTGCAGATCGCCGCCATTCCTGAAGAGATCCGTGGCTTTGGCCATGTGAAGCAGCGCCATCTCGCCGCCGCCAAGAAAAAAGAGGCGGACCTTCTCGCGCGCTTCGCGAGCCCGGAGCCGCAACGCGCCGCTGCTTGAGGCTTTTTGTCGCGCTCCTTATCGTGGCGGCGGCCGGCGCGCAAGCGCAGGAGCGCTCGTTAAGGCTGCAAACCGGCGAAACGGTCACCTACCGGCTCATCACCGATGACGCCGATAGCGCGCGCGCGGCGGCGGCCCATTTGCTGCGCCTGCTTGCCGCCGGCGAAATCGATGCCGCCGCCCACCTTTCGAACGCGCCGGAGCGCCGGCGCGAGGTGCTGCGCGACTATCTGAAATCGGTGGGCGAAGCGGAATTTCGGCGGGTGTTCGGCGAATACGCCGGACGGCGCGTGATCGCGGAAGTCGCGATCGGTGAGCGCCGCCTGCTTGTGTGGGATCTCGGCGATCGGGGACAGCATCTCGCCGGGCAATACTTCATACGCTCGCCCGGGGGCTTTCTTCTCGACGACGTGCCGAACGAGGAGCGCTTGCACCTTACGCGGGTACTGCGCGCTTACCGCTCAGGGCAGATCAAACGCGCAGACGGAACGGATTGAAGTCGGTGCCGCGGTCGAAGTAGTCCTCGCTTTCCGCGCGTTTGAGGAAGCCCACCACGCGATAGGTGACAGGCGTCATGACGACTTCCCATAGAGTCTTCAGCACATATTGGTTGATCGCGATCTGCAGAACGTCGGCCGCCGCCCAGATGCCATAGAAGGCGATGGCGTAGAAAAGAAGCGAGTCGACGAGCTCGCCCACCAGCGTGGAGCCGATCGTACGCGTCCACAGCCACCGCCCCGCCGTCCAGATCTTCATCTTCGCGAGCACGTATGAGTTCGAGAAGCTGCCCGCCCAGAAGGCGATCATCGAGCCGAGCGCGATGCGCCAGCTGTTGCCGAACACCGCCTCGAGGCTCGGCTGATAGCTCTTCATGAACTCGCTGCCCGCCGGCGGCAAGCGGATCACGACCCAAGCCATGAACGACGCAAAGACGAGCACCCCGAATCCCGCCCACACCACGCGCCGGTCGCGCCCATAGCCGTACACTTCGGTGAGGATGTCGCCAAAGATGTAAGAGATGGGAAAGAACAGCACCCCGGCACCGAAGGTCGTCGCGCCGAGCAGTGGCAGCTCTATCGTGGTTTGCTTGGCTGCGCCGATGAAATTCGAGCACAACAGGACCGCCACGAAAGCGGCCATGACGAGATCGTAGTAGCGGTAGCTGCGCTGCGCGGTCACTTCAGGCGCGGCTGATAGTCGCGCATGTCGTCCTCGAGCGCCACGCCCATGGCATCGAGCATCCGCGCCACCATGGCGTAGAACGCGGCCACCGCGGCGAGCTCGACGTAGTCGTGATTGTCGAAGTGCCGCGCGACACGTGCATGGACCTCATCGCTCACGCGGCCGGCCGTGATGGCATCGGCGAGCTCCAGCGCCGCCTTTTCGCGCTCGTCGAACTCTTGCGAAGTTCGCCAATCCCCGAGCGCGCGGATCTGCGCCTCGCGCACGCCCGCGCGCCGCGCCATGGCGAGGTGCTGGGCCCACTCGTACTCCGAGCGCATGAGCTGCCCGCCGCGCAGGATGACAAGCTCGCGCAGCGCGCGCGGCGTGCGCGTGTCGTAGCGCAGCATCTTGGAGAATTCGGTCCACGCGGCCACCAGCGGCGGATGATTGGCGAGCGCGCGGTACAGATTGGGCGGCGTGCCCCAGAGCTCTTCGAGCCGGATCTTCAGGGCGGGCTCGAACTCCGCCAGCGGAACCCGTGGCATAGGGCCGGCATCATACAATTGAACGCAGGAGGCGCCATGTCGGACAACCCCATCCAGACCGACGGGTTCGAATTCGTCGAATACGCGGCTCCCGATCCGAAGGCGCTCGGCGGCCTCTTCGAACGCCTGGGCTTTCAGCGCGTCGCGCGGCATCGCCATAAGGACGTCGCGCTCTACAAGCAGGGGGACGTCAACTTCATCATCAACGCGGAGCCGCGCTCTTTCGCCCAGAACTTCGCGCGACGACACGGGCCCAGCGTTTGCGCGATCGCGTTCCGGGTACGCGACGCCGCGGCGGCGTACCAAAAGCTCGTCGCGCGCGGGGCTTGGGGTGTGGAGAACCACGCCGGACCGGGCGAGCTCAACATACCGGCGATCAAGGGCATCGGCGACTCGCTCATCTATCTGGTGGATCGCTACCCGCAGAATGCCTACGGCAACAGCATTTACGATGTCGATTTCCGGCCGCTGCCCGGCTTCGAGGCCTTCTGGCGGCGCGAAGCGCCCGCCCCAGCCGACGCGGGCCTTGCGCACATTGATCATCTGACGCACAACGTGCATCGCGGACGGATGGGCGAATGGGCGGAGTTTTACGAACGGCTCTTCAACTTCCGCGAGATCCGCTATTTCGACATCGAGGGCAAGCTCACCGGCCTCAAATCGAAAGCCATGACCAGCCCCTGCGGCCGCATCCGCATCCCGATCAACGAATCGGCGGACGACCGTTCCCAGATCCACGAATATCTCGAGGCCTATCACGGCGAAGGCATCCAGCACATCGCGCTGCATACTTCGGACATCTATCGCACGGTCGATGCCTTGCGCGCGAACGGAGTGGAGCTCCTCGATACGCCCGACACCTACTACGAGCTCATCGATAAGCGCCTTCCCGACCATGGTGAGCCGCTCGACGAGCTTCGCCGCCGCAAAATCCTGATTGACGGCAATCCGGCCGGCGGCTTTCTGCTGCAAATCTTCACCAAGACGATGATCGGGCCGATCTTCTTCGAAATCATCCAGCGCAAAGGCGACGAGGGCTTCGGCGAAGGCAACTTCAGGGCGCTCTTCGAATCGATGGAGCTCGACCAGGTGCGCCGCGGCGTGCTGAAGCCGGCGGCATGAAGGCCGAACTGCGCGGCGACTACTCGCGCGCGGGCGCGGATTACGCGGTCGAGCAAGACTGGAGCGCCTACAGCGCCGACGAGCACGCGCTGTACCGCCGCCTTTTCGATCGCCAGGCGAAGCTCGTGCCGCGGCATGCCTGCCCGGAATGGATCGAGGCGATCGCGCGCCTCCATGCAGCGCAAGCGATTCCAAAATTCGACGACGTGTCGCGCCAGCTGCGCGCGGCGACCGGCTGGGAAATCGTGGCGGTTCCAGGCCTCATACCGGACGACGCGTTCTTCACGCACCTTGCGAGCCGCCGCTTTCCGGTCACGGTGTGGCTGCGGCGGCCCGAAGAGTTCGACTACATCGTCGAGCCGGATGTCTTCCATGATTTCTTCGGCCACGTGCCGCTGCTCTTCGACCGCGTGTACGCCGACCATCTGCATGAATACGGCAAGGGCGGGCTCAAGGCGATGCGCCTGGACGCCGTAAAAATGCTGGCGCGGCTCTACTGGTTCACAATCGAATTCGGATTGATGCGCACGCCTCTCGGCATTCGGGCGTACGGTGCGGGGCTGCTTTCTTCGGGCGGCGAGCTCGGCTACTCGGTGGAGGATCCACGGCCCGAGCGCCTGCCCTTCGATCTCGAGGGCATCATGCGCACGGAATACCAGATCGACCGTTACCAGGACCGCTACTTCGTGATCGAGTCGTTCGACCATTTGATGCGGGAGACGGCGCCCGACTTCACGCCGATCTACGCGCGCCTGCGCGCGCTGCCGACGTGGCGATAGCCCACGCCTGCGACCGCGCGCGCTGCGGCGAAGTTTCCATTCACTACCGCAGGCTCGGAACACCGGGGCGCACGCCGCTCCTCATCGTGCACGGGCTGTCCTATTTTTCCTACGATTGGCTGCCCGTCGCCGAGGCGCTAGGCGCGCAGCGCGAAGTCGTGGCAATGGACATGCGCGGCTTCGGCGACTCCGACTGGAGCGCGCGCAAGGACTATTCGGTGCCGGCGATGGCGCAGGACATCGTTTGCGTTCTCGACCATCTCGCTTGGCCGCGCGCCGTACTGCTCGGCCATTCCATGGGCGGTCGTAGCGCGACTTACGCGGCCGCGAAGCACGCGGCGCGGGTCGAAGGTCTCGTCCTCGTCGATTATTCGCCTGAGAACGCACCCGCGGGCTCCAAGCGCGTGACGCAGATCGTGGCGAACACGCCCGAGCGCTTCGCCTCGGTAGACGAGGGGCTCGCGTATTTCGGCCAACGCGACCGCGAGCGCATGCAGGCGTACCTGCGGCCCGATGGCGCGATCAAACGCGATCCTTACTTTCGCGACCAGTTCAAGCGGCTGCTCGAGACCGGCGAGCGCGCGAAGCTCGGGGTTGATATGTGGCAGCTGATCGGCGAGGTGCGCTCCCCGATCCTGTCAATGCGCGGCACGCGTTCCGACATGTTTGCGGCGGAAACGGCTGCCAAGATGCGCGCCGCGAATCCGAGGCTGCAGCTCGTAGAAATCGAGGCGGGTCACAACATTGCCGGCGACAATCCCGCGGCGTTCGTTGCCGCAGTACGCTCTTTTCTGGAGACCGCCCATGCAGACCAGAGGCATTGACCACCTCGCCATCGTCGCGGACGACATGCCCACGGCGATGGACTTCTACACGCGCGTCATGGGCTTTCGCCTCGTGCACGTGCGGCGCGTGCCTTATGAGCGCGACCGCGGCCAACCGCCCTACGAGAACCTGCGCCATTACTTCTTCGACATGGGCAACGACTCGCTTTTCGCCGTGTTCGAGTACCCGAAGGGCCTACCGCGTCAGAACCGCGACCATGTCGGCGGCATGCAGCACGTCGCCTTCCATGTGCGGCCTGAGCACTTCGACGCCCTCGTGGAGCGCGTGAAGGCCTGCAGCGTCGAGGTCATCGGTCCGGTGCCGCTCGGCGGGCGCTTCTGGTCCGCCTACGTCTTCGATCCGTTCGGCATACGGCTCGAGTTCGCCACCGACCGCAGCGGCGTTACGCAGGGTGTCGTGCAGTCCGTCTTGCAGACGGAATCGGAAGCAAGGGCGGAGCTCGAGACGCTCTTCAGCGATCGCGCCGAGGTGGACAAGTGGCTCGCGCACATGCCGCTCAAAAATGAGCCTACGTATAATCCGCGCCACAAGGAGGAGGCGTGAACCCGAAACAGTGCGTCGCGGCGCTCGCCGCCGCAGTCTTGGCGCTGCCCGCGGCAGCCCAGCAGAAATTCGAGGTCAAGGTCGCGGAGTTCGTCGGGCCACAGCACTTCATGACGCAGTGGCTCGTGAAGTGGGGCGAGAAGCTCGAAAAGGCTTCCAACGGGCGCCTCACCTTCGCGCATTTCCCCGGCGCGCAGATGGCGCCCGCTCCAGCCCACTACGATCTCGCGCGCAACGGCCAGGCGGATGTCTCGTGGTTCCTGCATGGTGGCACGCCGGGTCGTTTCCCGCTCACCGAGCTCATTTCTCTCCCTTATATGGTGGGCAGCGCGGAGATCGGCACGAAAACGCTTAACGACCATGAGCTGCGCTCGAAGTACCTCGATGCCGAGCACCGCGGCGTGCATGTGCTGCTGCTCCTCACGCACCAGCCAGGCAACATCCACACGACGAGAAAGCCGGTGCGCACGACCGACGATCTGCGCGGCCTGCGAGTGCGCTTCGCCGCGCCGACGATCCGCGATTTCGTCGCGGCGCTGGGCGGCACGCCGGTGGGCGTGGCGCCGCCCGATCAGCTCGAAATGCTGCAGAAAGGCACGCTCGACGGCGTGTTCATCGATTACGGCGGGGCCGGCATCGCCTTCAAGATGGGCGGCACGATCAAGTACACCACCGAAATGTATTCCTACGTTTCGTCGTTCGGGGTGGCGATGAATCCGGACTTCTACCGGCAGCTGCCTGCGGATCTACGCAAGCTCGTCGATCAGTCCACCGTCGGCGTCGAGAAGGAGGTCGGCGAAGGCTGGGACGCGCTCGATGCCGTGGGCAAGAAGCTTCTCGTCGATGGCGGCGACGAGCCGATCCGGCTCGCGGCTGCCGAAGACGCGAAGTTCCGCAAGACGGGCGAGCAGGTCGTCCAAGCGAAGCTCAAGGAGCTGGAGGAAAAGAAGCTCCCCGCGCGCGCCGTCTACAAGATGATGAAGACGCTCTCCGAGAAGCACGCCGCCACGTCGAAGAATTTCTGGACCGGGCGGTAAAAGCGGCCGAGAAGGTGTTCGGCTTCGCGGCCGCGCTCTTCCTCGCGGCCATGATGCTGCTTACGGTCGCGGACGTTGCGCTGCGCTCGTTCTTCAACCGGCCGATCCACGGCACGTACGAGCTGATCGAGCTCGGCCTCGCCTGCACGATCTTCATCGCGCTTCCGGCCGTCTTCCTGCGCGATGAGCACCTCGTTGTCGATGTCATTGACAGCCTGGCGCCGCGCCCGCTTGTGCGCCTGCTCGATCTCTTCGGCGCGCTCTGCTCGCTTCTCGTGCTCGCCGTCATGCTCTGGAAAATGGTGCCGCTCGCGCATGATATGCAGCAGTTCGGCGATGTGACCGCCGACCTTTCGATTCCGAAGATCGTGTACTGGGTCCCCGTGCTGGTGGGCATCGCAGCCTCGGCTGCGGCGACCGCGGTCTTCATCGCACGCTGGCGCGCGAAGCGATGAGCCACCTCGAGGTCGGCCTCGCTGGCGTGATCGTCCTCCTGGTCGTGATGTTCATGCGCGTGCCGATTGCAGTGTCGCTTGCACTCGTCGGCGCGTGCGGCTACGCCGCAATCGACGGCTGGCATAAGGCGCTCGGCGTCGTCGCGGCGGTGCCCTTCGAACTGGCGAGCGCGTATTCGCTTTCGGTCGTGCCGCTCTTCATCCTGATGGGCGCGGTCGCCTCGCGCGCGCAAATGTCGCGCGAGTTGTTCGACGCCGCGAACGCCGTGTTCTCCGGTTTCCGGGGCGCGCTGGCGAGCGCAACTGTCGGCGCCTGCGCCGCATTCGGCGCAATTTGCGGCTCGTCCATCGCCACCGCGGCGACATTCTCCAAGGTGGCGATTCCCGAAATGCGCCGCCATGGCTACGAGGACAGCGTTGCCGCCGGCTCGGTGGCAGCGGCTGGCACGCTCGGCATTCTCATTCCGCCATCGGTCATCCTGGCGGTGTACTCGCTCGTCGCGGAGCAGTCGCTCGCCAAGCTCTTCGCCGCGGCGCTCCTGCCCGGCATCGTGCTCGCGACGCTCTATGTGATCGCCGTGGTGATCACGGCGCGTCTGCGTCCGCAGTGGATGCCAAAAGTCGAAGCGATGGGATTGCGCCAGCGCCTCGCTGCCGCGCGCGGCATGTGGAAGCTCGCGCTTCTATTTTTCTTTGCCGTCGTCGGCATTTATCTCGGCTGGTTCTCGCCGACCGAAGGGGCGGCGATCAGCGCCTTTGCCGCCATCGTCATCGGCTTCGCCACGCGCACGCTGACGATCGAAGGTCTCGGCCAGGCGTTCCTCGAGTCAGTGTTCTCGAGCGCGATGCTGTTCTTCATTATCGTCGGCGCGTTCATCTTCGCGCGCTTCATCGTGCTTACGCGCCTGCCCAACGAGCTCGTCGCCTGGGTCGAGCAGGCACGGCTTGCGCCGCTCGCGATCGTCGCCGCTGTCGTCGTGCTGTACGTCGTGCTCGGCACGGCGCTCGAAGAGGTGAGCACGATCCTCATTACGGTGCCCGTCGTCCTGCCGCTCATGCTGCACATCGGCTATGACGGCATCTGGTTCGGCATCTTCGTCACCGTCATGGCGACGATCGGGCTTATCAGCCCGCCGGTGGGACTGACAGTCTTCGTCATCCAGGCACAGAACCCCGATATCCCGGCGGCGAAGATTTATCGCGGCACGCTGCCGTTTCTCGTAGCGGACTTCGTGCTGGTCGTGTTGCTCGTTGCGTTCCCGTCGCTCGCTCTTTGGCTGCCGGCCGCGTTGAAGGTTTAAGCTCTCGCCCATGATCGTCACCTCGCCAGCACGCAGCGCCCCTCCGAATGTCTCCCGGCCCGTGCTCGAGTACCAGACCGGGTTCGGAAACGTGCACGCCAGCGAGGCGCTCCCCGGTGCGCTGCCTGAGGGACAGAACTCTCCCCAACGTCCGCCGCGCGGCCTCTACGCCGAGGTGCTTTCCGGAACCGCATTCACTGCGCCACGCGCCGAGAACCAGAGCAGCTGGCTCTACAAGCTGCGGCCCTCGGCAATGCATGCGCCTTTCCGGCGCATCGCCAGTGGGCTCGTGCGCTCGGGCCCGTTCAACGAAGTCGAGACACCGCCCAATCGCCTGCGCTGGGAGCCGTTCCCGATCGGCGAATCGCCGGCGGACTTCATCGAAGGGCTGACGACGCTCGCCGGCAGCGGCGAACCGGCGGCGCAGTCGGGCGTCGCCGTACACATCTACCGTGCCAACCGCTCGATGCAGGATCGCTGCTTTGTGTGCTGCGATGGCGAGCTGATGCTCGTGCCGCAGACCGGCGAGCTCCTGCTCTTCACCGAGCTCGGCAAATTGACCCTTGCACCGGGCGAGATCGCCGTCATGCCGCGCGGCGTCAAATTCCGCGTCGACCTGCTCGAGAAGCAGGCGCGCGGCTACGTGTGCGAGAACTACGGCACGCCGTTTCGGCTGCCCGAGCTCGGGCCGATCGGTGCGCAAGGCCTCGCGCAGCCGCGCGATTTCATGGCGCCGGTTGCCGCTTTCGAGGACCGCGAGGCGCCATGCCAGGTGGTGAGCAAATTCCTCGGCGGCCTATGGTCCGCGGAATTCAAGCACTCGCCGCTCGATGTCGTCGCCTGGCACGGGCGCTACGCCCCGTACAAGTACGATTTGGCGCGCTTCATGGCGATCAACACGGTGAGCTTCGACCATGCCGACCCGTCGATCTTCACCGTGCTCACCTCGCCGTCGGGGCAGCCGGGCGTCGCGAACTGCGACTTCGTCATCTTCCCGCCGCGCTGGCTGGTGGCGGAGGATACATTCCGTCCGCCGTGGTTCCACCGCAATGTCATGAGCGAGCTGATGGGCCTCGTGCACGGTGCGTACGACGCTAAGGCGGAAGGCTTCCTGCCCGGCGGCGTCTCGATTCACAACTGCATGTCCGCGCACGGTCCCGACCACACGACGTTCGAGCGCGCCTCAAGCGCAAGGCTCGAGCCGCAGAAGATCGAGAACACGCTTGCCTTCATGTGGGAATCGCGCTACGTGTTTCGGCCGACGCAGTTCGCGCTGAACGCGCCGCAGCTGCAGAAGGATTACGACGCCGTCTGGAACGGCTTCAAGAAACAGCATCAATGAAGCTCGACGATACGCACGACCCGGCGCTGCGCAGCTGGGTCGAGACGGCGCATGAGCCCGGCTGCGATTTTCCGATCCAGAACCTCCCGCTCGGCATCTTCAAGCGCAAGGGGCACAAGGAGCCGGCGCGGGGCGGCGTGGCGATCGGCGACCAGATTCTCGACCTCGCCGCGCTCGAGGTGCGCACCGGTAGCGCGCTGAACGGCCTCGCCGCCATGGGCCGCCGGGCAGCGACGAAGCTCAGGCGCGAAGTCTCACGCGCGCTCTCGGTAAAAAGCCGGCATCGCAAGCGCCTGCAGCGGCACCTCGTGCCCATGAGGCAGGCCGAGCTCTTCAGGCCGGTGACGATCGGCGACTACAGCGATTTCTTCACCGGCATCTATCACGCGACGAACATGGGACGCATGCTGCGACCGGATAATCCGCTGCTGCCAAACTACAAATGGCTGCCGATCGGGTATCACGGACGCAGCTCCTCCATCGTGGTCTCCGGCACGCCGATCCGGCGCCCGCTCGGCCAAGTCAAGCCACCGGAGGCGCAGGCCCCCGTGTACAGGGCGAGCCGCCGGCTTGATTACGAGGCGGAGCTCGGCTTCGTGGTTGGAACCGGCAACGCGTTGGGGCGTCCGATCGGCGTGCGCGACGCGCTCGAGCATGTCTTCGGCGTGGTGCTGCTCAACGACTGGTCGGCGCGCGACTTGCAAGCCTGGGAATACCAGCCGCTTGGCCCCTTTCTCGCGAAGAGCTTCGCGACGACCATTTCGCCTTGGATCGTGACCATGGATGCGCTCGAACCGTACCGCTGCCCTGCCTTCGCCCGTGCGGGGGAGGATCCGCGACCGCTCCCCTATCTGCATGACGACGATGATCAGCGCGAAGGGGGCCTCGCCATCGATGTCGAGATGAGCCTGCGCAGCGCCAGGATGAAGACGCCGGCGCGGCTTTCGGGCGCGAGCTTCGGCGACTCCTACTGGACGCTTGCGCAGATGCTCGCGCACCAGACTTCCAACGGCTGCAACCTGCAGCCCGGTGACCTCCTCGGCTCAGGCACCATCTCTGGCGCAGGTCCTGAGTCGGTGGGCTCGATGATGGAACTCACGCTCGGTGGCAAGAATCCACTGCAACTGCCCAGCGGCGAGATGCGCGCCTTTCTCGAGGACGGTGACGAGGTGATCGAGCGCGGGCGCTGCGCGCGCGACGGCTACGCGAGCATTGGTTTTGGAGACGCGCACGGCCGCATCCTGCCGGCGCTGCAGCCATGAGCACGCGGCCTCGTTTCGCCGCCGGAGCGCTGGTATGTGCAGCGCTCCTGGCTTATGGGTATTACCTTCAGTACGTCCAAGGCCTCGAGCCCTGCCCGCTTTGCATGGTGCAGCGTGCTTTCTTCTACGTCGTGATGGCGCTCTTCATCATCGGCGCGTTGCACGGCCCCGGCCGCATCGGCACGGCCATCTACGCCGTCCTCATCGCGCTCTTTGCGCTCGGGGGTGGAGCGACGGCGGCCCGGCAGGTGTGGCTGCAGCATCTGCCGGCCGACAAGGTGCCGCAGTGCGGGCCCGATCTCTTCTTCATGCTGGAGAACTTCCCGCTCGCGCGCACGTTGCAGAAAGTGTTCCAGGGGAGCGGCGAGTGCGCGGCAGTCGACTGGAGGTTCCTCGGACTGTCGATCGCCGGGTGGTCGTTGGTGTGGTTCAGCCTGCTTGCGCTTTACGCGCTGTGGCTTGCCGTGCAGCGCTCACGGCGTCGCCAAGAACTTCGCCAAGCAGGATAAGCGCCGGCCCGCCGCCTATGCCGGCGGCGAGCACCGGCAGCTCGCCCAGAATGCCGTAGACGGCGCGCGCTGGCTCGAGCGATGCATTCTCGATCAGCGCCACCGGTGTCGCGGCCGGCTTGCCGGCGGCGACTAAGCCTTTCGCGATGGCGTGCGCATCGCCGACTCCCATGTAGATGGCCGCCGTATCGGCGCGGGTGACCGCTTCAAGCCAGCCGCTCGGCGCTTCGCCGGCGGCGGCGCGGGGCGTCGCGAACACTACGCTCCGCGCGCGCCCGCGGCGCGTGAGGGAGATGCCGATCTGGGCGCTCGCCGCCAGGGCGGCGGTCACGCCCGGCACGACCTCGACCGCTATGCCGTGCGAGCGCAAATAAGCGAGCTCTTCATGCGCGCGGCCGAAGAGCATCGGATCGCCACCCTTCAGGCGCACGACGATGCGGTGCTTGTGTGCCGCGTCCACGAGCCGCTTATTGATAAAGCGCTGCGCGGTGGAATGCCTGCCGCAGCGCTTGCCTACCGCGATCTTTTGCGCGCCGGGCGCGAGCTCGAGAATCGCTTTCGGAACGAGTGCGTCGTGAAAGACAATGTCCGCCTCGCCGAGGAGCCGCGCCGCGCGCAGCGTCAACAAATCGGCGGCACCGGGTCCGGCGCCAACCAGATATACGGTAGCGCTCATCCCGACCGGCGGCGAAAGAGCGGCAGCGGACGCTTCACCGAAGCCTGATAAGACTCGCTGAAGTCATCGAAGGCGCCGAGCGCCGCGTGCGGATCTTCACCCGCGCGCAACTCGAAGGCGTCGAAGCCGCAGCTTTCGAGGAAGAAGAGATGGTCGCGCGTCAGATGGCCAACGGCGCGCAGCTCGCCCTCGTACCCATAGCGTTCGCGCAGCAGCCGTCCGATCGAGAAGCCGCGACCGTCGCCGAACTTGGGGAAATGCACTTCGACGCGCGCGACGCGGCCCAGCCGATCGGCGTAGTCGGCCGGATCATCGGTCGGCTCGAGGCGCAAAACCTCGCCCGTCTCAGGCGACGGCGCGATCTCGGTGACGGCGCGACGGCCTTTGATCAGCGTTGCCATAAACATGTTCCTTGAAGGGTTCGATGCCGATGCGATGCACGAGGTCGACGAAGCGCTCGGCTTCGCTGTCGCGGCGGGCGAGGTAGCACTCGATCAGCCGCTCGATGACGGCGGGAACTTGTGCGCGTGCGAACGAAGGTCCGATCACTCTGCCGAGCGCGGCCTTTGCGCCGCGACGGGTCTCACCCTGGTTGCCGCCGATCTCCACCTGGTACCACTCCTCGCCGTTCTTATCGACACCGAGGATGCCGATGTGTCCGACGTGGTGATGACCACAGGCGTTCATGCAGCCCGAGATGTTGAGGTCGAGCTCACCGATGTCGTGCAGATAATCCAGGTCGTCGAAGCGCCGCTGGATGGCCTCCGCCACGGGAATGGACTTGGCGTTGGCAAGGGCGCAGAAATCGCCGCCGGGGCAGCTGATGATATTGGTGAGCAGGCCGAGATTCGGCGTGGCAAGGCCGAGTTCGCGCGCCGCGCGCCACACGGCAACGAGATCCGCCTGGCGCACGTCGGAGAGCACGAGATTCTGCTCGTGAGAGACGCGCAATTCGCCGAACGAGTAGCGGTCCGCAAGGTCAGCAATCGCCTCCATCTGCTCGGAGGTGACGTCGCCGGGCGGCACGCCGGTCTTCTTGAGCGATAGCGTGACGGTCGCATAACCGGGCACCTTGTGCGGATGGACGTTGCGCTTGAGCCACGCGGCGAAGCCCGGAACGTTGATGTTGCCAAGGTCGATGTCTGTGAGGCGCTCGTAGGCCGGGCGCGTGAAGCGCGCCGCTACGCGCTCGATCTCCTCGGCGATCAACGTCGACGGACCCTCCTTCAGGTGAGCCCATTCTGCCTCGACTTCGTCGCGGAACTTATCGGCGCCACGCTCCTTCACCAGGATCTTGATGCGCGCCTTGTGGATGTTGTCGCGGCGGCCGAAGCGATTGTACACGCGCAGGATGGCTTCGAGGTACGTCAACAGATGGGGCCAGGGCAGGAACTCGCGGATGACGACGCCGATCAAGGGCGTGCGGCCTAGTCCGCCGCCAACGAGCACCTTGAAGCCCACCTCGCCGCTGTCGTTCTTCACGGCGTGCAGGCCGATGTCGTGTACGGCGACCGCTACGCGATCGGCCTTCGCGCCGTTCAGGGCAATCTTGAACTTGCGCGGCAGGAACGAGAATTCCGGGTTGAACGTGGACCACTGCCGGATGATTTCGCACCAGACGTAGGAGTCGACGATCTCGTCGCGCGCGACGCCGGCGAAGTGATCCGTCGTCACATTGCGGAACGAGTTGCCGGAGGTCTGGATCGCGTGCATCTGCACCGTGGCAAGCTCGGCGAGGATGTCAGGCACGTGCTCGAGCTTCGGCCAGTTGAGCTGCATGTTCTGGCGTGTCGAGAAATGGCCGTAGCCACGGTCATAGCGCCGCGCGATCTCGGCGAGCTTGCGCAGCTGCCGCGTGGCGACAAGCCCGTACGGAATGGCGATGCGCAACATCGGCGCATAGCGCTGGATATAGAGCCCGTTGCGCAGGCGCAGCGCCCGAAACTCGTCCTCGGAAAGCTGCCCGGCGAGAAAGCGCTCGGTCTGGCCGCGGAACTGCCGCACCCGCTCGTCCACGAGGCGCTGATCGATGTCGTCGTAGAGGTACATGTCGGCCGCCGGGAGGGAAATGCTAGGCGAGCCGCTTATGCTTTCAAAGACTATTGTGTTAGCATGTTATGCCAAAGCAATCTAAGCCATGAAACTGCAACAGCTTCGCTATCTCACCGAGGTGGTGCGGCGCGGCCTCAACGTCTCGGAGGCCGCCGAGGCGCTCCATACCTCCCAGCCGGGAGTTTCCAAGCAGATTCGCGCCCTGGAAGACGAGCTCGGCATCCAGGTCTTCGCTCGTCATGGCAAGCGTCTCGTTGCCGTCACCGAGCCCGGAAAGGCGGTCGTGTCGATCGCCGAGCGCATCCTCTCGGAAGCGCAGAACCTGCGCCGCGCGGGCGAGGAATTCGCCAATGACCAGCTCGGCACGCTGACCATCGCGGCCACGCACACGCAAGCGCGTTACGCGCTACCGAAAGCCGTGGCTGCGTTCAAGCGGCGCTATCCGCGAGTGAAGCTCGTCATCCACCAGGGAAACCCGACGCAAATCTGCGAGCAAGTGCTGAGCGGCGAAGCGGATTTATGCGTCGCGACCGAAGCAATCGCCGAGTACCCGGAGCTCGTGTCGATGCCGGTGTACCAGTGGAACCGCTGTGTCGTGGTGCCGCCGAAGCACCCGCTGCTCAAGGCATTGCCGCTCACGCTGGAGAAGCTGGCGCAGTACCCGATCGTGACCTACGACTTCGCGTTCGCGAACCGCTCGCTGGTCGAGAAAGCGTTCGAGACGCGGGGATTGCAGGCGAACGTGGTGCTCACCGCGCTCGACTCGGACGTGATCAAGACCTATGTCGAGCTTGGACTCGGCATCGGCATCCTTGCGAAGATGGCGTTCGATGCCAAGCGCGACCGCAGCCTGCGGGCTATCGATGCCAGCCATCTCTTCGAATCGAGCACGACTCGCCTGGGCGTGAAGCGCAACGCGTATCTGAGGCGCTACGCCTACGAATTCATCGAATTGTTCGCGCCCCATCTACCGCGCGACATCGTCGAGCGGGCGGTAATGGGCAAGGAAGGTTCGCGCTACGAGCTGTAAGCAGCGATGAAGTCGCGCACGCGCGGAAATACGACTTCGCGCCAGCGCCGGCCGGAGAATATGCCGTAATGGCCAACGCCCGGCGCCACAAAATGCGCGCGGCGCTCGCCCGGGATATTGAGGCACAAGGCGTGCGCCGCCTCGGTCTGGCCGTTGCCCGAAATGTCGTCGAGCTCGCCCTCGACGGTGAGGAGCGCCGCGTTCCGAATGGTCTGCGGCCGCACGAGTTCATCGCGCACGAACATGCGCCCCTTGGGCAGCGCGAAATCCTGGAACACGGTCTTCACCGTGTCGAGGTAGTACTCCGCCGGCAGGTCGATGACCGCGTTGTACTCGTCGTAGAAGCGCCGATGAGCGTCCGCCGATTCCCCATCACCGATCATCAGGTGATTGAAGTATTCCCAATGCGCGTTGACATGCCGGTCCGGATTCATGGCGACGAAGCCAAGGTGCTGTAGAAAGCCCGGGTAAACGCGCCGCATGTAGCCGGGATACTTGGGCGGCACTCGCTGGATGACGTGGCGCTCGAACCACGAGTAAGGCTTGCGTCGCGCGAGGTTGTTGACGGCCGTGGGGCTGCGCCGCGCGTCGATCGGGCCGCCCATCATCACCATCGTGAGGGGCTGCGCCCCGCCGCTGCACGCCATGAGCGACACGGCGGCGAGCACCGGTACCGTCGGCTGGCACACGGAAACGACGTGCAGCCCCGGGGAGAGCAGCGTGATCCAATCGCGCACGTAATCGACGTAGTCGGCCAGGTGGAAGGGTCCGGCGTACAGCGGAACGATGCGCGCGTTCACCCAATCGGTAATCCATACGTCGTGCTCGACGAGGAGCGAGCGCACCGTATCGCGCAGGAGCGTGGCGTGGTGACCGGAGAGCGGTGCGACGACGAGGACCTTGCGCTGCTTTACGCCCGCCTGCTTGAAATGAAGCAGACGGCAAAACGGTTTCTCCTGCGCGACTTCGACCTCCACGTCGCGGAGGTTCCACTGCGGTTTTTCGTAGCGCTCGGTGACGCGGAGGAAAAGATCGCTTGAGGCGGCGAGGCGCCGCGAAAGCGGCCAGTGAGCGAGCGGGCTGAACGGATGGCCGAACCAGCCCCGCGACCATTCCGCCATGTAGCGCAGCGGCGTAAGCGCCATGTGCTGCGCCTCGTAAAGGCTATAGAGCATGCACGCTCGGTGGTTGTCGTGGGAATTTGCTTATAACAGAATTGCGGCAGTGCCGCATCGCGTCGTCCGCCTGGCGTTCGCAGTCGTTCTTGTTACCGGCTGCGCCGTCGGCGCGGCGTATTTCTACCTTCGGCTTTCACTGCCGCTAATGGCAGGTGAAGCGGCGGTGAGCGGCATCGCTGCACCCGTCGAAGTTCTTCGCGATGCATACGGCGTGCCGCACATCTTCGCGCGCTCCGAGCGCGATGCGCAGTTCGCCCTCGGCTACGTGCACGCGCAGGACCGATTGTGGCAGCTGGAAATGAACCGACGCATCGCCGCCGGACGCCTCGCGGAGGTCCTTGGCCCGGCAGCGCTCGACAGTGACCGCTTCCTGCGCACGCTCGGCATCCGCCGCGTCGCTGAAGCGAGCCTGCGCCATCTCGATCGCGAGAGCCTCGAGCTCCTCGGCGCCTATGCCGCCGGAGTGAATGCTTTCCTCGACTCGAAGCCCGTGCTGCCGCCCGAATTCTGGATTCTCGGCGTGACTCCCGAGCGCTGGAGCGAAGCCGATTCCGCCGCCTGGGCCAAGATGATGGCCTGGGATCTCGGCGGCAATTGGCGCAATGAGCTGCTGCGGCTCGAGCTGGCGCACCGGCTGCCCACGGCGCAGATCCAGCAGTTCCTTGCCCCATATCCCGGTGATGCGCCGGTCGAATTGCCAGACCTGCACCGTTTCTACGAGCTCTCGCAAAACGAGCCGACGTCGATGCAGTCGCCGTCCGCAGGCGGCTCGAATAGCTGGGTGCTTTCCGGGGCCCGTACGCTGAGCGGCAAGCCGCTTCTCGCCAACGATCCGCATCTCGGCTTGAGCGCGCCGGGTGTGTGGTACTTGGCGCACCTGCACGCGCCGGGCATCAATGCCATCGGCGCGACGCTGCCCGGCGTGCCCGGTATCGTTCTTGGTCGCAACGAGCGCATCGTGTGGGGCGCGACCAACACCGGGCCCGACGTACAGGACCTGTACCTCGAGCGCCTCGATGGCGCGGAGCGCTACATCGCGCCGGATGGGCCGCGCGCATTTGCCGTGGTGAAGGAGACCATTAAGGTGAAGGGCGGCCGCGACGAGCAGCTCGTCATCCGCATCTCGCGCCACGGTCCCATCATCTCCGATGTCCTCGCCCGCGCGCGCGCGGCGACGCCGCCGGGTCATGCGCTCGCCTTCGCCTGGACCGCGCTCGCCAACGACGATACGTCGCTCGCCGCGCTGTTCAAAATCCCGCGTGCGCTTAATTGGTCCGAGTTCATCAATGCGGTTCGCGAGCTCCAGGCGCCCCAGCAGAACCTCACGTATGCGGACAGCGCGGGCAACATCGGCTTCATAGCGCCCGGGCGCGTTCCGATTCGCAAGCCCGAAAACCGGCTACACGGCCTCGCGCCGGTGCCCGGCTGGGACGCGCGCTATGACTGGTTGGGTTTCATACCCGTCGACAAGCTGCCACGCGCGTTCAATCCGCCGAGCGGCGAGATCGTCACGGCGAATCAGAAAATAGTGCCGCCAAACTATCCGTACTTCATCACCAGCGAATGGCAACCGCCTTACCGGGCGCACCGCATCCACGATTTGCTCGCGGGCGCGCAGCGCCACGACCTGAAGAGCTTCGCGCGCATACAGCTCGATACGGTGTCGCTGCCCGCGCGCGAGCTGCTCCGCCACATGCTCGCGATCGAGGTGAAGAGCGATGACGCGCGCGCGGCGTTGGCGCGCCTCGCGGCCTGGGACGGCCACATGTCGCCCGAGCGCGCCGAGCCGCTGATATTCTCGGCGTGGCTGCGCGAATTCACGCGCGCGCTCTACGCGGACGAACTTGGTCCGGCGTTTCGCGCCGCCTGGAGCGAGCAGCCGGTATACCTGGCGAACGTGCTCTCGGGGCGTGCTGGCCAAGCTAAATGGTGCGACGACGTGAGCACGCGGACCGTTGAGACCTGCGCACAGCTTCTCGCCATCTCGCTGGAAAAAGCCTTGGCGGATCTGCGCAGCCGATACGGCGCGGATCCGACACGGTGGCGCTGGGGCGAGGCACACGTGGCGTGGGCGCGGCACCGGCCGCTGTCGCGAAGCGCCTGGTTGAGGCGGTTCTTCGACATCCGCGTGCCGAGCGCAGGCGATTCGTACACGGTGAACGTCGGACGGATGGATTTCACGGACGACGCGCAGCCTTATGCGAACCGCCACGCCGCGAGCTTGCGTGCGATCTACGACCTCGCCGATCCGGAAGCATCCGTATTCATCGAACCGGGCGGCCAATCGGGCAACCCGCTGTCATCGCACTACAAGGAGCTCGCGCCGGTGTGGGCGCGCGGCGAATACATTCCGATGGTGATGGATCGCGCCCGCCTGGAATCGGCCGGCGTGCAGCGCCTGGTGTTGCGGCCGCGTCGCTAGGCGGCCTTGCGCTCCTCCCGGAGCGCACGCCGCAGGATCTTGCCGACGTTGGTCTTCGGCAGCTCGGTGCGGAACTCGACGTACTTCGGCCGCTTGTAGCCGGTGAGCTCGCGCCGGCAGTGCTCGAGCACGTCCTGTTCGGTGAGCTGGGGATCCTTCTTCACGACGTACACCTTCGGCACCTCGCCGGAATGCGGGTCAGGAACGCCCACCACTGCGCATTCCAGCACTCCCGGAAGCATGGCGACGATCTGTTCGATCTCGTTCGGGAATACCTTGAACCCGGACACGATGATCATGTCCTTCTTGCGATCGACGATGCGGATGAAGCCCTTCGTATCCATCACGCCGATGTCGCCGGTGTGAAGGAAGCCGTCCGGTCCGAGCACTTTTGCCGTCTCATCGGGCCGCTGCCAATAGCCCGCCATGACCTGCGGCCCGCGGATGCAGATTTCGCCGGCCTCACCCAGCGGCACGGCCCGGTCGCTGTCGTCGCGCAGCTCGATATCGGTCGATGGCATCGGTAGGCCGATCGAGCCGCTGTACTCCTTGAGGTCGAGCGGGTTCGCCGTGGCGGCCGGCGCCGTTTCCGTCAGCCCATAGCCCTCGATGAGCGTTGTGCCGGTGACCTGCTTCCAGCGGTCGGCGACCGCCTTCTGCACCGCCATGCCGCCGCCGACGGCGAGCTTCAAGTGCGAAAAGTCGAGCCGCGCAAAATCGGGATGGTTGAGCAGCGCGTTGAAAAGCGTGTTGACGCCGCTGATGATCGTGTACTTGTGCTTCGCCAGCTCTCTGACGAAGCCGGGAATATCGCGCGGGTTGGTGATGAGGATGTTCTCGCCGCCGACGACCATCATGTTCAGGCAATTCACCGTGAGCGAGAAGATGTGATAGAGCGGCAGCGCCGTGATGATGACCGGTCGCTCGCCCTGCATCGCCGGGGCAAGCCAAGACCCGTATTCCAGCAGGGCCGCGATGACATTGCGATGCGAGAGCATCGCGCCCTTCGACACGCCGGTCGTGCCACCGGTGTACTGCAGAAACGCGAGGTCGTCCTGGCCGAGCGGGGGCGTGCTGAGCTTGGCGCCAGCGCCCGCGGCGAGCGCGCGCCTGAAAGTCGTGGCCTCCGGGATGTCGTACGCCGGCACCATCTTCTTGACGCGCCGCACGACGAAGTTCACGAGCAGGCCTTTCAAGCCGAGCATTTCGCCGAGCGATGCAATGACCACGTGCTTGAGAGGCGTCCGCGGGCGCACCTGCTCGAGTACGCGCGCGAAGTTCTCGAGGATGACAATCGCTTCGGCGCCGGAGTCGTTCAGCTGATGCTCGAGCTCGCGCGCCGTGTACAACGGGTTGACGTTCACCACGACGCCGCCCGCGCGCAGGATGCCGAACATCGCGATCGGATACTGCAGGCAGTTCGGCATCATGATCGCGACGCGCGCGCCCTTCGCGAGGCCCTTCGCCTGCAGCCACGCGCCGAAGTCGCGCGCGCGCCGATCGAGTTCCGCGAAGCGCAGCGATGTGCCCATGTTGGTGAAGGCGGGGCGCTCGCCGAAGTCCCGGATGCTTTTCTCGAAGAGCTCGACGAGCGAGCCGTATTGGCGTGTGTCGATTTCGGCCGGAACGCCCGGCGGATAACTCGCTAGCCAGATGCGCTCCATGTTGCCTCCTAGGCGAGGGGCCTGCTTGCGGCGATTCTAGCGACGATTGGCGCGGCGAGGCATCCCGCGCCTATGGCAGCGTAGCCGCCGATCCATGCCGCCGGCGAGTTTGCGCCGCCGGCGAGGTCGAGCGCCGCGCCGAAGACCACCGGGCCGAGGAAGCCGCCAGCGAATCCGGCGAGCGAATAAAGGCCCAAGGCGGCGCCGCGCAGCTCGCTCGGTGCGCTCGCCACGAGTCCGGCGGTCAGCGTGCCGGATTCCGCCATCACCAGCATCGAGTAAGCGACGAGCAGCAAGAGTACGACGGACCAATGCCAAGGCGCCGCCCAGCCGAGGAGCATGCCGGCGCTGCCCGAGGCCGCCATCACCATCAGGATCCATCGCCGCCTTCCGATACGCAGTGCCGCCTCGTTGCCCAGGATCGACGCCGGCACGGCGCAAAGATTCACCACCGCGGCGATGGCGGGCGCGGCCCAGGGAAACGTCGCCCCGGCGTGCATGCGCGATGCGAACACGAGGTACGCGACCATCCACGCCCGCGAGCCGAAAAGCTCGAGGCAATGCGCGGCATAGCCCAGCGTATAGCCCGCGGCCGCACGATCGCGCATGACGCGTCGCCACGCCGACAGCGGAAAGAGCGCGCGCAGCGACAGCCGCCCCTGCCCGTGCGGCGTCAACGGAGCGATGAAAAGCAAGACCGTCGCGCCGGCGCCAAGCGGGCCGAGTGCGCTCAGCAGGAAGGCGGATCGCCAGCCGTAGACCGGGGCGAGCAACCCGGCAATCGCGAGCGAGAGCGCGGTGCCGATGCCGAAGAAGGACGTGTAGAAGGCGACATAGCGGCTTTGCAGCGGACCGCCGACGCGGTCCGAGAGGAGGCGCAGCCCGGGCATGTAAGTCGCCGCGATGCCGATGCCAAGCAACGCTTGGAAGAGCACCGCGCTGGCGAAGCCCTGCACGAGGAGCCCGAAACCGGCGCTCCCGGCCGCGGCGAGCAGGCTGCCGGCGAAGTAGATCTTGCGCCCATCGATGCGGTCGGTGAGCGCCGTCCACAGCGAGACGGTGCCGATGTAGCCGGCGAAGAACATTCCGCTCACGACGCCGGCCTCGGAGTTCGACATGCGCCACGTGTCGCGCAGCTCCGGCAGCAGGGCCGCGTAGGTCGAGAAGCCGAGCATCGAGGCGACGTGCGCCCCGAGCAGGAGGTAGACCGGGGCGAGACCCGGCCGCCTCACCGATTCTTGAACGCGGGCTTGCGCTTTTCCAGAAACGCCGCCATCCCTTCCTTCTGATCAGCGAGCGCGAACTGCGAATGGAAGAGGCGCCGCTCGAAAAGGATGCCCTCCGACAGCGGGCTCTCGAACGCCCGGTTGATCGATTCCTTGATCATCATCACGACCGGAAGAGAAGACCCCGCGATCTTTTCCGCCACGGCGAGCGTTTCCTCCATCAGTTTGGCCGCCGGCACGACGCGCGACACGAGACCCGCGCGCTCTGCTTCCTGCGCGTCCATCGTGCGCGCCGTGAGGCAGAGGTCCATGGCTTTCGCCTTGCCGACTGCGCGCGGCAGGCGCTGCGTGCCGCCCGCGCCCGGCATGACCGCGAGGTTCACCTCGGGCTGCCCGAAGCGCGCGTTGTCGGCCGCGATGACGATGTCGCACATCATGGCGAGCTCGTTGCCGCCGCCGAGCGCATAGCCCGCGACGGCAGCGATGACGGGCTTGCGGATGCGCCGGATGTGTTCCCAGTCGCGGGTGATGTAATCGGCCATGAAGGCGTCCATGTAGCTGTAGTCCTTCATCGCGGCGATATCCGCTCCGGCGGCGAACGCCTTCTCGTTGCCCGTGATGACGATCGCGCCGACGTCCTCGCGCGCATCCAAGTCGTACAGCGCGGCGCCGAGCTCCTGCATGAGTTGCGGACTGAGCGCATTCAGCTGCTTCGGCCGGTTGAGCGTGATCATCGCGACACGCCCCTTCTGCTCAACTTGGATCAGGTCATAGCTCACTGGATCGGTTCCTCTTCACCTCGGAAAGCGGCACGGCGCCCGGCGCCTGGATGCGTGGCCGGTGAGCCGGCATGCGCGTCAGCGCCTCGACCGGCGCCATGGTGCTCGCGCTGCGCACGGCGAGCTGCTGATAAAGGAGCATGTTGTCGCGCTTCCAGCGCAGCTCCTCCTGCGATAGCTCGCGCAGCACGCGCGCCGGAATGCCGGCGGCGAGCGAGCGCGCCGGAATGCGCGCCTGCGCCTTGACGAACGCAAGCGCCGCCACGACCGCCTCTTCGCCGACTTCCGCGTTGTCGTTGACGACGCAATTCATGCCGACGAGCGCGCCCCGTTGCACGATGCAGCCATGCAGGATGGCGCCGTGGCCGATTGTCGTCTCGACGCCGGCAACGGTGTCCTTCTCCGGGAAGCCGTGCATGATGCAGCCGTCCTGGATGTTGGCGCCTTCCTCGACGACGATGCGGCCGAAATCGCCGCGCAGGCTCGCGCATGGCCCGATATAGGCGCGCGCGCCGACGATGACGTCACCGATCAATACCGCGCTCGGATGCACGAACGCGCTCGGATCGACGACCGGCACGATGCCGTCGATGGCATAGACCTTTGGCATGGCAGAATTCTAACTCCATGCCTTCGGTCCTCGTCTCCGCCGACGCGGGCGTCCTCAGCATCACGCTCAACCGCCCCGACAAGCTCAATGCCCTCAACCCGGAAATGCATGCACGGCTGCGCGAAGCGCTCGAGCGCGCCGCCGATGATGCGGAGATCCGCGCGCTCCTGCTCACCGGTGCCGGGCGCGGCTTCTGCACCGGGCAGGATCTCGCCGAACGCGACGTGAGCGCGGGTGCCGCCCCGATCGACCTTTCCGTGTCGCTCGGCTCGCACTACAACCCGCTCGTGCGCAGGATGCGAGCGCTTCCCAAGCCTATCGTCTGCGCAGTGAACGGCGTCGCCGCTGGGGCGGGCGCGAACATCGCCCTCGCGTGCGACATCGTCATCGCCGCGCGATCGGCGGCCTTCGTGCAGGCCTTTGCGAAGATTGGCCTCGTTCCGGACTCAGGAGGCACCTACTTCTTGCCGCGCCTTGTGGGCAGCGCGCGCGCCATGGGCCTCGCGCTGCTCGCCGAAAACCTCGCTGCCGAACAGGCGGCGCAATGGGGATTGATCTGGAAAGCGGTAGAGGACGAGCGCCTCGCCGATGAGGCAGGCGCGCTCGCACGCCGGCTCGCCAGCGGCCCGACGCGCGGCTATGGCCTGCTCAAGAAAGCGCTCTACGCGACGGGAACGAACACGCTCGATGCGCAGCTCGACCTCGAGCGCGATCTGCAGCGCGAGGCGGGTTTCACGGAGGATTATCGCGAAGGCGTGAGCGCCTTCAAGGAAAAGCGCGCGCCGCGCTTCAACGGCAAGTGAGCGCCTTCGAGCTCGAGCCGATCGAGAAAGCGCCGCGCGAAGCGCTGCGGCGCCTGCAGCTCGAGCGGCTGCAATGGAGCCTGCGCCACGCCTATGACAACGTGCCGCAATACCGCCGCAAGTTCGAAGCCGCCGGCGTCAAGCCGCAGGACTGCCGCTCGCTTGCCGATCTCGCGCGCTTTCCGTTCACGACCAAGACCGACCTGCGCGAGTCCTATCCGTTCGGCATGTTGGCCGTGCCGATGGAGCGGGTCGTGCGCATCCATGCCTCGTCCGGGACGACCGGCAAGCCGACGGTCGTCGGCTATACCGCGCGCGACATCGATATGTGGACTCACCTTATGGCGCGCTCGATCCGCGCTGCCGGCGCACGCTCCGGCGACAAGGTGCACGTCGCTTATGGCTATGGATTGTTCACCGGCGGTCTCGGCGCGCATTACGGCGCCGAGCGCCTCGGGCTCGCCGTGATACCGCTCGGCGGCGGCATGACGGAGCGCCAGGTACAGCTCATCGCCGACTTCCGGCCCGACATCATCATGGTGACGCCGAGCTACATGCTGGCAATCGCCGACGAGATGGAACGCCAGGGCCTCGACGCGAAATCGAGTTCGCTGCGTATCGGCATCTTCGGCGCGGAGCCTTGGACGAATGAGATGCGCCGGTCGATCGAAGCGCGGCTCGGGCTCGAGGCGCTCGACCTCTACGGTCTGTCGGAGGTGATCGGCCCGGGCGTCGCCCAAGAGTGCGTCGAGACGAAGGATGGCCTGACGGTTTGGGAGGACCACTTCTACCCGGAGGTGGTCGATCCGCAAAGCGGCGAGACGTTGCCCGACGGTGAAAAAGGGGAGCTGGTGCTCACCTCGCTCACCAAGGAGGCGCTGCCGGTGATCCGCTACCGCACGCGCGATCTCACGCGCCTTCTTCCGCCCACGGCGCGCAGCATGCGCCGCATGGAGAAGATCACCGGCCGCTCCGACGACATGTTGATCATTCGCGGCGTCAACGTCTTTCCCTCCCAGATCGAGGAGCTGATCCTCAAGCAGCCCGGCCTGAGCCCGCACTACGTGCTGGAGGTATCGAAGGCCGGCCCGCTCGATCACCTCGCCGTGCTGGTCGAAGGCGAACCGGGCGCCGCGGCGGGCCTCGAACACAGCATCAAGGCGTACATCGGCATCAGCGCCGAAGTGCGCATCGCCGCGATCGAGCGCTCGATCGGCAAGGCTAAGCGCGTGATCGACAAGCGGCCGAAATGAAGGGGCTGGGCGGCAAGACAGCTCTCGTGACCGGCGGCGGCGGCGCCATCGGCGCGGCGATCTGCCGGCGCTTCGCCGACGAAGGGGCGCGCCTCCTCGTCGCGGATCGCATTCGCGAGTCCGCCGAGCGCGTTGCCCGCGAGTGCAAAGGCACGGCGCTCGTCTTCGACATCGCCGATTATGCCGCCGCCAAAGCCGCGCTCGGCGGCCAAACAGTCGATGTCCTCGTGAACAACGCCGGCTGGGACCGCTTCCAGAACTTCGTCGACACTGAGCCGCAGGAATGGGAGCAGCTGATCGCGATTAACCTCCGCGGCCCGCTCCACATGCATCACCTCGTGCTGCCGCAAATGCTCAAGCGCGGCGCCGGACGCATCGTCAACATCTCATCCGATGCTGCGCGCGTCGGCTCCTCTGGCGAAGGGGTGTACTCGGCGTGCAAGGGCGGCATCATTTCCTTCTCGAAGACGCTTGCACGCGAAGTCGCCCGCAAGGGCGTCACCGTGAACGTGGTGTGCCCGGGCCCCACGGACACGCCGATCCTGCGCAGCTTCCTGGGCGAGGGAGAAGCCGGCCAGAAGGTCTACGATGCGCTCGTGCGCGCCATCCCGATGAAGCGCGTCGGACAGCCGCAGGACATTCCCGGCATCGTCGCCTTTCTCGCATCGGACGACGCGGCTTTTATTACCGGCCAGGTCATCAGCGTCTCGGGCGGTCTCACGATGGCCGGCTGAGCGGCACGCGCAACTCGAGCATCCGCACGAGCCACCATACGGCGCACGCGGCAATCAAGTGCTTTAGCGTGTGACCGCTCACGACGTGGCCGACGGCGTAGATTTGCGCATCTAGCACTTCTGCGAGCTTGGCGAGCGCGTAGATCGCCACCGCGATCAGCACGTCCGGGCCACGCGTATATCGCGAGCGAAATAAGGCGGCGATGACGATGATTGCAGCGGTCGCCCCATACTGCACGAGCGCGTAGGGCAGGATATTTTCCGAGCCGCGCAGGCCGCTCCAACGCCAGTAGAGCACGCTTGCCACGCCCGCCAAGAGCAGCGGCACGAGCCCGTGCCGGCCGGCCGTGACGCTGATTCTTTCGGTGATCATCGCAGCGAGCAGGGCCATGAAGGCGAGGCTGATCGGCAAGCGGTCCCACATCAGCCGCTCATCGAGCGGCGCGAGATGGTAGTACGTCGAGCCGGCCGCAATGAGCGCCACGGCAAGAAAACACGCGACGTACGGCCACTTGTCGGTGTGCTGGATGAAGTCATTCGCTCCGGCGCGCGCAACGACGCGTAGACCCCAGAGACCAACCAAGAGGAACGGCGCATTCGATACGACGTTCCAGAAGTTGGCGATGCCGAAGAACATGCGCTCGTCGGCGAGCTGGCGGAAAATCGTGGGCTCCGGCATCGGCCGGACGAGCACGATGGCGAGCACGGCCGCCAACAGGGCAAGACCGAGCAGCCATACTCGTTGCTCACGCGACAGATACGTCACGACATGCTACCGATAGACAGGACCCGAAACACGGCGGCTGCGGCCGAGCGCACCTGGAGTTTGCGATAGGTGTTCTTGATGTGAGAGCCGACGGTGTGTGCGGAGATGCCAAGACGCTCGGCGATCTGCGAATAGGTGCAACCGGTCGCGAGCAGCTTGACCACCTCCAGCTCCCGCGCGGTTAGGTGGCAACTGGGCAGTGTGGGTTGCAGCATGGTCACTATCTCCCCAAGACGTGTGGCAGCCCGATCGCGAGCCAGGGCAGGAACGTGACCAGTGCCACGCCGACGGCGAGCACGCCCACCGCGGGCAGCACGGCGCGGAACACCTCGGGCAGCGGCTTGCCGAAGCGGTAGGCGGTGAAGAAAAGGTTCATGCCGACCGGCGGCGTGAGATAGCCGAGCTCCATGTTGGTGAGGAACACGATGCCGAGGTGGATCGGATTCACGCCGAACGCCGTGCCCAGCGGCACGATGAGCGGCACGAGCAGCACGGTGGCAGAATAGATGTCCAGCACGCAGCCCGCAGCGAGCAAGAAGACGTTGAGCGCAACGAGGAACATCCAGCGCGAGTGGATGGCGGCGCTCACCCACTCGACCGTGTGCTCCGGGATTCGCGCGTCGACGAGATAATTGGTGAAGCCGAGGGCGACGCCAAGGATGAGCAGCACGCCGCCGACGAGCAGGCCGCACTCCGCCATGACGCGCGGCACGTCGCGCGCCAGGTCGAGGTCTCGGTAGACCAGGACCTCCACGACAAAGGCATACACCGCGGTCAGCGCCGCAGCCTCCACCGGCGTCGCAAAGCCGCCAAAGAGCGCGGCGAAGGCGACTACGGGGAGCAGCAGCTCCCATTTCGCATCGACGAGCGCTGCGCGGGCTTCGGCCCAATCGACGCGACGCGGCTCGCCGAAGGCGCGCGGCGCGATCCTTATGCCCCACGCCGCAATCAGTACGATCATGAGGAGGCCAGGCACGATGCCGGCAAGGAACATGTCTTCGATGGAGATCTTGGCGACGATGCCGTACAGCACCAGCGGCAGACCAGGGGGCAGTAAACCGCCGAGTGAGCCAGCGCCGGTGAGCAAACCAAGCGCACCCTTTTGCGAGTAGCCGGCGCCCGCGAGGAGCGGCATCAGCATCCCGCCCAAGGCGATGATGGTTACGCCTGAGGCGCCTGAGAACGAGGTGAAGAAGGCGCAGGCCACTACCGTGGCGATCGCGGCCCCGCCGCGCATGCCGCCGAAGAGCGCATTGAACACGCGCACGAGGCGGGCGGGCGCGCCCCCTTCGGCGAGGAAATAGCCCGCGAGCGTGAAGAGCGGAATCATCGGTAGCGACGGGTTGACGACCAGTCGGTAGTGATCGAGCGGAATCGACGCCATCGGCAAGCCGTGGTGCCAGAAAAGCAGCAGCGCGGCGCCGCCGAGCGTCGTGAATACGGGCGAACCGAGTACGGCCGCGACCAAGAGCGCGCTCAAAGCCACGAGGCAGACCGTATCGCCAAGAGGCAGGCGGCCTGCCGCCGTGGCCGCGACCATCGCCGCGAGCGCAAGCATGGCCATGCGCCCTGGCCAGCGGTCGGCGACACGGTAGGCGAGCCGTAGCGAGATGAGCGCAAAGCCAGCAGGCAGTGGCAGCTGTCCGACCCACACCGGGATTCCGTAGGCGATCGTGTTGCCGCCGGCGCGCTCCGCGAGCACAAAGTCGAGACTCGCGACAAAGAGAAGCGTGCCGACCAGCACGGCCGTCGTGCCGGTGAAAAGGCGCGCCGCCACAGACGCGCGTCCTTTCAGAAACGCATTGAGCGTGGAGAGCGACAGCAAGCGCCCCTCGCGCGCAGCGATCGCGGCGCCGAGCATGCCGCAGAGCAAGGTGAGGTGCTGCGTGAACGATGCGGCGCCGGAGATTCCCACCCCGAAGAGCGCGCGCAGCACGATTTCGGCGAGCGGCAGGAGCGCCATGGCAGCAAGCGTTGCCGCGATGGTGAGGTTTTCGGTGGTGCGGAAAATTGCGCCGGAAGTCACGCCACGCGCAGACGCACCGGCAAGGGCGATCGGCGCGGCGCTCATCGCTGCACCCTGGCCTGGCCGGCGCGGTATTCGTGCAGGAGCCGCTGCACCTCGTCGAAGAGGTCGGCCGGCACCATCTTGCCGCGGATCATCGGGTATGCGCGTTCGGCGATGGCGCGCCATTCGGCTTCGATCTCGGGCGTGACGGGCTGCACCTTGAGACCGCGCTTCTTCATCGCCTCGACAGCCTCTTCGTTCTCGCGGCGGCTGATGGCGCGCAGCTGCGTTCCGGCGACGTCGGCCGCTTCGCGCAGGGCTTTCTGCGCGGCCGGCGTCATGCCTTCCCAGGCCTTGCGCGTGATGACCACGGCGCCGACGATCGGCACCCAGTTCATGTCGAGCATGTACGGGGCGTGGCGGTAGAACTGCCCGACGAGCGCGTAGAACGGCGTGCTGGGCACCATGCTGATCATTCCGGTCTGCAGCCCCGGAAGGATGTCAGCGATCTCGAGCACCACCGGCTGGTAACCGAGTGCCTTCATGATGTCGACCTGCGGGTTGTCGCCTGCCCAGGTGAAGACTTTCATTCGCCGGTAGTCGGCGGGACGAAGCGCGGGTTCCTTGGAAAAGAAGCGCACCCAGCCGGCGTCGCCCCAGAAGAGCACGACGAAGCCCTTCTCGAGGAAACGCTGCTCAAGCCGCGGCCGCAGCTTCTCGCGCAGGAAGTCGAGCTCGTCCCAGGAGCGGAACACCATCGGCATCTTTTGCAGCGCCGAGGCGGCGTCGTCGATCTCGCTCAGGCCCACGACCGAGAGCAGCGCCGAGTTAAGCTGGCCGACGCGCATGCGGCGCACCATGTCGGCTTCGCCGCCCTGCGAGCCGTCGGTATAGACGATGAACGCGGAGCCCGGACCCTGCGCGGCACGCCATTTCTCGCCCATCTCGAGAAGGCTGCGATGCCAGGAAGTCCCGCGCGGTGCGAGGGTGCCGAGCCTGATCTTTGCCGCTTCCTGCGCTTGCGCGCTCACGCCGGCAAGCAACGCGGCGACGATGAATATTCTGCGGATGACGAGCATGGCTCCCCTTTCCTAGTCGGTGAACAGGTGGTCGATGCGAGCGAGCAGCCAGCGCGCGCGGCGTTGCGCCAGCACGGTGGCGAGGCGATTGTCGGCAGCGTGCCGCGTATCGATGTGCAGCGCCTGAACGAGCAGCGACTCGAATTCGGCGCGGCGCTGCTGCGGCACGCACACCGCCTCGGCGAGCGCGAGGAGCGGCGCCGCTTCGCTGCCGCCGGAGAGCGCCATGGCGCGCGCGAAGTGACGCCGTGCGCGCTCGGCCGGATCGCCCGCGACGCCTTGGCGCACCGACTCGTAGCCGATCATGAAGGTGTGGATGGCGCCGCGATCGAAAGCCTCGTCGAGCTCGAGCGCGCGGTCCATCAGCGCTTCGACCTGCGGTAGCTCGCCCAGCGCGTCGGCATCGTTCTTCGACAGCCCGATCAGCGCGCCCCACGAGGCGGCGGTCCAGTAGAGCAGCGGCACGTCCTCGCGGGATGTCTCGGCCAGCGCCTTGCCGGCGAGGCCACGCAGACCGTAATCGCGCGCCCGGCGGTATAAGCGGCGCGCGCGATCCTGGAGTTCCAGTGATCTGGCGAGGTCATGGTCTTCGGCTTCCTCCGCTTCCTGCTGCACGAACGCGTAGGCGTACTGGGTGAAGCCGCGAGCGGCGGCGAGGAGCAGGCCTTTGTGCGCCGGACTCTCGGCGAGCAGGCTCTCGATCAGCTTCAGGCTGAAGGGGGCGGCAGCGCGTACGAGCTCGGGATCATCGTCGGCGGAAAACGCCGAGCCGCCCTCCGCGATGGCATCACCGAAGCGGTTCACCGCGAACTCGCGCACCGCGCAGCCGCTGAGCGCCAGGAGCACGACAAGGGAGTAAACGATCCGGTTCATGGTCTTCTCCTCGTCACTGCGCAACGAAAGCCGACATGGCCTTGAAATGGCGCGCGACTTCGCGCGCCGCCTGGAACCAGGACATCTCCTGATAGGTGATGCCATGGCGCCGGCAGAAATCGCGCGTGATGACCCTCGCCGCGCGAAGGCGCGCCGTGGCCATCGCGGGAAACAGGTGATGCTCGATATGGTTATTCAGGCCGCCGAAAACGAAATCGTGCAGCCGCGTCGCGCCGAGGTTGCGCGTCACGCTGATCTCCTGGACAAAGAAGGGCAGCGATTCACCAGGCTCGATGACGCGCGTGCCGATGTGGTTGACGAGGAAGATCGTGCCGAGATACGGACCGATCAGCAGCGTCATGAGCGCGTAGTTGAGCAGCGCGTCGCCTGTGCCGAGCAGCATCACGGGCGGCAGGGACCACAGCGCGAAATGCAGCGCGAGCACCGCCTGGTCGACGCGCGTGGTGCGCGCGTTGCGGCGCACGTGCCGGATGCTGTCGATCTTCAGCGTGAAGCCCTGCAGCGAGACCAGCACCCAGATGAGCAGCGCCTGATGGCGGCTGATAAGCCGGCCGAGGCCGGTTTTCTCGCGCGCCGATTGCGGGTACATGCTGAAGAACTCGGACTGCATGTCCGGATCCCGGCCCCGATCGTTGCAATGCGGATGGTGGCGCCGATGGATATCGCTGAAGTGCGTATAGGCGAGCGCCGTGAGCAGCGTGTTGAACAGATGCCCGATCGCCGCGGCGAGGCGGCGGTCGCGCGTGATCGCGCCATGCCCGGCCTCATGCGCGATGAAGCCGGCGTGCACGCTCACAAAAGCGAGCGCCGCGATCGCGACGGCGCGCACCGGCCAGCCCGGCGCGCTCAGCAGCAGCGCGTATGCGCCGCCGTAAAGCGTGAGTACAAAGCTCGCGTAGAGAGCGGTGCGGATGGGCGCGGGACGGAAGCAGCCAGCGCCCGCGAGTTCTGTGACGAGCAGCCGATGCAACCGCCTGCCGTGTTTTTGCCAGTCACTCATGACGTCGACCCTCCCTTTTGTTAGGTCGACGTAGGCACTGCACCGCCTGTGCCAGCGTCTAACGCATTGTTTCCATAAGGATCACAGACACCCGTGGAACATGCCGCTGGCATTAAATGATCGTGTGACATACATTTAATGTATGCCCCAGGCTCGCTTAAATTCGGCCGACCGAGAATTCTTCAGCGCCGTGGGCGACGTGGTCTTCGGCAACCCCTTCAGCCCACAACGCGCCGCAGCGATTGTGCGAATCGCGCCCGGGGCGTTATTCGGCGATCTGACGCGCGATCGCGAGGCGCTTGCACGAATCGTCGCCCCGCGCCTCGCGCCGCTGCTCGAGCATGGCGCGGCCATATTTCGCCGCCTCAACGCCGAAGAGCGGCGCGTAGTCGAGCCGGCGGTCTTGTACGTCTCCTACCACCGTTACGTGCCGGAGCTCGACGCGCTGATCGAGCGTCAGGCGAAGGGCGGCCCGTCTCTGCCACTGCCCTTCGCCGACGAAGCCATCGCCACCCTGGTGAATCTCGATATCGCTGTCGAGCGCGCGGCGCGTATGTTTTCGTTTTTTTTCCAGCTGCGGCGTGCCTTTTACTTCATCCATCGCTCGCTCGCCGGCGAATGCGAGTCGATGCGCCGGCTGCGTGAAAGGCTCTGGAACAACGTGTTCACGCACGACATGCGCGGATACGAAGCCGCGCTATGGGAGCGGATGGAAGATTTCTCCACGCTGCTGCTCGGCGAGACGGGCACCGGCAAAGGGCAAGCGGCGGCCGCGATCGGCCGCTCGGGCTTTATCCCATACCTCGTGGCGCAGCGCCGCTTTGCCGCCAACTTTGCCGATACCTTCATCCCGATCAACCTCTCGCAGTTTGCCGAGACCTTGATCGAGTCGGAGCTCTTCGGTCATCGCAAGGGCGCTTTCACCGGTGCGGTCGACCATCATGAGGGCGTATTCGGCCGCTGCAGCGTGCATGGCGCACTCTTTCTCGACGAGATCGGCGAGGTTTCGATCCCGGTGCAGATCAAGCTGCTGCAGGTGCTGCAGGAGCGCACCTTCAGAGCGCTGGGTGGCCGGGAAAAGCAGCGCTTTTCCGGGCGGGTCATCGCCGCGACGAATCAAGCGCTTGGCGATCTGCGCGGCGATGGGCGTTTTCGCGAGGACTTTTTCTACCGCCTGTGCTCCGACGTCATCGAAGTAGCCACGCTGCGCCAGCGCATCGCGGAATCGCCGACGGAGCTGGAATTGCTCGTGCGGCTGCTGGTGGCGCGCATTACCGGTGTGGAGGAAAAGAATCTCGCCGCCGCGGTACTCGCGGCCCTGCAAAGAGATCTGCCGCGCGACTACGGCTGGCCCGGCAACGTGCGTGAGCTCGAGCAGGCCGTACGCCGCGTTCTCCTCACCGGCAGCTACCGGCCGGATCCCGCGCGGCCGGCGGCAGTCGATGGCGAAGAGCGGCTGATTGCACGCCTGCGCGCCGGAAGCCTGAGCGCGGAAGAGCTCCTCGCGCACTACAGCGCCATGCTTTATGAGCGCCTCGGCAGCTACGCCGCGGTGGCAGAGCGCACCGGGCTCGATCCGCGCACTTCGCGCAAATACGTCCTCGGCGCAAAATCCGGATAGAACGAAGGCCGGGTCACCATTACAGTTGCGCTATGAACCGCCAGCTGGATAAGGCAAGGCAGTATCTCGACGCCCGCCGGGGCGAGCGGGTAACGCTGACCGAGCTCGCGCAGGCCGTGGGCGCGAGCCCGTTTCATTTGCAGCGGCGCTTCAAGGAGGCGTTCGGCGTCTCGCCGCGCGATTACCAGGACGCCTATCGCATGGAAGCAGTGAAGTCCTCATTGCAAAACGGCAGCCGCGTCGCCGACGCAGTCTTCGACGCCGGTTACGGCTCGGTGTCCCGCTTCTACGAGAAACCGCAGCTTGGCATGCGCGCACGCGTCTACCGCGCGCGGGGCAAAGGCGAGCGCATCCGCTTCTGCTCCTTTGCGACTGCGCTCGGCACCGTGCTCGCCGCGGCGACCGACAAGGGCGTGTGCGCGGTCAAGCTCGGCGGCGACGCACAGCGGTTGAAGCGGCTGCTCGCCGAGGAATTCAGTGCTGCCGATATCGTCGAGCAGGCCATGCCCGAGGTGGAAGCGAGCATCCGCGCCTTCATCACCGGCGAGGGCAGCCTGGCGCGCGTGCCGGTGGACATCCGCGGCACGGTGTTCCAGCGACGCGTGTGGGAAGCGCTGCGGCGCATCCCGCGCGGCGAGACGCGTACCTATAGCGAGATCGCGCGCGCCATCGGCGCGCCGACCGCAGTGCGTGCCGTCGGCAGCGCGTGCGGCGCCAACCCCGTTGCGCTCGTCGTGCCGTGCCATCGCGCGGTGCGCGCCGACGGCGGACTCGGCGGTTACGCGTGGGGATTGCCGGTTAAGGAACGGCTGCTGGAGATCGAGAAGCGCCGCCGTAAATGAGCGCCGCGGACGCGGCGCGCCTCATGGTGCTCGCTGCGACTGGGGGCGTCGTTCTTCTTCATGCGAATTGCGGCGCCGGCGATCGAGCCGATCGCGACGGCGGACTTGCACACGCTGATCGGCGGCGTCGCGCTCCTCGCCTACAACCGGGCCTCGGCATTCGACGCGCTCAGCGTTCACTTGGTGCTCGGCGCGCTCGTCGTCACGGGACAGTGCTCGTGCTTCGCGGCTAGAATCCGCGCATGGGCAGCGTCGTGGTACTCGGCGGTCAGGTTGGCGGAGCGAAGCTCGCCGACGGCTTCTATCGCCTGCGCAGGGACGCGCTCACGGTCGTGGTGAACACCGGTGACGACTACGAGCAGCTCGGGCTCGCGTTCTCGCCCGACATCGACACCATGCTCTACACGCTCGCGGGCATCGCGTCACCGAGCGCGGGATGGGAACCGGAAGGCGAAACGCATGCGGTGCATGGGATGCTGCGTACGCTCGGCGGACCCGACCGGCCGGTGCTCGGCGATCGCTCGCTCGCCGCGCCGCTGCTGCGCGCGGAGGGGCTGGCACGCGAGCGCCGGCTCACCGAGATCACGCTCGACTTCTGCCGCTACCTCGGCATCGCCGCGCGCGTGCTGCCGATGAGCGATGACCGCGTCCGTACCTACGTTCGCACCAAAGACGGCGCGATCAGCTTCTACGAATATTTCACCGAGCTTGGCTGCGAGCCGGCCGTGAGCGGCTTCCAGTACGCGGGCGCGGATGCCGCGCGACTGCCCGACGAGGTGATCGACGCGCTGCATGCGAAAGACCTCGAGACGGTGGTCATCGGCCCGGCCAATCCGTATCACGTCATCCGCCCGATGCTGGAAATCGACGGCATGAAAGAACTGCTGCGACGGCGACGCGCACCGATCATCGCCGTCAGCCCGATCGTGGGCGGCAGAGCGCTGCGCGGCTCGGCAGGCAAGATGATGCGCGAGCTGGGTCGGGAGCTCTCCGCGCGCTCCATTGCCGGCGAATACCTGCGCCTCATCGATGGCTTCGTACTGGACAGCGAGGACGCCGGCCTCGTCGAGAGCGTCCGCTCGCTCGGCATGGAGGCGCTCGCCTTGCCAACCATCATGCGCTCGATCGACGACCGCGTCGTGCTCGCGCAGGAGGTGCTCGATTTTGCGGCGGCCATCCGCACGCGCCGCGAGGCGGAAGTGGAATGAAGCGTGGCGTGCTCGCCGGCCTGGCGTTCACCTGTGGCCTGGCGCACGCCGACGAGCAGGCGGACGCAATCCAGCGGGCGCTTATAGAGCGCGATCGCCAGTCGGCGGAGTTTGCGCGGCCGGCGCTGCGCGACGCGGACTCGGCGCGCGACCAAATGCACTTGCCGCTGCGACCCGACGAGCGGCAGGTACAGGCGCGCGAGCGCGAGGCCCAGTCGGCGAGCGGCGCACAGCTGCCCGCGTCGGCGCCGGATTACCGGCCGCTACCGCTCCCAGGGGGGCCGCGCCACGGGGTCGATCCCATACCGTTGCAAGGCCTGGGCGGCTAGCCGCACATCGAGCGCGGCAAGCGCGGCGATGCAGACGTGCGCGGCGTCGATCTCGAAGAACGCCCGCAATGCCGCGCGTGTGTCGCTGCGACCAAAGCCGTCGGCGCCGAGCGCGACGTAGGGCCGCGGCACGTACGGCCGGATGAGATCGGGCACCGCGCGTACATAGTCGCTCGCGGCGACGACGGGGCCCTCGGTCGGGCCGAGGCACTGCTCCACCCAGCTCACGTCACGGCCGCCGAAGCGCCGCGAGCGCTCGCAGCGCATGCCGTCGCGGCGCAGTTCCGTGAATGACGTGACGCTCCAGACGCCAGCAGAAATTTTCCAGTCGTTCTGCAGCAGCTCGGCCGCTGCGAGCACTTCACGCAGGATCGGGCCAGAGCCGAGCAGCTGCACTTGCGAGCCGTCGCGCAGCCGGTACATACCGCGCAGGATGCCCTCGCGCGCGTTCTCCGGCGCCGCCGGGTGCGCGTAGTTTTCGTTGGCGACGGTGACGTAGTAGAAGAGGTCTTCCTGCGCTTCGAGCATGCGGCGGGCGCCGTCTTCCACGATCGCGGCGAGCTCGTGGCCAAAGCACGGGTCGTAGGCGCGGCAGTTCGGAACGGTCGACGCGGCGAGGTGGGAGGACCCGTCCTGGTGCTGAAGGCCTTCGCCGGCGAGCGTCGTGCGGCCGGCGGTTCCGCCGACGAGAAAGCCGCGCGCGCGCGAATCGCCCGCGGCCCAGATGAGATCGCCGACGCGCTGAAAGCCGAACATCGAGTAATAGATGTAGAACGGCAGCATCGGCGTGCCGTGCGCGCAATACGCGGTCGCCGCCGCGAGCCAGGAAGAGAGCGCACCCGCCTCGGTGATGCCTTCCTCGAGGATCTGCCCGTCCTTCGCCTCGCGGTAGTAAAGCAGCTCCTCGTGGTCCTCCGGCTCGTAGAGCTGTCCGAGCGACGAATAAATGCCGAATTGCCGGAACAGCGTCTGCATGCCGAAGGTACGTGCCTCGTCGGCCACGATCGGCACGACGCGCTTGCCGATGCCCTCATCCTTCATGAGCTGCGAGAGCAGCAGCACAAACGCCATGGTCGTCGACTGATTGCGCGGCGGGGCCTGTAGCGCGGGAATGGCAAGCTTCGGCGCGGCCGCGTTACGCGCCGGCATGTAGCCGCCGAGCGCCTGGCGGCGCGCGTGCAGATACTTCATCTCCTGGCGATCGCTTGCCGGATGCAGGAAACGCAGCTGGGCGACGTCCTCATCCGAGAGGGGCACCGCAAATCGGTCGCGGAACTCGCGCAGCGCCTCGTCGTCGAGCTTCTTTTGCTGATGGGTGCCCATCTTGCCCTGCCCCCAGTGGCCCATGCCGTAGCCCTTCTTCGTCTGGGCGAGGATCACGGTCGGCTGGCCCTTGTGCTGCAATGCCGCCCGATAGGCGGCGTA
>Ga0075426_10000079_pt1 | contig 62274 bp, 56 predicted proteins | sample SoiMethybrSBSTD5_FD_75304 | JGI IMG/M metagenome (GOLD analysis project Ga0075426, IMG submission 75304) | Bulk soil microbial communities from a Populus tree surrounding site in Tennessee, USA - Soil MetaG P. TD hybrid SBSTD5 | ecosystem: Environmental > Terrestrial > Soil > Tree plantation... | reverse complement strand
CAATCCGTTCGGCTTCGCGCGCGTCTTACGCGATCTGCGCCGGCAGCGCGCCGTCCGCGAGGTCTGGCCCGGCAAAGACGATCTCCCCGGGGTCGGCGCGTTGCTCGAAGAGGCGGGGTAGGGGAGCGGGCGCCGGCGATGGACGTCCAGCCGCTGTGCCTGGAAGGGCCCGATGGATGGACCGTCCGCCTGGAGCCGTTGAGCGTGGCCCATGCTCCCGCGCTGTGGCGGCAGGCGGACGCGGAGATCTTCACCTGGCTCCTGGAGTGGCCGCGCGACGAGAGCTTCGCGGCGTTCGAGGAGTGGATGCGCACGCGGGTGATCGAGCCGCCCGCCTCCGTCTCCTTCGCCATCGTCCTGCGGGAAACCGGGGAGCCGGTGGGCGTGACCGGCTATCTGGAGATCCGGCCCGAGCATCTCGGATTGGAGATCGGGCGCACCTGGATCGCGCGCGGCCACCAGGGCGGGCGGGTGAATCCCGAGAGCAAGTACCTCCTCCTGCGCCATGCCTTTGAGACCCTGGGCGCCGCCCGGGTCCAGCTCAAGACCGACGCGAACAACCTGCACAGCCAGCGGGCCATCGAAAAGCTGGGCGCCACCCGCGAGGGAGTGTTACGGCAGTACCAGATGCGTTCCAGCGGCACGCTGCGCGACACCGTGATCTACAGCGTCGTGCGCGCCGAGTGGCCGCGGGTCAAGGCCGGCCTGGAAGTCCGGCTCGGGATTGCCGATTGAGAGCTGACCCGACACGTTGCTAGCCGTCGTAGCGGAATGCGTCGCCCTTCGAGCCGACTTTGCGCGCGAGAAGGTTGCCGATCTGGAAGATGGTCTCCTGCGCGAGGACGGTTTCACCGCACTCCGGGCAGACACCCGCGGGCACGTTGTGGATGACGAAGGTTCTCTGGTTGTAGGTCACCGAGTGGCTGATCGCCCGCGCGTCGTGCTCGCCGGTGCATCCTGGGGTCTGGCATTTCATGGTGTGGCCGTCTCCTGGTCCCTCTTTGGCAGAAAACATTCCGGAACCGCGATTGATTCCGACCGGGTAGACTGAGCCCGTGCTCGATCCCGTCGCCAGGGTGGACAGCCGCTCCCGCCTGTGGAGAGCCGTCACGGCCTGGCTGGTCGCGCCGCTCGCCGTGGGTCTGGTGACCGTCCTGGCCCGCCTGGCGGGCGCCAACGCGCCGACGGCCGGCTTCGTCTATCTCGTCCTCGTCCTCGTCCTCGCCACTTGGGGCGGCTGGCTCGCCGGAGCCGTGGCCTCGGTGGCGGCCACGGTCGGCTACAACTACTTTTTCCTGCCCCCTCTCGGCACGCTGGTCATCGACGATCCCGCCAACTGGGTGGCCCTCGCCTCGTTCCTGATCGCGGCGACCCTCGCCAGCCGGCTGGTGGTGAGCGCCCGGCGGCAGGCAGCGGCCGCCGACCTGCGGCGGCGGGAGGTGGAGATCCTCTACGAGCTCTGTTTTGGCCTTTTCGCCGCCAGCCAGCGGCGCGGAAGTCTCGGCGAGGCGGCCGCGCGGACGCTGAGCGCCCTCGGAGCCCGCGCCGGCATGCTCGTGCCCGCCGCCGCCCCGGACGCCGGCGCCGAGCCGCCGCACGTCATCGGCGAGGGTCCTCTGCCGCTCGACGAGCCCGCCCTGCAGCGGGTGCGCGACCTGCGATCGATCGTCGAGTCGGGTCCCGACGGCGAGGACCACGTCGTCTACATCCCTCTCCTGGCGGGCGGTGTGCTCGACGGCGTCCTGGTGGCGCGGGGAGCGGTCGCGGAGCGCAAGCTCCTGGAGTCGGCCGGGCGCCTGCTCGCCCTCGCCATGGAGCGTGAACGGCTTCTGGACGAAGCGGCCCGCCTCGCGGGAGTGCGCGAGAGCGACGCTCTCAAGACCTCGTTGCTGCGCGCCGTCTCCCACGACCTGCGGACGCCGCTCACCGCCATGCGGCTCGCCCTGGAAGGCTTGGGCCGCGAGGTCAGAGAGAGCCCAGGGGCCTTGGCCGCCCTGCGCGGCCTCGCCCGCGAGCACGAGCGTCTGACCCTGCGCATCGACAACCTCCTGTCCCTGGTCCGCCTGGAGGCCGGCCTTGCCCGCCCCCATCCGGAAGAGACGCCGCCGGGCGCCCTCTTCCGTGCCGCGCGCGACGCGCTGTCGCTGGTCCTCGCCGGCCGGCCGGTCGAAGTGCGGGTCGATCGCGAGGCTCCAGAGCCCTGGGTCGACCCGTCGTTGGGGCTGGAGATCGTGGTCAACCTGGTGGAGAACGCGGCGCGGGCGGCGCCCGCGGGATCCCTCCTCGAGCTGACCGCGGGCGTCGATCCGGACGATCCCAGCCGTGTGCGCCTGGAGGTGATCGATCGCGGCCCCGGTGTCCCGGCCGAGGTCCGGCGCCTGGTACTCGATCATGGGGGCTCCATCCCCGTATCGGGGGCCGGGGATGTCCGCCCCGGCGGCCTCGGGCTGCGCATCGCGGCGAGCCTGGCCAGGGCGAACGGCGGCTCCCTCGACTTGCTCGATCGGCCGGAGGGCGGGACGGTCGCTCGCCTGACCCTGCCGGCGGCGCCGGCTCATGCCGGGTTTCCTGGAACCAGCGTCGGAGAGACGAAGCCATGACCCGCGCAGCTCCATTGCTCCTGGTGATCGACGACGATCCGGGCATCCGCGAGACGCTGGCCCGCGAGCTCTCGCTGGCCGGCTACGAGACCGTGACCGCCGCCGATGGCGAAGAGGGCAAGGCGCTCTTCGCCCGCACGGCGCCGGACCTGGTGATCACCGATCTCGCCATGCCGCGCGCGGACGGTATGGCGGTCATCGCCGCCGTGCGCCGCGGTGATCGCGGTGAGCGGACCCCGATCGTCGTCCTTTCCGTCCGCGGCGAGGAGGAGGACAAAGTGCGCGCCCTCGACCTCGGAGCGGACGACTATGTCACCAAGCCGTTCTCCCTGCGCGAGCTGCTCGCCCGCGTGCGCTCCCACCTCCGCCGCAGCGGACGCGACGCATCCCCCGACGTCCTCCGCTTTCCCGACCTGGAGATCGACCGTGTCCGCCGCATCGTCACCCAGGGGGGCCGCGACGTGCGCCTGACCCCCACCGAGCTCGCCATCCTGGAGCTGCTGGCCGGCCAGGCGGGGAGGCCGGTGACCCTCCGCCAGATCATCGCCACGGTCTGGAAGGGCGCTCCGGCCACCACCCAGGACACCGTCCGCGTCCACGTCGGCTCCCTGCGCCGCAAGCTGGAGCCCGACCCCTCCGAGCCGCGCTACATCGGCACCGAGCCGTGGGTGGGATACCGGTTCCTGATGGAGCCGGATTAGGGGGCGGAGCACCCTTCCGCCACCTCCCCTACCCTCCCCCGCGCGTGCCGCCACCCTGCCGCCCCGAGCGGGAGAGGGCGCCCCCGCCCGACAGTGAGTTGCCTGTCTTTTGTCTCTTTTCGGGCAGGGTGGTGGCGCCCCTCTCCCGTTCGGGGCGGGTGTGTGGGGGCCGCACGGGGGAGGGGATGGGGGAGGGGGCGGCGGGCGGCCTTTAGAAACTCTTTCGGACTTCCTCCGGACTTCTTTCGCCCGTGGAGGTCAAGCTGCGGTCATGGCAGACGACCGCTCTCTGTTCAGCCCGGGCCTGCGCAGCAAGCTGTCTCTTGGATTCGTCGGGCTCCTTGCGATCCTGATCGCCGTCGGCGTGGAAAGCATCTCTCTGCTTTCCGAGCTGGGGGGCTCGATCGACGTCATCCTGCGCGAGAACTACCGGAGCGTGATCGCCTGCGAGCAGATGAAGGAGGCGCTGGAGCGGCTCGACAGCGGCGCGCTGTTCGCCCTGGCGGGAGAGGCGCAGCAGGGGCGCGCGCTGGCGAACGAGCACCGGCCGCGCTTCGCGGCCGCTCTCACGACCGAGCTCCACAACATCACTCTTCCTGGAGAGGGAGAAAGGGCGCAGCGCCTGCAGACGCTCTACGCCAGCTATGTGCCGGTCCTGGAGCGCATCCTCGCCGCGGAGACCCCGGCGGAGGAACGGCACAGCCTCTATTTCGCGCGGCTCTATCCGGTCTTCCAGCAGATCAAGTCGACGGCGGACGAGATCCTGCAGATGAACCAGCAGAACATGGTGGCGGCCAACGACCATGCTCGCGCGCTGGCGGCGCGGGCGAGCCGCAGCATGGCGGTGATGCTGCTCGGCGGCATCGCCTTCGCGGGGTTCTGCGTCTATTTCCTCTCCCGCTCGATTCTGGGACCGCTGGAACGCCTGACATGGGCGGCGCGCAAGGTCGCAGGCGGCGACCTCGACACGAAGGTCGCGATCACCTCCAACGACGAGGTCGGAGCGCTTGGAGCCGCGTTCAACTCGATGGCCGCCGGTTTGTGGGAGCTGCGCGAGACCGAGCAGGCCCACCTGCTGCGGGCGCGCCGCGTTGCCCAACTCGCCCTGGACACCCTCCCGGTGACGGTGGCGGTGCTCTCGACCGACCGGCGGGTGGAGCTGGCGAACCGTGCTGCCGTCTCTCTGCTCGGGCTTCAACCGGGCGCGGCGGTCCCCGAGGGCCTCGGCGAATGGCTGTTGCCGCTGCTCGACAAGGTGGAGTCCGGACATCTCGTGGAGCGCGTCCCGACAATGGGGGTCCGCCTCCCGGGTGTGGCGGGAGAGCGCTTCTTCCTGCCGCGAGCTGAAATCCTGCGCGACCCACACGAGCGTCCGGATGGATTCGTTCTCGTGGTGGAGGACGTCACCGACCGGCGGCGCGGCAGCGAAGCACACGTCGCGATGCTCAGGAACACAGGCCGCGACCTGCAGGCAGCGGGGGGCCAAGCGGAGCGCTGCGGCGAGATCGCCGCCAATCTCCTCGGCATGGCGCGCCTGGAGGAGAGGCGGCAGCAGCTCCATCTCGCCCCGGTCGCGGCCGGCGACGTGATCGGCGCCGCCGTCCAACGGATCTCGGCGGCCTACCGCGAGGAGGGCGTGGATCTGGTGTCGGGCGCGGACGGCGCTGCCGGCCGCGTGCTCGTCGATCGCGAAAGCGTCGAGCTGGTGCTCGCCAATTTGCTGCGCAATGCGCTCGCCCATACCCCCAAGGGAGGCGTGGTCTCGCTGCGCGCCGAGCCCGCCGAAGGCAGGGTCCGCTTCACGGTCGCCGACACCGGAAGCGGCATCCCCGCGGCCCACCGCGAGCGGATCTTCGAGCCCTTCCACCAGGTGCCGGGAACCGAGGAGCTGGGAGGAGCGGGAATCGGTCTCGCCGTGGCCCGCGACATCGTTCAGGCGCATGGCGGAGAGATCCATTGCGAGAGCGAGGAGGGTCGCGGCACGACGTTCTGGCTCACCCTTCCAGAGGCTGTCGACTGACGCGCTTTTCTTTATTGATTCTTTCGGACTTCCTCCGGACTTCTTTCGACCGCGGGAGCGATGCTGCCGAATCTATTGCCCTATAAGGAGCCCATCGATGTCGACCCCCTTCACTCTGCAAGCCGCCGCACTGGCGCTCTCCCTTTTGGGTGCGGCGGACGTGCGCGCGGAAGAGCCTCCGAAAGCGGCGGAGCCGTTCGCCTTTGCCGATTTCACCTGGTTGAACGGCAACAGCCGCACGACCGAATCGCCCATTCAGGCGAAATACTTCACCGGCGAATTCCGCGCCGATACGAGCTATATCTATGACTTCAACCATCCCAAAGACGACACGCTCGTCGGCAGCTCAGAAAGCGGGCGGACGAGCGAGTTCCAGGTGCAGCAGCTCGGGATCGGCGGCGATTTCCATTACGACAACGTCCGCGGGCGGCTGATGACGCAGTTCGGGATGTATTCGACGATGACGCCGCGCAACGACGCCAGCCCGTCCCGCGGCCAGTGGAATCTGGCGGACGCTTACCGCTACGTTTCGGAAGCGTACGGCGGCTATCACTGGGACAAGATGAACGGGATCAACGTCGACGCCGGCATCTTCATGTCGTACGTCGGCCTCTTCAGCTACTACAACTTCGACAACTGGGCCTATCAGCCGTCGTACGTCTCCTCCAACACGCCGTGGTTCTTCAACGGCTTGCGGGTGCAGATCTTTCCTTCCGACAAGCTGAAGATCGAGCCCTGGCTGATCAATGGATGGCAGTCGTACGGCCGCTTCAACAGCAAGCCGGGTCTCGGCGTGCAGGTCCTGTGGCGCCCCAACGGAAACGTCGCGCTCATCTCCAACGATTACGGCGTCGGCACGGATACGCTCGGCCACGAAAACAGGACGCGCTGGCACACCGACGACAGTATTCAGATCAAGTACTACGACCAGCCGACGAAGCTCTTCGACAAGGCGGCGTTCTCCGTGACCGTCGACGCGGGTTGTGAGAGCGGCGGCGGTGTGACGTGCATGAACGGCACCAAAGACAAGCCGGCGCAGTACTTCCTGGGTTTCATGGTCTATAACCGCTTCTGGTTTCACAAGGACCGTTACGCTCTGACCGTGGGCGGCGGCGCGATCAACAACCCGGGTCGCTATCTCGTGCTCGTGCCGCCGATCAACGGCGCGACAGCAGCCTCGGGAACCCCCTACTTCACCGCGAATCCGGGCGATCCGTACCGCGCCTGGGATGCCACCGTCACCTTCGACTACATGCCCAGCCAGTTCATCACCTTCCGCTGGGAATTCAATCATCGCGCGGCGAGCGTGCCCTATTTCGCTGGAGCGGGAGGCGTCACGCCTGCGAACGGCAACACGGGTCCGGCGGGCTCGCAAGTGGACGGCTTCACGCCGGATCTCGTCAAGGCGGAGAACAGGTTCAACCTCGCCCTGCTGGTGAAATTCTGAGGCTGTAAGGAGAACCATCATGATGGACATCGCCTTCGTCGCTCTGACCATCGTCTTCTTCGCCGCGTCATGGTGGTTCGTGCTCGCCTGCGCCTCCCTGGAGCCCAAGGAGGAAAAGAAATGAACGGCCTGTACATGCTCGGCCTTGCGGTGACGCTGCTGCTCACCGTCTACCTGTTCGTGGCCCTGTTGAAACCGGAGCGCTTCTGAGGACGACGATGACCGCCAACGGACTGTTTCAGATCGGCCTCTATTTCGTCGTCCTGCTGGCCCTCGCCAAGCCGCTCGGCGCCTACATGGCGCGCGTCTACGAAGGCAAACCGTTCGGTCTCGACCGCGTCCTGGGCCCTGTCGAACGGCTGATCTACCGCTTTTCCGGCGTGCGGCCAGAGGAGGAAATGGACTGGAAGGTCTATGCCCTCGCCATGCTGCTGTTCAGCGTCGTGGGCCTCCTCTTCCTCTGCGCGTTGCAGCGTCTCCAGGGGCTGCTGCCCTGGAATCCCCAGTCGCTCGCCGCGGTGAGCCCGGACTCGTCGTGGAACACCGCCGTCTCCTTCACCACCAACACCAACTGGCAGGGATACGGCGGCGAGACGACGATGAGCTATCTGACGCAGATGTTGGGGCTCACGGTGAAGAACTTCGTCTCCGCGGCGGCCGGCATGGCCATGCTCGTGGCCTTCATTCGCGGCCTCGTGCGCCGCAACGCGAAGACGATCGGGAACTTCTGGGTCGACCTCACGCGGACCACCCTCTACATCCTGCTGCCGCTGTCGTTGATCCTGGCGCTCGTCCTCGTATCGCAAGGGGTGGTGCAGACGTTCTCCGCCTACAAGACGGTGCCGCTCGTCGAGGCGACACGAGACGATCACGGCAAGCCTGTCACCATGCAGGTGATTGCAGTCGGGCCGGCGGCTTCGCAGGTCGCGATCAAGCAGCTCGGCACCAACGGCGGCGGCTTTTTCAATGTCAACTCCGCCCATCCGTTCGAAAATCCGACGCCGTTCTCGAACTTCCTCCAGGTGCTATCGATCCTGCTGCTGCCGGCCGCCCTCTGCTACACCTTCGGCCGCATGGTGGGCGACACCCGCCAGGGCTGGGCTGTGCTCGCCGCGATGACCCTGACGCTCCTGCCGCTGCTGGCGCTGTGCTACGGCCAGGAGCAGAGCGGCAACCCGGCCTTCGACCGGCTGGGGGTCGATCAGCACGCCAGCGGGCTCCAGGCCGGCGGCAACATGGAAGGCAAGGAGGTGCGCTACGGCATCGCCAATTCCGCCCTCTGGGCGGCGACGACGACGGCGGCCTCGAACGGCTCCGTCAATTCGATGCACGACTCCTACACGCCGTTGGGCGGGCTGGTGCCGCTCTTCCTGATGCAGTTTTCCGAAACCATTTTCGGCGGCGTGGGTTCGGGCCTCTACGGCATGCTGATCTTCGTCCTCGTCGCGGTCTTCATCGCCGGCCTCATGGTGGGCCGCACTCCGGAGTACCTGGGCAAGAAGATCGAGTCGTACGAGATCAAGATGGCATCGCTCGTCGTCCTCATCATGCCGATCGTAGTCCTCGTTCTCACCGCCGTCGCGGTGGTCGTCGAGGCCGGGCTCAAGGGGCGCGCCAACCCGGGTGCCCACGGCTTCAGCGAGATCCTCTACACGTTCACCTCCCAAGGCAACAACAACGGCAGCGCCTTCGCGGGCATCTCCGCCAATACTCCGTTCTACAACACGACGGGCGGGATCGCGATGCTCTTTGGGCGTTTCTGGTTGGCCATTCCGATGCTGGCGATCGCCGGCTCGTTGGCCAAGAAGAAGCTGGTGCCGATTGGGCCGGGGACGCTTCCCACGCACACGCCGCTTTTCGTCGTCCTGCTGATCGGCGTCGTCGTGCTGGTCGGCGCGCTGACTTTCTTCCCGGCGCTGGCGCTCGGCCCCATCGTCGAGCACCTGCAGATGTTGGCCGGAGGAAACTGACATGTCGCGGCGTCAGACGTCTCTCTTCGATCCCAGGATCGTCGGGCCGGCGGTGAAGGACTCGTTCCGCAAGCTCCATCCGCGGCTGATGGTGCGCAATCCCGTGATGTTCGTGGTCTACGTCGGAAGCTTCCTCACCACAGGGCTCTTCCTTCAGGCGCTGGTCGGGAAAGGAGAGGCGCCCGCCGGCTTCATCCTGGCGGTGGCTCTCTGGCTCTGGTTCACCGTGCTGTTCGCCAACTTCGCCGAGGCGATGGCCGAGGGGCGGGGCAAGGCGCAGGCCGCGGCGCTCCGCCAGACCCGCAGCACGGCGGTGGCGAAGAAGCTCCGCGAGCCCCGCTTCGACGCTCCCCGGACCGAGGTGGCCTCGCCGGAGCTGAGAAAGGGCGACGTCGTCCTCGTCGAGGCCGGCGATACCATCCCGGGCGACGGCGAGGTGATCGAGGGCGCCGCCTCCGTCAACGAGGCGGCGGTCACCGGCGAGAGCGCGCCGGTGATCCGCGAAAGCGGCGGCGACCGCAGCTCGGTCACCGGCGGCACCCAGGTGCTCTCCGACTGGCTGATCGTCCGCATCACCGCCAATCCGGGCGAGACCTTCCTCGACCGTATGATCTCTCTCGTGGAAGGGGCGAAGCGGCAGAAGACGCCGAACGAGATCGCCCTGTCGATCCTGCTCGCGGCCCTCACGCTCATCTTCCTGATGGCCACGGTCACCCTGCTGCCGTTCTCGATCTACAGCGTGACCTCGGCAGGGCATGGTGCGCCGGTCACCGTCACCGTGCTCGTGGCGCTCCTCGTCTGCCTGATCCCGACGACGATCGGCGGTCTCTTGTCGGCCATCGGCATCGCCGGCATGGACCGGATGATCCAGGCGAACGTCATCGCCACCTCCGGCCGGGCGGTGGAGGCGGCCGGCGATGTCGACGTCCTGCTGCTCGACAAGACCGGCACGATCACGCTGGGCAACCGGCAGGCCACCGAGCTCCTGCCCGCCAAGGGCGTGGGCGAGGCGCACTTCGTCGACGCGGCCCAGCTCTCGTCGCTGGCCGACGAGACCCCCGAGGGGCGCAGCATCGTGGTGCTCGCCAAGGAGAGGTACAAGATCCGCGAGCGCGACATCCACTCACTCAATGCCCAGTTCGTACCCTTCTCCGCGCAGACGCGGATGAGCGGGGTCGACCTGGACGGCCGGAAGTTCCGCAAGGGCGCCGCCGACGCCGTCGAGGCGTTCGTCACCGCCCAGGGAGGCACCTACCCGGCGGACGTGCGGACCAAGGTCGAGACGATCGCAAGGGCCGGCGGCACGCCGCTGGTGGTGGCCGAAGGCCCGCAGGTGCTCGGCGTGATCCACTTGAAGGACATCGTCAAGGGCGGCATCCGCGAGCGGTTCGGCGAGCTGCGCGGCATGGGCATCAAGACGGTGATGATCACCGGCGACAACCCGTTGACCGCCGCCGCGGTCGCCGCCGAGGCCGGGGTGGACGACTTCCTGGCGCAGGCGACGCCGGAGACCAAGCTCAAGCTGATCCGCGACCACCAGGCGGGCGGGCGCCTCGTGGCGATGACCGGCGACGGCACCAACGACGCTCCCGCGCTGGCTCAGGCCGACGTGGCGGTGGCGATGAACGCCGGCACCCAGGCGGCCAAGGAGGCCGCCAACCTCGTGGACCTCGACTCGAATCCGACGAAGCTTCTGGAGATCGTGGAGATCGGCAAGCAGCTCCTCATCACCCGCGGCACGCTGACCACGTTCTCCATCGCCAACGACGTCGCCAAGTACTTCGCCATCATCCCGGCGGCGTTCGCCACCACCTACCCGGTGCTCAACCAGCTCAACCTGATGCGTCTCGCGAGCCCGCAAAGCGCGATCATGTCCGCCGTGATCTTCAACGCCCTGATCATCATCGCGCTGATCCCGCTGGCGCTGCGGGGGGTCAAGTTCCGCCGCCACTCGGCCTCGCGCCTGCTGCGCGACAACCTGCTGATCTACGGCCTGGGAGGGGTGATCGCTCCGTTCATCGGCATCAAGGCGATCGATCTGCTCCTCGAAGCCTTGAGGCTGGTGTAGCCATGAGAAACCTTTTGACCGCTGTTCTGATCTTTCTCGTCCTGACCGTGGTCACCGGCCTGGTCTATCCTCTGGTGGTGACCGGTATTGCGCAGGCCGTCTTCCCCCATCAGGCGAACGGCAGCCTGATCGTGCGCGGCGGCAAGACCGTGGGCTCCGAGCTGATCGGGCAGCCGTTCAGCGGTCCGCGTTACTTCTGGAGCCGGCCGTCGGCGACGACTCCCTCGCCCTACAACGCCGGGGCCTCGCTGGGCTCGAACCTGGGGCCGACCAATCCGGATCTGCTCAAGCGGGTCAAAGGTGACGTCGAGCGCATCCGGGCGGCGCATCCTGGCCCCCATCAAGAAAACCGACCGGTCCCGGTCGACCTGGTGACCACCTCGGGGAGCGGCCTCGATCCGCACATCAGTCCCGCCGCCGCCTTTTACCAGGTGGAGCGGGTCGCCGCCGCCCGCGGCCTCGATCCGGCGGCCGTGCGGCGGTTGGTGGAGGAGCACGTGGAGGGCCGGACCTTCGGGGTGCTGGGCGAGCCGCGGGTGAACGTGCTGGAGCTGAATCTGGCGCTGGACGGAGGCCCTCACCCCCGACCCCTCTCCCAGCTCCCCCCGCCCTGTCCCCGGGAGAGGGGTCGGGGGTGAGGGCCTCCCGCCCCAATCCCGACGCGCTCCTGGCGCTGGCGCAGGAGGAGGAGGAGCGCTCGCGTCAGGGCCGGCTGAAGATTTTCTTCGGCGCCACGGCAGGGGTGGGGAAGACGTTCGCCATGCTGCAAGGCGCCCAGGAGCTGCGACGCCGCGGTGTTGACGTGGTCGTGGGCTGGGCCGAGACACACAAGCGGAAGGAGACCGAGGCGCTTCTCGACGGCCTCGACGTGCTGCCGCCGCGGACGCTGGAGCACCGCGGCATCACCCTCCGCGAGATGGATCTGGACGCCGCCGTCGCCCGGCGGCCCGCCGTCCTGCTGGTCGACGAGCTCGCTCACACCAACGGCCCCGGCTCGCGCCACACCAAGCGCTGGCAGGACGTCGAGGAGCTGCTGGCGGCCGGCATCGACGTGTGGACGACGATCAACGTCCAGCATCTCGAAAGCTTGAACGACCTGGTGGGGAAGATCACCGGCGTCGCCGTCCGGGAGACCGTCCCCGACTCCTTCTTCGACCGCGCGGATCAGGTCGAGCTGGTCGACCTGCCGGCCGAGGAGCTGATCAAGCGGCTGCGGGAGGGAAAGGTCTACCTGCCCGACCAGGCGCAGCGCGCCGTCGAGCAGTTCTTCCGGCCGGGCAACCTGATCGCCCTGCGCGAGCTCGCCCTGCGCAAGACCGCCGAGCGGGTGGACGCGCAGATGCAGCGCTATCGCGCCCTGCACGGCATCGCCGAGACCTGGCCGGTGGCCGAACGCATCCTGGTGGCGGTCTCCTCCGGCCCCACCTCCAACCGCCTCGTGCGGGCGGCGCGGCGCATGGCCGAAGGGCTGCGTGCGGAGTGGCTCGTGGTCTACGTGGAGACGCCGGGCGAGGCCCGCCTGCCGGAGGCGGACAGGAACCGCGTCTGGCAGACCCTGCGCCTGGCCGAATCGCTCGGCGCGGAGACGGCGGTGCTCTCCGGCGAGCGGCCGGCCGAGGAGATCCTCGACTATGCCCGGCGGCGCAACGTCTCGAAGATCGTGGTCGGCAAGCCGCTCCACTCCCGCTGGCAGGACCTCCTCTTCGGCTCGGTGCGGGAAGAGTTGGTCCGCGGCAGCGGTGGCATCGACGTCTACATCCTCTCCGGCGATCCGGACGAGGGAGTGGCGGTCCCCCTGCTCCGGCGGCGGGAGTCGCCGGCGATCGCTTATCTCTGGGCGGTGGCGATCATCGCCCTCTCCACGGCCGTCTGTGCGCTGATGGCACCCCGCTTCGCGCAGACCAACCTGGTGATGGTCTATCTGCTGGGCGTCGTGGCGGCGGCGCGCCTGGGCCGCGGACCGTCCGCCCTCGCCTCCGTGCTCTCGGTGGCCGCGTTCGACTTCTTCTTCGTCCGCCCCTACTACACCTTCGCCGTCTCCGACAGCCAATACCTGATCACCTTTGCCGTCATGCTCATCACCGGCCTGGTGATCTCCAACCTCACCGTCCGCCTGCGCCGGCAGGCGGTGGTGGCGCGCGAGCGGGAGGCGCGCACGGCGGCGCTCTACGCCATGAGCCGCGATCTGGCGGCGGCGCCCGACGAGGCGGCGATCCTGGAAGCGGCGGCGCGGCACATCAGCGCCGTCTTCCTGAGCCAGACCCTTCTCCTGCTCCCGGACGAGACCGGCAACGTCGTCGAGCGGGCCGGCAAGAGCGTCACCTACCTCCTGGACACTCGCGAGCATGCGGTGGCCCAGTGGGCCTTCGACCACGGCCGCCGGGCCGGCAAGACGACCGACACCCTGCCCGCCGCCAAGGGCCTCTACATCCCGCTCAAGACCTCCCGCGGCATCGTCGGCGTCCTCGGCCTCCACCCCTCCGACCCCCAACTCCTGGTGGCACCGGAAAGACTCCACCTGCTGGAGGCTTTTGCGGATCAGATCGCTCTGGCAGTGGAGTAGGCCTGCCTGGAGCGGCTCCTCGCGCCTCCCAGGCATCTAGACGAAGCAGACAACTGTCTATACACTGGCTCGGTGGCCTATGAATGGGATCCTGCCAAAGCGGCAGCGAATCTCGAGGTGCACGGAGTGAGCTTTGCCGAGGCTTTGACGGTTCTCTTGGACGACTTCGCCCTCACGCGCGAAGACCCGCAAGCCTCAAGGGAGCAGCGCTTCGTGACCCTTGGACTCAGCGATGGAGGAAATCTCCTGGTCGTCGTCTACACGTTTCGACAGCCGGACATCATTCGGGTGATTTCGGCTTGGAAGGCAAATCGCCGGCAGAGGTTAGAGTATGAAAAGAGTCGCCGCTGAACCTTATCGAGACATCGATTTCTCCCAGGCCAAGAGAGGGCCTGTGGTCAAGGCCGAGCCAGGCAAGACCAAGATCTCCATCCGTCTGGACACCGTTGTAATCGACTCCTTCCGTGCGCTCGCCGACCAGGCCGGTGGAGGCAACTACCAGACCTTGATTAACGACGCCTTGGTTGCATACCTGCACCAGAGCACCGTGCTCGACGCCGTGCGGCAGGTCGTCCGCGAAGAGCTGAGCGAGGCCAAGGCAGTACCTCGCCGGGCGCGGCCGCGCTCGGCGGCCACGCGTTCGAAAGCCCTTGCGTCCCACGCATAACGGACTGGACCTGGCGTTCTACAGACTGGACTTGGTCAGCCGCGCACCGGCTTTGGTGCGCAGCAAACTGGGCCTGGTGTGTCGCAGACTGGGCCTGGCGCGCTGCAGACTGGGTTTGGTGCGCTGCAGATCGGATCTGGTGCGTTGCAGACTGGGTCCAGTCTGTTGCAGGCCGGGCCCAGTGTGTCGCGGACTGGGGTTGGCGCGCTGCAGACCAAGCCCGGTGGGTCGCAGACCAAGTTTGGCGCGCCGCAGACCAAATCCGATGTGTCGCAGACCGGGTCCCCGGAAGACTGGGTTTGGCGCGCTGCGCGCCAGGTTTGGTCTGCAGCACGCCAAGCCTGGTCTCTCAGGCGTCCGCGATGAGGATAATGCGGCTTGAAGAAGGGTCGGCCCTGCCGTGTTCGGTGGTCAAACGCGCCATGGCCGCGCCCGCACGGCGCGCGGGAGCCCTCGCACGACTTGGTGCGGCGTCCGCACAACTTGATCGGGTGTCCGTACGACTTGATCGGACGTCCGCACGATTTGGTGAGGCCACCGCACGACTTGGTGCGGCCATGGCACGACTTGTTTTGACGCCGGCACGAGTTGGTGCGGCCCTCGCACGACTTGGTGCGACGCCCGCACGACTTTGTGCCGCTCCCGCACGGCTTGGGGCCGCAGCAGCTCCTGCTTGGGGAATCGTTCCCCCGGCGAAAGGGAATCTCGGGACCTCGAAATCCGTTCCGCCGACACTCTCCATTGCTGTCGCGGCTCTTTCCCACGGATACGCAGCGGCTGGGCGCATCCAGCCGAATTCTCCGTAAAGCGGCCCGAGTGAGCAGCAACTCAGCCGGACCGTGGCGCCTAAAGGAGGATGAGTCCCATGAGCGCGTCGAAGGATCGTACCACCCGTCCGTCCAGCCGTCCGACCCCGCGGCCGCCTCTTCCGAAGCGCGTCTTCACCGCCGAATTTCTCGTCTGCCTCGAGCGCGATGAGCCCGACACGGCCGGCGAAGCCGACACCGCCCGCCCGTGGCAAGTCGAGCCCGACCCGCAAGGCAGCTGAGCCGTTTTTCGCGAGGGCGAGAGCCTGGAGAAGAGCAGCACCCCCTCTGCCGTCTTCGAGAAGCAGGAGCCGGTCCAGTTCACCGCCGCCATCCTCCCCGGCACCGTCCGCCACCTCCGATACCGGAGCAGTCCCATCCCGGACTCGCGAGGCTACCCGGTACTCCTCGACGACCGCCCCGTCGGCCACACCCTTTTCTTCCACGAAGACCTGGTCGCCGCCCTCAACGTCGTCGGCGCCCTGATGGCCGCGCCGCGCGACTTCGCCTTCCTGCTCGACGCCATGGGCGGGCTCGCGCTGGAGCGTGTGGACAAGATCGCGGTTAGCCGGCTTGCCAGATCGCCTGACACCGGTTTGCCGGATTGCCGCCCAGTGCAAGGTCCCCGGGCGGGAGTGGCGTAGCTTCCCTCCTGCTAGGGCTATGACGCGCACCGAGCATCTGCGGTACAATAAGTCACACGAAGTGCAGGTTGTGGAGGCTCCTCCGACTGCAACCGGAGGCTTGAGTATCTCGCGGAGAGACCACCGGATAGACGCTTGAAACTGGACCGACCAGAAAGGAGATAAACGATGGCTGACGGCGCCCAGCCGAAGCATGGGGCACGAGTTTATTTGATGGGAAAGACTATCCTTATCAAACAGACAGTCCTGCGGGGCATGCCTCCCGAGTACGTGGTAGACGAGCAACGTGAACGACACGTTCAAGAGGGCGATGACGCTGCGATCGCCGCAGCCATCCGGGAGGCGATCAACGGGCGTCTTTAACATAAGGGAGACTAAAGATGAAGCGAGACCTGGATCTGATCCGGAAGATGGTCCTCGCGATGGAAGAGGCACCCACTGGATATGCTCCTGAACCGTTGTTCGACGGCTACACTCCGGCCCAAGTCGGTTATCACGCATACCTCTGGTCGACGCCCACTTCGCCAAGGGATACGATGTGGCCTCCCACACGAGCGAAGGACCTGAGGCAATAATTACCAGCCTTACCTGGGCGGGCCACGAGTTCGCGGAAGCGGCTCGTGACGATACGCGATGGAAAAATGCGATGGGCCTAGTGAAAGACAAGGGCGGCTCAGTAACTATCGGTGTTCTCACCCAGCTCCTGATCAGCCTTATGAAGAGTACTTCTGGCCTGCCGTAGGATACGGTCCAACAATGAGGCCTAGCGGACTCTTGCTTTCCGATCCATGCCAGTGTGAAGGAGGCGGGAAGACGACCGACACCCTGCCGGCCGCCAAAGGCCTCTACATCCCCCTCAAGACTTCCCGCGGCATCGTCGGCCTCCACCCCTCCGATCCCCAGCTCCTCATCGCCCCCGAGCGCCTCCACCTTTTGGAGGCCCTTACGGATCAGATCGCGCTGGCCGTGGAGTAGGGGAGGTCACCGGCCCGGGTGGACCATCACTCGCGGCGATTCTCCAGGCACAAGCTCCACCTTCAGCTCATCGAAGATCGTCTGGATCGGGGTGACGTAGGACTCTTGACGCTGAGTGCTCCAACCCCAGAGCATCCCGATGAGACGATGGTCTTGGGTCAGGAGGGGGGCTCCCGTGTCTCCCGCCGCCGGGACGATGTCGGTCACGATCGTCGTTACATTGCCGTCATCGTCCTTTTCGATGCTCCTAATCGTCCCGTCGCAGCGGAGTCCTGAGCCCCGGCCCGCCAGACAGACAGAGGTGCCCTCCGACACGTTCTCCGCCATCCCTACGATCGGTCCCAATCCAGGGACTTCCGACTTGGCGATGATCCTTGGGCTGAGCCGGGCGATGGCTCCCGAGCGGTTCTCGTTCGGCCCCCTCCGTTCTACTTTGGCCACGACGGAGGAAGCCCGTGGCATGAGACTGTCGGCAGCGCTGGGCTGCAGGACTCCTGTACCCGGGGAACGAAACACCGACGCCCGGCTCAGAAGGTAGGTTCCCTGGGCGTCGCGCACGACACAGCAAATGGTTCCGGTCAGACTCTTCGGCTCCTGCGAGCTGGTGCTGAATCCGGTCATCACGGGGCGGTGCCTGCCGCGAAACTGGTTAAACGAGAATTTATCGCTGATTACCCTCCCGATCTGTGGCAGCACTCCTCGCTCGTCCTGTGGCCGGAAGCCGCCGTCGGCCACCTTCTGCTCATTCCCCTTGGAAAGCTGGTCTTTTTCATTCTGGAGGTTGGCTACCTTGGCCTGCAATTGAACGACCTTTTGCTGAGCCTCCTCCGCCTGGCTTTTCGCCTGATCGCGCGCCGTCGTGGCGTTGGCCGTCTCGAGCTTGGCTTGACCGCGCTCCATCATCGCCTTGGTCGTCTCGACCTTGGCTTGATCGCGCTCCGCCGTGGCCGTGGCTGCCTGGACCTTGGCCTGATCGCGCGCCGTCGTGGCGTTGGCCGCCTCGATCTTGGCCTGATCGCGCGCCGTCATGGCTATGGCAGTCTCGATCTTGGCTTGATCGCGCTCCGTCGCGGCGCTGACCGCCTCGGTCTTGGCTTGATCGCGCGCCGTCGCGGCGCTGACCGCCTCGATCTTGGCTTGATCGCGCTCCGTCGCGGCGCTGACCGCCTCGGTCTTGGCTTGAAACGCTTGCCGCCCAAAGTAGAAGCTGCCGAACCCGGCGGCTATATAGGCTAGGATAAAGAGCCCGAGTCCACCGAGGAGGACTCTCAAACCGCGTTTCCTCCAAACGATCGCTTTGCGGCTGGCCGCGACCAAGGCGGTGATCCGCTTGTCGTAACCGAAGTCTTTTGCCCCGGTGCTCGTAAGCCATCGCTCTGCATCGCGCAGCTCCTGCCGGCTCAGTAACTCGCTCTTGCTGTTACCCAGCCGTTCCCATTCATCTGCCCGGGCTTTGAGGCGGCGACCTGTGACCAGCTCGACCCTGGACTGGTCCAGCCAGTCCACCAGCTTCGGCCAGTTGCGAACCAAGGCCTCGTGGGCCACCTCTACCTGATCGTCAGCCAAGGTCTCCCCGGGCGTGAGACGGATCAGGCGGGCGTCAATCAGCTTGTCGAGAACCCGCTTGACGCGGCCAGGATCCTCGCCGATTCTGTCCAGGTTCTCCTTGGGGACCCGATTGCTGGTGACCTCCAGCCCCTCGCTCGGCTGGACCATCTGCAGCAGGATGCGTTTCGCCGTGACCTGCTCTTCGGGGATGAGGCTGTCGTATAGCTCGTCCGCACAATGGGCGAGGGCCATGCGGCAACCACCCAGCCGTTGGTAGGCTGCCCAGGTGACGCGGTTGCGCTCACGGCTCTCCCAGAGCTTGAGCAAGGTGAACTGGAGGAGCGGGAGCCCGGCCGGTTCACCGAGGATGTCATCCACCAGTTTCGCCACCAGCCGGTCCTCGAACTTCAGTCCCGCCTGCGCGGCCGGCCTCTCGATCGCCTCGCGGAGCTCGGCAGGACCGAGCGGTGTGACGCTGATCTTGGCCTCCTTCCAACGCCGCTCGAGCTCCTGATAACGGACTATGTGCGTCGCGTAGTCGCTGCGCATCGTGAGGATCACGCGGTGGCGAGGCTCCTCGTTCTGCAACAGGCTGAGAAGGCTGTCGATAAACGCCTGCTGGGTGCGGTTGTCTTTGCAGAGCGCGAAAATCTCTTCGAACTGGTCGACCACGAGCACCGCGGGCTCGCCGGCATGTTCGAGCAGCCGGGCCAGGTGCTCAGGGTCTGCCTGGAGCTTGTCGGCCTGTTCGGTAATCCACAGAGCTGGCTCCGCGCCGGCCGGGAGCAGCGTCCGAGCCAAGTTGCGCAACGGCTCTGAGCCGGGAACCATCGTCGGCAGGTAGCGCCAGTCTTTGCTCCCGGGGAGCGCTCCGGCTGCGAGCGCCGGCAGGAGACCGCCAAGGACTACAGACGACTTGCCGCCGCCTGAAGGCCCCGAGGCGGCGAGCAGCCGGCCGTCTCTGAGATGCGCGACCATTCTGCCGATCAGGCCGGTCCGTCCAAAGAACCGCTTATGATCCCCCTCTCGGAACGCCGCCAGCCCGACATAAGGGCAGAGGTCTGCGGCCAGAACGGGCGACAGCTCAGGTTCGAAGTCCTGGAGGACCGAATCGACATCTCGCCGCCCGAGACGGTAGAGAACAGTGGCCCAGTAGTCGAGCGCGCTCTGGGCAGACCAGCGGTCGTCCGGTGAGTCGAGGAGAGCGCCGGTGGCCTGGCCGCGCCGAAGGAAAGACTCCACAGAGGCAACAAGCCCAGGCTCGGCGCCGGCCGGCGGTTGGCTCCTCAGCAGCTCACCATGGGCGTTGCGCAGGGCGGACAAGGAGTGGAATGCGCTTTCGCTGACGGGCACGAGGGTTTCGATAGGGCTCATCCGAGGAATCTCCCGACCATGTCCAACTGCATGCCGACGTCTCGCAGGTCGTGGCACTCCCTTTTGAGGTCGACGTCGACGTTGAAAAAGCGCCGCCCGGCTCGATCGCGGTAGCGGCCGAAGAGATCCCGGACCTTGACCGGGTCGTGGGTCTTGAGCGTCGTATCGAGCTGTTCGCCATAGCTCGCCAGCTTCAACGCCCAATCGTCGGCGCGGCTGCCGCAGAGCGGCTCGATTTGCGACTTGAGCCCTGGCCAGGAGCTCTCCAACTCGTCCAGAGAGCGGTCCAGGTCTCCTTCGATCCTCCGCAACTCCTCCTCGACTGACTGCCAGCGGTTGTGGTCGGCGACCAAGGGATTCAAGCTCAGGTTGAGCCGTGCCAGGACCTTGGCGCGGTCCTCGTACACTTCGACCTGCTCGGAGCGGAGGCCGAGAGTGCGCACCTTGCTGCAGACGGTCTCCAACGTGGCGACGAGCGCTTGCAGGTTCACTGCCTTCGCAGCGTTGTTCAATCGAAGGTTGATCGGCGTCAGGAGCCTCGGGATGCGCTTGAGATGCCAGAGCGCCTGGCTGAGCTCTTCAGCGCTTGCCGTCGCGAGCGCCGCTTCCAGGTCCGTCTGGGCCGCAGTCAGCTCGAGGCGGACCTGCTTGGGCTCGTCTCCGTCAAACGTCCCCCCGCGCACCAGATTGTCGAGGGAATCGACGGCACCCTGGAGGTCATCCGAATGGCGGGAAAGATTCGTCCGGGCGCTCTCGTCCTCCGGGAAGCGCTTCGCCTCCGTCGCGATGGGTGCGAAGAACCTCGCCGGCACTTGGTGAACGAAATCGTGCAGATCTTTGTAGCTCGTCAGAAGACCGATCTGGCGCCTCGCCACCTGGAAGTGAATCGAGAAGGAGTTCACTGCGACCTCGAGGCTGACATCGCTTTCGCCCCGCTGCGTTCCGCTTCTTGGAGAAGCGGCGGCGGCGGCAGAGTTGGCGTCTGCCGGTCGTGAGGGCGAGCCGTCGGGCGCCGCCAATCCGGTCGAGGAGCCTACGGCGTTCTTGATCTCCTCACAGATTCGCAGCCACACCTTGGCACGATCCGTCTTGCTCTCTGGGAGAGGCTTTTCCGGTGGCTCAACCGCCTGATAGCGCCTGAGAAGCGTTTCCTTGTAGGCGGAGGCGCGGAGCATGACCCAAAGAATCTTCACTCGTCCCGCTTCGGCCTCGTTCAAGAGCGGGCCGAGCTCGTGCTCTTTGATGAAATCAGAGGCCAGGTATTCAGGGCTTACGAGCAGGACGGCGACGCTGGTCTTGCTCAACGCCGTCTGGATCTCGCTCAGCCAATCGCCTCCTGGTGCGATCTGCTCGTCAGACCAAGAGGCGCCCACCGCACCTGAGCCCAAGAACGGCTTCATTTGCACGAGCAACTCTTCCATGAGCTTCTTGTCGTGGTGGCTGTAGCTGACAAAGACTTGATTTCGCATGGAGACCTCGCTCGATTCAGTTCTGCCTTTGGCTGGAGCGACTCGGTGGTCTGGGAGGTCTCTCCTCGAGCAGAGCCGTAGGCGCGCACCTGGAAGCAGCTTTCATCTATAGAGTGACGGACCGACGTTTAACATTTCACCGCCAACCTACCGTCCGCTCTCAGTCCCCCCTGCCGGACGCCTGTGCTCTCCACGCAGGACGGTCGGCAGCCTGTCCCGGAGTGAATCGCCCCTGGAACGGTCTTTGCTGACTTCCAGGGCAACGAATCGTGGGGAGGGTTGCGATGCCTGAACGTGGCGTGCAGGTGCTGCCCTGGCTGCTGGTCCTCGGTCTGCTCGCCGTCCCTGGCTTTGCAGCCGGTCCGCCGGTTCCTCCGGCGGGTGGTGGTGAGACGGTCGACGTGGAGATCAAGATCGTCCCGTTCTACGCAGTGGACGCGGCGGGCAAGCCGGTCTGGGACCTGCGGTCCGACGAGGTGGAGCTGCGGGTCGACGGCAAGCGGATGTTCGTCGACACCTTCGACGGCCCGGCAGCCCCCGGCGGCGAGGAGCGGAACGGCTCGAACGGCCCGCGGCCCTCGGACCGCAACGTGGTGTTTCTCATCGATTCGGCATTCACCTCCGCGGACGGGCTGCGCAAAGCGAAGCAGGTGGCCCAGAACCTGGCAGATCGGCTCCCCGAGGGGGACCGGCTCTCTCTCTTGACCCATACCACGGCCCGCGGGCTCGAAAAGAGGCTGGGACCCGTGGCGGCGAACCGGCGCGGCAAGGCGAAATTTCGCGAGATCCTCGGCAATCTCTCCCCGGAGGTCAAGCGCCTCTCCCTCGACCCAGCCGAGGATCTGCCGCCGCAGATCGCAGGGAAAGGCAACCATGGCCAGCCGTTGACCCAGTTCCGCGGCGAGGTCGAAAGGCATGCGGACGATGGGGCGCGCGCTGACCGCCTACGAGAAGCGCCTCCTGATCCTGCACCTGGTCGCGAACGGCGCCGAAGGGCAGCGCGGCCCGGTGCGGCTGAACGTGCAGGAGCTGGCCGGCAAAGTCGAATCCCGGCCGGAGGCGGACGGCGGGCGCCGCGTGCGCTACGCCGCCTCCTGGCCGGTGGAGCTCACCGACAAGGAGCTGGACTTCTACAGCGTGACCCTGGCGCCACCGGCGAAGGGAGAGAAGCTCCCGCAGGTCCTGCGCTTCGATCACGAAGAGAAGTCGCGCGCCGGTGCCGTCCGCTTGGAGGCCGGCGTGGCGAAGGCGGACACGGTGCTCTGGGGCCTCGTCGCCGTCGAGCCTGCCACGGGCAAGGCCTGGTACCGGCGGCTGCAGCTCAAGGGGGAAGCCGCGAAGTAGCAGCCCGCTGAAAGGCGCCTTGCTCATTCCCGCAGCCACGAATCGAGAGGAGAGTCGCGATGTCCAGACATCATGCGCAAGTTCTGTCCCATCTCTTGGTCCTCGGTCTGTTTGCCGTCCCTTGCTTGGCAGCGCCGCCTCAACGGCCGCAGGCCCCCCGGTCCGGTGGCGGGGAGACCGTCGATGTGGAGATCAAGATCGTGCCGTTCTATGCCGCGGATGCGCAGGGGAATCCGGTCTGGGACTTGCGCTCCGACGAAGTGGCGCTGCGCGTCGGCGGCAAGCCGGTATTCATCGACACCTTCGACGCTCCGGCGGCGCCGGGCGGCGTCGAGCGCACGGGCTCGAACGGTCTACGGCCGGCGTCCCGAACCCTCGTCTTCTTCTTCGACTCCGCCTTCACGTCGCCGGCCGGGCTCCGCAACTCGGTGCTGGTGGCTCGGAGCCTGGTGGAGAAGGTGTCCGAGGCGGACCGCCTCGTTCTGCTGTCGCACGGCACGGTCCATGGGCTGGAGAAGAAGCTGGGGCCTGTCCTCGCGGACCAGCGCGGCAAGGCGCGTTTTCTTGAGTCTCTTGGCGCTCTGGTCCCGGAGGTCAACCGCCTGGGGACGAATCCCATGAACGACCTGCCTGCGATCACCCAGGGCAAGGGAGCGAACGGTGTCCCCTCGGCGCAGTTCAGCGTTCCGGGAGACAGCTTGCAGGACGTCGCGCGCAGCGAGTACGAGGGGATGACGCGCGAGCTCGCCGCCTCCCTGGACCTCACCGCGGTCGAGCTGCGCCACCTGCGCGGCCCCAAGCTGTTCCTCGTCTTCTGGCAAGGCCTCGACTCGGATCTCTTCTTCGCGGGGGACACCGGCACGAATGCGTCGGGTACGTCCTGGATCTCCTACCGCCGGGAGCGCTTTGGTCCGCTCGTGACCCGCTTCACCGGGCCGCTCCAGGCCATCGCCGACTCGGGGACCATGACGGTTGTCGTCAATGGGACCGCGCCGGCCGCTCGATCCGGTGACCCGGACCCGGATGGACCGATCCGCCAGATCGCGCAGACCGCCGGAGCGCTCTACGCCTCGGGCGCTGATCCGCGGATGGTGGAGAAGCGCGTCGCCGCCGCGACGGCGGCGTACTACGAGGCGGGCTTCTACGTCAAGGGCAATCCGGCGGTGACGCGAGAGCCGGTGGAGGTGGTGGTGAAGCGGCCGGGCGTCACAGCCTGGGCGCCGCCGGCGGTCAAGGTGCGGGAGACCTGGGCGGCGCTGACCGCGGCCGAGAAGAAACTGCTGGTCCTGGACCTGGTGGCGAGCGGACCGGACGGGTTGCACGGACCGGTGCGGCTGGATCTCGAAGCGCTGGGCGGCAAGGTCGAAGGCCGGCCGCAGGAGAAGGGCGGACGTCGCCTGCGCTATGCCGCCGCGTGGCCGGCCGACCTCGCCGGCAAGGAGCTGGACGTCTACAACGTCGCGCTGACCCCGCCCACCAGAGGAGAGAAGCTGCCCAAGGTCCTGCAGTTCGAACGTCAGGAGAAGGCGCGTCCGGGCGCGGCCCCTCTGGAGGTCGCGCTGGGGAAGAGCGACAGTGCGATCTGGGGCATTGTGGCGGTCGAGCCCGCTACGGGCAAGGCCTGGTACCGGCGGCTGCAACTCAAGGGGGAAGGATCGAAATAGACGCTCCCACAAGGCGGCCCCGGCCGACCCGGCACGCAAGTTGCTGGTAGGGTAGGCATGGACCTCCCGAACGCCCTTAACCTGTTGGCCAGCAAGCTCATCGGATGGGTGCGGGCGTTCATCCTGCAGCTCCCGAACCTGGCGGTGGCGGTGTTCGTGGTCGTCGTGTTCTGGCTGCTCGCGCGGCTGGTGCGCAACCTGGCCCTGCGCTTCCTGCGTCGCTTTTCCCACAGCGAGCAGGTCAACCGTTTGGTCTCCCAGACGCTCTACCTGGCGGCGGTCACCACCGGCGCCTTCGTGGCCCTCGGCATCCTCGGCCTCCAGAAGACGGTGGCCTCGCTCCTCGCCGGCGCCGGCATCCTCGGCCTGGCCCTCGGTTTCGCGTTCCAGGACATCGCCGCCAACTTCATGGCGGGGATCTACCTGTCGATCGAGCGGCCTTTCCGCCGCGGCCACCTCATCAAGACCAAAGACTGGATGGGCGTCGTGCAGGAGGTCACCTTGCGCTGGACGGCGATCCTCACCCAGGAGGGCCAACTCGTCCTGATCCCCAACCGGCAGGTCTTCGAGAATCCGATCACGAACTACACCACCCCGGGCAAGCGCCGCGTCGACCTGACGGTCGGCGTGTCCTACGACGACGACCTGGAGCAGGTGCGGCAGGTGGCCTTGGCCGCCGTGGATGGAATTCCGGGGCGGGTGAAAGACCGGGAAGCGGAGCTGTTCTTTGAAGAGATCGGCGACAGCTCCATCAAATTCGTCGTCCGCTTCTGGATCGACTTCCACCGCCAGGCGGACTTCCTCCAGGCTCGGAGCGAGGCCATCGAACGGATCAAACGCGCCTTCGACGATCACGGCATCACCATGCCGTTCCCCACTCAAACGCTGGACTTGGCCGTCACCAGCGGCGAGAGCCTCGCCAAGGCGTTGGTGGAGGCCGGTGCCGGTCGCCCCGCCCGCGCCAGCCGCTAGAATCACTCTTGCTTCTCTCTCAGTTTCCGGCCCCCTGCAACATGCCTGGGGATTCCGGCGTATTGACCTGCGAGACGGGAGACCATGAAGAGCATCATGAGAACGCGAACGAGCTTTTTCCGGGTCCCGGCGGTTCTGCTCCTGGCTGGATCGCTGGTCCTCGGTGTGGCGGCAAAAGCTGGGGCGGCCGATTCTGCGGGCTACGACCCGAAGCGTGATCCGTCGGCGGACCTCAAGGCTGCGATCCAGGAAGCGAAGGCGAACGGCCGGCGCATCCTGCTGGAGGTGGGCGGCGAGTGGTGTGGCTGGTGCCACGTGCTGCACAAGCTGGTGACCACCGACCAGGAGATCGGGGACCGCCTGCGGGACGGCTTCGTCGTCGTCAAGGTGAACTGGAGCCCCGAGAACGAGAATACCCGGTTCCTCAGCGCATACCCGCCGATCTCCGGCTATCCCCACCTTTTCGTGCTCGACGGCGACGGGACGTTTCTGTGGTCCCAGAACACCGGCGCGTTCGAAAAGAGGGGGGGCGGCTACGATCGCGCCAAGCTCCTCGCGTTCCTTAAGCAGTGGTCTCCGCAGGCAAAGAAAAAGACGTAGGGCATTATCCGGAGGGTCGGAGGGTCAGTGCCATGGAGCTGCTCATCGCGGGCGTGAGCAAGCGGTACAAGGGAGATTTCTGGGGATTGCGCGGCTTCAGCCTCGGCCTGAAGCCTGGAGTTCTGGGGCTGCTCGGCCCCAACGGCGCGGGGAAGTCGACGCTCATGCGCATCCTCGCCACGATCACGAAGCCGACCGAGGGGCGGGTGCTGTGGAACGGCGAGGACATCGCCCGCCGGCCGGACAGCCTGCGCTCGGTCCTCGGCTATCTGCCGCAGGATTTCGGCGTCTATCCGAATCTGACCGCTGTCGAGTTCCTGGAGTATCTGGCGGCGGTCAAGGGTCTCGGCGGAGGTGCCGCCCGCCGGCGGATCGACGAGCTTCTTGCCTTGGTGAACCTCACCGACGCCCGCAAGCGTCCGTTGGGCGGCTACTCGGGCGGAATGAAGCAGCGCATCGGCATCGCGCAGGCGCTGCTCAACGATCCCCGCCTGCTCATCGTGGACGAGCCCACGGTCGGCCTCGACCCGGAGGAGCGGGTGCGCTTCCGCAATCTCCTCTCGGATTTGAGCGGCGAGCGGATCGTCATCCTCTCCACGCACATCGTGTCGGACGTGGAGGCCACGGCCAACGAGATCGCCATCGTCGACCGTGGGCGGCTCCTCACCCACGCCGAGCCGGAGGCGCTGCTGCGCGGCGTCGAGGGCAGGGTCTGGGAGTGGGTGCTCCCCAGCGCCGAGCTGCCGGCCGCCCGCGAGCGCTGGAAGATCGGCAGCACGGTGCGCCGGACCGACGGCGTCCACGCCCGCGTGGTGTCGCCGCTTCCGCCGTCCGCCACCGCGATGCCGCTCGCGCCGACGCTGGAAGACGCCTATCTCGCCGTGCTGGAGGGGAGCCGCGCCGGGGTTGGAGCCGCCCAGGAGGCCACGGCGGCGGCTATCCGGGAGGTGGCGTGATGAGCGCGCCGCTGATGGGGAGGGGACGCGTGCTCTGGCACCTGATGCGCGCCGACTTCCTGGAAAGGCTGCGGCGCTACAGCTTCCTGGTGACTCTGGCCGCCACCGTGTGGCTGGGCTACCTTGTGGGCACGGGCAAGCTCGGCATCTGGGTCGGCGAGGCGCGCGGCGTCTTCAATTCGGCCTGGATCGGCACCACGATGGCCATGGTGATCAACACGTTCCTCTCCCTGGCCGGCTTCTACGTGGTCAAAGGCTCGGTGGACCGCGACCGCCAGACCGGGGTGGGGCAGATCCTGGCCACGACGCCGATGACGAAGCCGCTCTACGCCCTCGGCAAGGCGGCCAGCAACTGCGCGGTCCTGGCCGCGATGGTCGGCGTGCTGGCGGTGGCGGCGGTGGTCATCCAGCTCACCATGGCGGAGGACTCGCACGTCCATGTGGCGACTCTTCTCCTGCCGTTCGTCTTCCTGTCGCTGCCGGTGATGGCTCTGGTCTCCGCGGCGGCGGTTCTTTTCGAGACCGTGCCGTTCCTGCGCCGCGGCTTCGGCAACGTCGTCTGGTTCTTCGCCTGGACCGGCGTGATGGCCATGGGTATCCCGGACAAGAGCGGCCACGCCAGATTCCAGGACGCCTTCGGGCTCGGACCCGTCTTCCGCAACATCACCGCCGCATACCGCCAAGCGTTCCATAAGGAGCCGGTCGGTTTCATCCTGGGCGGCATCGAGCACAGTGAAAAGACAGGGAGGTTCGTCTGGCAGGGAATGGACTGGACCGCGGCGACGCTCACCGGCCGGCTCGTCTGGACTCTCCTGGCGATCGGCGTCGCTCTCGTCGCGGCGCTCCTTTTCGACCGCTTCGATCCGTCGCGCGGCGGCCTGCGGCGGCAGTCGGCGCCCAACACGTCGAACGGTGGGGCAGTGGACGCCGCCGGCCAGCCCGCAGCGGCGCCGGTTCCGCATGTCACCCTCACACCCGTGGCGGCCGGAGCGATGCGGTTCCGCTTCCCCACGATTCTGGTTGCCGAGCTCAAGCTGGCGCTCAAGGGGCAGCGCTGGTGGTGGTGGGCCGGAGCCGCGGGCACCTTCATCGGCACCCTGGCAGCGCCCCTCGACGCGGTCAAGCAGATCGCGTTGCCGCTCGCCTGGATCTGGCCGATCCTCATCTGGTCGCCGCTCGGCACGCGGGAGTCGCGGTTCGACACGGGCGGCCTCCTGTTCTCGGCGCCGCGGCCGCTCCTGCGCCAGCTCCCGGCGACCTGGGCGGCAGGCGTGGTCCTGGCGATGCTCACCGGCTCCGGAGCCGCGCTCCACTTCCTGGTCAAGGGCGACCTTGCCGGCGTCGGCGCCTGGCTGGTGGGCGCGCTCTTCATCCCGACCTTCGCGCTCGCCCTGGGTGTCTGGAGCGGCACCAGCAAGCTCTTCGAAATCCTCTACCTCGTGATCTGGTACATCGGCCCGATGAACCACGTACCGGAGATGGACTATCTGGGATCCACGCAGAAGGGGCTGGCGCAGGGGATGCCGGTGGTCTATCTGGCGATCACGGCCCTGCTGGCCACGGCGGCGGTGGCGGGGCGGAAGCGGCAGCTCGGATAGATCAGCTTCGCTGTTTGAGGCGGTCGAGCTCCGCCCGCAGGCGTGCGATCTCTTCTTCGGCGTGCCGCGCCCTCTCTTCCGCCGCCTTGCGAAGCTCCTCTTCGTCCTCTCGGGTCAGCAGAGCCTGGCCCGAGGGGTATTCAGAGAGGAGGATCCGGTTGCCGTCGGAGGAGATCTGGAACCAGAGGCGTGTGGTTTCCGAGAGGATGCGTCCCTGGTCATCCGGCGGGATCGGCCGATAACGGCCCGACGCATCCAGCCGATGACCGACGAGGCGAAAGCGGCGGTCACGGCGCGTCGAATCGAGGATGAGGTACTCCGCGACCCCGGCGAGCGCATAGATCTCCACTTTGCTGACGAGATCGGTCTGCCGGATGCGGGACGAGAGGGGAGAGACCACCTCGACGATCAGGCAGGGCCGAACGCCTTCCTGTTCCACGTCGAAGCTCTCACGGTCGGCATCTCGGTCGTGGACCCCGCGGATCACTGAAACGTCGGGAGAGGGTGCCGGCAGATCCGGGCCGAGAACGTGTTTCAAGTCGAAGGTGACCAGGACGTCCGGCTCCGAACGGAAATGGTGTTCAAGTAGGCCGGCGATCTGGCGCGTAGTGCGGCTGTGGCGTGTTCCCTGGTTTACCTGATCGCCGACCTGAGGATTCAGGAAGAGCTCGGGAGTCAAGGGCATCTCCACCTGCTCCAGCTTTCCGCCGGGGCCCTCGACCCAGCGCATCAAGGTGATGCCGGGTTCTTCTTCCAGGGTGCTGGTCGTAATCTTCCGAGCCGGCTCAGCCATGTCCCGAGTATAGGCCGGCTCCCTCGGAGGGGTCAAAGAGCCGTCGCGCCGGCTGCGCGGAGCATCTCGACGATACGGCCATGCCCGCGCCGGGTCGCCCAGGCGAGCGGCGTCGCCCAGGGCTCGTCGTCCGCGAGGTTGGTCGGCGCGCCACGGGCGAGCAGCAGCTCGACCATGTCCGGCAGGTCGTTGCGGGCGGCCCAGGCGAGTGGAGTCGAACGGTAGTCCTCCTCCCTGGCGGAGATCCCGGCCCCGGCGTCCAGCAAGATGGTCGCGCATTCTGTGCGATGGGGACGCGGCCGGCCACGGCCGTCCCTCCCGCACAGGTCGTGCAGGGGTGTCGCGAGCTGCCAGTTGGGAAGATCGGGGTCCATTCCGCTCGCCACCAGCAGGCGGAGCATGCCGGGGTCGCTCAACAGGTAGGAACGGCAGGCGGTGAGCACCGGCGGCACCCGTGCGCCGGCGTCCAGCAGCCGGACCAGCAGGTCGCGTTTGCCCTGCTTGCAGGCGGCTGCCAGTGCTCCACCGCAGCCGGCGTTCGCCGAGCCGGGGTCTGCGGTCACGCGGCGCACCACCTCATCGTCTTCTCCCAGCCAGACCAGGTCGAAGGCGTCGAGCGTGCCGCCGTGGGCGAACAGCAGAGCGCGCAGCTCAGGCGTCCGCGCGACGTAGGTGGCGCTGCCGGCCGAATCGATCCCGCTGTTGGGATCAGCGCCGTGCGCGAGGAGCAGCTCCACGAGGTGGCGACTACCGGCGCGCGCGGCGGCGTGCAGGGCGACTCCTCGTGGCGCGGTGGCGCCCTCCGGCCAATTCGGATCGGCGCCGCGGTCGAGCAGCAGGCGGACGACGGCCTCATGCCCAAGCTCGACGGCGGAGGACAGCGCGCGCTTGCCGCACGGCCTCGCCGCGCGGATTCGATCTGGATCTTCGTCCAGGAGGCCCCTCACGCGCTCGAGATCGCCGAGAGCGGCCGCGATCACCACATCGTAGGCAGCCCCACGTTCGAGCAGCAGCCGGACGGTCTCGACGTCTCCCCTGACGCCCCAGAACGGTCCGTCCCACAGTGCAAGATCGATCGGCTGGAAGCCTGTGGCGGGATAGCCCCTGTCGGAGCCAGGGCCAGAGCCATGCACGGCGTGGATGTCGGCCCCCCGATCCAGCAACAGCCCGACCACCTCGCGCGCCGACCCTGCCACCGCCCGGTGCAGCGGCGTGCCTCCCGCACTGTCGCCGCGGTGCACGAGCTGCGGCTCCGCGTCGAGAAGAGCGCGCATGCGCGCAGCTTCGCCGGCCGCCGCCTCATGGATCGGGTGATCGGCGTCGGCGGGCGTGGTCAGGCTGAGACGCGCGCAGGCCTCCTCGATCAAGCGCGCGACCGCCTCGTGACCTCGATCCCGGGCGATAGTGACCAGGTCGTCGCGGCCGAGCCCCGTCGTGGCCGGATCCGCGCCCGCATCGAGCAGGACCTGGACCGCCTCGAGGTGGCCTTCGCGCACCGCGAAGTGGAGAGGCTGGGTGTACCAGTACTCTGCTCGGACCAGGTTCGGATCGCGCGCCAGCAGGCGCCGCAGCGCAGCCGCGTCACCGGTAGTGGCGGCCCAGATCGCCTCCCACACGTCGCACGCGCGGCACGACCAGGGGCCGTACGGGAGCTCAGAGCCGAGCACGTCCGGCTTGATCAGCTTCAGCCACCTAATCCGATGACGATGTTAAGCCAAGTTTCTCTCGCACCTGCTCGAGAGTATATTTCCCTGGCTCCTTCGACCGTTCCGCCAGCAATGCGCGTAACGCCGAGTTTTGTCGGGTGAGAGCTACTTCATGCGCAAAATCGTCCTCAGCTTCGTCGGGTTCGACCTCTGCGACGATGAAGACTTTCCCGTCGGGTGTGCGGACGAACAATTTTTGACGCTCGGCAAGCTGGAAGATGATTTCCATGCTTGCCGGCTCTGTTGCCAGATCGATGGTCTTCATAAGGTATATTCCTTCCTGCGAAGATAGAGCGTATTATGTTCTTTATAACCGATCGCTTTCACTTTGACAGTCGCTTCGACCGCGTCAATATCGTAGAAGACTCGATACTCCCCGATGCGTAATTCCCACTCGCCCAAGGCATTCGGCTCCAATGGCTTCCGATTTCTCGTTTCTATCGTCGGTTCGTACCGCAGCTGGGTGTCCATCTCGTCAAGGATCAATGCCTGCTCATATTTCTTGAAAAAGCCGAGATCTTCCAGCGCACTATCGGTAAAGTCGAGGATAAAGCGCATGGTCCAAGCCTCTATCGGATACGCGCAGCTTGCGGGTCAGAGGGTGATCTCGTCGCGTACATCCATCCGCCCTGGGCCGGCCAACTCTGGGGTTTGCCTTTGTCAGGAACGCCAGGGGATATGCCGGTTCAGTCATCGAGACCTCTGACCCGAGGTTGAGGTTAGCGCCCCATTCGGAGGCCGTCAACTCCGGAATTCGCCGCTCGGCCCGGGTCTACTCCCACGCTCAGGAGACTTACCACAGCTTCACTCGATCCGCGGGAACGGCGGCGCCGCCATGCGGCGGGCGATGAGCATGGCGACTTCGAGCGCCTGCTCGTAGTTGAGGCGCGGATCGACCTGGGTCTGGTAGGAGCGCTCGAGGTCCTCCTCGGCCAGGCCGCGGGCGCCGCCGACGCACTCGGTGACGTTCTCGCCGGTCAGCTCGAGATGGACGCCGCCCAGATAGGTCCCAGCCGCCTTGTGGATCGCGAACGCCTGCTCGAGCTCACGCCGGATGGCGTCGAAACGCCGCGTCTTGAGCCCGTTCGACGCCGTCTCGGTGTTGCCGTGCATCGGGTCGCACACCCAGAGGACCGTCCGCCCCGCCTTCTGCACGGCGTCGAGGATCGGCGGCAGTCCGGCGCCGATCTTTCTGTGGCCGAAGCGGTGGATGAAGGTGAGGCGGCCGGGAGTCCGCTCGGGATCGAGGATCTCGATCAGCTCCAGGAGCCTCTCCGGCGTCGTCCCCGGGCCCACTTTCATCGCGATCGGGTTGGCGATGCCGCGGAAGTACTCGACGTGGGCGCCGTCCGCCTGCGATGTGCGCATGCCGATCCAGGGGAAGTGGGTCGAGAGGTTGTACCAGCCCGGCCGGCGCGGCACCCTGCGCGTCTGGGCTTGCTCGTACCAGAGGTGCAGGCCCTCGTGGCTGGTGAAGTAGTCGACCCGGCTCATGGCGCCCACCGGCCGCCCGGCCAGGGTCTCCAGGAAGAGGAGCGAGTTGCTGATCGCCGCCACCAGCTTCTGGTACTCCTCGGCATGCGGCGAATGCTTCACCCAGTCGAGGTCCCAGTACTCCGGATGGTGGAGGTCCGCGAAGCCGCCGTCGATCAGGCCGCGGATGAAGTTGAGCGTCAGCGCCGCCCGCTCATAGCCGCGCAGCAGGCGCTCGGGGTCCGGCGTGCGGTCAGCCAGCGTGTAGGGCGGACTGTTGATCAGCTCGCCGCGGTAGGACGGCAGGACCGTGTCGCCGCGCTTCTCCATGTCCTCGCTGCGCGGTTTGGCGTACTGCCCGGCGAAGCGCCCCACCCGGATCACCCGCTTCTGGGTGCCGTGGGTGAGAACGAGGCTCATCTGGAGGAGGATCTTGAGCTTGTTGGCGATGCTGTCCGAGGTGCAGTCGGCGAAGCTCTCGGCGCAGTCCCCTCCCTGGAGCAGGAACATCTTGCCTTGCGCCGCCTCGGCGAGCTGCGACTTCAGCCGCTCGATCTCCCAGGACGTGACCAGGGGGGGCAGGCGCGACAGATCCCCCATGACCTGCTCGAGGCGGGCGGTATCCGGGTACGTGGGCTGCTGCAGCGCCGGCTTCTGCTGCCAGGACGATGGGCTCCAATCGATCTTCATAGGATCGAGAACTCTACACCACACCGGCGGTGGGGCAAGGCGGGGCTCCTGTAAGATCGCTTCCTCATGGCCGAAGACGAGCCTCTGCTACCGTCCATTTCCGAGCTGATCGACCGTGCGCTCGCGCGTCTTCCGGAGGCCCACCGCGGCGGCGTCCAGGAATCCGTCCGCGAGCTCAAGGAGATGCTGATGGAATCGCGACCGCCGAAGCTGATGATCGTGGGCCGCCGGGGCGCGGGCAAGTCCTCACTCATCAACGCCATCTGCGGTGGGCCGGTGGCGGCCGTGGGCTCAGTGCTTTCCACCACCGGCCGTCCAGCCTGGTACACCGCCCGCAGCTTGCGGGGCGACCTGTGGGTGCTGGACACCCGCGGCCTGGGCGACCGCACGCAGCCCGAGGCGGCGAATTTCCGCAACGCCCTCGACGAGATCCGTGCCGCCCTGGCCAAGGACTTCCCGGACGCCATCCTCTTCCTGGTCAAGGCGAAGGAGGTGGACGCCCACATCGCGCAGGACATCGCCAACGTGCGGGAGATCCGCCGCTTTCTGCACGACAAACACCGCTACGAGGCGCCGGTGGTGGCGGTGGTGACCCAGGTCGACGAGCTGGACCCCAAACGGGTCGAGGCGCCGTATGAGGACGAGACCAAGCAGCGGAACATCCGCGTAGCGGTGGAGACGATCGAGGCGGCGCTCCGCGAGCAGGCGATCGATCTCGCCCGGGTGATTCCGGTCTCGGCCTACGCGGAATACGGGGAGGGTGGGCGGCGGACCTACGACAACTACTGGAACATCGACGTCCTGGTGGAGTACCTGGTGGAGGTGCTGCCGCAGAGCGCCCAGGTGCAGATGGCGCGCCTGAGCCGGATCAAGCGCGTGCAGGCCAAGGCCGCGCGGCGGATGACCGGCGCGGCGGCCACGATCGCGGCGGGGATTGCGGCGACGCCGATCCCGGTGGCGGACATCCTGCCCATCACCGCGTTGCAGATCGGCCTCATCACCGGCATCGCCTACCTTTCCGGCCGCGAGCTGTCACGAGGCGCCGCAAAAGAGTTCCTGGTGGCGCTGGGAGCCAACCTGGGAGCGGCCTTCGCGCTCCGCGAGCTGGCCCGGGCGGTCGTGAAGTTCGCCTTCCCGGGCGGCGGCGAGGTCATCTCCGCCGGCGTCGCCTTCGCCGGCACCTGGAGCATCGGCGAGGCCGCCATCGCCTACTTCGTGGAGAACCGCTCGATCGAAGAGGCCAAGGCGCGGTTCAAGAGGAAGCGCAAGGAGGCGGGGGAGAGTCATGAAGAGCCTGTGGAATGACGCCGAAGCCGCGCGGTTTGAGGCGGAAGGCGGCGATCTCGGTCTACGCGTCTACACCTCGCGCCTGCTCGGACGCGACAAGACCCTGGTGCTCCACGGCGGCGGCAACACGTCGGTCAAGGTCCGCGAGCGTAACCTGCTGGGAGACGAGGAGGACATCCTCTACGTCAAAGGGAGCGGCTGGGATCTGGAGACCATCGAGGAGGCGGGCTTCGCGCCGGTGCGCCTGGAGCCCATGGTCCGCCTCGCCGAGCTCGACGAGCTCTCCGATCCGCGGATGGTCAACGAGATGGCCACCCACAGGACGCGCATTGGAGCGCCGTCGCCCTCCGTCGAGACCATTCTCCACGCCATTCTGCCCCACAAGTTCGTCGATCACACCCACGCCGACGCGGTACTGACCGTCACCAACGCCGCCGGTGGTGGGCCGGGGGGCGCCGAGCGAGTCCGGGAGATCTGGGGCGACTCCGTGGTGGTGATTCCGTACATCATGCCGGGCTTCGACCTCGCCCGCCTGTGCGCCCGCATTTTCCCGGAGCAGGCCGGACCGCAAACGATCGGGATGGTCCTCCTCCAGCACGGCATCTTTTCCTTCGGACAAACGGCGCGGGAGTCCTACGAACGGATGATCGAGCTGGTGAGCCGGGCAGAGGAATATCTGTCCATGCGAGGCGCCTGGACATTGCCGGAGCCGCCGCACGTCTCCGATGGCTCCGATGGCAGGCCGGCTCCTGCGACGATCGCGGCGCTCCGCCGGGATCTGTCCCGCGAGGCGGGATTCCCTCTCATCGTCTCCTCACGGCGGGACGCGCGGAGCCTCGCCTTTGCCCGCCGTCCGGACGTTGCGGTGATCTCCCAGCAGGGTCCGGCCACATCGGACCACCTGATCCGCACCAAGAGCTTTCCCATGCTCGGCCGCGACGCCGCGGCTTGGGCGGCTGAGTACCGGCGGTATTTCGAGGAGCACGCTCTGCACGCCAAGCAGCCCAAGGCCATGCTCGATCCGGCGCCGCGCCTCGTCCTCGATCCCGAGCTGGGGTTGCTCGCCGCCGGCCGCCGGGCTTCGGACGCCGCGATCGCCGCCGAGATCTACGACCACACCATGGACATCATCGAGCGCGCCGAGATACTCGGCGGCTGGCGGGCGCGGCCCGCCCGCGACCTTTTCGACATGGAGTATTGGGACCTCCAGCAGGCGAAGCTCAAGCGGGCCGGCAAGCCGCCGGTCTTCGCCGGCGAGGTGGCCCTGGTCACCGGCGCCGCGTCGGGGATCGGCAAGGCCTGCGCCGCCTCGCTCCTCGCCCGCGGCGCGGCCGTGGTGGGTCTCGACCTGAACCCTGCCATCGCGACGCTCCACGACCGCAAGGACTTCCTGGGCATCGCAGGCGACGTCACCGACGAGGAGGGACTCCGGCGTGCTCTGGCGGCGGCGGTCGACGCGTTCGGAGGCCTCGACATGTTGATCCTGAACGCCGGCATCTTTCCGCCCGGGCGCAGGCTCCACGAGCTGGCGTCCGAGGAGTGGCGGCGGGTGTTCCGGATCAACCTCGACGCCAACCTCGCCCTGCTGCGCGAGTCCCACCCGCTCCTCGCCCTGACGCCCAACGGTGGCCGTGTGGTGGTCATCGGCTCGAAGAACGTGCCCGCCCCAGGACCCGGCGTCGCCGCCTATTCCGCCTCCAAGGCCGCCCTGAATCAGCTCGCGCGGGTCGCGGCACTGGAATGGGGGAAGGACGGCATCCGCGTCAACATCCTCCATCCCAACGCCGTGTTCGACACCGGCATTTGGAACGACGACCTCATCGCCGCCCGCGCTTCTGCCTACGGCCTGGACAAGGAGAGCTATCGCCGCAACAACGTCCTCGGCGTCGAGGTCACGAGCCATGACGTGGCGGAGCTCGCCGCGGAGATGTGCGGCCCCCTCTTCGCCAAGACCACCGGCGCCCAGGTGCCGGTGGACGGCGGGAACGAACGGGTGATCTGAGAGGCCCTCACCCCCGGCCCCTCTCCCAGCTCCCCCCGCCCTGTCCCCCGGGAGAGGGGAGAAAAGCAAGACACAGCACGCGGTTCTTTCTGGGCTCTTTTTTTGCTTTTTCTCGTCTCTCCTGGACCGTCAAGCCGGCGGGAGTCGGCGGTATGGGGCGTCAAAGTCTAGAATGGTCGTCTCGTGAGCGAAGAACCCGCAAGCGCCGCGGCCCGCCTCCGGGCCATCCCCAAGGTCGACCGCCTGCTCCGATCGCCGGAGCTCCAACCGCTGATCGCGGCGTGCTCGCGGGCGGAGGTGCTCCGCGCAGTGCGCCGCGTCCTGGACGACCTGCGCCGCGACCCGGACGGCCTGAACCCCGCAGCCCTCGGCGTGGAGGCCATCCGCGACCGGGTCGTCCAAGCGCTGGACAACCGGGCGAGGCCGTACTACGGGCGGGTCGTGAACGGCACCGGTGTGATCCTCCATACCGGTCTCGGCCGGGCGGTGCTGGCGCCCGAAGCGGTCGAAGCCTTGACGGCGCTCGCCCCCCATCCGCAGCGCCTGGAGATCGATCTCGAGTCCGGCCAGCGGGGCGGGCGCGACGAGGGGTGCGCGCGCCTGCTGCGCGAGCTGACCGGCTGCGAGGACGCCACGATCGTCAACAACAACGCCGCGGCCACGCTGCTCCTGCTCGCCGCCATGGCGCGCGGCAAGGAGGTGGTGCTGTCGCGCGGCGAGCTGGTCGAGATCGGCGGCTCGTTCCGCATTCCGGACGTGATGAGCGAGAGCGGTGCGGTCCTCGTCGAGGTCGGCACGACCAACCGGACGCACCTGCGCGACTACCGCGCCGCGATCGGCGAGACGACCGGGATGATCCTCAAAGTGCACACGTCCAACTATCGCGTGCTGGGCTTCACGGCCGAGGTCGAGATCGAGGAGCTGGTCGCGCTCGGGCGGGAGCACGGCATCCCGGTGGCCCACGATCTCGGGTCCGGATGCGCGGTGGACCTGGCCGGCCACGGCATCACCGGCGAGCCGCTCCTGCGGCGTTCGGTCGCGGCGGGGGCGGACCTCGTCTGCTGCAGCGGCGACAAGCTTCTCGGCGGTCCCCAGGCGGGAATCATCCTGGGCCGCAAGGAGGCCGTCGAACGCTGCCGCCGCCATCCGCTGTTCCGGGCGGTGCGGCCCGGCCGCCTCGTCTACACCGCTCTCGAGGCCACGCTCCGCCTCTACGGCGCGGGAGAGGATGCCTTCGACCGCCTGCCGGTCTTGCGGCAGCTCACGGCGACGGCGGAAAGCCTGCGACGGCGGGCCCGCCGCCTGGCCCGCCGCCTCGCCGACTGTCCGGGAATCGCTGTTTCGGTGGTCCGCTGTGCATCCCAGGCAGGGAGCGGAGCCCTGCCGGCGCGCGACATCGCGTCCTGGGGAGTGCGCGCAGTCCCCGCCGCGCGCTCGGTCGACGACTTCGCCGCCGCTCTGCGCACCGGCGATCCCGCCATCCTGGCGCGCGTGCAGGAGGACGCGGTGCTGTTCGACGTCCGGACCCTGAGCGACGACGAGATCGAGCTCGTCGCCGCACGGGTCCGGGACCTCTACCGGCTGCCCGTGGCCGCTCCGGTCGCGTCTTTGTAGAGGAAGGACTTCGAGATCTTCTGGAACGGCTGTCCGTTCACCTCGACGTAGGGATAGATGAAATAGTTCAAGGGCGCCCCCTGCTGGCGTGGATTCAAGGCCAGGTCGCGGCCGATCGTGAACTGGACGCGGTTTTCGTCGAGAGCGCCGAAGAAGTAGCTCCGCTTCTCGGGATGCTTGCGCGCCTCCGAGGCGTCGACGGGGACCCAGCCGTAGCCCTTCAGGTAGAACTCCGCCCAGCAGTGATAGCCGCCCACTTCCCCCTGGCCGCGGTCGGACGGGAAGGGGAACCCGATCTCGAACTTGGCGGGGATTCCCACGGCCCGGTTGAGGCCGATGAACAGGGCGTGGAAATCGGTGCAGTTGCCGCGCTTGGCGTCGCAGGCCCAGTAGATGTCGCCGTTGCCCCAGCCGGTGCCGCTCTTGTCGTACGACATGGTGTCGACCACGTAGTCGTAGATGGCGCGCGCCTTCTCGAGGTCGGTCTTCTTGCCCTGGGTCACCTGGTTGGCGAGCTGCCGGATGCGCTCGTCGAGCGGCACGAGACGGTCCGGCTTCAACCACTGGGCGGCCGATGCCGGCTCAGGCTCCTTGCCGCGCGCGCCCTGCGCTGCGAAGTCGTTGTGCAGATACTCCCGCCGCCGGACGTGGACTTTCATGTTCACGGTGACGTCGTGCTCCTTGGGATCGGTCACGGCGATGTGGAGAATCGAATTGCCGAACCGCGATTCCTTGAGGATGTCGTGCGGATAGGGCGATGAGACGTCCGTGACCGTGACGTCCTGATGCTCGTCGCTCATCGGATAGGGCAGCCAGACCTCGACCCGATGGGCATCCGGCGGCAACTCCGTGACGTGAGCGGTGTAGGTGAATTCGAGGTCCCGGCTCCGCGGTGTATCGGCGAGAGCAGAGCCCAAAGCTGCCAGGGCCACCAGGACGACCAGGCACAGTGCCGCTTTCTTCGTCATGACCTCCCCCTCCTTCCTGTTCACTTCGGTTTGTACAGCCCCTCGGGCACGACGCCCAGCATGCCCGCCTGATACGAGCGCTCATCCATCGGCGAAAGCCGCTCGACCATGCGGCGGGTCAGGACGAAGACGCGCCGGATCTCGTCGAGGCGCGCGGCGATGGCTGCCATGGGCTCGTCGCGCGTCATCCAGCGCGAGCGGTCGAAGCTTTTGAGGCTGAGGGGGACCGTGTACCCGCGCAGGGTCTTTTCGCGGTCCACGTTGTAGAAGGAATCGAAATACGACATCACCAGCTCGCGCAGGCTGAAATAGACCGGCTCGCGGAACCGCAGACCGACGAAGTTGGACTTCGCGATGGCGCCCCAGCGGCCATCCACCTTGAAGGTCGCCAGCATGTGGCTGTCGTCGCGCTCGGCGAGGATCTCGACGACGACCGGGGGAAAGCCCAGGGACCGCAGAGCCGCCGCGGCGAAGAGCGCGCCGTCGAAGCAGTGCGCCGTTCGGTCCCGGAGCACGCTGCGAGGGCAGCGGTAGAACGGGTCCGCGCTGTAGGGCATCCCGTCGAGGAACGCCTGGATCGCCGCCGGGCGGTCCAGCTCGGAAGGGAGCTGAAGATCGGGATCGTTCCACGTGTCGACCAACGGAGTCTCCTCATTCTGCCCCGCCCAGGATAGCGCAGCTCGACGCCATATGATTCAGGAATGACCTCGGCGGGGAGAGTCGCCAGCCAGCGCAAGAAAGAGCTCCACCGCGCCGCGGCTCACGGCGAGCCCGAGCGGGTGGCGGAGCTGCTGGCTCAGGGCGCTGATCCCGATGCCCGCAGCCGCTTCGGGACGACCGCCCTCCATCTGGCGGCCCAGCGCGGGCATCTCCCCGTGGTCGACCTCCTGCTCGCGCACGGAGCCGCCGCCTCGTGCCGGGACAATCACGGCAATACCCCCGCCGTCCTCGCCACCTGGGGAGGCCACCGCGAGGTCCTCCAGATGCTCCTCGATCGGGCCACCGACCTGCCGGAGCTGGAGAAGGAGATCTGCCTCTCGTGGGCCATCATCCTGGCCGACGTCCCCGCCGTCGAGCTCCTCCTGCGCGCCGGCGCGAACCCGGACCTGCCCGGCCACCGGAGCTGGACCGCCAAGGAGTTCGCCCGGCACTGGTACGAGAGCGGGCGCCACGGTCCGTATGGAGAAAGTTACCGGGCGATCCTGTCGCTGCTGGGACTGACTGCGGACTGATCGCCCGCTCTCGGTGGGCTAGGATGTCCCGTCATGGGTACCGACGCCGAGACTGCCAAGCCGCGCTCCCCTCTCGCCGAGGTCATTGAGCGCAACATCCTCAAGCTGACCAACCTGCGGCGGCAGGCGGACCGCAAGCGCGGGCTGCAGGGGAAGATCGCCGACATCATCACGGATTTTTCCGGCAGCATGGCGTTCGTCTATCTGCACGTGGCCTGGTTCGGGTTCTGGATCCTGGCCAATGCCGGATGGTTCGGCCTCAAGCCGTTCGATCCCTTCCCGTATGGCTTGCTGACCCTGGTCGTCTCTCTGGAAGCGATTTTCCTCTCGGCGTTCGTGCTGATCAGCCAGAACCGCCTGAGCGAGGAGTCCGACCAGCGCGCCGACCTCGACTTGCAGATCGGGCTGCTCACCGAGCACGAGCTGACCCGCGTGCTGCGGATGCTGGACGAGGTCCGGGACCACCTGGGGATCGAGACACAGGACGAGGAGCTGCAAGAGCTCGAGGAAGAGGTCTACCTCGAGGACGTGCTCGCGGAGATCGAGGAGGCCCAGAAGCGGCTGCTCGACCGGCCGCGACGGTAGGAGAGGGGCATGGAACCGGCGTTCGACTACGACCTGATCTGCATCGGCAGCGGTCCGGCCGGCCAACGGGCGGCGGTGCAGGCGGCGAAGCTTGGGAAACGGGTCGCAGTCATCGAGAAGCAGCGGTGCATCGGCGGCGTCTGCATCGAGACGGGCACGATCCCATCGAAGACGTTCCGCGAGGCCGTCCGGGGCTTCACTTCGTTCCATGCCTACGAGGTTGCGGAAAACGGCCCGCGGCCGCGGCCGGACATGAGCCAGTTGCTCCGCCGGGTGAGCCAGGTGGTGCAGCGGGAGACCGAGGTGGTCCAGGACCAGTTGGCGCGCAACGACGTCGACCTGATCCACGGCCGGGCCTCCTTCGTCGACCCGCACACGCTGCGCGTCGAGTCGCCGGAGGGCGGGCGCACCATCGCCGCGGAGCACATCCTGCTGGCGGTCGGCACTGTCCCGGCCGAGCCGCCGGACGCCAAGCCGGACGGGCGGACGCTCATCCTGTCGGACGACATCCTCGGTCTCGACAAGCTTCCCCACACCATGGCCGTCGTGGGGGGCGGTGTGATCGGGATCGAATACGCCTCGATGTTCGCCGCGCTCGGGGTGCAGGTGACGGTGGTGGACAAGCGGCCGCGCCCGCTGGAATTCGTCGACCACGAGATCGTGGACGAGCTGATCCACCAGATGCGGAACAGCGACGTCACCTTCCGCTGCGGCGAGGGGGTGGCGCGCATCGAGATCGGCGACGGACCGCCGCGCCGGGGCGCGATCGAAGTCGAATCGGGCAAGCACATCGTGGCAGACCTGATCCTCTATTGCGTGGGGCGGAGCGGCGCCACCGACACCTTGAATCTCGCCGCGGCAGGCTTGCAGGCGGAGGATCACGGGCACCTGAAAGTGGACGACCGCTTCCGCACCGCGGTGCCAAACATCTACGCCGCGGGCGACGTGATCGGCTATCCGGCGCTCGCCGCCACCTCCAGCGAGCAGGGCCGGCTCGCCGCCTGCGCCATGTTCGGCGCGCGGTCCGATCCCATGGGCGCGCATTTCCCCGTGGGCGTCTACTCGATCCCCGAGATCTCCATGGTGGGCGCGACCGAGGAGGAGCTGACCGCACAGAAGGTGCCCTACGAGACCGGGCTCGCCCGCTACCGCGAGATCGCCCGCGGCCAGATCCTGGGCGACGACTCGGGCCTCCTCAAGATGATCTTCCACCGCGACGACCGCCGCCTCCTCGGCGTCCACTGCATCGGCACCGGCGCCACTGAGCTCGTCCACATCGGTCAGGCGGTGCTCGGCCTGGGCGGCGGGCTCGACTACTTCCTCGACACGGTCTTCAACTATCCGACCCTCGCCGAGTGCTACAAGGTCGCTGCCCACAACGCGGCGAACAAGCTGCAGTACGCGCGGTGACTTGAAGCCTCAGTGCGTCTTCCGGATCACGACCTCGACGCGCCGGTTCTTCTGGCGGCCGGCGTCGGTGACGTTGTCCGCCACCGGCCGGGTGGCCCCCGCGCCGCGGGTGGCCAGGCGGTCCGCCGCGATCTTCTCCCGCTCGACCAGCCACCGCTTGACCGCTTCGGCACGGCGCTCGGAAAGGCGCTGGTTGTAGGCGGCTCCCCCTTTGGCGTCGGTGTGCCCTTCGATGTCGACCCGTCCGGCGGGATAGCCGCGGATCACGGTGGCGAGCCGGCCGAGCGCCTGCGCCGCGTCGGACCGGATGTCGGACTTGTCGAAGTCGAAGAGGACGTCCGCCGGCAGGTCCACCTTCACCTCGAGGTCCGTCTCCCGGGCGCCGAGCGCCTGCATCGCCTGGCGGACCTCCTGGACCGACGCCACGATGCCGCCGCTCGCGCCGCCGATCCGGCTTTCGAGGCCGATGATCGCGAGCACGGTCGGCTGGATGGCGAGGGCGCGCGCGGCCCCCAGCCGGGCGACCGCGGCTTCGGCTGCAGCCTCCGCCGCCGGGTCCCAGGGACCGCTGTAGGACGGCTCCTCGGCGCCGAGCGGCAGGGCCGCCAGCACCAGCAGAGCCCCGGCGAGCCGATGGCGGAGCATCACGAATCCTGGATCGCCAGGTCTTCGAAGGGCGGCAGGCCCGGGATCTGGAGCGTCACTGTCTTGACGTCCGCCGGCGGCGCCGGGAACTTCATCCACAGCGTGTAGGACTCCCCCGGCTTCAGCTTCTGATACCACCGGTCGCGGTACCCTGAGCGGAGGGCGGCGATGTAGTTGTCCTTCTCGTCCTTCAAGACCTCGTACTTCTTGCCGGCCGCGAGGTCCATCACATAAATCTCGTTGTAATGGACGTCGGGCTCGGACTCGGCGCTCCCCTGGTTGCGCAGCACCATCTTGGCGGTCAGCGTGGAGCCCTTGCGGCGGAATTCGGTGATGTCGACGGCGATCCCCGGCCAGTTGCTCTGCTGGCTGGCGAGCGCTCCGGCGGGAGGCGCGGCCGGCGCGGCCGGCGGAGCCGGCGAGGGAGCCGCGGTTGGGGCAGGCGGGGTCGCGGCGGCCGTGGCCGGCGGAGCCGTCTGCGGCGCGGTGGCGGGAGCCGGCGTGGCCGGCGGCGCCTGGCTTTGCCCCTCCGGCGTGTGGGACTGGCATCCAGCGGTCAAGATGAGAAAGATGGCGACGGTCGGCAGGGAAACCTTCATTCGCATGGCGTTTCTCCTCCAACGACTCTTTTGTCAGGATACACCCGCCGCTCTGGGCGGCCTAGTCGCGGAGAGGAGGATAGGATAACGGGCATGGCAACGCGCCGGGAGAAGGCCCTGATCGGCCAGCTCGAGGAGACCCCGCAAGGCGTTGTTCACCGCCTCGTCATTGGGAAAGGCCTTGGCCACCTGAGGATCGAGAACGACGACATTCGTCGCCTAGCAAGCCGGCGGGCATACTTGCCACGCTCGATCTCGCGCCCAAGTCGGAGGCGCCAGTTGTCGCGTTCCTCCGGAAGGGCGAGGATTGCGCGGCGGGTCATGCCGCGGTGGTGTCGCGCCGCCCGCGCCGTCCGAGCCAGAAATCGAGGCTCAGGAGATCTCGCTGCGCGGGGGCCACCAGCACGAAGGTCAGCAGGACGAGCCGCGGGAAGATGTGATGCGTGGTGTCGAAGAGCGCGTCCTGCAACAGGTGGCCGTAGGCGACGACGATGAGGATGCCGCCGAACGCGATACCAGCCTCGCGCACGCGGAATCCGAGACACATCAGAGCTCCGGCTGCGAGCTCGACGACCGGGATCACCGTCCCCAGCGTCCACAGCAGCCAGGCAGGGATCCAACTCGTCGCATAGGGCACCACGAAGAGGCGCCGCGCGTGCTCCAGCGGCCCGAGGTCGAACGTCTTCCACCATCCGGCCATGAAGAAGATGAGCCCGAGGACCCACCGCACGAAGAAGATCGCCCAGCTCCAGCCGTCCAGACGCTCGGTGGCCTGCTCTTCCATGGCGCTCCCTCCTGATCACGCGGCCCTTCAGGTCGCCGCGGTGTTCGAGAATGCCGGTGTGACGCCGCCCATTGTACCCAGGGCATCGCCCTGGGTTGGGGGGGCGGGTTTGGACCGACTGGCCGGCCAGCCTGCGTCCTCACTCCCCCTCCCGCATCCCCACCTTCACGCACGCCCTCCCCAGGTAGATCTCGTCTCCCGACTGGAGCTTGACGCCCCGGCGGTCCTGGGGGCTGACGTCGATGGTGCGGCCGTCGCGGAGGATGCGGGTGGCGGAGGCGCCGGGCTCGGCGCGGACGCGGTAGGCGGTGATCTCGTCGTCCCAGACGAGGCGGGCCTGCTCGCGGGAGACGGTGACGCCGATGTCGCTCTCTTCGAGGAAGGCGACGTCGTTGCGGCGGCGCACCCGGCCCTCGTCGTCGACCACGTCCTCGAGGCGGCCGAGGTTGATGCGGTCGGGACCGGGGAAGGTGTAGACGTGCTGGGTGGCGGTGCCCTTGAGGACGGTGATTTCCAGGACCGGACGGGCGGATGCGGCGGCGGGAGCGCTCTCCGCCTTCTCGAATTCGACGCGGAAGTGGCGGTCGCCGAATGCGGGGGAGGGCTCGTCGGTGACGGCGGTCTCGACCTCCAGGTCGGCGGGCGGCTTGGCCTCCAGATCGCCGAGGCGCTCGACGATGTCGGTCTTCAGGTCCCAGACCTCGCGCGCGATGGTCTCCAGCTCCGAGCGCTCCTGCGGTCCGGCGGCCAGGAGGTGGATACGGATGCGGTTGTAGGGGAAGACCCGTTTGCCGACTCCGCCGGAGACGACGCGGGATTGGACTTCGTCCAGGATGGCCCGCCGCAGCTCGAGCGGCTCGGTCCCCTTGCGGTAGGGCTTCAGCAGGTCACGCATCTTCTCCAGGAAATCCGCCATTGCTTCCCTCCGATTTCACTCCGGCGCCTGACCCGCGGCGCTCCCCCCGATCAACCCCAGCTCGGCGGCGGTGCGCACGATCTCGCCGGCCGCGGGCGCCGCGAGCCGGCCGCCATAGCCGCCGTGCTCGATGATGACGCCGACCGCGATCTTCCTCCCCGCTTTCGCATCATAGGGCGCATAGCCGATGAACCAGGAGTGGGATTTCTTGTCCTGCACCTCGGCGGTGCCGGTCTTGCCCGCGATGGCGGGCTGGACCCCGCCCAGGAAGGCCGCCGCGGTCCCGGAAGTGACCACGCGGCGCATGGCCTGCGAAAGCAGACTGACCGCCGGGGCGGTGAGGATCGCCTCCGGCGCCGCCCTGCGCGTGTTGCTCTCGTCGATCACCCAGCGGCCCTGCGGCATGGCGCCGCCGGCGGCGATGGTGGCCACCACGCGGACCATCTGGAACGGCGTCGCGATCACCTGTCCCTGGCCGTAGGACGACTGGGGGAGCGCCTTCTTGAGCTGCTCGGGCGTGTTTGGCTTCGCCACCTCGATCCCCAGCTTCTTCGCCGTCTCGACGAGCGGCGCCGGCCCCACGTCGTAGGTGCCGAGCTGGGCGAAGTAGGCGTTGCACGAGACCACGATCCCCTTCGCGAGGTCGACCGTGCCGTGCGGCACGACGTCCGTGGCGTCGTCGCGGATCGGCTTCCTGCCGAAACCTCTGACGAAGTTGCCGACCCGGCCGTCGGGCAGGCGGATGCACTGGTAGGGCTTGGTGGCGAGCCCCGGGTCCTTCCGCAGGGCCGCCATCGCGGTGACCAGCTTGAAGGTGGAGCCCGGCGGGTAGACGCCGTAGCGGGCGCGGTCGATGAGCGTCTTCTGCACGGTCTCCGGGGACTCCGGGGGCGGCGCCGGTGCGGTCTCCGGAGCGGACAGTTGCTGCGGCCACGGATAGCTGACGCTCGCCAGGAGGTCGCCGTTCGCGGTGTCGAGCACCACGGCCGCGCCGCCGAAGCCGGCTTGCTGCGCCTGGCGGGCCAGGATCTCCGCCGCCCGCAGTTGGAGGCGCACGTCGATCGACATGTGGACCGTGCGGTCTTTCTTGAGGATGCGCTGCGCCGCCGGGTGCTGCGGCCGCCAGCGGTAGCGCAGCAGCGGGATGAGCTCCGTGTAGTCGAGCTGGATGAGGTCGGACATCTCGCCCGTGGGCTGGCGCACCTTCACCTGCGCGACGTAGTCGTCGTAGCCCTGGAGCTTGATGCGCGAGTCGCGCTCGGCATAGGAGGTGTTGGTCGCCGACCAGCCGACGCGGCTCCGCAGGTCGCCCAGCAGGTGGAAGGTGCGCCCGCCGAAGGGATAGAGGCGGCTGCCCGGCGGCCCGGCCTGCTCGACGTGGACGCCCAGCCGCTCGTAGATGGTCCGGAAGCGCTCCAACTCCTTGGGATCGCTGGTGGCGAGCGGGATGCCGTTGCGGTCGACGATGGAGCCGCGGGGGATGGTCTCGGCGATCTCGACCAGGCGCGGGTTGTACTGGTAGCGACGCCAGCCGTCGGCCTGAAGGGTCAGGGCGCCGCTGGTCAGCACCTGATCCGCCCTTACGACCTGGACGTAGGCGGCTTTGGCGACGATGCCGAGCCCGACGGCGGCCAGGCCGACGGCGGTCCAGCGCACGGCGCCGCGGAATCGTTCCGTCGCGCTGCCGTCCCCCGGCCGCGCCGAGGCGGCGAGGAGCAGGCCCACGATGAGGAAGTTGGCCAGCATGGCGGTGCGGCCGGAGCTCAGGAAGGGCGACACGACGCCCGAGAGAGGGACGATGCCGAGCACGCCGCCGCCGATGAGCGCCATCTGGAGGACGAGGAGGAGGGTCAGCCCCAGGATGAGGAAGAAGCTGTAGACGCCGCGCGCGCCGAGCGCCGTCCGGAAGGCGCGCACGAGGAGGACGATCCACAGGGCGAAGACGGTCAGCACGCCGGCGAAGCCGAGCTCCTCGCCGATCGCCGCCAGGACGAGGTCGGTGTGCACCTCGGGGACGCGCGCCGGTTGGCCGAGGCCGAGGCCGGTGCCGGAGAGGGCGCCGCCGGCGAAGGACCACAGCGCCTGCGCCAGGTGGTCGCCGCCGCGGAAGCCGTTGTCCCACGGCGAAAGCCACATCTGGATGCGCCCGCTCACCGTCCGCGGCACGCCCAGCTTGTAACCGATCCAGAAGGCGGCCACGACCGCCAGCGCGCCCGCCGCCACCATGCCGCCGCGCCCGCGCGCCGTGGCGTAGAGGATGAGGAAGAGGAAGGCGAGGACGAGCGCCGGCCCGAGGTCGTGCTGGAGGAAGAAGAAGAGGAGCACGACGGCGAGGGCGATGATCGGCGGCAGCGCGTACTCCAGCTTCGGGACGCTCAGCCAGCGCGGCAGGGCGGCGAGAATGCCCCGCTTTTCCTTGAGCTCGCGCAGCATCTCCCAGCGGTCGAAGAAGTAGCCGGCCAGGAACAGCACGACCAGGATCTTGATCGCCTCCACCGGCTGAAAGCCGAACAGGTTGACCTTGGCGTCGCTGCCGCCGGGACCGCTGCCCAGGGTGATCAGCAGCACCGAGAGGGTGGTGGCGAGGCCGAGCGGGAGGAAGGTCAGCCGCCGCAGACGCGGGCTTTCGAGGTCGACCTGGCTCGCCGCGGCGAGCAGCACGAGGCCGCCGAAGACGCCCTGCACGAAGGTGCGGAAGAGCAACAGATCGCGCAACGGATCGCGCACGCTGATCATCTCCATGAGCCCGACGCCGCAGAGCAGCAGGAGGAGCGGCAACAAGAGCACGTCGCCCGGGAACCGCCGCAGGGCGAGGAAAACGTGCACCCCCAGAAAGCCGGCGAAGAAGAGTGCGCTCCAGAGGAGGAGCTCGGTGCGGAACTGTGCCGGCGTGCGCACGATGAAATGCGGCTTGAGCAGCCGGATCTGCGCCGGGGTGAGGAGATGCACCGTCGCCTCGTTCGCAGCGGCGCCGCTGGCGCTCTTGGTCCCTTTCGCCCGCTCGCGCAGGCCGGGCAGGCGGGAGCTCTTCGTGACCTCGGAGACCGGGACCCGCAGCCGCGCCAGCTCGCCGACGTTCTGCACCTGGTGGAGCTGCAGGAACTTAGCGATCTCCTGCGCCACGAAGGTGCGTTCGCCCGGCTCGTCGAGGAAGCCGAGGAGCGGCACGATCTGCTCGGGCTGGCGCACCTCGTTCAAATTGAGGATCTCGCCCGAGGCCATGGCCTTCTGAAGATCGGTGGGCTGGCCGGCGATCTGGACCGAGGACCGGGTGACGGCGAAGTAGACGAGGAGCAGACCGCAGACGACGGCGAGCATCCCCCCGGCGAGGAGCAGCGTCTCGGTCCCCCTGCCCGCGGGTTGGAGACCGGGCGGCGCGGCGGGACCGAACGGCTGCCGGCTGCGCCGATCGGCGGCGGTGCTGCGGGTTACGGCCACCTCACCCTCCTCATTGATGCAAGATCCCCAACAGCTTGTCGAGCACGCCCGGCGGCCGGACGTGGTTGAGCCGGCCGACGACTTCCTGCAAACGCTGCTCCACGTCGGCGCGGTTGGCGCGCGAGTCGGCGTAGCCCTGGATCTCGGCATAGAAGGTCAGGGCCTGCTCGAAGTGCTGCTTGGCATGCTCCAGGAGCTCGATCTGGTCTTCGGGCCGGGTGGCCTTGTCGGCGCGGGCCGTGAGCTCGATCCCTTTCTTGCGGAAGCCGTCGGCGAGCATGGCCTTCTCGCGGCGGCCGAGGGGGTAGCCGCGTTTGCCGAGCTCGCCGAGGCTCTTCTGCAGGGCGTCGAGATCGAACGTCTCATAGGAGTAGACGCGCGCCAGTCCCAGGTAAGGATCGGGCCAGTCGGGAGCGCGGCGGGCGGCGTCGCGGAAGCCGGCGACGGCGTCCTCGAGCTTCTTGTCGGCCGCCGCCTTCTGCCCCTTGGCGCGCAGGGCCTGCGAGGCGATGCGGTCGAGGTGGGCCTGGCAATAGATCATGCGCGCTCGGGTCTCGCGGTCGTAGTCGAGGTCGAGGGCGGCTTCGAGGTCGTGGTGCGCCTTCTCCCAGCCTTTTTCCGTGGTGCGGCTGGTGTCCCCGTGATAGGTGTCGAGAATGCGCTCGGCCTGCTGGCGGAGAGCGGAGCGCAGCTCCTCGCGCGCCGCGCCGAGCCCGACGCCGAGCCCAAGGGTGAAGCGGTCCGCCTCCCGGTAGCGCTGCCAGAGGGCGTCGAGGTCGGGGTTGGGATTGCCGACCAGGGCATGCTGGATCTCCCGCGCCTCGGTGCGCACCCAGGCCTGGGTGAAGATGATCACCAGGGCGAGGACGGCGATGAGGATGCGCCGCCAGGGTCGCTTCTCCCGCGGCGCAGAGGAGGGTTGAGCTTCCGCGACGAGCAGCGGGGGAGGCGCCTCGGAGAGCGGCGTGGTGGTGCGGCGGGTGGCCCCGATCTCGGATTGGACCGATCGGTCGGATCGGTCGGATCGGTCGGATCCGACCTCGACAGACCGGCTCGGGTCCACGGTGCGCCGCGTTTCGCCGAGCGCTCCGGCCGGCGCCTCCAGCGGCTGGCTCGTCCGCCGCGTGGCGCTCACGTCCTCCGCCGGCAGCGGCGCCGACTCGCTCGGCAGGGGAAGCCCCTCCAGCCAGGCGTCGAGGTCCTCCTTCATCGCTTCCGCGGTCGCATACCGCCGGTCGACCTCGAAGGCGAGGCTCTTGCGGATGATCTTGCGCAGCTTCGGCGACAGCTCGGCGGGCAGCGGCGCGGGCGGCTCGCCGCGGCGGATCTTGGCCTCCAGCGCCTCGGGATCGTCGCCGTCGAACGGCGGCCGGCCGCTCGCCATCAGATAGAGGACGACGCCCACGGCCCAGAGGTCCGAGTGGCGGTCCACCGCGCCGCGGTCCAGGCGCTCGGGAGGCGTGTAGGGGAGGCTGCCGAACAGGTTGACGGTGAAGCGCCGGGTCTGCGACAGATGCTTGGCGATGCCGAAGTCGAGGACGCGGACGCGGTCGTTTTCCTGCAGGCGGATGTTCTCCGGCTTGATGTCGCCGTGGACGATGCCGGAGATGCGCCGGCCGCCGATCTCGGCGGCGAACTGGTGGCAGGTCTCCAGCATGGCGCAAAGCTGGCGGCCGATGAGCACGGCGCGCGTCTCGGTGAGGCGTTCCTGGGCGAGGACCTCCGAGAGGTCCATGCCGGCGACGTACTCCATGGCCACCCAGAAGAATCCGCCCTCCTCGCCCTGCTCGTAGACGGCGGCCACCTGCGGCGCCACCTCGGAGATCTGGCGCTGCAGGGCGATGCCGTTCCTCTCCGCCTCCAGCATCTCCAGATCGGCGCGCTGCATGCGCACCAGCTTCAAGGCCACCTCGGCGCTGCGCACGGGGTCCCAGGCGAGATAGACGTCGCCGATCGCGCCGCGGCCGAGGAAGTCGCGGATCTCGAACCGTCCGACCTGCTGCAGCGTGACCACGGCGCTACTGGTTCCGCGGCGGTTTGTTGGACTGCACGCGCACCGCCTTGTCGCGCGGGAGGTTGCCGAAGGCGTTGAACCCGAAGATCTCGTCCGCCCGCTCCTTCGCCCGCTCGTCGTCCGGAACCCACACCGCCCCGGCGGCGTTGCCCTCGATCCGGTTCTCGATGAGCTGCGGCCGGGCAGCGTCGCGGATCTCGACCCCGGGACCCGGCGCCGACGGCTCGGCGCCGTTGCGCAGGATCAGGTTCTGGTGCAGGCGTGGCGCCGCCTGGTCGCGCACGATCACGCCGGTCCCACGATTGTCGTGGATGAAGGAGAAGCGCACCACCGAGCGGTCGGCGTTCGCAATCTCCAGGCCGGCGGCGGAGGCGCCGGAGATCTCCACGTCCTCCACGTCCACCGTGGAATCGGCGAGGCGCAGGCCCACGGCGAGCGGAGCGTCGGCGGTGCCGGCGATGCGGAATCCGCTGAAGCGGACGTCGAGGACGCCGTCGCCGGAGACGGCGGGCGCCGCGACGCCCCGCGGGACGCGCACGACGGCGCCGCGCGGCGTCGGGCTGACCAGGCTCACGCCGTCCTTGAGCACGATCGGCCCGAGATAGTTGCCGGGCGCCACCTCGATGGTCTGCCCCGGCTCCGCGAGATCGAGCGCCGCGCTGATCGAACGCAGCCCGGTCGAGCCGTTCGCGTTCACCTTGAGGACCCGCGCCTTGTCGTCGCCGAAGAGCCCGGTGAGGTTGCCAACACGGACGGCGAGCTGCCGGAACGGACCCGGGAAGAGGAGCACGGCCGCCACCGCCGCGGCCACTCCATAGAGGAGGAAGGCGCGCCAGCTCGTCAGGCTCTCCCACAACCGCTCGAAGACGCCGGGCTTGGCGCGCCCGGCGCCGCGGAGCTGCACCGGAGCGGTCCGCTCGGTCGTCGAGTAGCTGCCGCTCGCGCCGCCGGTGCGGCCGGTTGCGGACGCCGCTGGCTTGGCGGGCCGCCGGCGCAGGCCGTCGGCGAACTTCCCGCCTTCCACCAGCACCACCGAGATGTTGTCCTTGCCGCCGGCGGCGTTGGCGGCGGCGATCAGGTCGTGCACCGCGGCGTCGGGATCGCCCGGGTGGGCCTCGACGCGGTCCAGGATCTGGGCCGCGGTGACCAGGTCGCTCAGCCCGTCACTGCACAGGAGGAGCGCGCTCTCGGGGTCGAAGGCGATCTGGTGGACCTCGATGAAGCCCTCCTCGTCCGGCTCGTGCGGGGCGGAGCCGACGTCGCGAAAGATCTCGTTGCGCCGCGGATGCTGCATCGCTTCGAGCTCGGAGAGCTCGCCCGCGTCCTCGCGCATGCCGACCGGCGAATGGTCGCGGGTGACTTTCTGGATCTCGCCGCGGCGCAAGAGGTACAGGCGGCTGTCGCCGACGTGGCCGATGGTGGCCTGGCCCCTGTCTCCATCATCCACGACCGCCACGGTGAGGACGCACGACATCCCCTGGAGTCCGCTCTCGGCCTGGGCGCGCTCGTAGATCTGCTTGTTGGCGAGCGCGATGGCCTCGCGGATCAAGCGGGCGGCATCGGTGGTGCGGCGGGAGAGGCGGGCGCGCAGCACGTCGACCGCGGTCTGCGCGGCGACCTCGCCGCCCGACTCGCCGCCGACGCCGTCGACCACCGCGTAGATGCCGCGCTCGGGCTCGAGGAGGATGCGGTCCTCGTTGTTCTCCCGCTCGCGGCCCGGATCGCTGGCCGCCGCGGCGAGCGGGCTCCGCTTGGCGCTCAAGGCCTGGACCTGTCCCGCGCGGCGAGCCAGATGAACGCCGCCGCCAGGACGACGAGCACGACGAGGAAGCCCCAGCGCGCGAAATAGAGGAAGGTCATGCGCGGTCGATCCTCTCGAACTGCAAGTTGACGACGCCCGCCAGGCCGATGCGCGCGCGGTCGGGCAGGTCGACCCAGCGGTCGAGATCGCGCGTCTCGCCGTTCACCACCTCGAGGCTGCTCGCAATCGGGCTGCCGTCCACCGTGGTCCCCAGCTTGCTCAGGTCTTTGATGCGGAAGCGCCCTTCGGCCGTGCGCTGGACGCGGGCATGCTCGCGGGAGACGTCGGGGAGGGTGTCGAGGCGGAGGTCCACCCAGACGTCCGGCGCCTCGCGGCCGATGACGATCTCGTCCTTGGTCATCAGGTAGGTCTGCGCGCCGCGATTGTCCTGGTAGTTGATGCGGGCGAAGGCTTGCTGCACGTCGGTCAGCTCACGCCGGCTGACCGTGTTCTGGCCGAGGCGGCGGGTGGTCGAGATGCGGCGCGTCTTGGAACCGGCGCCGTAGCCCGCGGCCGGCACCTGGGCGAACTCGGAGACCACTTCGATGTCGCCGGCGTTGAGCGTGCCGTTGGGGTCTTCCTGGAAGCGGATGTACCAGCGCCCCTCGGCGCTCAGGTAGCGCATGGCGGGCTCGGTGGGCTCCTTGCGGCGCAACAGGCGCTGCAGAGGGGGGACCGCGCCCTTGTTCATCCGTTCCAGCTCGCCGTCGAGGAGCTTGCGGGCCTCGGCCTCGATCTTGCTGAACAGCGTCCGCAGGTGGTCGTAGTCCTCGGCGTGCAGATAGACCTGGTAGAGGCTGGGAGCGATCGTCTCGGTCACCAGCGGCTCGAGGCTCGCGCGCATGTTGTCGGCAATGGCCAGGATGATGTCCCGGCCCGTGGCCCGCTCGTTCGTCACCCGTTCGACCTCCTGCGGAGCCGGCCCCACTGAGCGCACGCCCTCCCCACCGGGCCGGAGCCCTGCGAGTATATCCGTACGGAAACGGGGGGGCGGGAGTTGCAGGGGCCCTCACCCCCGGCCCCTCTCCCAGCTCCCCCCGCCCTGTCCCCGGGAGAGGGGAGACAAGAAGCATCCTGGGAGAGGGGGGCTCTGCACAGAGATCCAAATCTCCTCATCTCCGCTTAAGGTAAGCGGCCGTATGCTGGGAGAGTGCTAGCACTTACCAGCGAAAGGAGCCGAACCATGGCCCTCAAGAACCGATTGCGGAGCGTTTTCCTCGGCCTGGCGGTGAGCCTCGCCCTGACGGCTCTGCCTGCCGCCGCGGCAGGCAAGGCCGCACCCACGACGCCGGTGAACGTCAACACGGCGACCCAGCAGCAGCTCGAAGCGCTGCCGGGCATCGGCGCGGCGACCGCCAAGAAGATCATCGCCGGCCGGCCCTACGCGAGCGTCGACGAGCTGTCCAAGGCGGGCGTCTCCGCCAAGACCCTCGAGAAGATCAAGTCTTTGGTGACCGTGGGGACCACCGCCCCGGCTGCGGCTCCGGCTCCAGCGGCGAAAGCGGCGACGCCCGCGAAGCCGGCGAAAGCGCCGAAATCAGCCCCGGCCCCGGCCGCGGCTCCCGCCGCTGCGCCAGCCCCGGCTCCGGCCCCTGCTCCGGCTCCGGCTGCGGCCCCCAAGGCCGCCAAGCCGGCCAAGGCCACCGCGACCGAGACGGCTCCGCAGACCCCGCCGTCGCCCGGCATGGTGTGGGTCAACACCGACACCAAGGTGTTCCACCGCGAAGGCGACAAGTGGTACGGCAATACCAAGCACGGCAAGTGGATGACCGAAGCCGACGCCGTCAAGGCCGGCTATCGCGAGGCCCGCAAGGCGACGCCTCCGGCCAAGAAGCAGCCCTGATTCCCCAAAAGGAGACTCGACCGTGTTGGAGAAGATCCGCTCGTCCAAAGCGTCCAAGCCCCTCATCGCTCTGCTGGTCCTCGGCGCCATCGTGATGTTCGGCTGCCTGACGGGCCGCGCGACCGCCGCTCAGCCCCACATGCAGGCAGCTCTCGACCACCTCAAGGCGGCCAAGGCCGAGCTCGATGCCGCCGATCCCGACAAGGGCGGCCATCGCGCGCAGGCCTTGCGGTTGGTCAATGACGCGATCGTGCAGGTCGAAAAGGGCATTCGCTTCGCCGGCCAGCACTGAGCACTTGCGGGTTCCCAGACGGTGGGCCTGTTCGGCCCGCCGTCGCTATTTCCGCCGCACGACGCCGATGACGTTGGGCACCGGCCAGGCGCGGTCGTTGTCGGCGCTGTCGAAGAGGCCGGTCCCCCGGCTCCCCACCAGCTCGATCTCCCGGCGGCCGCTGTGCACGTAGAGCTGGGCCTCGGGGCCGCCTTCGGCGTACATGGCCCCGGCCAGGTCGAGGGACAGCGAGAGCAGGTTCTCGATCAGGGCGTGCGGAGTGTAAGGAGAGCGGGAGTGGACGAAGAGGATCCTCCCCTGCCGGTCGAGGCCGATCGCCGCGATGCTCCACTCTTCGTCGCCGCGTCCCCAGACGTTCTCCCCCTTGCACGAGACCATGCGGATGCTCTGCACCAGCGTGCCGTAGTGTCCCTTCCAGGCGTCCAGGTCGTCGCAGTCGCGGTCGATGAGCCGCGCCGGCGGCATCCCCGGGCTGCGCGGGTCGAAGGCGAAGATCGCCTTGTCCCGCGACAGGCGCGGGTTGTTCACGTGCTCCCGGGTGAGCATCAGGCCCATGCTCGTGCGGTGGTCCTCGTCGTACATGCTGGCGTTGATGGCCGCCACCAGGCCGTTGCGGCGGCTCCAGTCGCGGGCCGTGAGAGACTGCCCCTGCCCGGGAGCCGAGGCGTTGAAGAGGCGGAGCTCGAAGCGGCGGGGATCGATGCGCAGGACGCGGATCTTCGAATCGCCGCTGGCGGCCGGGTGGGGCGATCCCAGCACGCCCAGCTCGAGGCCGGGCTCCAGGGTCTCCCAGCGCGACGGCGGGACCTTGGGCGCCCGCCGGGAGCCGAGCGCGATCACCGCCGCGGCGACTCCTACGAGCAGCAGGACGATGGCGACCTTACCCAAACGCATCCAACCAGTATATCGAGACACCCGAGGTGAACGACATGACCACCGCCGACCCCGTCGTCAAGCCGCCCGACCACCACATGCGCTTCCACCGGCCTCACCTCCATCTGGCGTCGGCCTTCGGCGGCGACTGGTTCGGCAGCAGGGCCGAGAGCTTCGCGAGGTTCTTCGGCACGCCGGTCTTCCTCATCGTCCAGACCGTCCTGGTGGGCCTCTGGATCGGCCTCAACGTGGTGGGCCTGGCCCACTTCGACCTCTATCCGTTCATCCTGCTGAACCTCGCGTTCAGCACGCAGGCCGCCTATGCCGCGCCGCTCATCCTCCTCGCCCAGACGCGGCAGGCGGACCGCGACAAGGCGCACGCCGAGGCCGACGCCCTGCATCGCGAGGCCCTTGCCGCGGCGAGCATGGAGCGGCAGGAGCTGGCCGCCCGGCAGGCGCAGCAGATGCTGACCCTCCTCGAGCAGAACACCGAGCTGACGCGGGTCACCCGCGAGCTGACGGAGCGGATCGAGGAGCTCACGCGGGAGATCCACGGCCGGACCTGCCCGGAGGGTGGGGCGTGAGGGGAGGCCTCCCGACGCTTCCGGCGAGCCGGGGAATGATTCGTTCTCACGCTGCGGACACTCCCCTTCTCGGTGCCGCGTTCCGGCCGAGCGGTGGGGCGGCAGCACAGCTCGGTGGAGCTCCGCGTCGACTGGGTGCCGCGCCGGCGCGAGCTGGGGGGTGTTCCCCCAGCCTGGTGCGGCGATGGCAACGTTCGGTGGCGAGGCGGAGAACGAGGCGCAGCGGCTGAGACAAGGAGCGCAGAGGCTGAGGCTGGGAGCGCGGCGGCTGAGGCTCGGTGTCTCAGCCGCCGAGACATAGAGCGCAGCGGTTGAGGCTCCATGTCTCAGGCTCCGAGGCTCGGAGCGCAGGCGCTGAGACTCAGAGCGCAGCCGCAGAGGATCGGAGCCTCAGTGGCTGAGGGTGGGAGCGCAGGCGTCGAGGCTCCCAGACTCAGGGGCTGAGGCTCGGAGCGCACGCTCTCAGGCTCCATGCCTCTGCGGTCGAGCCGCGTGGGCACCATTCCTGCTCCGCTCCAACCTCCGGCTGTCGGATCCTACACCCCGGTTGCCCCGGACCGCCATCCGCTCCACAATGGTCCCCACTGGAGGGACCGATCCCTTGAGCGACGAAGCCGACCTCAGCGCCTTCAACCTGACCGAGCCGCTGTCCAGCGTCGACCACGCCTGGCTGCGGATGGACGAGCCGGCCAACCTGATGATGATCAACGGCGTCCTGGTGCTCGACCAGCCGGTGGACTTCGAGCGCGTGCAATCCGTCCTCGAGAAGCGGCTCGTGGTCCTGCCGCGGTTCCGGCAGAAGGTGGCGCTGACCGGCGGCCGGCCGAATTGGGAGTTCGACGCCGACTTCAACCTCGACAACCACCTCGTGCGGGTGGATCTTCCCGCCCCGGGCGGCGACGACGAGCTGCGCGCCTTCATCAACGGGATCATCAGCGCGCCCCTCGATCCGCGCCGGCCGCTCTGGCTGTTCCACTGCATCGGCAACTACAACGGCGGCTCGGTCCTCTTCGGCCAGCTCCATCATGCGATCGGCGACGGCGTCGCCCTGATGCTCGTCCTCCTGTCCCTCACCGACCTCACCCCCGATCCGGAGGTGAGCCATTCTCCGAACCCGTTCACGGCCATGCTCCGCGGGCGCTCCGCGGAGGGGCTGCGGCAGGCCCGCGAGGTCGCCGAGCAGGTGATGCCCGACGGCATGCGGCTGCTGCTCAATCCGGTGGAGGCGCTGCGCTCGACCGGCCGCTGGTTGAAGGCGGCGGCCTCGGTGGGCGCCCTGGGACGCCTGGTCTTCCGCTCTTCCGACCCGAAGACGCTGTTCAAGGGGCCGCTGGTGGTGGAGAAGCGGGTGGCGTGGTCCGATGCCATCCCGGTGGAGGACGTCAAGGTCATCGGCCGCGCGCTCGGCGGCACGATCAACGACGTGCTGGTCACCGCGGTGGCCGGCGGCCTGCGGCGATATCTGGAGGACCGCGGCCATGAGCCGCACGCGTCGCTCAATTTCCGCGCCGCGATGCCGGTGAACCTGCGGCCGCTGGAGAAGATGTCCGACCTCGGCAACCAGTTCGGGCTCATCTTCCTCTCCCTGCCGGTGGGGATCCTCGATCCCGTCAAGCGCCTCGCCGAGCTGCGGCGGCGCGCCACGGCGCTCAAGCGGTCGACCGAGCCGGTGGTCGTCTACGCCATCCTGCGCGCCATGGGGCTCACGCCGCACGCCATCCAGCGCCTGGTGGTGCGCATCTTCGCCACCAAGGCGACGGCGGTGATGACCAACGTCCCCGGCCCGCGGCAGACGATCTACCTGGCCGGCAAGCCGATCACGGACGTCTTCTTCTGGGTGCCCCAATCCGGGCGCGTCGGGCTCGGCGTCAGCATCTGCAGCTACGCCGGCCACGTCCGCCTGGGCGTCGGCACCGACGCCGGCCTGGTGCCCGATCCGGAAGGGATCGTGAAGGGCTTCCACGAGGAGCTCGCCGAGCTCAAGCGGCTGGCCGCGGAGCGCGCGGCGGCGGCGTAAAGAAAGCAAAAGGACAACAAGGACAGCAAGGACGAAGGACACAGCCGAGGCCGGGGCTTCCTCGTCCTTGGTGTCCTTGCCGTCCTTGATGTCCTTGCTTCGATGTCGCAGGCACCGGCGCACCACAGGATAGAATGACCGGATGGACGACTGGTACCGTGTGACGTTCGTCTCGGAGGACGCTGCCCTGATCCCGAGAATGCAGGAGGAGTTTCTGTCGCTGTTGCAGCACGTGGAGCCGCGCCCCGGCATGGCGCTCATCGGCAAGGCGGACCTCGACTTCCCCCGCCAGTTCTTCTTCACGCCGGCGTGCTTCCCGGATGCGCTGCCGCTGGTCCGCACCTATGGCGGGCTGCGCTGCGATCTCCCCGAGAACGCGTCGGAGCTGTCGACCTTCGGCGGCGATCAAGCGGCCATGGACCTCTATTTCGGTCCGAACCGGACCAACTGAGCCTGACCCGCTCATGGCTCTGAACGCCAGCGGCCACCTGTGGACGATCGGGCCGCGGCTGCGGCACGCGGTGAGGCCGTTCCCCTGCCCGGAATCGCGGCCGTGGGAGACGGCCGTCGACGACCCGCGGCTCGGCCGCATCCGCTTGAGCGGACGGTTGCACGAGGTGCCGGGGGCGGATGAGCTGGTGGTCCTGGTGCACGGGCTCGGCGGCAGCACGGACAGCCACTACATGCCGCACGGCGCCGTCGCCGCCGAGCGCGCCGGGATGTCGTGCCTGCGCCTCAACCTGCGCGGCGCCGACCGGCGCGGCGAGGACTACTTTCACGCCGGCCAGACGGCGGACGTCCACGCCGCGTTCGCCAGCCCGGAGCTCCGGCCCTACGGTCGGCTCTACGTCCTCGGCTACTCGATGGGCGGGCACGTGGCGTTGCGCCTGGCCACCGAGACGGCCGATCCGCGGCTGGCCGCGGCGGCGGCCATCTGTGCTCCCCTCGACCTCGCCCGCGAGCAGCGCGAGATCGACGCGCCCGCGCTGTGGATCTACCGCCGCTACCTGCTCACCAACCTGGGGGAGATCTACGCCACGGTGGCCGCCCGCCGGCCGGTGCCGTTTCCGGTGGAGCGATTGGGAGAGATCCGTACCTTCAGGGCGTGGGACGACGCCATCGTGGCGCCGCGCCACGGCTTCGCCGATGCCGCCGACTACTATGCCCGGGCCAGCGTGGCGCCGCGCCTCGGCGCCCTGCGCGTCCCCGCCCTGCTGCTCAATTCGGAGCTCGACCCGATGGTCCCCGCCCGCTCGGTGCGGCCGGCCCTCGCCGGCGCCTCGCCGCTCCTCACGGTCGCCTGGCTCCGCGGCGGCGGCCACGTCGCCTTTCCGCGCCGCCTGCGCTCCGGTCTGGCGGCAGGGGAGGGGATGGCGGGGATCGACGCGCAGGCGATCGCCTGGCTGCGGACGATCAGGCGCGGAACAGCTCCGCCAGCCGTTCGATGCCGTCCACGAGGCGAGGCCCGGGGCGGCTGAAGCAGCCGTTGGCGTCCACGGGATAGACCCGTCCCAGGCGCACGGCGCGCAGTCTCCGCCACTCCGGACGGTCCGCCATCGCGGCCATCTGGGCGCGCGCGCCGGCCTCGTCGAAGCCGCACGGCATGACGACCACGAGGTCGGGATCGGCGGCGTCGACCTCCTCCCAGGTGAGGCGCCGCGAGGCATCGCCGGGGCGGGCGACGGCGTCGGCGCCCCCGGCCGCCGCGATCATCTCCGGCACCCAGTGGCCGCCCGCGAAGGGGGGATCGAGCCACTCCAGGGCGAGCACGCGGGGTGTCTGCGCCGCCGGCCGGCCCGCCGTCCGCTCGCGAACGGCGGCCAGGCGGCTTTCCAGAGCGCCGACGAGCGCCTCGGCCGCCGCTCGCCGCCCGGTGGCCTCGCCGACCTCCCGGATGTCGGCCAGGACGTCCCCGAGGGACCGCGGATCGAGGGAGAGGACCTGCGGGCAGCGCGGGAGCGGGCGCACGGCGTCGTCCACCTGCGCGGTGCTCACGGCGCAGACCGGGCAGAGCTCCTGGGTGACGATGAGGTCGGGCGCGAGCGCGGCGATCCGCGCCTCGTCGAGGGTGTAGAGACTACGGCCGCTGCCCACCTGGGCGGCGACGGCCGCGTCGATCTCGGCGGCGCTCATCCCCGGGGCCAGAGCGCTGCCGGTGAGGATCGGCCGCCGCCGCGCCTCCTCCGGCCAGTCGCACTCGTGGCTCACTCCCACCACCTGGTCGCCGGCGCCGACCGCGAACAGGATCTCGGTGCCGTTGGGGACGAGGGAGACGATGCGCACGGCGCGATCCTACCTTTGCGGCTGAGGGCTGCGCGGCTGCGGCGGCCGCGTCGCCGGAGGCGCGGCGGGGGCCTCGGCGCTGCCCTTGAGGTCGAACACCAGGTAGTCCGGCGTGTTGAACAGGATGAGCGCTCCCGGCGTCGCGGCGAGCTGTGTCGCGAGGCGCCGGTACTCCGGCTGCTTCCAGACGGTGACCCAGCGGGCACCGAACTGGTCGCGGATGGCGCGCACCGGGGCCGGGTGACGGCCGTCGACGATCTTGACGTAGGTGGCGAAGAGGTTCGGATTCTTCACGTAGAAGAACGTCGGATCGAGGGCGACCAGGGACTGGAGCTGCGGCGCGTAGTAGAAGAGCGGCGCCGAGTCCGCCCATTGCGCGGTGAAGACGCGCTCGCCCGGCTGGCCGCGCTCGGCGAGCCACTGCGCCATCGCCTGCGGCGGCGAGGAGGCTCCGAAGCCGAGCACGCGGACCGCCGACCAGGTCCAGACGCTCCCCAGGACGATGGCGAGGCCGGCCAGGAACGGCCCGGCGCGGCGCAGGAGGGGCGGCATGCCCTGCGCCGCCCGCTCGCGCAGAAGGAGGGCGAGAGCGAGCAGCGCGAGCGGCGGACCGAGCTCGAAGAAGCGGCGGAAGAAGAAGGTGCCGGCGAGGAGGAAGGCGAAGGAGGCCACCGTCGCGGTGAGCGTGGACCGGGTGCGCAGCCGCGGGTTGCCGAGGAGGAGCAGAGCGACCAGGAGCGGCGCGATGAACGCCGGCCACTGGTCGATCAGCACGGGCAGCTCCGGGGGCGTCAGCTCGTTGCCGATCTGCGCGCGCAGCGCCGCATCGCCGGCGGCGGTGGACTGGAACGTCACCACGAAGTTCTGGATCCAGAACAGGCGGAAGTTCTCCGGCACGTTGGGATGCACGAGCTGCCCGGCGAGCCAGCCGCCCGCGGCGGCGGCGGCCGGCTGCCAGGCGAGGCGCCGCTCGGACGGAATGCGGGAGAGGAAACCCGCCACGCCCCAGAGCGCGGCGAAGCCGATGGCGATCCAGCCGCCGGTGTGCGCCAGGCCGGCGACGGCGCACACCGGCGCGAGCACCCGCCACGACACCTCGGCGGCGAGCAAGCCGATCACCAGCAGGGAGAATCCGATCAGCCAGATGTGCGGCCGGCACATGTCGGCGCGCAACGCGAACATGGGTCCGAGCCCGGCGAGGGCGAAGACGAGCCACGGAGCGCGCGGCACGGCGAGCTTCCAGAGGACGAAAGCGAAGGCGGCGAGCAGGAAGACCTGCCCGAGCAGGACGCCGCACAGCCCGGCCCGTTCGAGCGAGAGACCGGCGAACGGCATCAGGAGGACATGGAACAGCGGCTCCTTGTCGGCGAAATGGTCGGCGAGGAGCGAGAACGGCGTCCAGTGGAACGACGTGATGCGGAAGTCCGTCCGCATCAGGCGGGCGAGCCCGATGTGGTAGTACTCGTCGTACGACCAGGGATGCGGCGCGGAGAGGCGGGCCGCGAGATAGAAGAGCAGCACGGCCACCGCGGCGGCGGCGAGCCCGATCGCCCGCTGGACGCCGGGCCGGCTGACCGCCGAAGGCGTTCCCTGGGCGCGTTCGGTCCGGGCGGGCGCGGGGCGGGCTTGAGGCGGTCGTCTGCGCTTGGCCATAGAGCCCGCTGACTCTAGCATTGCGCTCATGGAAACGACCCGCCGGCTGGCCCTGGCCCTCCTCGCCCTTCTCCTCATTGTCTTCCTGTCCTCTGCGACGAGCCCTCGCCCAGGCGCCGTTCCCCCCGGGCCACGGGTGGTCGTCCTGGGCACGGCACAGGACGGCGGCCTGCCGCAGGCCGGCTGCGACTGCGTGCACTGCGCGGCGGCGCGGAAGAATCCGGCTCTCGTGCGCCGCGTGGCGAGCCTCGCCATCCACGTGCCGGCGACCGGCCATGTCTATCTGGTGGACGCGACGCCCGACCTGCCGGCACAGATCGAAACGATCCATACCTTCCGCAAGCATCCGGAAGGGAAGACCGACCGGGCGCCGGTCGACGGCGTCCTCCTGACCCACGCCCACATGGGCCACTATCTCGGCCTCGCCCACTTCGGCTTCGAGAGCCTCGACACGAAAGGCGTTCCCGCCTGGGTCTCGCCGCGCATGGCGGAGTTCCTGCGCGCCAACGGTCCCTGGAGCCAGCTCGTCCGGCTGGAGAACATCGCGCTGCGGCAATTTCAGCCCGGCACGCCGTTCGAGCTCGAGCCGGGCATCTCCGTCAAGCCGATCCCGGTGCCTCACCGCGACGAGTACACCGACACGATGGCCTTCGTGATCCGCGGTCCGAGCCGCAGGCTGCTCTACGTGCCCGACACGGACTCCTGGCGGTCCTGGCCGCGGCCGCTCCTGGAAGTCCTCAAAGCGGAGAGGATCGACGTCGCCCTCCTCGACGGCACCTTCTACTC
>Ga0075426_10000078_pt1 | contig 62549 bp, 41 predicted proteins | sample SoiMethybrSBSTD5_FD_75304 | JGI IMG/M metagenome (GOLD analysis project Ga0075426, IMG submission 75304) | Bulk soil microbial communities from a Populus tree surrounding site in Tennessee, USA - Soil MetaG P. TD hybrid SBSTD5 | ecosystem: Environmental > Terrestrial > Soil > Tree plantation... | reverse complement strand
TTGGAACATGGTTCTAAGCGAGCAACAACCTTCTGTTTTGGCGCGGATCGAGCATCAATGGGAGAACGTTATATTCCTTTTATGGGGCGCCTCATGGCCCGACAACAATCCTGCTCATCTGTGGGAACGGCTTTCTGACGCCAGCCGTTGGATCTGGGCCCCTCTCCTGCTGACTGTGGCCGCCGGCAACGCGATCGTGTTATGGCGCCGGAGGAAGTGGAACTTGTTGCCCGTACTCACCATGGTTGGCTGGCTGGTGTTGTGTTTTGCGCCCTTAGGGGTAGCCGAAGGACGATACCGCAAACCGTTTGAAGGCCTCCTGATTGCAAACGCGCTGTGGCTTACAACCGCCAGCCGCGCGCAGGCAAAGAACGAATAGCAGCTATGCTAGCATGTCGCTATGCCGCGACCTAGGGCGTTAATTACCGGGATTACTGGGCAGGACGGCTCGTATCTGGCGGAGTTTCTGGTCGCAAAGGGCTACGAGGTACATGGGGTAGTGCGGCGGGTGGCTATTGAAGATCCGGAGCACCGGCTTACGCGGCTGGAGGCGATCCGCTCCCAGATCAAGCTGCACGCGGCATCGCTCGAGAGCTATGCCAGCCTGCACCAGGTGGTGGAGACGGTGATGCCGGAGGAATGCTATCACCTGGCGGCGCAAAGTTTCGTAAGTTACTCGTTTGACGACGAGTTCTCCACGCTGAACACAAACATCAACGGCACCCACTATCTGCTGGCTGCGCTTAAGAATCGGGCACCGCGCTGCCGTTTTTACTTCGCCGGATCGAGCGAGATGTTCGGCAAGGCGGAGGAAGTGCCGCAGACCGAAGGCACACGGTTTCATCCGCGGTCGACCTACGGGATCAGCAAGGTGGCGGGATTCGATCTGACGCGCAACTACCGGGAGGCGTATGGCATGCACGCCTCGAGCGGCATCCTGTTCAATCACGAATCGCCTCGGCGTGGTTATGAGTTTGTGACGCGCAAGATCACGTCAGGGGTGGCGCGCATTGCGGCCGGACGCGCGAAGGAGCTGCGGCTGGGAAATCTGGAAGCCAAGCGGGACTGGGGTCACGCGCGAGAGTATGTGGAAGCCATGTGGCGGATGCTGGCTCAAGACGAACCGGACGATTACGTGATCGCCACAGGCGAAACGCACACCGTCCGCGAGTTTGCGGAACACGCCTTCGCCCACGCGGGTTTGGATTACCGGGACTATGTAGTGCCCGACCCGGATCTGTTCCGGCCGGCGGAGGTCACGCTGCTGCTGGGCGACGCGAGCAAGGCCAAGAAAAAGCTGGGGTGGAAGCACGGTATCGGGTTCGAAGGACTGGTGCGCGAGATGGTGGAATCCGATTGCCGGGCGCTAGGCGTGGAGCCGGGAGCGCGGGCGATCGCCGGATGAGGTGCTGCCTCAGCGCCAGACCACCTGCGTAAAACGTCGAATTTCCGAGCGAGAACCATGACGGGATAGTACTCCCGTGCCATGGATCACGATCCGGCGTCCGGGCTCCTGGCGATCTGACTCAAACGAGAGGCGATAACCAAGCCCATTCGCGACCACGAAAACCGTCCGCATGCGTCCGCCCGAATGGAAGGATCACAATGCGGCTCGACCGCGCACGCAACCGAAACTCTGTCTACAAACTCCTGTTCGGAAGCACAGCCAACCAGGCCCGTGGGCGGAGCTGAGCCGAACGTCTGACATACTTCCGGTGTGGCGTACACAGGGCGGCCCATGGCCAGCGCCTCGAGTACCTTGTTCTGAATGCCGCGCGCCACGCGCAGCGGGACCACAATAGCACGCGCCGAAGCGAGATAGGGCCTGATGTCGGGGACGCTTCCAGTGCTGTGCACTCCAGGGAGCCGCGTCAGCCTGGAAATCTCCGGGGACGGATTGCGCCCAACGATGAAGAACTCGAGCGCCGGATCCTGGAGGCGCAATTGTGGAAGTATAGAGCGCGCAAACCAGGAGGCCGCCTCGATATTGGGATGGTAATCCATGGTGCCCACGAAGGCTACGAAGCGGCGGTCCGCGAGCCCCGGAGGCAAGTGATGCGCTTGACCATCGAAGAATGCGGAATCGACACCATTCTCGATACTGAAGGTGGCCGCGGCGGGAGCAAAAGACTTGAGCAATTGTTCTTCGTTCTGAGTCGTCAGCGCCACGCTTTGCGCTGATTCAGCCCAGAGCGTCTCAAATCGCCTGAGGCGCCGGGCCTCCAGACGGAAAAGAGCTCCGGGTCGCCGTGATTGCGCGTATTGGAACCACTTTTCCGAATCAACGTCCATCATGTCCAGCAGCAGAGGCACGCCCGGTGGCGCGTAGGGCGCCATGACCACCGAGAAGGCGAGTGCCGCGCCAAACGGGACACGCCCTGCGAGAGAGGCCACGTACTGCCGCATCTTCGGGCTGTGGTAGAACGCGGTGTTCAGACCATCGCCCAGGGCAAAACGGGCAGCGGCGCGCGCCAGTGACCAGCGAGGCGAGATTTGCTCCGCATAGACGCTCGCGCAGACATTCGAAAGCTCCTGCGCCACCCGTACCTCGGACTGGCTGCGGGCAAAGCAGACCAGATGAATCCGGTAGCGCGAGGCCAATTGATGGATTTCGTGGTATGCCCGGATTTTCTCTCCCTTATCGGGCGGGGCGGGCGCGCAGTGAGACAGAAACAGGAGATGGTTCGGGGCATCAGCCGCGGGCCGCGGGTCGCCGGCCAGCTCGGCCGGGTTAACGTTTACCATAGGAGGCTAAACTCAAGGTAACGCAGTCCTAAGGAAGCTCCAATGGCAACTGGGCTGCCAACCGCGCCGGTTCAAGGCTAAAGGCCGAAATTGATCCCAATATTGGGGAAGTTGAGCGGCTGTTTGGGATTTCTTGCAGTTTGTGTGCAAGATAATGCAAACTTTAAATTGCTGCTTCTTTGGCAAGGCACGTGCAACCATCAGGTGGCAGCAAATAGCATGTAGCGGACTGTCCAGTAAGGGCTTAGGCTGATCCGCCAGTCGCACGTATCGCGTCCCGCAACATTATGACGGCAGTATCAAAGGCGCTCAAAAGACAACAAATGGAGACAGCCACTCGAAGGAGGGCCGGCCGGTGAATAGGCTGCTCATCATCTCCTATCTTTTCCCCCCGGCCGGCGGCGTAGCGGTCCAGCGCGCCTTGAGCGTGGCGAAGTACCTTCCTGGCTGTGGCTGTTCCGTGCACGTATTGCGAGCCCGGAACGCATCCGCTCCGGTCGAGGACCCCGGATTGCTTCGGCACGTGCCGGCCACGGTCACGGTCCACACGGCTTTCACCCCGGAATTGCCGTTTCGATTCCGGCAGCGGGTTTGGGGATGGTTATCGCGAAGTAAGCAGCCGACGACTTTGAGCGCTCGCCAATCATCTGGCGGCTTGAAGCAGTGGGCGAGACGCCTGGTGCGCCGCATTCTTTGCCCTGAACCGGAAGTGCTATGGGTGCCGTTTGCCTTGCGTAAGGCGCGCCGGATTGTGCGCGAGAACAAAATCGAGGCTGTGCTGGTGACCGCGCCGCCGTTTTCCGCGTTCCTGGTGGGCAACGCTCTGAAGCGCGAGTTTCCCGCTCTCAAGCTGATCAGCGATTTCCGCGACTCCTGGCTGCAATTTTACGCGGCAACATTCGACTTTCAGCAGAGCGATTACATCCGCCGGCGCTCCGCCGAGATCGAGCGCGAGACGGTGGAACGTTCGGACTACGTGGTCACCGTGACGCACTCTATCCGCTCGGAACTGCGAAACCGCTATCCCGGACAGCCCGACGAAAAATTCGTCTATATCCCGAATGGGTACGACCCGGAAGTGTTTGACAATTTCCAACCGCGGAAACACGGTGGCGAGAAAATCGTTGTCACGCACCTTGGCACGGTCTACGAGGCTAGCTCGCCGCGTTCCTTCCTGGAGGCTCTGGCCGCCATGCCGGAACAGGTTCGGACGGCTTTTGAGATACGCTTCATTGGCCGGGTAACCGAGCAGGAGCGAAGGGCGCTCGAATCTTACGGAAGCCTGGTGAGGATCTCGGGATTCATGCCGCAAACTGAAGCGCTGCGCCAGCTCGAAGAAACGGATTACGCGTTGGTAGTCATGACCGACGCCGCCAGTCTGACCGGGAAGCTGTTGGAATATCTGGCCACCAGGAAACCTGTGCTCGCCATCTCCCCGAATGGGGGTGAAGTGGAACGGGTATTGCGCGAGACCAATTGCGGATGGTGCGCCGATCCGAACGATCGTGATGCCATCCAGGCCATGATCAGCTTGGCGTATGACCGGGCGCGGTCGGGCTCGGCGGCACTCGAACCAAATCTGGCGGCGGTGCGGGAATATGAGCGCCCGCGGCAGGTAGCGCAATTTGCGAGGCTGATGGCGGCCGGCGAAATGGAAAATGCCAAGGTTGAGGTGCTGCAATGACGGGAGGCCTGGGGAACCAGCGCGGTCGCGGGAATATCTGCGTGGCTGGCGGCGGATACTGGGGCAAGAATCTGATCCGGAACTTTGCGGCTCTGGGAAGCCTCTACGGCATTTGTGACAGCAACCCCGGTTCGCTGGCGGCGCTCGGCGCGCAGTATCCGGCGGCGAAAACATATCCAAGCTTTCAGGATGCTTTAGACGACAAGCACGTAGACGCCATCGTGCTGGCCACGCCGGCCGAGCAGCACCATCCGATGGGCCTGGCGGCGCTCGCGGCCGGAAAAGATCTCTTTGTCGAGAAGCCGCTCGCTCTGGAATACGCGGACGGCCTGGAAATGGTGGAGCAGGCGCGCCACCATGGCCGCGTCCTGATGGTGGGCCACTTGCTGCGTTATCATCCCGCGATCGAAAAAATCCACCAGCTGATGCGCGAAGGTGTTTTGGGCCGGATCGACTACATCTATTCCAACCGGCTTAGCATGGGCAAGATCCGGCAGGAGGAGAATGCGCTCTGGAGTTTCGCTCCGCACGATATTTCGGTGATCCTGTCCATCGTAGGCCAGATGCCGGTGCAGGTTACGGCCACTGGCGGCGCGTACCTGCAGCCGAATATAGCGGATGTCACTCTATCGAACCTGCTGTTCGACCGCGGCACGCGCGCCCATATTTTCGTGAGCTGGTTGCATCCTTACAAGGAGCAGCGCCTGGTAGTAGTCGGCAGCAAGCAGATGCTGGTTTTCGAGGACAGCCGCGCTCAGGACAAGCTGATGCTCTTCGATAAGAACATCGAATGGAAGAACGGAGCTATGGAAGCCAGCCGTCCGAGCGGTATCGCGGTTCCTTTCGACGCCGAAGAGCCGCTGCGCCGGGAGTGCGCGCACTTCATCGATTGCGTGGTCAACCGCAAAGAGCCGCTCACCACCGGGGAAGAGGGCGTAAGAGTGCTCCAGGTGTTGCAAGCCTGCCAGCGCTCGCTGCAAATGAACGGTGAGCCGGTACAGGTGGGCTCCGGCGGCCGGCAGAAAATCCTGACCATCTGAGGCCATCATGCAAGCAAAAGATTCGTTCGTTCATCCATCGTCCTACGTGGACGAACCCTGTAGCATCGGAGCCGGAACCAAGATCTGGCACTTTTCGCACGTGATGAGTAACTGCCGCATCGGAGAGCGCTGCAACATCGGGCAGAATGTGGTGATTTCCCCGGAAGTGGTGATCGGCGACAACGTCAAGATCCAAAATAATGTCTCGGTATACACCGGCGTGATTCTCGAAGATGATGTGTTCTGCGGTCCGTCGATGGTATTTACGAATGTGACCAATCCGCGTAGCCACGTGGCGCGAAAGAATGAATACAAGCGGACGCTGGTGCGCCAGGGGGCGTCGCTCGGGGCCAACTCGACTGTGGTTTGCGGCGTGACCATCGGCCGCTACGCTTTCGTCGGCGCGGGATCGGTGGTGACCCGGGATGTGCCGGATTACGCCCTGGTGTACGGCAATCCGGCGCGTGTTCGCGGCTGGATGTGTGCGTGCGGCATTGGCATCGAATTCACGAAAGAAAATGGCGCGGACGCCGCACGTTGCAGCGCCTGTGGCGCGCGATATCTGAAAAACGAGATGCAAGTAACGGCGTCAGAACTGGTGGAGGCGAAATCATGAGTGTCATCACGGAACGGCAAGTCCCACTGCTCGATTTGCGGGCGCAGCACGCGACGATTCGCGAGGAAGTGGTAGCGGCGATGCTGCGCGTGGTGGACTCGCAGAAGTTTATCCTCGGCGAGGACGTGCAGAAATTGGAAGAGGAGGTGGCGGCGTACTCACAGGCTCGGCACGCGATCGGCTGCGCCTCTGGTTCCGATGCGCTTTCGCTCGCCTTGATGGCGCTGGACGTCCAGCCGGGCGACGAAGTGCTGACCATTCCGTTTACGTTTTTCGCCACCGCAGGCGCCATTTCTCGGCTGGGAGCGCGGCCGGTGTTCGTGGACATCGAGCCGGAGTCCTTCAACATGGATATGAACCGCGTCGAGCACGCGCTGCGGGCGCATCCAAAGGTACGTGCTATCATCCCCGTTCACCTGTTTGGGGCGTGCGCGGATATGGATCCTTTACTTAGCATTGCCAGGCGTCATGGCATCGCGGTAGTGGAGGACGCAGCGCAATCCATCGGCTCGGAATACAAGAACCGTCGTGCCGGCAGCATGGGCGACGTGGGGTGTCTTAGTTTCTTTCCCAGCAAGAATCTTGGCGGCTACGGCGACGGCGGGATGCTGACCACCAACGATCCGGCGCGGGCCGAGCGGCTCAAAGCGCTGCGCGTTCACGGCCGCACGGGCAAGTATATTCACCGCTGGGTCGGCATCAACTCGAGACTGGACGCATTGCAAGCGGCCATACTGCGGGTGAAGTTCCGTCACCTGGAGGGTTGGACTGCGCGGAGGCAGGAGAACGCCGCTCTCTATAGCAAGCTGCTTTCCGCGGCAAAAATTCCAGTGCGACCGCCCGCGGTACACCCGTACCAGACGCGCCATGTTTATAACCAGTACGTAATCCGCTGTGAGCAGCGTGACCGGCTGCAGGGCTATCTGAAAGACCGCGGTATCGGCTCGGAGGTCTACTACCCGCTGTCCCTTCACCTGCAGGAGTGTTTCTCGGACCTGGGACACAAGGCCGGCGATTTTCCCGTCAGTGAAAGAGTTTCGGAGGAAGTGCTGGCGCTTCCCGTGAATCCTGAAGTTTCGGCCGAGGATGTGGCGTACATCAGCCAAACCATCCAATCGTTCTACGCCGGCGCCTGAGGATTCGAACGGCCTCGAACTGTAACAGACTCGTCCATGAAAATTGTTTCCATTGTCGGAGCCAGACCACAGTTCGTCAAGCTGGCCGTAATCTGCCGCGCTGTGGCCGCGCAAAACGGTGCGCCGGTTCGCCATGTGGTGGTTCACACAGGCCAGCATTATGACGCCGGCATGAGCGATGTGTTTTTCCAAGATTTGGGAATGAAGCCGCCGGATCATCACTTGGGTGTTGGTTCGGGAAGTCACGGAGTGCAGACCGGCGAGATGATGAAACGTCTTGAGCCGGTGCTGGCGTCCGAGAAGCCGGATTGGGTTTTGCTGTATGGCGACACCAACTCAACGTTAGCCGGCGCAGTGGTGGCGGCGAAGCTTGGCCAGCGTCTGGCGCACGTGGAGGCCGGCCTGCGCAGCTACAACCGGAGAATGCCGGAGGAGCTGAACCGGATCGTGGCCGACCATCTGAGCGATTTGCTGTTGTGCCCCACGCCCGTGGCCATGGAGAACCTGCGCAAAGAGGGCTTATGTGCGCGCGCGGTGCTCACGGGCGACGTGATGTTCGATGCCGCGCTGATGTTCCGCGAGCAAGCGGAAAAGCGAGGCGGGCGCTTGGCGGACGCGTGGCAGCCGCGGACTTTCGCGCTTGCGACCGTGCACCGCGCGGAGAATACGGATGAACCAGACCGGTTGCGCAATATTTTCGAGGCGCTCGATCGGATCGCGGAATCGGTGTGTCCGGTGGTTCTGCCTTTGCATCCGCGAACACGGAAAGTCTTGATGGCAAGCGGGTGGACGGGCCGGGCCATTCATGTGATTCCGCCATGTTCCTATCTCGAGATGATGCTGCTCGAGAGCCGCGCGCGGTTCATATTGACGGATTCGGGCGGTGTGCAGAAGGAAGCCTACTTCGTGAAGGTCCCTTGCATTACTCTGCGGGATGAGACGGAGTGGTCGGAAACTCTTCAGAATCGCTGTAATGTGCTGGCGGGCGCCGATCAGGAGAAGATCGTTGCTGCTGCCGGGAATGCGGGGCACGCGGGGCCTTGGACGGCGGTTTATGGCGACGGGGAAGCCGGACTAAACACCATCGCCGCCCTTCGATCGCATGGCTAGACAGGAGCCGGCCACATTCGAAAGCGGGTGGCAGCGCCGGTTCCGCAACTTTGCGGAATTGAAGGACGACGACGCCGGTATTGCCGGCTGGTCGCCGAACGGACTAGCCTGCCGGTTACGCAACTTTTCCCTACTGTGGCGCGATAAAGCTCCTGAGGGGGCATGGATCGATGCCGGATGCGGCGCGGGCACTTACTGCCGGTTTCTTGCCGCGAAGAACCTTCGGGTACTGGGAGTGGACTATTCTTTGCCCACGCTGCGCAAAGCGGAGCGGCGCGGCTCACAGGGGATCGTTTGGGCCCTGGGCGATGTGACGTGCCTGCCGGTAAAAACCGGAGCGTACAGCGGCGCGTTGTGCTTTGGGGTGCTGCAGGCGCTCTCGATATCGGACGCGGCGGTTGGTGAATTAGCTCGTGTCGTAAAGCCCGGTGGCGAAGTTTGGATTGACGCTCTGAATGCCTCGTGTCTGCCGCATGTTTGGGAACGCCTTAGCCGAACGCTGCGCGGCGTGCCGATGCACTTACGTTACGAATATCCGAGCCGGGTGCGCCAGTTGATGCGCGCTCACGGCCTGGTAGAGACGCGCGTGGACTGGATTCCCATCCTGCCCCAAAGATGGGCGCGATTTCAGCCTCTGGTGGAATCCGGCATAGTCCGTTGGATGCTGCGATATATACCGTTGCTGGGAGCATTATTCAGCCATGCCTTTATTGTTCGGGGGCGGCGCGCTGCGGCCGGAATCAAAGATCTGGGAGTCGTGAAATGAGTTTCGATAAAATTGTCCACAGTAAGCCGGAGTTCTATCAAAAGAAGCTGGATACCATCAGTTCCGCCAAACAATTACTTTATAAGCTACTGTTGATTGACCGTCATGTTACCAGGCAGCGTGAGGAAATCAGTCGCACAAATCAACAGATCCTGGCGGAACAACTCAAGGGACGGAAAGTACTCGAGGTAGGCTGTGGACGGGGTAGTTTCCTGGCATCATTGGAGCGCAAGCACGGATGCAAATGTTATGGCGTTGATATCTCCCAGGAAATGATTGACTACGCCAACGTGCACAATCCTGGTCCAACTTATTCGGTGATCGACAGCGCCAAGCTTCCGTTTAACGACAACCAATTCGACTTTGTCATCTTTACTTACGTGTTGCACCACGTGGATGACTTGGCTAAGACCATCAGCGAAGCCAAGCGTGTCGGCAAGCACGTCATCATCTACGAATCCTGCTCGTTCGACATCCAACCACTCAAAGGACTATCCAATTTCTACTGGAAAATGGTCGACGGAGGCGCGCATTATAAGCCGCTGGCGGAATGGAAGCGGTTATTCGGGCAACGAGTCATTGCGGAAATCAAAGGCCGGGGCCTGGTTCGCTACGGTATGTGCATTTTTGAAAAGGACTTACCGGACCAGGTTCTTTCGTAGCACGGGGCCCACCACACGGCCGACCGCTTCCGGCACGTACTTTGCCCAAAGGTCGCTAAAACGCTTCATCGTTCCCGACGACGAGTCAAAGCTCTGGGATGTCGCGGCCTCTTTAGATTTTGCGCCGCCGAGATGATAATACCCGTGGTCCGTGATGGTGCATCCCCATTTCTTTTTGTAGCGGAGCTGACCCTCGTAGCGGATGCTACCAAAATCAAAGTACTGGAATCCGGCGGCATGGGCCCATTTGATGTACTCCCAGTGGATTAGATCGTTTGGACGTATCTCCCAGAAACTCTCATCCGAGACAATATTGATAATGCTGACCCGCTTTCCGCACGAGAATCCGAGAAGCCCCGAGATAGGCTTGCCCTTATACAAAGCCCAAAAGATCTTCATCCGATCGCCGAAGGCAGCACGGCAGCGCAGGTAGTACTGAATTCCGTGCGGTGGAACGCCGAGCCGTTTCATCGAGCTCAGGTACAGGGGGTAAAAATCACGGACGAGGGTCTCTTCATCAGCTCTTTCGATGACTTCAACATCGGACCGCTCGGCTTTCTGTACGGCTTTGCGCACTTGATAGGTAATCACTTTATTCCAAAGTTCGTCCAACGGCCGATCGAGCGGAAGGAAAGCCAGCGATTGGTCGTTGCTCTTGGTGAGGTAATCCGGCAAGTCTTGGGTCACACCGGAACGTCCATGCATTTCGAGCCCCCTGAGTTCGCGGCTTGCGATAAAAGTCTTGACGTGTTGGAGGATTTCCTCGAAATCATGGCTGTCAAGATCAGGGTCCAGCAACAACCCGCCGTACTCCGAGAATGGTTGGGAAATCAGCCGGCGCCCGAAAAACAAACTGGAGGTCTCGAACGCCGGCAAAACACCGACTAACCGCTCTCGTTTTTGAAATGCAAAGTAAAATGGACTGTAACCGTAAACCTCTTTCAGGCAACGGTACCCGAACAAATGGCAAAAGCGGGATTCCGGGTGCGCTTGCACGTAGGCGTCCCATCGTTGCTGGTCAGTGAAGTCGGTGATTACGTCCATAGATTATTGTTGACTGTGGCCGAGAGATTGACCGAGACGCTCATGGAGAAGTTTGTCATAGACGCCCACGTATCCGTTGACCATGGAGTTCCAACTGAAACGCGCTTCGACATGGGCGCGCGCCGCGCGTCCATGCGCCGGCGCCAGATCCGGATTGCAGAGGTATCGATGTATAGCCTGCATCAGCGCATCAGGGTCCGAAGCCGGCACCAGCGCTCCTGTGCGGCCCTCAATGACCAGTTCCGGATTGCCCCCCACACGCGTGGCAACCACGGGCAGGCCGGTGGCCATCGATTCCAAAATCGTGTTCGAGATTCCTTCACCGAGCGACGGCAACACAAAGAAATCCATGGAACGCATTAGTTCGGGGATATCAGAACGTTCTCCAGGGAGCCACGCGAGGGTCCCGGCATTGGCGGATTCAAGCAGACTGCTGCATTCCCGGCGCAATGGTCCGTCTCCCACGAGCATAAGTCTCACTCTAGCGCGTGTCTCCGGAAATGTCTCGATCAAACGTAAGAATGCCCGCACCAGAGTCAGTTGATCTTTAACTGCGTGCATACGGCCCACAGTGCCCACGACGAAAGCGCCTTCCGAAGCGAAGCCTTCAGGTCCGATGCGGCGCTCCCCGGCGCACATTGGATGAAAGCGCTCCGTATCGACACCGTTATAAATCTGAGTGACACGGTTTGCGGGAATACCGATGGTGCCGACCAACCACGAGGCCAAGTCGCGGCTCACAGCGGTGTAGTGGTGCACGAGGGGCCGCACGGATTTTCTGAACAGTCGGTACTTGACGCTGGAACCGTCTAGGTCGTACATATCGCGGCCGTGCTCCCCGTGAATACGAACCGGAGCACCGGCTAAGGCAGCCCCAATCTGCGCCTCCAGCACGCCGAGGTTGCGCGTGTGGACGATAGCAGGGCCGAGATCCTTGAGCGCCCGCCATAGCCGGCGATAGACGCCGATCTCCCAGCCGCCGCGCTTCTGAAGCTGAATTACCGGCACGTCCGGCTGCCGGATGCGGCGGCTGAAATCCGTGGACTCGGTCAGGCAGATGATCGCGTGGCGATACCGGTCGGCGGGAGCCTGGTTGATCAAACGGACAAGGCCGTTCTCGAGACCACCAACGTCCAGACGATAAATGATATGCGCGATGAGCGGCGGGGCAACACGGGCCATTGTGTGGCGTCGGAATCAAGAGTAATGCTCATTATACAACTTGCAGGGTGAATTATATGAGCAATTCGGGCCTTGTCGCCTGCGCTCTATCTACTAAAGTTGACAGTAGTGAGAAAACCAAAATTCCTGATTACGTCCGACACGCTCTGATTTGGCGAGTCATAGTAGTATTGCGGGCTCTGTGAAAAAAGTGGCTTAACGCCCTTGACACTGATGCAGTAGCCCGCAGGGCCAGGTCCATTCTCCAGCCCGATATCGGTCCCAATAGCCCACAAACCCGGCCGATGTTTCACTGTTTGCGTGGAGCCGTACTTGTAGACGTTCCCCACCGGATCAAGCAAGAAGAAATTAATTCTGCTCATCGAGATCTGTATTTGTGAAGTATGTTCCGAGACATTGAAGTACAATAGCGCTCTTCCAATATGAGCGTACGGCGATCCTTTCACGCAATCCTGAGTGTTGGTCATGGTCGGAGATACGATATCCATGTTCCCCAGACTTGTGCCCATAAGAAAGGCAAAATGAGTCGTTGTATAACAGGTAAATCTGTCGGTTCCTTCGCCTGCACAGCCGCCTGGACTCTGGGCATGATTCACCGCGGAGAGCCTGATCTGATATTCTCCTGTCTTTCCATCAGCAGGCACGTTAAACGTAATCACCCGATTATCAACGCCCCCATGCGTGACCGACAGGCCGTGTCCTGGCACGGTGGTGTTTGACTCATTCGGGTGCCAGGAGTTAGGAATGCAAGGCACCGGTCCCTTGTATGTGCAGGCCGAAAGCGCATTGCGTTGGATCAAAGCGCCGGTAGGATCGTAGACATTTACATTTACGGTCCCCGCCAAATTAAAAAAGCCTCCACCAAAATCTACGCCGGTGTCGACACTGAGGGTAAACGACCAGGCTTTATCCGTGGCCTTATTTACAAGAAGGGTCTGCTCGGTGCCGTCCGATGGAATCTTTAGAGCGAATGCGGGCGTATCGGGGGGAGCGGGTTTTTGGCCGGCGAGCGCGTGCATGGCATAAGGCAGACCAAGCAGATAATTAGCCCAGTCGTGAACGTCCGGGTTCGGGCCATAGACTGCGGCCAAGCCTTCAATCGATGCCGTGTACATGGTGAACAATAGCCGTCCGAATTGCAGAAACGTTGGGTCGGCTGTGTAGTGGTAAGCATACGCCCAGGTTTTTGACGGATAACCGTAATAGTAAACGCCCGCCGTCGCGTGATTGTTCCCCATCGCGGCCATGGCTCTGGCAAAGCGTACAAATTCTGTCCGAACACAGTGTTTAACATTGTGGGCGTCCACCGCACAATAGTCCGGATCAATCTCGGCCATCTCGGGAAATATCAATACGAGCCATGAGGATGTGAAGTAACTCCAGTCAATCGAGTTTCCAAATCTATCGCCTTGGACGAATCCGACCGGATTTCCGAGGGCCGCGGTGCCGTCCGAGTGTTTCACCGCCCCCCGAAAGCACTTCTCCGTGAATGCAAGATACTGGGAGGAGCCCGTCAGCTTGTAGGCATCCAATCCAAGCTGAAGACAACCGGCAAGGTTGCGCGCTCCAATGTGGTCGATAATATTGCCGGCGGCCTCCTCAGTTTTAATGACGAAATTGGCACGCTCTAAGAGCAGCTCCTTTCCGCGGTCGTATGCCAGAAGATAGTACATGGACGAATCCGCTTCCGTCTGATAATCCAGAGTAGGCTGTTCGCCTTCGGTACAGCTGTAGGCGCCCGGCCCGTCAAAGTTCTCGTAAACCGAATACCAATGAGTGGGGCCATGCGTGCAAGGCCCGGAACCAGCCCGTTTACTCACCACATTACCGTTGGCGTCCCTGAATGATGTCGTTGTATGCGGTTGATCGACATCCATCCCGTGAAGCGCTACCGAGATTCCATAGTCCATGTATCTGCGATCGCCAGACCGGGCATAAAGCAGCCACGGGACAAATTGCCAGTTCTTACGACTGAAGGCCCAGGTGCGCGCGCCCTCACCGGCGTACGCCAGAATACGCGCGTACTGCGTATCTCCCCAATGGAGGGTTCCGTAATTATTGTTAGTGCGATCTTTCGCGAGCATCGCGCGCCATGCCGCCGGTATGATGTCGTTCTCGACCTTTGGAAAGTTGGCCGCATCCACTTCTCGAATGCGTCCGAAGGCCTGCGATTTCGCAAACCATGACGGGTTCGTGAGCATGAGCTGGTCGGCAAATCTGGCCGCTGTCTTGGCGCCGGATACCGCGCCTCCTGTATAGAAATTCAGTTTGATCCACCAGGTTTTCGCGATTCCGACGGCGTTCATGTCGGTCATCGAGTCAATCGAACCAGCTTGCGGACAAAGTGACGACTGGCCCGCGAAAGTACAGAGCCCGTTTTGACCGGCGCCCTTGCCCCAACGCGGTGTTCCCCACTTGCTCGCATCCAAGCCATCGATAGCGAACTGTGGACTGCCCTTCGCATCGCGAGAGCCCAAGTAGCGTGCCTGATGATACCCGTTCAGATGAGACCAATCAGAGTCCGCGAAGCCACTGATATATATGCGCCGTGATGCATTAACCGGCCAGTAATTACAGCCGCTAGTCACAAGTGATCCGGTACAGAACCCATTCCCGCCCGTATCCATTACGTTAAATCCCCGAACGCCGATTACCGCGGGATTCGCATTCGATACCGCAGTAATGATCCGATTGGAATTCGGTGCCAGTGGTGTGAAATCCATGGCGCGACCCTCGGCCGAAGGCCAGATTACGCCAAACCCCGGGGAGCCCCGAAGCGCCTGGTCACGTTTCGCATCGAACTGGCGTGTGAAGTCATAGTCAGGCCACATATGGATCTTGAGTACCTTCCCATTAGCCTCCAACGCCATCGGGTAGTTCTGCCAGAAATCGCGAACCCAGGCTGTGATGCCGCTCGACCCGTCGTTCATGTCGATCCAACCAGGAGCTTGTGTGCCGGACTCAAGGGCCGCTCCATTCTTATTGATCGTGTAGCCATCATCGCCATTTCCATGATCATGCTGCACCAGGACAAAATCATCGGTTGGAAGATAGGACGCGGTCTTGGTTCCCGACGAGGTGCCAAACGCATAAGTCAGTGAGTCCTTCAACTGAGCGCTCAAGGAAAGAGCGATGTTAGTCGGCTTGAAAGCAAAGCAGTCTTCGCTGAATGTTATTGTCGGATACATCACGAGCGAGGTGCCCTTCGCATAAGCAGACAGCCGAACCTGATAATGCAACGCCTGCTTACCAGAGGTGGAAGTAAATCTACCCGAGAGCTTGATCTGGGCGCGAATCGGTTCACCTGACGAATTTTCGTCTTGATTGACTGCGGGGTACTCGACGATCGCGGAGTACGTGCCGTCTCGGGCAGTCGTGCTGTATTCCACATTCCCTGCCGTTACTGCCCATTTGTTATCACGTGAGCTGCTGACGAGCATAGCTCCATGCACCAGCACGGTATCCAAGAAATTGAAGTAGTCTCGGCGGACTCTGAAGGTCATTGCGCCGGTGGCCACTGTGATGAAGGTCCGATCTTCTGTTACCTTGACCGCGGTAGTGCCTGGATCTGAGCCAACGCGGTCAGTCAAACAATAAGTAGTCTTTCCGCTAGCGGCAACATTTCCAATGAGCTCCACCCAGATCCACTTGATCGGCTTCTTTACGTCGTTTGGTGCTCCTTGCCACCGTGCCACCACGTGGAGCATGGAGTCGATGGTGATTCCACCGGCGCAGGATTCGCTGGCCGCCCGTGTCACCATCAGTTTGCGTACATCGGTGATATTCGCCGATTGAGGAATTGGAACACCAGTGGTGATCCCCTCGTCCGAACGGATTACCCCCGACCGGTCGGTGACGCTCAACGGCACCGGTGTATTGAGACTTGCGAGGCAGGGCATTGACAATAGCGGTAGAACGGCGACATTCCTCAGGCGAATGGACAATAATCAGTTATACCATCCGCTCGCGCGCCACCTGTCCGACAGCGCCCTGCATTTGGTGAAGTACCTCACGGGCCACCTGATCCCAGGATCGAGACTTGCCCCATGCAGCGATGGCCGCGCGTTGCCAGGGCTTTTGGAGAGCGAGCGCCAAGGCTTCTGTGAGGGCGGGAATATCGCCAACGGGCACCACCAGGCCGAATTGGTCGGATGGTATCATCTCCGGAACGGCGCCGACATCGGTCGCTACGACTGGAAGACCGCAGCTGAGCGCCTCGTGTACCACGTTCGGCCACCCCTCACGGCTGCTCGCGAGGCAAAGGACATCCGCTGCCGACATCAGTTCCGCGAGAGTTTCGGCAGAGACCCGTCCCATGAGCTGAACTTTCGCATCCAATCCCAGATCATGAATCTGGCGCCGGAGCTGTTCTTCCGTGCTCGCCGCCCGCCCGGCGTCCCCGGCTATCAATAGTCTCGCCTCAATTCCCCGCGCCATCAGTCCCGGTAACGCTTCCACGATTCGATGATGACCCTTCAGCTCGATAAGGTTTCCCACGGAGAGTATGATGCGCTCCTCAGCTCCAATGGCGTGCTTGCGACGGCACTCGGCGCGATCGCGGGTGAAGAAAACTGTCGCGTCAACCCCATTCGGAATGGTGACCGCGCGCGTAGGATCCACGCCCAAAGACAACGCGAACTGTCGCAATCTTTCGGAGACAGCGAAAACGCGGTCCGCCCGCCGCAATGCGTAACGCATGGCCACCAGCCGCAGACGCCGCCGCGCATGCAGCACTTCGCTGCCTCGAAGAGTAACCGTGAACGGGCAGCGGAAGAACCGCGCCAGCAGAGCCGCCGCGATGCCGTCCGGATACCCGAAATGCGCGTCGATGAGATCGAAGGGAAATTCTTTGCGAAGTCGCGACAACGGCGCGATCAACTCCAGGGCCAGGCACAGAGGATTGAGAACGCCGCCCAGGGGAGGGTAGATCCAACGCGGATGCAGCACATCGAGATTGTGGTCGCGCAGGCGTCTTGGGATGTCGCCGCCGGAAATGCTGGCGCCAACAATCTTGGCGTAATTCAATAGAGCTACCGGCGCCACTACCTTCAAATCCGCCAGCTTAGACATGTGCAAGACGCGCGATCGAACGAATATACCGGCGTTGGGCTCCAGTGAATTGGGAAACGTCGTACTGAGCGTGAGGATTCGCAGCGTCGCCGCGCCAGGGCTACCGGGCATGACTTCCGTGCTGGCGGGCTCGAAACCTAAGTGACCCGCGGAATTCATCCTTCCTCTACCGTCAGGTTGTCCATCCGCAAACCGCGTTTGAGCCGTTTACTCGTGTACCACCTGTATGAGTTTTCCTTGTTGCGTGAGGGGAATCTGGTCCATCCAGGTGATGCTGATTGGAATACCTGCCGTAAAGCGGTTGAGTACTTGATGGAGTTTCGCAGTCCGTTCGTCACTCATGCCCGTACCGACTAAGCGCAGTTGAATACCAGGCTGGGAGCGGGGCACTACCACTTGGAACTGGTAAATCTCCGGGAATTCTTTGAAGATCTGATTCCAGAACAGCGAGTTCACCTGCTTGCCGTTAGGCAACTGCAGCAGGCCGGCGTTCCGGCCTTCGAGGACGCGGAGCGCACGCAGCCCAGATTCGTCTTGGTCTTCGGCGGCAAACGACCCCATGTCACCAATCTCATAGCGGATAAATGGCGTTCCGTGCCCGACCATGCTTGTGACGATCAACCGTCCTGATTCGCCTGCGGCTGCGGGGCGTCCCGCGGAGTTGATGACTTCGACAAACATGTGCGGTCGAAGAAAGTACAGCGGTCCACCAATCGCTTTTTGATACCCGATCACGGACAATTCGCGGCTCCCATACCAGTTCAGCAGTCCGACCCCGAACGCCCGCCGGAACAGTTCAGACTGGCTTTCAAACAGCATCTCCGCGCCGTTCCATGCCGTGTGGACCCAGCTCTTTGAAACATCCAGCCCGCGCTCGATCACCTGCCGCGCCACGTACTCCAGAATGCTGGTGTAGCCGAAGACAGCCGCCGGATGGTGGCGTCGCAGCAGTCCCAGGAAGCGTTCAACTGTGGCCTCACCAACCAGATAGCCTCCAATCAACCAGTCGTTGCGCAGCCACGCCCGCATGTGCTCCGCCCGGCTAGGGCCGGCTTTGCCCAAGTCACGGTCGGACCCCCACAAGGCGATGAGCGGCATCCCCGGCCGCCAGCCGACTTGAGTGCGGGCATAGTATGTCGCCGCAATGCCCGCGCTAACCATCTGCATGTCTTGAAAGAAATGTGTCGGTTCGCCCGTAGACCCGCCCGATGAGTTCAACCGGCCATCCAGGCCGAAACGGTGGGCAATTTTCCCCGCCGGAAATCGCGTCACAAGATCGCGCTTCGTGGTGATCGGGAGCGAGGGCCAATTTCGCCAGACTTCTTCCGCGTTCGCCGCCCGCGCCATTTCGCGCCACTCGGGTAGAGCATCCTCGCGTTGGCCGAAGTAGCGGATGAGCGCCATCATACGGCCGGCGATATCCTGTCGGGCCAGACCGGGCGGCAGGCCTGCGAAATCAGCCAGTTCCCGCACACCATCGCTGGCGCCACTCCTGTTGAGAAATGACTTCCAATACGCCGCGCTGATGAGGTTCAACCCATGCCTCCGGCTGATTCAGCCGATAAAAAAACCATTATTGCACCTCGGCTTAGAAAGCGCAGATCAGGTTAATTCCCTAAAGAGACGACTGGGTCCCGCCAGTTCCCACCGCCGGTCGGCCGCTGTCATGCTGAAAGTTGATGAAGAGTCAAGGGTAATGTACTGTATGATGGTGTTGAACAGCATTGGACATCCTGCCGAACACTAGTCTTATGGATAATTCCGCGACTTTGGATGGGCTCAGGCGCAGGTTCTTTCCGAGCTCATCTTATCCCAGGCGTATATTTCAGAGTTTAATCAGAACTTGTGTCAGGCCCGGCGACCTCGTTCTCGATGCCGGCTGCGGCCGCGAAACGGCGTCGGCTGAATTCTGTTCTGCGGGTACTTATATCGGCGTCGATTTGGAGCGGCCGCTGGTTCGCAGAAACACAGTACAAGGGAATCTGGAGAGCCTCTCCCTACGCACCGAATGCATCGATCTAGCAATTTCAGATAGCGTACTCGAGCACGTAGCGTCCCCAAACGCGGTATTCGGAGAAATTCACCGCGTTCTTAAGCCTGGCGGCCGGTTCATCTTCCTAACACCGAACCTGTGGCATTACACTGCGCTCGTCGCTTACCTCGTCCCGAATCGCTGGCACCCGTGGATCGTTCGGCAAACTGAAGGTAGAAATGAGGTGGACACATTTCCGACGCTATACCGCTGCAACACGGCGGGGGCAATCAGGCGGTATTCGCACGGGCGCTTTCGAATCTCAAGACTCCAATATCTTTCTCAGTACCCAAATTACCTCAACTTTAACCTGGCACTGTTCGCATTGGGCTGCTTGTACGAAAAGACGTTACCAGGTTGGTTGCCTGCACTGCGAGGATGGCTGCTGGCCGAATTGCTCAAAGATCGCTAGGGCTCGATCGCGAACGGTAGCCCCGCCCTAGGCGTGTCGCCATCCAGCACAGTGTGTAGGCTAGGCGTGCGGATCATGCCGGGATTAGTGATGGCCCAAAACGCAATGCCCTCGCCCTATACTGTGGACCGCATTTATATTGTTGCTTGATCTCGTGAGATAATAATGAGAGCGCTTCCGGATTGGAAGGTGGCATTGATGTCTTACTGTGGATGAAATCGCGTTCCAGTAGGCGTTCAGCGCGCAAAATATGAGAGAGGCGATCCTCATTGCTGTGGTGTGCGGGTTGGCAGCCATCGCGTTGGTGCGGCCGCGCATCGGGCTGTATAGCTATATCTGGTTTGCCTTGATGCGCCCAGACTATTTTGCCTGGGCTATCGGCAGTTTTCCCTTTTCTCCCGTTCTATCAATAGCAACTTTGGTTGGTAGCCTGAGGTATTACTATCGTTATCCCATAGTCCTTCGGGAGTCACTCAGCCGCGCCTTGATTCTCTATCAACTGCCAGTGATAGCTTCCGTATACCTGGCCGTTAACCCCGCATTGACCTATGCACCCTTTTGGGAATTCGAGCGCATTGTTTGCATGGCGCTTCTGATTCCGATTCTAATCGAGTCTGTAGACCATTTACGTACGCTCTTTATGGTGATCGCGTTCTCCTTGGGCGCTATCGGCTTCAAATACGGGCTTTTCGGCTGGAGGATGGGAGGCGTCTCCATTTCGGAGGGATACGCCGGTTTGGACAATAACTCATTAGCCCTGGCTCTGGTCATCGCGCTGCCGTTCTGTTGGTACATGCGCTCTCAGGTCGAGTCCCGATGGCTGAAGCTTGCGATGATAGCCATCATTTTTGCCTCTGTGGCCGCTGTGATCATGACGAGATCGCGAAGTGGCTCGCTGGCACTGGCCACGACATTTCTGTTGATGACGATTCGATCGCGCAGGAGGATCGGTGTTGCTATTCTTGTCGTGCTCCTGGTGGCGCCGTCGATATACTTGGTGCGCGAAAAGTACTTGGCGCGCCTCTCGACGCTGCAGGATCCAACGGCAGACTCCTCTGCCAATTCGCGGCTAATCCTGGCTGAAGTGTATTGGGAAATGTGGAAAGACTATCCTGTGTTCGGGGTAGGATTCGGCAACGAAAATGGCATCAAACTACTGCCGAATTACCTATCTAACCCGAAGTACGACCAGCTCAAGATACATAATACATACTTACAAGTATTGGTGGATTCAGGCATATTTGCATTTTTGATCTTTGTGTACCTGTTATTTGGCGCAATCGTCCGCCTGTACTCGTCCATAAAGATCTGCCGGTCGCAAGGCTCTGGCTTGGTAGTCTATCCAACTGCAATGCAAACGGCCTTGATTGCTGTTGCGCAATACGGACTCACGGGAGGTCGCGAGCGCTACGACTGCCTGTATTTTCTCTTGATGGCCGCTGCCGCCTGGTTCCTCATCGAGCGCGAGTCGCGGCTGGCCCCGGCAACCGAGACCGTTGCGCCCGTGCTGGCGGAGGCGTGACGCTCTCACAAACCTGTGCGCCATCACCGGCTGGCTGTTTGGCGCAACCTTTGCACGAACTGTTCATCATGATTTCTTACGAATTCGCATGGTCGTAGGGCCGAGAAAACAATCCCTGTTTCTCGATTTCGCGAGCGGGATTGCTTTTTATTCGATACCAATGATCGTTAGGGCGCTGATGAGCTTCCTGACGATTCCCGTATACACTCGATTTCTCACCCCAGCCGATTACGGCACACTCGAACTACTCGACCTTACGTCGTTTCTTGTCGGCGTGCTAATCGGCACCAACTTCGGCCAAGCGATCTTTTACTATTACGCAGCTGGGAACACTGACGCAGAACGAGGTCGAGCCATCAGCACAGTGTTTTTTGGCTCTTTTCTCTTGGGGGGGATCTCCGGCGCCATTGGTGCATTCCTGCCGGCGGCAATCAGCACAGCGATTTTCGGCACAACGGGCTATGCAACTTATATACGCCTAGTCTGTGTGACTCTGGCAGTGTCGTTTCCGGCCGAGGTGGGTCTGTCGTGCATCCGGGCGCTGAATCGTCACCGGACATACTCAATCGTTTCGGTCACGCGTCTTCTCGCAGGGGTTGCCGTAAACATCGTGTTACTGTCAGTGTTCAAAATGGGTTTTGTCGCCATGCTATGGGGCTCGTTGGTGGTGACGGCTGGAACTGCCCTATATGCGGCGTGTTTTTGCGCACCGTGGTTCCGGTACAACGTGGACAGTCTTCTTTTTGTGGCCATGCTGAAGTATTCCTGGCCGGTGAACCTGAGTGCGCTGGCGATACTTATCCTTGATTTGGGTGACCGGTACGTGCTCAAGCGGACTGTATCACTTTCTGAACTTGGGATTTATGGGCTGGCTTACAAGTTGAGCATGATTGTTTTTGCCGTCAGCCTGGTCTTCAATCAATTTTGGAAGCCGAGGATGTTTACCCTGACGAGCCAGCCGGGCGGCGAGCGAATATACGTACGGGTATTCACTTACTATATATTTGCGCTCACTTTCATCTGCCTCGGTTTGACGGTCTTCTTATGCCCGGTGTTGAAGATTGTCGTAGGTCGAAACTTCGTTTCGGCGGGTGTTTACATTCCAGCAATTGCCTTAATATACCTTGTGCGTAGTGCGGCTGACTACCTCCGGAATGCTTTATATCTAAAAAAGAGAACGGGTAAAGATGCCCAGATCACCTGGCTGGGATGTGCCGTTTGCATCGTGGCCTACCTGACACTAATTCCACGAATGCGCCTTTGGGGAGCGATAATAGCGACCGGACTTAGTTACGGCGTGATGCTGATGGTCAGCTTCTGGCAGGCACAGATGATTCAGTATTTTCATTTTGAGATGCGACGGCTTTTTCTTATCGTGGGAACGGGTACTGGACTTATCGTCCTTTTTGTCTGGTTTCATCCAGATGGCATGTACTCAAGCCTCATTCTTGGTCTTGCAATGGCGCTCCTGTACCCGATCACTTTGTTCTCATTGGGCGGGCTGGAGCCGGACGAGGCTCAGGTCCTGCGGCAGAGTCTGTCATGGGTTCGAAACTGGTTCGTCGCGAAACGCAAGCATGCCGAATGATCGTTGGCCGAGCGCCACACCTCGATATCTTTCAAGCGTGTGTGTTCTCATGTCGATGGACCCAGGCGTTGGGGAACAAATTAGGCAGAAGCTGCAGAACGAGACCGTGCGCCGCGTAATCGGCTTACGCGATAGACTGCTAAGCGCTATAATCCGGAGCGGATCTTCCGTCCGAACCGCACGTCAGACTGGTGGCAGACGGCGACGAAGCCAGACAACGGCGACGGCTACCGACTCGCCATACAAACGCCGCTGAGCGCGGATTGCACTTCCAACTGGACGTCGACCACATCGCACTTTCCGTCACCGTCCAGGTCCGCCATTCCGCACGTCCGGGTTCCCAGTGCAGATTGTATCGCCAGCTGGACATCGAGGACATTCACCTTACCATCGCCGTTGAGATCGCAGTCCGGCGCAGTACCCGTTGACGTCGCAACTCTCGGAATCACCGCCCACTTGATGTTATCGGGACTGGTCCAGGTAAAAGCATCGAGAACGTTAGTCTTCATGAAATTCCAAGCCTGCTGGCTTACCGAGCTTTGTGTTACCTGGTGGGACATCGCGACGGCAACCATCCCTGAGAAAATATACTCGTAGCCGTCGTTGCTGAAGTACATTCGATTGGCGTACGCGGATGTGTAAGCGTTGCGAAAATCAGTCCAGTTTGAAAACCAATCCCACGTCGCTGCCTTGGTGGCGGGGTAACGCCCCATCTGAATGAGGTACGGATTGGAGCACTGGGTTATGAGATTGATGTAGTACTTACCGGCCCATTGTCCAATGGCTGTTGAGGGAAAGCCCAGCTCAGCGGCTCGCCCTAACGCGAACATCATATAATACACGCCATAAGCGTTGGCCTCGGCAACTTTGGTGTCGTCGATTCCGTAATATGGGCTGCTGGTTTGCACAAAGGCGTCGCCGCCCCGGCTGAATAGGTTCAACGGAGATAGGCCGCATTGGTTGTACTGCACCGTGTTGGCCCAGGTCCAGATCGCCAGATAACTCGGATCGGTACCCGAGGCGGGAACATTGTGCCAACCCTCCATTCCGGCAATCGCATCCCGGGTGAGGGTCTCGAAGTAGCTCTTTTCCGCGGTATTATCGGGACTGACGAAGGCCGTGTTCTCACGGGCGCGGAGAATCCAGGCTTGCGTGCGAATCTCCTCCCAGTACGGATAAGAGTACCAGTGCTTAGCGGTTGAGTCATATAGGCACTGTTCGCTGATAATCGTTCCTTCCGCGCCCGTCGGGCCGCGCATGTATTCTTTGGCAGCACCCACCGGTCCAAGCGTGTAGCCCGCTCCGAAAGAGGCCCAGAACCAGGACTCCTCGAGATACCAAAAATCTCCGGTCAGCGTATAGATCGGCGTGTAAGGCTCCCAGGTATGATTCATTCCAAGCGTCCAAACGCCGTTGGAGCTCGAACCAACGAAAACCGGCGGATCTCCGGGCGCGCGGTCGGTGCGCTTCAAATTTCTGGTCGTCATGGAGGGACGGTCGGTCAACGAAATGACATGTCCCAAGCCGGATTGATCGCACAGATACGTGCAGCCGTTCGATGACGCTCTCGTGAGGGATTTGCCGGAATTGCCCTCCCGGTAATGAAACAGCCATGCCGCTCCCAGATCTGCGCTTTCGGTGGCCATCTGCTTCGCCCGGTTGTCCATGGTGTAAAGCCACCAGGTGTCCCAGCCGGTGTAGAAACCGGTATGATCGCTGTTCCCGCCGGAGCCCATGGTGGTTTCCATAGTCGCCCCTTGATACAGGTCTCGATCGGAGGCAAGCCAGGCATTATACTTGGTCTGGATTGCAGCAAACGAAAAGCTCTTAGTGGTATCGAAATTGTATAGGAAGCGCGTCGCCACAACATAGGGGAAGTTGTGATCGATCTGTATCTCGGAAGGCTGGCCGCCGATCCAGAATTCCTTGGTCCACCTGGTAGCCGCGCGATGAATCAACTGCGGATTGGTATAGACGGTGGCAGGCCCGGTGTATCCAAGTTGCAAAGCTAGGGAATAAATCTGGTCTTGTAACTTCTCGCTATCGGCAACCTCACCGATAAACCGCACTCTTACCTTATTAATCCCCGGCCAGAATGTTGCGTGGAAGATCGGGCGGAAAGACTTATAGGAACTGCTGGGCGCCGTCTTCCAGAGATTCGGATATACCGACATGCCGCTTCCCCAGTAGGCGCCGGTGCTACCCCTCCCGCTCGCGGAGGGACAACTACCAGGCGTGCCAACCGTCAAAGTATTGGGGGTCGTGGACGTATTCACCGCACATATCGAAATGTCCTCCGCCGAAAGATTGCTGGAGGTATCGGTAGTGTTCCCATTCACGCGGATCAGCATGGGTGCCGTCCACCCCGAGGCATCCGTCACCTTAATGGTTGTGTCGCCGGCATTGATTTTTGCCGCGAGAGTGGTCACTTTATCGTTCTGCCATCCCAGATCATAGGCCTTGGTGGTGTGATCGGCTATGATGACGGTCGTTGCTACGGGTCCAGAGGTCCAATAAGTGTACGCTCCGGCGTCTAACATGGCTCGCGCGGACGCGGTACCCGCTGAGCAGCCAGGGCAGCTTGGCGCGCTCAATGCCATTTGCGCGTCGAAATTGTAAGCTGGGTCTTCCATCTGCGCCGTTGTCAGAGGCGTGTTATTTCCCGAGGTTTGATTTTGAAACGTCACGGTAATCGTGGCGTTCGCCGCTAGCGACGGAATCAGAAAAGAGAGAATCGCATGTTTGACGGAACCATCGCTGTAACGCTGCTTGACATCGGCCTGAGTCAATACGGCCGAGCCATTAACCACAGCTTGCGGATAATTTGGAATTTCCCCCTGCAGGAAAGGCCGTCCAATCTGAACCGGATAATTGCTACTTGATACGCCTGCTCTTTCCGTGATTCTAATCGAATCGGTAACTGCCAAACATACACCAATATTCATCCATAAAATCGCGAGAATAAGCCGCACAGAGCCTCCAGGTGAAATGGACAACCCGCCTGACCCGCGGATGTCGCGTTCCGGTCTGCTTGCCCTCCAGCGAACCCAATGGCAGCGGCTTGATACAGGCCGTTCCTCGGACGCGATCACAGGGGCAACGTCAGTTTTTGGCGATTACAGCAGGTTCGCCAGCAACCATATGGCCAGATTCTAAGCGTACACTCAAACAATGCAGCATCTGGGCGCGATCTACAATATTGAATATGGTTCGGGTACTCCTTGTCAACCGAAGTTAACAAGTTGGTGTTGTACGGAGGGCCGATGCGAGCAGTTCTAGCGTCACTATCCTGCTGAGAATACGTGAACTCCCCGGAAAAGTCGGGCCGGAAAAATTCACCAGTATCTCAAGCTCCTTTGGGCGAAATAACTCCCGCGTGGTCATGCGATGCGGATTCAGAAGTTCCCGCACCTCTTCAAGCTTCCATACTTGTGACTGAAGAGTCGGAACGGGCGGCCCCACGGGCGCGCGATGTAGAATCTTCCTGCGTACTTTTTGCACCGCCTTCTGTTGCATCTCCGCTACCAGGGGCCAAAACAGATATGCCGTGTTCCATCTCAGAGGTAATGCCGGATAACCCTGCGCCAGGGGAATGGCTGCCAGCCTGGGATCTAAGTGCTCGATCAGCCGGCGTGTCATTCGATTGCGTACTCTCACTCCTGGAGGCGCCGATAATGCAACTTCCATGGGTTTGCGCCACATAAATGGCGAGACACACGGCCAGACCCGGCTGGTGGCACTGGCGATGCGGCCCTGCCAGCGCTGCATGCGCAGCGTGAGATACACGTTGTCCAGCTTCGCGGTATTGGGTAAGTCTTGCAATCTTCCGTTTGCCCGATCGATGACATCTGAAAAATGATCCGTCAGCGTGTTCGGGAAAGAGAAATCCAGCAGCTCGGGAGCCTGCTCGAACGCAAACCGTTTGGCTGCCACTTTCCGCCCGTCGAAATGGCCGTGCCAGCCAGTGAATGGAAACAGCAACTCCCACCAGTAGCCTTTGCAGATTTCTCCGTTCGAACCGTTTATAGTGACGTCGAATTGTTCCGCGAGCCGGCTGTGTACGTCGTAGACGTTGGCATACAGCAGGACTTCGTATTCGCCGTCGCACAGCGCCAACGACTCTCTTGCTTTCTCCCACAGCGCCGTCGCGGACGTGATGCGCGGCGGCTGGTGTAAGTGCCCTAGGCCCAGTTCTCGGGCGATCTGTTTCGAGGTTATAACATCCGGCAGATCCGGGGCCCCGTTCACCACCGTTTGAAAGTCGCACCCCGACCGCAGAATCGCTCCGAGTATTGCCCGGGAATCGAAACCGCCTGTCAGGTCGCAAATCGGATTGCGGAAGTTCTTATGAACCGTGAGTATCGATTCCTCCAGCGCCTCGGCGAGCTGCGGAACGTCGCCGCGAAGGCTTGAACGGTCGTACATCGTATTCCCAAGATCCGCATACCACTCTCGCGAACGCAATTTGCCGCGTTGAAAGCGGAACTGGGTGGCAGGTTCCAGTTTCTCGATCCCCGCGAAGAGCGTGCGCTGTTCGAAAATCGTGCCGGTTCCCAAAAACTCCCTCAATGCCACCGGATCCCAGCGTGGACGGTGCAACGCCGCGATAATCATGGATGATGTTGACAGCACCAGGCACGAGTCAACCGTCGCCATGTAAAGATGCAGGCTGCCGAGACGATCCGTGATCACCGTCAGGTCATCGCCACTGCAGCTGCCGCACGCCAGACCGAAGATGCCGTCCATGTCGGTTAGGCAGGCGCCGTCTCCGGCGTCCAGACGCGGTATCTCGGCCAGCAGCAGGTCGAGACCGTCGGAGCCGGTTACTCCCCGGTAGAAATAGGTCCCGGCGCCGCAGATCCAATAACGCCCATCCGCGCTGTGGCGTATGCCAGGCGTCTCCGCTTTGAGGCGGGAGAACTTCGCCACTGCCGTCGAACCGACAGTAAGTTCACTGCACGGCTTCAAGTGAGATAGTGATTCGTACAGGCTAAGTGCGCTCGCATAAACCGTGCGTGCCTGTACTGGATCTTCCCCCTGGACGACAAGAATCTGCCCCATTCCGTTCGCCCTTAGCTGTGCGCGAGTTCTTCGGTTAGCTTCATCCTGGCGGGCGGGGAAGGCGCCGGATGCTGGTAGCAACGGTCCCATTTAGCCAGCATCAGCAGATTCCAGAGCTTTCGATCGTGATTGTGAAGTCCGGACTGGTGCTGATCCCACAGCCGCCGTGTCTCCGCCAGGCTGATATACCGTTCCATGTCCGGCCGCATGACCGCCGATTCGAAAATAGGTTTCAAGCTCGTTCGCAGCCATTCTGCCAGCGGCACTTGAAATCCCATCTTGCGCCGCGTGATCGCCGGTCGCGGGACAAGACTCGACACGGCCTCTTTCAGGACATACTTTCCTGCGCCCCGATGAAGCTTGAAGCCGGTTGGAAAATTAAGCGCGAGATCGGCAAGTCGGTAGTCGAGTAACGGCGACCGTACCTCCAGTGAGTACGCCATGCTGGCGCGATCCACTTTCACCAGTATGTCGCCGGAAAGATAAGTTTGAAGATCCACCGCTTGTAACTGCTGCATGGGCGACAGGTGACTCACGGTGCTGAAGCATGCTCGAAACCGTGCGCCTGGGGAGTAATCACCATGGGTCAGTTGCTGGTTTTGCGATAAGATTGCCCCCAGGCCTTCTTCGTCGAAGCACGACATGGACCGGTAATACGCGTCCGCCAGTTCCATCGACACTTCTTGTAATAGTGTCTTCGCCCGGAATACCTGGGGCAGATAATCGAATTTAGGATAATGCTCGCCGGCGAAACGAACCACCGAGCGGCGGAACCAGCTCGGAAACATCTGGCGTAGCTTATGCTCCAGCACAACCAGCCGGTACCGCCGGTAGCCGCCAAAGATTTCATCGGCGCCATCCCCGGATAGAGCGACAGTCACATGCTCCCGGGTCATGTTGGATAAGTACAGGCAAGGTATGGCCGATGAGTCGCCAAAAGGTTCGTCGAAGTAATACGCCAGGGTCTCGAGGATCTCATCGGCCGCCGGTGACACCACGTGCTCGTGATGATCCGTCCGGTGTCGCTCGGCCGTCAAGCGCGCGAACTGCAATTCATCGTAATCTTCGTACGTGAAGCCGATCGAAAAGGTTTTAACTGCCTCGGTGGCATGCTGCGCCATCAGGCCGACAACAGCGCTCGAGTCCAACCCGCCGCTTAGAAACGCGCCCAGCGGAACGTCGCTGATCATCCGGCGCTGGACGGCGTCCGAGAATAAGTCGTGAACTTGAGTTACCGCGGTTCGAAAATCATAGCTGGGTTCGGTATGGAAGTTCGGTTGCCAGTACCGCTCGATGCGGACGCCGGATGCACCCACTGTCAACGAGTGCGCGGGAGCCAGCTTGAACGTATTTTTGTATATGGTCTCGGGGTCCGGAACATAGCCGAGCGAGAGAAAATCCGCGACAGCCGCCGTGCTCACCGAACGGTCGAAGCCGGGCACTTCATGGAGTGCCTTCAATTCGGAGGCGAAACACAAACGGTGTCCCGGCACTTCAGTCGAGTAGTAGAGCGGCTTCTTGCCGAAGCGGTCGCGCGCGAGAAAGAGTTCCTGCCGGCGGTCATCCCAGATGGCCAGCGCGAACATCCCGTTCAGATACTCTGGCAGACGAGCGCCTACTTCTTCGTAAAGGTGCACCATCACTTCGGTGTCGCTTTGCGTGGCGAAGCGATGTCCTCGGGCGATCAGGTCCCGCCGCAACTCCAGGTAGTTGTAAATCTCTCCATTGAAGACGATCTGTAGACTGCCATCTTCGTTGCCCAGAGGCTGCGCCCCACCGGCCACATCGATGATGCTGAGCCGCCGGTGGCCGAGGGCAACGCGGCCCTTGCAGAAGTAGCCCGAGCCATCCGGTCCTCGATGCGCCAGACGATCGCACATCCGCGCTACCAGCGAATCGTTAGTGACGGGTGCTCCCTTGGATACGAATCCTGCGATCCCGCACATCCTCCTAGGCGCTGCCTTTCTCTATCTTGGCGCCTGGTTGGATGCTCGGTGGGATGTCGGAATCGCCGCGCAGAGTCGAATTCACCGGCTCGAAAAGCCAGGTCGCATCGCTGCTCAGCAGGCTGGCGATCTTTTCCCGCATTTGCGGGCTCGGCTCCCTGAAGCCATTCACGATCTTGCTGAGGATCGTTTCATCCATCCCCAGCATCTTCGCCAGACGGTTCTGCCGGATGCCGGTCTTCCAGAGTTGTAGCTTAAGATTCGGATACATGGGAAACTGCTCGGAGTCCTCTACTCGTCATAAACTCTCTCCGCTGCGGCCGGGTCTAACTTCCCGCGTAATAATACCGGTCTGGAGTCTTCCACAGGAACCAGTCACGTACGCAGTTCATCACCACGCCCACCAGACGATCCTTCGGCACGCTCTCCAGAGCCTTGAGGCACAGCTCCCGGTTCGTATGGTCGGGCCGCACCACCAGCACTACGCCGTCGCAGTGAGACTGGATCAAATCATAATCGGCCACCGTGGCCATCGGTGGCGCATCAAAAATCACAAACTTGAACTGTTGCCGCACGGTGGCGCATAACGCGGCCCACCGGCTCGAATCCAGCAACTCAGTCGGATTCGCTATCGGCTTTCCGCCCGGCAGCACGAAGAGGTTGGGGAACTGCTTTGCCTGTACGATCGCGTCTTCAAGCGCGCAGGCGCCTCCCAGAACATCGGCCAGTCCGGGTGCCTGCGGAATGCCCAGCAGCTTCCCGATTTGCGACCGCCGCATGTCCCCGTCCACAAGTAGAACTTGCCCCTCGCTCTTCAGCGCCATCGCGCCCGCCAGGTTAATGGATGTAATGGTCTTCCCGTCTCCCGATCCGGTGCTGGAAATCACCACGAGCCTCGGCTGTTGTGGGTGCTGAAGGATCTTGGTCCGCGCGACTCGGTACTGCTCGCCCGCGCGTGCATGGTCGGCGTCAAAGGGCAGGATCGGACTCTCCGCCGACAGCCGGAGAGAAACCTCACGTATGCGCCGCCCGTTCGGCGGCACATCGGGCACGATCTCCTCGAGCTCGGCAACCGGCTCCGGCGGAGCAGCAGGCTCGGCGGTACATGGAATGGCGATAACGGCCGCTACCTCCGCGGCAATGGGCTCGGTATCGCGCACGATGTCTTCCACCAGCGTCGATCCGCCCGTCTGATCCGCCTTCGCGCCCGGTGTGGACGTGACCAGTGGCAACGTAAAATCGGCAACATCGCCGGAAGTCTTCTGCAACGCTTCGAAGATTTTGCTCATTTGTCTGCTTCGCCTCCGCTAGGTTCTGTTTCCTGGTCTTAGCCTGTTGGCCAGCCGTCTCAGCTTTGATGGTCCCGCCTCGTGGGACGGGTATCTCTCCAGGGTGGGCATTGGAATCGGCACGGGCCCGGCTGGCGCGACGTCGTTCGTGACCGCTGCTAGCCCCGCGCCGTTGGTTCCCGTTCTGTATACAGGCGCCACCCCCCCCTGTCGAAGGCGGCCGTTTTGGTCCGTCAGGTCCAGATCCCGCGCCACTTCTCCTATATGTGCCGTCCCGATACTGCTGATTCCTTCGCCATATGCCAGCATCAGGGCATTGTCACAAAGCACATTCACCATTCGCGGAATTCCGCGCGAATACTGGGCGATGGTTCGCACCGCCTCTGGTTGAAACGGATGCGCCTGGCTGGCGTCAGCCCGCTGCCAGCGGTGTTGGATGTAATGCGCCACGTCCGGGGCTGAAAGCGGATGAATCGCCAGTCGCACCGCCACGCGTTGCTTGAGCTGCCGCAGATCTTGCCGGTTGAGTAAGTCGCCCAGCTCGGTTTGGCCCGCCAGGACGATTTGCAGCAGTTTGCCCTCCGGTAACTCAAAATTACTTAACAGCCGGATTTCCTCCAGCACGTCCGGCGGAAGTTTGTGGGCCTCGTCCACTACCAGAACCGGCACGCGGTTCTGCCCGTATGCTTCCGTCAGGAATTCCCGCAATATAGTTAGCCGCTGCGCCTTACTCGCCGGAACTTCGGCGATCCCAAAATCCAGCAGAACAAGTTCCAGGAACTCCGCTGGTGTCAGCGTCGGATTCAGCACCACACTGAAGCACGCCCGGGACGGCGGTACCGATTTCAGTACACGGGTCAGCAGCGTCGTCTTCCCGGTTCCCGCGTCGCCCGTGAGCACCACGAATCCCTTCCGGCTCAGAATCGCGTATGTCAGGCCCGCCAGAGCTTCCCGGTGTGCCGCCGAAAGAAATAGGAACGACGGGTCCGGCGTCATGCCGAACGGTTCCTTTTGCAGTCCAAAAAACTGGTAGTACATAGTTACATCCGGCTCCAGGCAAAGTAAAACCCGATCACCACTACCAATGCCAGCGAGATAACGGCCGATGATACCAGCGCCCGGCGCGCGAACCCTGGTTTCGAGCCACTCGCCACAAAGTCGATGTGCGGGACTCTCCCGATGGCCGGGACGTTCGCCGGCAATTCCCATTCACCCAACAGAGACCCGGACTTTAGTTCCCTCACCACCGCAAATGACAATCCGATCAGTATGGCGACTGTGCAACCTAGCCCGGCAAACAGCGGGCGGTTGGGACTGGACGGCTTTTCCGGAATCCGCGCGCTGTCTATCACCCGGAACTTCTCGGATACTTGTTGCATCTCCATTTCAGTTGCCATCTCGGCGCTATCCTTCTTTTCAGTGAGAGACTTGTAATAGGCTTTCGCACTCTCGTAATCTCGCGTTAACCCTTGCATCTGCTGTTGCCGCACCGGAATCTGGCCGAGGTGCCTCTCGTAGACGGAAATGGCCGCCAGGATTCTCTGCTGTGCCGCCGAGCGATTTTCCAGCTCGCGGTTGATTAGCTTCAGTTGCGTCCGCAATTCCTCCACCCGCTGCTGGGCTTGCGTCACGTCGCGCGTGGCGTCTTGGCCCGCAGCCGACCGCGCCGCCGCAACATGCGTTGCCGGCGCCGCTTTCTTGGATTCTTCCGCCTCGGCCGCCTTTACTTTCGCGATCTGCGCTTCCAATCGCTTCACATCCGGAAAGTCATTGCTGTACCGCAGGCGCATCGCATTCAACTGCTCTTCGAGTAGCTCCGACGGCTTGCGCTTGGGCGGCTCCGGTTGGCCGCCCCCAGCGGCCATCTGCTCGCTGGCGGACCGGCGGAGATCCGCCAGCGTGGATTCCGCCATGCTCAGTGCGTTTTCGGTCATCACTTTGTTCTGTTGCGCCCGGTTGATTGCTTCCTGAATGCCCTGCAGCTCCACCTGCTGTCGCGATAGCGCTCCATTCAACGTGGTTTCCTGCTCCGGCAGCTCGCCGTTGTGCTGCAGCTTATACTGGCTGACCTTTAACTCCAAATCGTCCAGGTTTTTCTTGGCCTCCGCTAAGCGACTGGCGATGAATCTTTGCGTCTCCTTGGCTTGCGCCTCGCGGTTCGACAGATTCTCCGTAACATAAAAGTTGGCCAAGCGGTTGGTCACCTCCGCTACCATCGTCGGTGACTTGCCCTCGTAGGCGATCCGGAAGGCGCCCGGCCGGTTGCCCACCCAGCCTCGCTCCACCTTGATCTGGATATCGCTCTTCATCATCTCCGTGATCTCTTCCTGAACGTGATTCTTCTTTTCATCCTTATACAGCGCATAATCCGCAATTAGTTTGTTCAGATTTGTGCTGCTCAGGATTTGCTGATTGATCGCGGCCAGCCGGTCCTGAAGGTCCGAGCCGACCGCCGAACCCACGTAACGCTCCGGAATCTTTTGAGAATCGACGAGAATGAGAGCTTCGGCCCTATACGTCGCCGGTAGCATCATTACTATCACTACAGAAATCGCGCACAGAACGAGCGTGATCAAAACCACCCCGAGCTTGTGCTTGCCAACCATCCGCACGAGCGTCAGAGGAGCGAATTCGGCGCGGGCGCCGAGACTGAATTTGTGAGAGGCCATAAGTGTTATCCGTGTCTATCGGTCAGCCTCGAAAGGCTGCCAACATTTTGTTGCACTGGCTCTAGTGCAAAGGGAGGGCCAAAGGGGAATCTGCTGTGAGTTCAGCTACTTAGGAAGATCGAGAGGTGGCGGCTGGTCTTTGCCCGCCGCTGCTTTGGGATTTTGTCCCAAACTTTATGCCCGCCTGTCACTGACCTGATGCCGGCCTACTAACCTATTGGCCGGCAGTGCAGACGGGACACGGCCAGGCTTTTAGTTCTGCTTCATCCGGCGAATACCTGCGCCCACGATTAGCAGGGCTCCACCCAGCATAGAAATAGAAGCCGGCTCAGGAACCGGGCCGCCCCCCGGCCCGCCGGCAACGTCCGAAGTCAGCCCTGCGTCGAAACTCATTGCGCCCTTGGCATTTAGGCTGCCCAGGTCAATAACTACGCCTATCGTGGTCGCGGAATTCCCTGCGCCGACCGCACCGTTCGTGGTGCCCGAAAATGCCGACGTATGGAACGTAAGAATCGATCCTATCTCATTCGCTTTGCCGAACTTAACTGTGTCGGTCCAGGCTTGAAACGTTATCACCGGCTTGGATGACGTGCTGCTCAGTGTGCCTCCGACATCGAATGTGAAACTTGAAGGTAACGTCAACCCATTGTCGCTGAAGGATATGCTGAGCGGGGCCGCTTGGCCGCCGGATCGAATCGCATTGATGGAATGGAGTTCGAAGAAAGGCAACTCCCCTTCCAGTCCGGTGGTAACGTTTACTTGCCAGCTGCCGACGGCCCCGATATAGGTAACGCAATCCCCGACAGGGCACGAGTCGATACCCGAGGCATCCAAAAGATCCACTGATGCTGCGCCGCTGGACAGCCTCAGCTCCGGCACAGCCAAGGCTGAGGGCGCGCAGGCCGTAACCATCAGAACAACTGCCAGAGCGGTCAACTTGCTTTTTTTGGACATCTTATTATTGCCTCCGAACTTATATCATGAGCAAACTGAGTTCCGATTGTTAAGTTATTTATATTCATCAGATAAAAAGGAGGAAGGTATAGTTAAAATTCAAGTAACGAACAAGTTTCTGGGATATTGTCCTACGTCTTGGGAGGGTTTTGCCGGGAGGGACACCAGACGCACGAATGGGCCAAGTTTGCACTTGGCCCATTCGCAGTCCATGAAAGGAGACGCGTAGCCTCCCATGAGGCTAGAACAACCTTGAAGCCTACGCCTTCTTGATTTTGCGACGAAGTGCCCCACCTAGAATGAGCAGAACGCCGCCAAGCATCGAAATGGAAGCCGGTTCGGGAGTGCCCCCTACTGTTATTGTATCCAGTGCGGCGTCAAAACTGCCCCCGCCGAAGGCTGTCGATGAGCCCAAGTCGATTGATGCGACGAGGGTTGCCGACGTATCTCCAGACACCACCGAGCCGGTCGTCGAACCGCTGTACGCGTTGCTGATGGGCGGAGGGGTCGTGTGGAAAGTCAAAGTCGAACCGATCTGGTCAGAGGTGTCGAACTTCGAAGTGCCAGTAAACGCCGCGAACGTCACGGTCGTCGTGGCCGCGCTGCTCACGGTCCCCCCGGCTGTAAGGGTGAACCCAGACGGCAGTGTCAGTCCGTCGTTGCTGAACGACATCACAATAGGACTGACTTGAGGCAGACCTGCTGTACTGTTAACCGAACCGAGATCGAAGAAGGGAGTAGTCCCTTCCGTGCCAGTGCTCACGTTAACCGTCCAATTTCCCACAGCTCCGATAAACGTAACGGCACCGGCCGCCGGGTTGGCATCCCCAACGCCACCATCAAGAATATCCACCGAGCTTGCGCCGCTACTCAGTTTCAGTTCGGCCGTGGCAAACGCCGCAGGCGCGTATGTTGCCGCCAGAAAAGCCGTCAAAACAACTACCTTCTTCATAGATCGTATCTCCCCTCCGGTTGCGTTTCCTGTGTCCATTTCTGTAACCCTGCTAGTCTTCAGCTGCCCAGACACCAGACTAAGCACGCCTGCTACCAAACGTTAACGCGCGATATCTCACTGAAAAATAAGCCTCGCCCGACGTGATCGGGGAATTGCCTTACCACCATTTGAGAACTCTGCACCTTTTTTGGGATTCTTTCCAAAACGAGGGTTTTTCGGTTTTGTACGCCTTCATACCGCCTCACTTTGACTCGCCCACCACTTGCTTGGCCATCTGGGCCTCAGGCACGTTCGGATTCAGTTTGAGCGCGGCCTCGAGTGCCGTCCGGCTGCGCGTCCGGTCACCGCTCTTTGCATAAGCCATGGCCAAGTGATATTTCGGGACCACGCTCCCTTTCTGCGCTGCGGCCTGCTCCAGGTGCGGAACTGCGACAGTATAGAGTCCCTTGTGGTAGAGGACCCAGCCTAAAGTGTCTTCGTAGCTGACTTTGCCCGGGCGCAGCTCCACCGCTCGCTGGGCGTACTTGAGCGCTTCGTCGGGCTGGTTGGCATGATCCACCAGCAGGTACGCCGCATTGTTGAGCGCTTCTGCGTTGTTGGGGTCGGCGTCGAGGGCTTCGCGGTAATACTTGAGAGCGACTTCGTAGTTTCGATTGGCTTCTTCGATGACGCCCATCCACAGCCGCGCCGTGGCGCTCTTGCTGTCCATGCTCAACACAGTGTTCAACTGGCTGCGGGCGGCGTCCCATTTGCCCTCCACCACTTCCAATTGCGCCATGGTAAGCAACGCCGGCTCAAAGCGGGGATCGGCGGCCAGGGAGGCGTTTAGCGCATTGCGCGCCTGGCTCAGCTTCCCCCGCGTCATGAGTAGGTTTCCGAGAAACTCCTGCATAGCCGCGGACTTCGGCTCACGGCCCGCATATTCTTGGGCCACGGCGATCGCTTTCGCGGTGTCCTTCTGGGCGATGTACGAGTTGGCGAGCAACGCCAAAGCGCTCACTTCCTGCGGATCCTGCTTCAGAGCTTCTTCGAGCGAGCGGCGCGCTTCCGCCGTCTTGCCGGCCTTCAGTTTCCACATTCCGTCCTGCACCAGCAGTTTCGGCGCTCTTACCTGAGCCAAGCCCACGTCGAGCTGTTTACGCATCTCGGCCATATCGCCCGCGCCCCACATCGCCCAGTTTCGCTCGATCACAAACGCGAGGGAATTCTTCTGCGCGGGGGCCACGTTATTCACATCATCCAGCACATTAAGCGCGGCTTTCGCGCCGCTGGTCGTCAGCAGCAGGTGGGCGAGTTCCAGGCGCACGGCCAGCCAGCTGGGGTTCAAACGCAACGCTTCCCCCAGTTCCTGCCTCTGGGCCAGCGGCTGATCCGCGGCCTGATGAATTCTGGCAAGAACGTAATGCGCTTGAGCCGAATTGGCATCCTGGTGGAGCGCCTCCCCAACATCTCTCCGGGCTCCCTCGTAGTTATGGGCCGCCAGATAGAGACGGCTTCGCTGAAGTAAAGCGTCGCGATCCGATGCGTTTTTCTGGATGGCCGTATTCAGCAGTTTCTCAGCGTTCGAAAACTTTCCCACCGCGAGGTATGCTTCCACCAGGTCCGTGCGGGCCTTCCGGTCCGACGGATCTGCTTTCGCGAGCTTCTCGAATTCGGCGATAGCCTGATCGCGCTTTCCGGTATCAAAAAGAAACATCGCGTAAACCGGCTTGTTGTTGGGATCTGGAAGCGCCGAGACCCGCCGGTAGAATTTTTCGGCCAGGTCTGTCCGATTAGTGGCGGCATAGAGGTTCGCCAGGCTTAGCAGAGCCGTGCCGTTGTTCGGCTCGATCTGCAGGGCCTGCTGATAAAGGGACTCCGCGGCCTCCGGCTTGCCCGTCAGCCGGTAAAGGTCGCCCAGAGCCAGGAGGGGGACAGGGGATTTCGTGTTCGCCGCCGCGGCCTGCTTCATGACGGTTTCCGCGCCGGCCATATCCTTCTCCATGTACTTGACGGTAGCCAGATTGAGAGAGGCTTGTATATCTTGCGGCGCCTGTTGGAGCAACCGCATCAGGTCCCTTTCTGCATCTGCAGGTTTGTTCAGGCGCAACTCGGCCATCGTCAAGACGCTGAGGGCATCGGTGTTGTTGGGAGATTGGGTCACCAGCCCGCGCATGCTGGTTTCGGCTGTGGCCCTGAGGCCTTCGTCCGTGCTCGATGCTTCGAGCTCGGCTTTTTTGATCTGCGCCTGCACATGTTGCGGATCCAATTCGACCGCCTTCTTCAAGGCGGCATATGCGGAGCGGTAATTGCGGAGCCCAATATACGCCAGCCCCAACTGATAATAAACGTCGGCAGAGCCCCGCTTTAAGGCTGCCGCATTCTTGAATAGGAGAATCGCGCGCGCATAATCTTTTCTTTCGAGATGCTGCTTGCCGTCGGCCATGAATTTTGCTTCCCGGGCCTCGGGCGACCTGGCGCAGCTTGAAAACACGAGAATCGCGAGCATAATACCTGCGCTAAATCTCGCGCTCCCATAGTTTTTTTTGTTCATTTTTCCTATATCCTCCGGTTTTGGCATGGTTCGACGGCCCCGCGCGTTTTATCGTCCGCCGCGGCCTGTCAACACGGTGCGAATCGTCTTCAGAACGATCGCGCAATCGAAAAAAATGGACATGTTTTTCAAATAAAAAAGATCGTATTCCAGTTTGCGGTAGGCGTCTTCCGCGGTCGAGCCGTAGGCATATTCGACCTGCGCCCATCCGGTCAAGCCCGGCCGCACCGAATGGCGCTCGTCATAATAGGAGATTTCTTTTCGGAGCTGCTCGACGAATACCTTCCGCTCCGGCCGCGGGCCGACAAAACTCATCTCGCCGCGAATCACATTCACGAATTGCGGCAGTTCATCCAGCCGGAACTTACGGATGAATCTTCCGACCCGCGTCACCCGGGGGTCGTCATGGCTCGCCCATTGCGCGCCGTTGGCCTGCTCCGCATCCACGCGCATGGAGCGGAACTTCAGCACTTCGAACTCCCGGCCCCCCAAGCCCACGCGCTGCTGGCGGTAAATGGCCGGCCCTTTGGAGTCGAGCCGCACGGCCAGCGCCACCAGCGCCATGACGGGCAGCGAGACCATCAGGCCTATGATGGCAAATGCCAGGTCGAGCGCGCGTTTGATGGCCAGCGTCGCGGTCGAGCGGCGAAATCCGTCGGAGAAAACAAACCAGCTCGGCTGAATACTCTCCAGCCAGATGCGCCCGGTTAATGACGCAAGCGCCGAGTGAGCGTCTTCGACCCGGACACCCTGCACCCGCAGCCGCACCAGATCGCGCACCGGCATTTTGCCGCGCCGGTCTTCCATGGCCACGATGATCCGCGAGACGTGATTCTCCAGCGCCGTAGATTCGAGGTTTTCGGCGGCTTCCAGAACCGGAATGCCGAAAATCGTCTTATCCGGACCGGAGTCGCCGCGCCCCGTTTCGACGAATCCAACCAGCTTGATATTCAGATCGTCGCGCGCCATCAGCTGGCGGGCGACATTGAGCGCCATGGCCTGCGTACCCATGATCAGGATATTCTGCCGGGGCGCCGCGATTTGCCACGTCCGATCCAGCACCACGCGGTTGACCGTCACAAACGCACCCACCAGAAAGACGCTGATCACGAAGATCCCGCGGCCGATCAACAACCCGGGAAAAATGTAATAGAGCGTGCCCAGCAGCAGGCACGCGCTGCCCAGCGACTGGCCCAGGCAGATCAGCTGCTCGCTTCGCCCCCGAATGACGTTCAGGTTGTAAAGATCGCTGTAGTAAAAGCACAGCTGAAAAATCAGAATGATCATCAGCCCCTGGAAGGCGATGTCGGGGAATTGCACGACCATCCCGATATCATCCGGATGGGTCCAGAAACGCAACCGCACGCCGCATACCAGCGCCAAAGCGATGAGCACTCCCTCAATGAACATCAGCAGGAGGCTCTTCGGCGATACGTACTGGTTGAAAATCCGGATCATGCAAGAATCTCGACTGATTGCCTCACTGCTTTTCGAGCGACTGCGGATACCAGGCCAAGGTCAGACGCACGGTGTGCTGGTGGGACTTGATCGGCGAGCCCACAGGCTCCGGCGAGGATGTAGTGGCCAGTACCCCGCCTGAATAGGCCCCATAGGAATACCCGGCCTCCACCACCGCGTGATTGCCCAGCTGCTTGGTGATTCCGAAGGTTCCGCGGTAGCCGGAGACTTTGCTGAACGCCTTGTTGTGCAGAATTTCGTCCCCCCCGCTGGCGCTCACGCCCCACGTGTGACCCGGCCGCCACCAGCGCCAACCGCCGCCGAGCACCGTTGTGTCGGAGGCCCCGGCGCCGTATGCCAGCGTAAGCATGCGCTCATAATTCCCTATAAACGTGTTCGAGAATGTCCGGTACCCCAGTTTGGCGCCGAATGAGGGTCGCGCCCCCAGGGTGGAAAGAGACGGCTGTGCATGAACGTTGTGGGCGAATCCAGCCCCGGCGTTGGCCTGCATGAACCAGTGGCTGTTTATCTCGTGGCCCAGGAAAATGTTGGCGGAGTTGGTGTAGCTTTGCTGTAGCCCGGAGAAGCTGCGGCCGCTCGAGGTGCCGAGACCGATGTGTGTGTGGCGAGACAGCGCATAAGAAACGCTCAGGCCCGCCATTCCGTAACTGGCGTGAGGCAGCAGAAACGTGGTTTTCGGCGCGTCGCTGTTGGCATCGGCCAGGTGCTGCTCGTAACCATAATCAGCCGTGAATCCAAACGACAGCCGCGGCGTGCGCGCGTAACCCAGGTTGATCCCCGCCGACGAGGTGAACACGCGATTGCCAAAAAAGACCGTTCGGGAAGGAGAATCGATTACCGGCGCACCGGTCAGCAGAGAGGCCAATTGATCGTTGTTATACTGGCCCGACAGTACCGCTGCCGAGAGATCGTCAAAGCTTCCGGGCGCCGCCACCAGGCTGCCGAAGGTGGTCGGGCTGAACAGCAACTGGTTGTAATTGCTCACCGACGAGGCAGCGCTTAAATTCAGCGTGAGCTTGGGCGTGACCTTCCGGGAAACACTCATCGACAAGAAGTGATAGAACGCGTTCCACTGCGTATAGCGCACCTCGCCGTCATATCCGCCGGAATAGCGGATCGCAAACCTGGTTCTTTCGTGACCCGTGACCCAGCCTAGGCTGGCGCCGCCGCCCAGGGTCGTGTCTGAACCCAATCCCGCACCGCTAAATGGCAAGAGAAGCCCCTGCTGCGGGCTGGCCATCGAGGTCCATCCCGCGAAACCCGTAACGTTATACAGCTGCAGGCCATGGGGATTCTGGCCTACCGGATTGATGCCGGACAACATACTCGGGCTCTGTGCGCCCAGCTGGCACGCCGCTCCCGCCATTACAAACAGCGCAGCTGCGGCGATACCCCGTTGCGAATGATAGATCTGTCTCACGGTTCTCACTCTCCTTCCGGTGCGGCCTGCGCTTCCACGCGCAAATTGCAGCTCTTCATTTTATAAAGCAGCGACCGGTAGCTGATCTTCAAGCTCTGGGCCGCTCGCCGGCGGTTCCAGCGATGGCGCTCGAGCGTGCGCAGAATAATTTCCGACTCGAGTTTTTGTGATGCCCCCTTCACCTGCTCCTTGAGCGAAAGGCTGGCCTGGCGGGCCGGCAATACCGCCGGTCTCATGCGCAGCCGGCTGTCCAGTTCCGCGATGATTTCTTCCGCGTCTCCCATAACCACGAAGGTACGGGCGATGTTCTGCAATTCCCGTAGATTGCCCGGCCAATCGTAGACCAGCATGGCGTCCAGCATCCGCGCCGGTATCGATGGTGGTGCACCCGACCCGTTGGCGGCGCGCCGCAGCATTTCGCTAAACAGCTCGGGGATATCCTCAAGCCGCTCGCGTAGCGGCGGTAAACCGATCCGGTACACCGAGAGCCTGTAATAAAGAGCGGCGTTGAATTCCCGCCGGCTCACCAAACCCTCCAGCGGCTCGGTGGCGCTTGAAATCAGCCGGGTCGTCCGCGTGCCGTTTCGAGGCTGCGTGGTTTGTTCGAGAGCCGCCAGAAACTGTTCCTGCATCGCCGCTGACAGTACGTGAATGTTCTTCAAAAAGATCGTTCCCCGCGCCGACGCATAAGTTTCGCTAAGGTCCACGGCTCCATTGCCGTTTCCCGCAGCCAGGTTCACAACCGGGCCCGTTTGCCGGCATAGAATCCGCCCGAACTCGCCGCCCCCCACGCTCAGCTCATGCACCAGTTCGGCCAGGGCTTCTTTGCCCGTGCCGCATTCACCCTCAATCAACAGGGGTAAGCCCGACCGGGCGATGAATCCGATACGACGCTCGTGGTCCTTCATGGGGTCGTGGCTTCCAAAAATGTAGGCCATAAGCGTTCGGGTAACCTTCAAAGGCAATCCGTATTCCAAAGCGTCCGGGATACGATTCAGCCAGTTTGGCCTCCTGGCCGCACCCGAGTGGACCATTTTTTTGCACATTATGCGAATGTTTTTCGCGCGAATGGCCCCCGCCGCCTCATTTCGAACGATCTGGCCATGAAGAATCAAGGAAGGTAAAGAAGGTCACAGGCTCTGGCCATCGAAATGCTATTTTGGTCGTTATCTACCATGGCAACAGTCCTCTCCCAGTCGCCCGGTGAGGCCGAAACGGCGATTTCCATACGCCGCATGAGCGCTCTAGGTTGGCTTCAAGCCTTGATCTTAATCGCCTTGATTGGCGTCCTTTACGGCCAGGTGCTGGTCGATCTTGCAGGTGACTGGTGGACCGAACCGAGCTTCTCTCAAGGATTGCTCATCCCGCCCCTGGCCCTGTATGTGGCCTGGACGCGCCGCAGTCTTACCTTGGCCCAACCGATTCAGCCCGGCAATCGGGGTCTGTGGCTGATCGGGTTCTCCTGCCTGCTGTTCATGCTGGGCAAGCTCTCGGCCGAGTTCTTCTTTCCGCGAATTTCCTTCGTCCTGTTGATTGCCGGCCTGGCTTGGACCTTTTGGGGGTACGCGCGGCTTCGCACTTTAGCCTTTCCGTTTGTTCTGCTCGCTACCATGGTGCCGTTGCCGACCCTGGTCTACAATGCGGTTTCGGCGCCGCTGCAATTGTTCGCCTCCGACGTGTCCACGAGCCTGGCGCAATTGCTGGGCGTGGCGGTCTATAGGGATGGCAACATCATCCACCTGGCCAACATCTCACTCGGTGTTGAAGAGGCCTGCAGCGGCCTCAATTCGCTCTCGGCCCTGATGGTCGTAAGCCTGTTGATCGGATTTCTGATCTGCCCGCTAATGAGTGTTCGCGTGATCCTGTTCGCGCTCTCCATACCACTTTCGATCGCCGTCAACATCCTGCGTGTGACGGGCACGGCCATCATCGCGGATTATCACGAGCAATTTGCGCTCGGCTTTTACCATTCATTTACGGGGTGGCTGGTTTTTATCGGCGGTTTCGCCATTCTCTACTCTTTGGCGAAGGGCCTTAACTGGTTAACTCGCTCTTCGGTCCGGAGGATGCAGTGAAGAAAATTTCGTTCCGTTATATCTGCACGCTTCTGCTGCTCGGAGCCACGCTCGGGGCCTATACGATAAGCACGCGGCGCCCGCCGGACTTCCTGGCGCTGCCCCTGGACACTATCGACAAACAGATCGACGGATGGACCATGACCGGGGACGAACCACTGTCCCAAGGCGTGCTCGGGCGGCTGCAGCTCACCAGCTACGTTTCAAGGATCTATGAGAAGAACGGAAACCGGCTCGGGTTGTTCGTGGCGTTCTACGCACAGCAGCGCGCCGGGGAAAGCATGCATTCTCCAAAGCACTGTTTGCCCGGCTCGGGGTGGGAGATCTGGAAACACGGCTCGGCGATGGTGCCGGTCAACGGACGGCAGGTCGAAATCAATCAGTACTCGATCCAGAATTCTGGGCAGCGGATGCTGATTTTCTATTGGTATCAGTCGAAGGATCGTATTCTGGCGAGCGAGTATATGGGCAAGGTTCTGCTCGCTAAGGACGCGTTATTCAACGGACATACCGCCGGGTCGCTGGTGAGAATCATGCTGCCCGATGTTCCTTCTGCGCCGGCGGAGGGCACGGCATTCGCCACCGTGCTGATCCCGGAGATGCAGCGATGTCTGGGAGCCGCGGACTGAGCGGAGTGCCGGCGGGCACGTCCTCACGTCGCCGGACGCTGACCGCCTCCCTGGCAGTGGCTGGATTGTTGGCGGCCGGTTGCTCGCCGGCTTCGCGCGAAGCCCGGTTCATGAAGCGTGGCAAGGCCTATCTGGAGAAGAAGGACTATGCGCGCGCCGTCCTGGAATTCCGCAACGCTGAAAAAGTCATGCCTAACGATGCCGAGCCCTATTTTCAGGAGGGCATCGCGTTTATAGGGCTGGACAATTACAGGCTGGCTCTTCGATCTCTCACTCGAGCCACCCAGCTCGATCCCAAAAACGTGGCTGCGCAGGTCAAGTTGACTCAGTTGCTGAGCTCCAGCCAGAACGAGCCGTCGCTGCACCGTGCGGAGGAGCAGGGCAAGACCGCCCTTTCGCTCTCTCCCGACAACCCGGACACCCTGGATGCTCTGGCTCTGACCGAGTTGAAGCTCGGCAATGCCGACGATGCCGCGCGATACCTCGAGCAGGTGCTCGGGAAGTTTCCGCAACGGCTTCGCTCGTCCATCACCCTGGCGGTCGTCAAACTGTCGCACCACGATGTCGCCGGGGCCGAGCAGATTCTGAAAAAAGCGGTGAGCGAAGCGCCTCAATCGGCTGAGCCCCTGGTTGCGCTGGGCGAGCTCTATCTCGTGCTTCGCAAGACTCGTGATGCCGAGGCGTCGCTCCGGCGGGCGCTGGACCTCGATCCACGTAATGCCACCGCATTGCAACAGCTGGCCGGCATCGAAGCTGCCGCGGGGCGCTCGGACCAGGCCGAGGAGCTCTACCGCCGCCTGACCGCGCTGGGGGATAAACGCTTCCGGTCGGTGCATGCGCGTTACCTTCTGCAAACCGGCAAAACCGACGCGGGTATTGCGGAGCTGCAAAAACTTTACCGGCAGGATCCGGGGGATCGCGACACGCGCACGCGGCTGGTGGCGGCCTATGCACGACAGAACCGCCTGCCCGATGCCCGTGGGGTGCTCGAAGCTGTTTTGAAGGTAAACCGTCAGGATGTCGAGGCGCGGCTGCAGAAGGCCGAAATCGAACTCCTTGGCGGGAATTGGACCGACGCGCAGAACGATCTGAGCGACGTCCTGCATTTCCGGCCGGACTCGGCCCAGGCCCACTTTCTGCTGTCGCGCGTTCGCCTGGCCCAGGGTGATCCGTTGAATCGCCGCCATGAACTGGCCCTGGCGCTAAGCCTCAACCCCAAGCTGGTGCGCGTTCGGATCGAGCTGGCGCGAGCGCTCACGCTAGCCGGGACGCCCAGTGCTGCTGTGGATCTGCTCGATCAGACGCCTGACGATCAAAAGCAGACCCTGCCCGTGATCGAGGAGCACAACTGGGCGCTGCTCGGGTCGCGCAATTACCCCGAGCTTCATAAAGGGATCGAAAATGGAATGGCGCTCCGCAGGACACGTGATCTGCTGGTACAGGACGCGATGCTGAAGATCGTCAACCGGGATTGGTCGCGCGCGAGGTCCTCGCTCGAAGAGGTTCTCAAGAAGGCGCCCTCTGACCTGCAAGCGCTCGATCTTCTGGCCCAGACTTACGCGGACCAGAAGCAGCCAAAACTGGCGATCCAAAAGATCCGGTACTACGCCGCGCGGAATCCTCAGTCCGCGGACGTCCGGCTGTTGCTGGGACGCCTTCTTCTGGCGGAGGGTAAGGCCGATGAGGCGCGTGCCGCCATTGTCTCTGCCCAGGCCGCCGATCCAAAGAATGCTGCTGCCGACCTGGCGCTGGCGCAGTTGGACCGGGCCGCCGGTAGAAGTGACGCCGCCCGCCGGACTCTCTCCGCTCTGCTCGCCTCTAAAGACCTGGACCGCGATTCCCAAATTGCCGCGCACATGCAAATGGGCTCGCTCGAAGACGCTGCGGGGAATCGTGAGGCGGAGCTGGAGCACTGGCAGAAGGTGGTGGATTTGGACCGGAGCAATGTGTTCGCGCTCAACAACCTGGCCTATGTTTTGCTGAATTACACAAAGCGGCCGGATGAGGCCCTGAAGTACGCCTTGCGAGCCCACCAGCTGGCTCCCGAGAACCCTGATATCGAGGACACGCTTGGCTGGGTCTTGTACCTGAAGGGAGTCTACCCAACGGCGCTCCAGCATCTGGAACATGCTGTCAGCCAGGATGGGAACGGGACGGGCCCGAACTTCACGGTCCGCAAGTACCATCTCGCAATGGCTTGCTTCAAGAATGGCGACCGCACCCGCGGGCTGCGGATGTTTGAATCCGCTCACAAACTTGATCCCGACACTCCCGAGGCGCGAATGGCCGAGGCCCTGAAGGACACATCCAAGCAGCCGTGACGCCTAAAGTTTTGCTTTAAGTCCTGGATTTGGGGAAATACCGGGCAGGTCTTGATCTAAATTACAGATTTCACATAGTAAGCTACTTTGGTTGGGAAATTGCTATTATTTGTGTGGGGAAGAGTGCACCAAGACTTCAGGGTGCACCGCCCAAAGATTCGGAGGTTGGGGATGCGGTTAAAACAGGGCCTTTTGTCAGGGCTTCTCGCAGTCGGGTTGGCCGGCACGGCGGGAGCAACGGTAGTAGACCTGATGACCCTGAATTCATCGGGCACGCTGAACGGCGGAATCTTCGTTCAGGGCGGGAGTCAGCCTGCCGGGACGGGCGTTTTCGGCACTTTTCTAAAATATCAGCCGGGCGGGAACCAGGCGGACGTTCAAGGCTATAACACCGACGGCCGTGCACTCCAGTACGACGAGCAAAGCGCCGCCACCCACACGCATAGCCTCGCGCTGAGCGACGTGCCGCTCTACAACTGCGATTCCAGTTTCATTCCAGGTTGCGTCGGGGGCGAGCAGTATCGCGGCTTCGAGCTGGATATTAATGCAAAGGCCAGCGATCCGTTGCTGTCCCTCGACCGTGTGGTGATTTACGACCGTACCGCCGGAAATCTATTGGGCGGCAACGCTACCGAAGGCACACCGCTCGGAGGCACTACGCTGTTTACCGGCGCGGGCGACACCCTGGTGTATGACTCCGGCGCGAATAACCGCGTGGACCTGAACTATCTTCTGGAGAGCAGCGGCAGCGGCAAGTCCGACATGTTTCTCTACGTTCCCGATACGCTGTTCACCGGCGGAAGCTTTGTTTATCTCTACAGCGAATTCGGCATCTTCGAGAAGAAGAAGACGGCTGCCAAAAACGAAGTCCCCTGCACAGCCGGCCCCACACCTTGCGGCGGCCCACAGGATGATACCTCGGGATTCGAAGAATGGGGCGTAGGCGCGCCGACCGGCATTATCCGCGGCGGCGGAGGCGGACCCTCGGGCGGCCCCACCGTGCCCGAACCGGCTTCGATCGTGTTGTTCGGCTCCTCGCTGGTCGTAGTGGCGGCTTGGGCACGCAAACGGCTCGTCCAGTAAGTTCCGAATACTGCAAGATCTGATGCCCTTGGGCTATGCTGCCCAAGGGCATTTTTTGTTTTCTGGATCTGGCCGTTCACAACTTTGCGGATTTGAATTCATTGGGTTTAACCGGCTAACTCCTCCCACCTCGGATAAAATCAGAGCCAAACGCGGCTGTCGGTTCCCGGTCGCCGCCTGTTCGTACCAAATTCTGAGTTCCTATGAAAATTCGAGTGGTGGTGTTCGGCTGGATGCTTGCATTCAGCGCTTCGCAGACGACTGCACAAACCAAGGTCGATCTGAAAACCCAGAGCAAGTCGGTTGACTTCTCCGGCTCAACTTCTACCAAGCCTCTGAAAGCAGGCATCAGCCTTCCGCCTACCTGTTCGGTGGGCGAATTGTTTTTCCTGACCAGCGGGAGCCCGGGCTTTAACATTTACATTTGCTCGGCGACCAACGCCTGGACGGTGCCCGGGACGGCCAGCGTATTCGGGCGGACCGGAGCCGTGGCGGCGCAGAGCGGCGACTACACGTTCTCGCAGATCGGCGGAACTGCCGGGAAATCGCAGTTGCCCTCGAGCGCCATGTACACCGACTTGCTGCTTGCGTCTCCCGGTTTTGCAAGCGCGGCGGCGAACTGGCTGGGCTTCGACTCGACGGCTAACAAGTGGCACATCTGGGACGGCCAGGACGGAACGCTGCCGGTGCTTCACGCGAGCGACGCCGTTCTGATCCAAGGTGGAGTGCGCGCGCAGCCCGCGCAACCGCCCTCTGGTCAAGCCGCGCTTTACGTGAATAGCAGTGACAAGAAGATTCACTCGGTCGACGACAGTGGTCTCGACACCGCCTACGGGCCGAGCGGTGGCGGCGGTGGCGTCACCAGGATAGACTATCAAGGGGCGGCGTCAGCCATTACCGGAGACTCGACCGATCATACGGTTTACGCAACCACCATCAACTCGATTCCGGCTGGCGGGTGCGTGAACGTAAAATTCGGCCTGACGCACTCAACTGGGTCTGCCAGCGTCACATATAAGCTCTTGTACTCCACGTTCCCTGTCACCTGGACGGCGCTCACGCATCCTGGGCTAAAGGCAGGCGAGGCGCTGCTTTGCAATAATGCCGGAGTTCAGAACGCGCAGCAGTGGAACGTGATGCCGGGCGCGTCGAATAATGGCGGAACATTCGCCGGCATTCTGCCCAGTGTGATCACCGGCGGCGCGATTAACTCCGCCAGCTCCCAGACCCTGAAGCTCACCTTTAACGTCGCTGGCACGGATCAGGTTACTCCGCAGTTTTGGTATGTCACGGAGAGTAACTAAGTGAAGTTGGCGATTTTGCTACTGGCGGTATCGTCGAGCTGGGCCGGGATCGGAACGTCGGTCCTGCTCGATCTGACGGATCGCTCGACCGTCACGCGAACGGGCAATATAGTGCTGGCGGGTGTGCCCATACCTGAGACATCCGCCGTCACGGACGTTCGCAATCTGGCCATCACAACCGCTCCGAGCAATGCCTGCGCGGGCGGCGTCAATATCGACTCTCACCGGCTCGTCACAGAACGATGGCACGGCGATCCTACCGACGCGACTAAGAACATCAAATGGGTGCTGGTGGCGATCGCGGCCCCCACGCTTGCGGGCTCTGGCATAGCGCATGTCTGCCTGGCAGACCGCAGCGGCGCGGACCCCGGTACGGCCACCGTCGTGGCGGTTAATGCGAGCGACACGTGCGCCGACTCAACAGCGTGCACCACCATCTCGACGGGCGTCAACAAGTATTGGATTCGGCATGATTACTTCAACTTATTCGACCAAGTGAGGAGGATAAGTGATAGTCACGACTATGTGACTCATTCTACTTCGAGCGGCATTGCCGCCGTTACCTCCGCCGGAACCTTCACGAGCGCGACTGCGCCAACGGCGACGCCTGGCATCCCAGGCTACACGGTAACGACGGAGGAGCCAACCGGGTCGAGCTCCGTCAATGAGGACGGCGCCAATCTCTGGGCTCAGGTAAAGGTCTCGGGCGCGCTGTGGAATGGGACCACGCCTAAGTTCACTTACGTGGGCCGGTTGTTCTTCTTCGGCGGCGACGGCATGTGGCTTTGGAAGGGAACAAACATTTATTCGGAAGATATGTTCGCGGCGGCGAACCAGCCGACGAGCGTAGGCCTGTTCATTCCAACGACGTTCGGCGCTTCACTCACCGCGACGTTCGGCACGGTCTATGGCGCAGAGGGCACGACCAGCGCTGTTTCGATGGCGAACACCGATGACGTATGGCTGTCTCAGTATGACCACGGCAACACGGTATCCAACACCGCACCCACCATCGGCGGCACAGCAAGCGCCAGCGCTCCCTGGTACGTATGCAACGATATCGGAGCACAGAATACAGCCACTGCGGCGAGTGGCGAGAATGACTGCGGCGGACTCAACCTCTCCGGCTTTCGCATTGTGAAAGGCACAACAACGCAGACCACAGGCGGCCAGTCCGATGGCTGGATGGGCCTGGATGACGGCACGAACCAGGCGAACGTGTGGATGCGGGATAACTGGCAGAACTACCCAATGGAGATCGAGGCGAATGGCGATACCATCGCGGTGTATCAGTGGCCCAAACACGGGGACACCCATGTCGATGGGCGTTCCACGGGCGATCTGACAAGCATCGTCAATTACAAGCGAGACATGGCGCTGGCCGGGCAAACCGGCTTCGGCCACTTTTGGCCGTGGACGCCGGGTGCGGCTATGAACATGACGCCGCAATCTGTCAATGGGGCGCGCAGCTTCTTAACATTGGTTTCGGCTACCGCGGCGACTCCGGTGGTTCTGACAGGTTCGTTCGTGAACTATCGGCTCAACGACGGAGGGACCGGGCCGGGCGGATCATGCACGGGAGCTGGCTGCAATTTCTGGACGGCTTGCACGCTGAGCGGCGGGACTTGCGTATTTGATGCGACCAAGGCCAGGAAGGTCTATATCAGCGGCTTTACCGGCACCTGGGTTTCGCTGAATGGATATAAGTCGGCCATGTGGAACGGTTCGACTACGCCAAGCGGCAGCAACAACTTCCCACAGCTTGCAATATTCACTGAGGCCGGGAACGCCGTTGACGCGAGTGGTCTTGGCACAATTCCTGCCGGCTGCGTAGGATCGCTCGGTGCATGTAAGGTCGGGACCATCGATACACAGAGCGATTCTCAAATGGACTCGTTCGGGAAAGCCTGGGAGATCGCTGGAAACTTCACCTCCCACGGCTCGGCTGCGCCCGGCAACGACGCCGCCCGGTGGCGCGACACGCTGCTATTCACGAATCCCACCTACTTCTGCGACACCTCTCTCGTGATGGGGCACGTGCATAAGCAAGACACGGCCAACTTTCTGCGCTCCGAGAACGAAATCACCAACTACTTCAACAGCCTGTACAAGCGGAACGTCGTTCAAAATCTGTTTGGAATCTACTACGGCCTGGAACTCTACGACGGCACGGCGAGTGGATTTGGGGGCCGGTACTTTGCGGCGTTGGGAAGACGGCACGGTTACGATATTGCGTACTGGTTGCAGTTCATGCGTACGGCGGATCCGACGTTCTTTCACCGTGGGCAGGCCGTGGTTCAAATGACAGACACAGAGATGCAGCACCCGCCACAGGTCAACGTGACATCAGGCTACGCAGGTGTGGGTCTCGACCAGACCGGCTCCGCAAGCAGCAACGTATTTTGGGACACGAAACACTACACCGATTCATTGAACAACCTGATTGCGAAACATGACGGCTCGACCCGTTGCACGGCAAGTTGGGGTGGTAGTGTCTGGTTCCCAATTTATAATAATTCCCCATCCACATTATCAAGCGGCAGCGCCGATGTGAACCCCTGTAGCGACGGGCAGCAGCCGTGGCTGGAATACGCATCCACGAGCTTGCGTCTGGATTATGATCTCGCGGGTAATCCCCGTTCTAAAGACCTTCTTCAAAGCATGGCAAATAATGCGCTGTTTTCTTCGGCGGGAGCTGGCACCAGGCGCACGCTTGCCGCTATAGATGAAACCTCCGGCATCTACAACGGCGGTGCGTTTGGTCGTGCGTTTGGCGGCGGGCTACAAATAGGGACCGACGCCGCAGAGCTTCTCGGCAACGGTACGGTGAGTTATGTATCTTTCGCGGACGCGGTTTTTAAGGACGGGATCCAGGATCGCGGCGGAATCAACCAGTGGACACAAAACCCAACCGGCCTTATCTACGACGATAGTAGCAACCCGCACAAGCACTACGGATCGCATTACTTCGTGGCTCCGTGGATAGATTGGAGCCTTGCGGAGTACATCAGTTACAAAGGGAATGTGTCAGTCAGCGCGCCAACATTCGCAACGGGGCAGCCTTCGCAAAATACACAAGCGGCGCTGACCAGTTTTGCCAATGGCGTTCTTGGATACTTCAACACAACCACAAAGAACGGAGGGGCCTATGGGTATCAGTTCCAGGGCCGCGTGGTGTCTGATTCTTACGCTATAACGGGCGATGCCGAGACGTTGAAGTACATCAAACGGGCACTCGACTTCGGTTCAATCGGTGCGGACGACAACTCCATCGCTACCGGATGCAAACAAACAGGCTCCGCATCCTTAGTTGGAGACACGCCGTCAGTGCCGGCGGCTGCAATTTGCTTCAGTCCGACAGCGCAAAGCGGCAATCCGCCATTTGACCTGCATAGCACAACCAACCCCAATGCATTGACTGTCACGACGCCGGATATCCATAACGGGGGACTGCTGGCAGCCGGATTGCCCTATTTGGAATATTCGCTAGTCGGGCAAAACCCCGCTAAGCCAGATTTCCCGCCAAGTTTTGTTTTGGTCCCGGCATCCGGGGCGGCAAATGCGCCATTGACGTTCATTACAAATTGCCCGAGTTGCGGAAGCGGCTTTACGTTCGATCTGTTTTTGCGCATTGGTGTGGCGAGCGACTTTGGCAATTTGTCGATCGTTACACCAATATCCGGCGACTTCTCGCTTACCGTGCTGGACCCAAGTGGCACGCCAGTCAGTGGTATTACTGTGGCGGATTCGGCTGGAGACACGTATACCGGATCGCCAACGGCCGTATTTAAGACACCTACTGTAATGTGGCCGCCAAGCGCGGGTGGCGGTACCGGCGCGTGCCTGGCAGCCCCCGCGCCTCCGTCGATTAATTACACTGGAACCGCTAACGACAAAGACAACCGCGATTTTCTCGTAACCGTACCATCCGGGGCCAACGGCGAATATAAAATTCAGCTAACCTTTGCACCCTGTACCGATCCATCTGGCGCGGGTACCCAGATACCAGAGGCCACGATCCTCAGCATGTCCACCGGCAATTTGGATTTGGTGACTTGCATGGCTCCGTGCAATGCCATTGCTGATTTCGAGAAGGTAGATAACGCGGCCACTATGTACGTTAATGTGGGCGGCGGTGTAAGCAAGTTGCAGGCAGACTCGTCATTCTCATTCGCCCTTGTTGACCCATCCGGCAATCTATATCGTTCTAGTACCGTAAAGACGATTTTACCGGCGACCGGGCAGTGGGGCATTTTCCAAAATGGAGTTTGGGAGAGCCAGTCAAGTTTTGTGCTTACGTTTGGTGGGGTGGGTGGCGTCAAGCCACTGGCCTCGCCGTCACCACAAACATTTTTCGACTCGTCCAATTATTCAAACCAGACGTTTGTGTCCAATGCGGCGGGACCGATAACCCTGACATTTAGCGGGTGCTCAGTTACAACGGCCAGCCCGCTGCACTTCGGCACGACCAATACGGCCTATTCGCCGACGGTGCAGGAGACAACCACCGGATGCGGCGCAGGAACGCCAAGCTGGTCGATTTCCGGCGGCAGTCTACCGCCCGGCATGGCGCTCAGTTCGGGCGGCGTGGTGAGTGGCACGCCCACGGTTAGCGGTACGTATAACTTCACGGCGAGCGTGACAGGACTGGCGTCTACTCCTTCGCCCTCGGCCGAGAGCGTGACAATTAACGATCCGGTGACCTGCAACTCGCCAAGCATCAATTCGACCAGCCCCTTGCCCACTGGAACGAGCGGGAACAGTTACTCGTACGCGTTCACCGCAACTGGAGATCCTACGATCACCTGGAGTGCGACCGGGTTGCCGGGCTGGGCGACGTTGAATGCGGCGACGGGCGTGCTCAGCGGAGTGGCGGCGGTGGGAACGAGCGCCGTCAGCGTGACGGCGACGAACGGATGCGGAAGCGCCGGTCCGAGCGTGTTCACGCTGCAGGTGAATGCACCGTCGGTAGTCACGGTGAAGGCCAGTGCGCTATCGGCGAGCCAGGTGCAGTGAACCGGCCCGCCGAACTTCGTAACAACTCCATCAAAATTTCCTGCACGGCTGCTACAAAGCGATAATCATACGAATGTCCTACACACAGCCGCTGTTGAGCCTTGTCCTGATCATGCTCACGGTCGGGGTTTGGCGGTGCTGGAGATCGCAGCGTCGGTCCTACCTGATACCGGCGGGCATTCTGGGCTTGTTTCTGCTCTCCTGGCCGCCGGCGGCCTGGGTTTTCTCGCGTCCGTTGGAAGGCCGCTACGCACTTCGGGCCTTGCCGGCCGGCGATGCCCAAGCGATCGTGGTGCTCTCGGGTAACGTCCGGCCACCGCTGCCGGAGAGACCCGTGCCGTTCGCGGATCACGACACATATGAACGCTGTTATTACGCGGCGTGGCTGTACAAGAACTGGCGCCAACTTCCGGTCGTGGCTAGCGGCGGAGTGGGTCCTCAGGGGGGCGAGGCATTTTCGATGGCAATGCGGCGACTATTGATAGCCGAAGGCGTACCGGAATCGCGGGCGTGGATTGAAGTGAAGTCCCGGTCTACGTATGAAAATGCCGAGTACACAGCAGAGGTGCTGAGGGAGAAAGGGATCAGCCGGGTAGTCCTCGTGACGGAGGCTTACCACATGCCGCGGGCCGAGAGCTGCTTTCGCAAGCTAGGGCTGCAGGTGGTGCCGGCGCCGTGTGGTTTTTTCCATTTGTATCCCGACTGGCAGCACTTTATTCCGGGATGGCGGGCGATCGAAAGGAACGAACTGGTGTTACACGAGTTCGTAGGCCTGGCGTGGTACCGGATGCGCGGCTGGATCTGACGGCGCGGCTAGCGCCCGCCGTTCTGCATTTTGTCCAGGAGCAGTCGAGCGTTCTTGATCTCCGGAAGATTGGGGTCGAGCTTCATGGCAGCCAGAAGAGATCGCTGGCCTCGCTCCCTGTCTCCGAGCTGGAGATAGGCCATCGCCAAATGGCACTCGCGGCGCGCATTGGGCTCCCGGCTGGCGGCCTTCTCGAGATGCGGAATGGCCATGCTGTAGAGACCCTTCCGATAGAGCACCCACCCCAGAGTATTTTCGACGGCGGGAGCATCCGGCGCCAGTTCCGCTCCCTTCTGCGCATATTTGAGCGCCTCGTCGAGATCGGACTGCTCGTTTTTCTTCGAGAGCTCGAAAGCGAGATTATTCAAAGCCAGGACATTGCCCGGCTGGGTTTCCAAGACTTTCTTATAGTCTTCGATGGCGCCGGCACCGTTGCCTTTGGTTTCATGAATCGCCGCCAGCAACATGCGCGCGCTTACGTTATCGGGCTGCTGCGTCAAGACTCCGTACAGCGTTTGAGCGGCCTGGTCCGCGCGGCCTTCGGCAAAATCCAATCGAGCCAGGATCACATCCGCGGGAGTGTACCGGGGATTGGCTGCTTTGGCGGCGGCCAGCGCAGTACGCGCAGCGGCGTTCTGGTGATTGGCCATCAGCAATTCGGCCAGGAAGAGCTGCATCGGCGCCGATTTCGGATTCTTGGCAGCACGTTCGCGGACGGCTTGTAGCGCGGCCGCCGGCTGTTTTTCGGCGGCATAAGTCGAGGCCAGCAGGTTGAGCGCGCGCAAGTCATCCGGCACGCGATCGAGCTCCTCGTTCAACGAGGCCCGTGCGCCGGCAAAATCTTTCCGTTCCATTTTCAGATAAGCATCCTGCACGAGCAGCTCCGGCAGCCTGCCGGACGCCAGCACGCGATCGACTTGCTTCCGCGCCTCGTCGTTGCGCTTGAGAGCTATTAACGCCCAGTTTTGGGCGACGATGACGGGCAGACTCTTCATTTGGGCTTCGTCCGCCGCGTTCAACAGATCGAGAGAGGCCTGCGCCGAACCGGTGGCGAGCAGGACACGGGCGAGCTGAAGACGCGCGACCAGCAGCGTGGGCTGCAGCCGCAGAGCCTCGCTGAGCTCCTGGCGCTGATTCGGAACCGAGCCGCGCGCCGCATGAACCATGGACATCAGATAGTGGGCCTGGGCCGAATCGTTGCGCAGATGCAGCGCTCTGTCCAGATCTTTTTCCGCGGCGTCCGTACGGCGGGTCGTCAAGTAGATGCCGGCCCGCTGGAGGAGGGCATCCGTATCTTTAGGCTGCCGGGCCAGTGCCGCGGTCAGCATCTTATCCACGTCGGCGGTTCGATTGGCGCGCAGATACTGGCGCGCCAGGCCGGTGCGAACGGCGCGATCGTCGGGATACTGGCGGTAGAGTTTTTCGAATTCCTTAGTGGCTTGATCCTGCTTGCCCCTGGCCCCCAGGAAGGCCGCGTAATAACTGCGGAATTGCTGGTCCGGGAGCGCGGAGAGCCGGGCGTAATTCTGCTCGGCCTGATCCATCTTGTTGGTGCGGGTTTGGAGAACCGCCAGGCTCAGCAGCGCGGGGGCACTCTTGGGATCGAGCTCCACGGCGCGTTGGAACTGGGATTCGGCATCCGCGGGCTTGTTGGTGGTGAAATAGAAGCGGCCCAAAGCGACTGCAGCGTCGGCGGACCGGGGCTGCTCACTTATCGCTTTCTTCAACACGGCCTCGGCGCCGGCGGGGTCATTGTGCGCTAGTTTGACCTGGGCCAGGCCCACCGCAGATGCCAGATTCTTCGGAAACTTGGCGACCGCCTCTTCCAGAGTTTTCTCCGCACCTGCCTTGTCGCCGAGTTTGATTTCGGTGGCAGCCAGCGTGTCGAGAATCTCGGCACTGCTCTCGCCGGAGTTGAGTAATTCCTGAATTTTGTCTTGAGATTCCAATAGAAACTTCTTACTCGCCTCGTCAGCCGGAGCGGCGGCCAGAAATTGGGCGAGCTTAAGCTGTGCTTCCTTGTGTTTTGGATTGAGGCTGACGGCTTTGTTCAGCTCGTAGAACGCGGCACGGTAACTGCGCTGGGCGAGAAAGGCCAGCGCGAGCTGATAATGCGCCTCGGCGTCCTTGGGCATGACTTTGACGGCATTGTTGAACTGAATGAGGGCGCGCGCGTAATCCTTCTTCTCCATCATCTTCTTGCCGGAGGCTAAGTACCGGGCCTCCCTGGCTTGAGGCGAGCATCCGGAGAGGGCGATAGAAAGGCCGACCAGCGCGGAAATCAGGGCAGCGCGCCGGCGTCTGGCAGGTGGAATCGTGGCGTCCCGCATGTTCTCCTATTTGATCGCAATCGTGACGAGGTTACTCTGATTGGCTCCACCAATCAATGCTCTCACCGCCATTGTATTTCCGAGGAGCCCGGTGGCGGGGACCCGGATATTCACCAGCCAGACACCGACCAAACCGGGCGCGAGTCCTGAATACTGAATCTCAGCCAACTGCGAGCCACCTCCTGAACCCCCTAACGCCACGCAAACCGCGGGCTGTTTATTGACACATGTGTTGGCGTCCGAGGTGGGCGCGGCGATGGTATTGTCCGGAGCCAACGGAGCGGGCTGGCCGTCCGCCACCGGGGAAACCACAGGCCCCTGGCCGGTTCCATAGAGGCTCACGATACTGCCGCGCGCCGCGGGATTGGCCGCGCTGTTAATGGTTTGGTCGTGATTTCTCACCGCCGCTTGTCCCGTGCCGCTACTGTCGTGGGTGAAGAAGCCGGGTGCATACGTCGCGACGAGGACCGGGCCACCGGCCAGCAGTTCTTCGGTATCGGAGGTGCGGGCGGCGATGCGCTGCGAGCCGACAGGCGCGTTAATCGGGAAGACGAAGTTGATGAGCCCGGGCGAAACGTACAGCAGCGGCGCTTTCATCTGGTCATTCACAACCAGCTCACGGCCGGCGAGCGCGGTGGGGAGCACCGACGATTTGGCCTGCTGCTTGGTGGTGGAGAGGCCAGATCCGTACAAACTGCACATGGCTCCGAGGCCGATGGGAACGGTGGCCTGCTGGGTAGCGGCGTTGATGACCGCGACCGGTTTGAGAAAGTGCACTACGCGGTTATTGCCGGTGTCTCCGACGTAAAGAGTGTCCTGGCGGTCGACGAGAATGCCGAACGGCGACGAAAGTCCTTCGGGCGTAGCTAATCCGTCGGGCGTATTCCAATTTGGGCCCACTCCCTGGAGGCTTGGCTGTCCGATAGCCAGAACGGCGGCCCCGCCGGTGTTCGGCAGAGACAGCAGCGAGGGATAAATCACGACGCGATTACTGCCGTTGTCCGCGATGAAAACGTCGCCCGCACTGTCCAGCGCGACGTCAGTGGGCGCGTGCAACCCGGTGGGGCCACCACCCGGGCCGGCACTCGAAAAGGCCTTTTGCCCAATGACGATGGAGGCGGGCAGACCGGTAGGCGGCGCGCCGCTGGTGTTGGGATAAACCAGAACGCGGTTGGCGGCACTGTCGGCGACAAAAAGGTTGTACGCCGCGTCCACGAAAAGTCCTTGCGGAGCGGAGAGTGTTTGGGCTGAAGGCTGAGTCGGCCGGGCCGAGGCATTAAACGTTGGCTGGCCGTAGACGCGGACGGCTGCGGCGCCACTGGCCGAGCCTTTCGAGAACTCGAGCACTCGGTTGTTGCCGCTATCGGCGACGAATAAGTTGCCATTGGGCCCGATGGCGAGGCCGGCGGGCGTATTTAGCGAGGCCGCGCTCACGGTGGCCGAGGTGGCGCTTTTGAAATCGGCTTGGCCCAGCACGAGATCGGCGGTGATGCGGCCGGATTGGTTCACCGGGCGCGGGTAATGCAGAACGCGGTTGTTGCCGGAGTCGGCCACATATAAAGAGCCGTCAGCGGCCACGACGATGCCGCGGGGCGCAAACAGGCCGGTGGGGGAAGGCGTTTTAGCTCCGCCGCCATCGACGTTGGGAAGGGCGGTGAGGAGAGTGGGTTGGCCGATGGCCAGGTCCGCCGGATCGCCGGTATGAAAGTGAGCGCTATCTTTCCACACCAGAACGCGATGGTTGTTGGTGTCGGAGACGTAAATCGCAAAAGGCGCGTGGGAGTAGTCGACGGCAATTTTGTACGCCGAGTTGATGCTTCCGGGCTTGATCTGGTTTGTGCCGTTACCCCCGAAGTTCACCTGTCCCAGAACGCGGAACGCCGGGCTCGCGCCGGACAGAAACGACAGCACGCGGTTGTTGCCGGAATCGGCCGCGAGCAGATCTCCCTGCGCATCGAGCGCGACAGCGCTCACGCCCGACAGAGAGGCCCCGGAAGCCTGCGGAAAGGAGCCCGTATTGGCAGTGACGGTGGCGAAGTCGGGCTGGCCGAGAACGCGGGTAGCGGGCGGACCGGAAGCTGTTGCGGGGGCAAACACCAGGACGCGATTGTCATTTGGGACGGCGACATAGAGGGTGCCATCCGAGTTCACGGCGACGCCGGCCGGGCCGGCCATGGAGGACGAGGTTGGGATCTGTGGTACGCCCCGCGTGGTGGCGTTGGGCTCACCATATATGATCGTCGCCGCCGACGCGGAGGTGACGGGGGCGGGGAACTTCATGACGCGGGTGTTGAAGAAGTCGGCGACGTAGAGATTGCTCTGTGCATCGAAGGTCAGGGCAAGCGGCGAGTTGAAGCCCGCCGCGGAAACGGCTGCCCCCCGGTTGGTGCGGGCGGAGTGAAAATCGGGCTGGCCCAGCACGAGGTCAGCCGCGGGGTTGATGGTGTTCAACGCCGCCGCTGGAAACCGGAGCACCCGGTTGTTGCTTGTATCGGCCACCCAAAGGTTTCCCTGCGCATCCACGGCAACAGCGCGCGGGAGGTTGAGCGAGTGTTCAGTGAGGCCGCCCGAGTTGGGCGCTCGGGTGGCAAAATCCGGCTGGCCGAACACGGCGTCCGGTTCGACGTGGGTTGCATTCGCGAATGGCTTGGGAAAGCGAAGCACGCGGCTGTTGCCTACATCGGCGACATAGAGATTGCCGGTGACCGGGTCTACCGCGAGGCCCTGCGGGAAATCAAATCCCTTGGCGCCGAGACCATATGGTCCGGATTGCTGCGCGTTCGGCTGGCCGAGCACGAGCGTGGCGGGGTCGGCGTTCTGGAAGGCAGAGGCGCTGGTCCAGGCGAGGACGCGATGATTCGACGTGTCGGCGACGTACAGGTGGCCGTCATGATCCACGGCGACGCCTTGAGGCGAAGCCATGGTGCCGGCCCCGACCATGTTGGTGCCGTTCTGCCGGAGATCCATCTGGCCGAGCGCCCGGTAGGCGGACAGAGACAGTTGGGTCTGAGCCGTGGCAAAAGGCCCCACCGCCAGCGCCATTGCCAGCCCGGCGCAGGCGAAAGCGCCGCGTTTATTACTTGTAATCCATTGCATCTACGAGTTTTCCACTCCCTGGGTGCCTGCGGACAGGATCTGAAACGTTTGATAGTGCACCTTTCATTCCACAGACACCGCCGTTCGCGTGGGGCAGGTAAGACGTGTAGATGAGGGTGGATGGAAACGGGCGGATACCCGGCCGCTTGCACAGAGTGTGCAAAAGATTGTCAAAAAGTCTACAAGATTAGCAGGATCGCCGGGAACCGAAGCTAGTGAGGCACGACGATAGTGTCTTCGGGACGGACCAAGATGTTCTGGTCCACTTTTTCGCCCTTGATCACCTCGTCATAATTAAACATGATCTTCCGCTGCTGACCGTTCTCGGTCCGGAGGATATAGATCTTTTTCTTTTTGGCGAAATCGGTGAGGCCTCCGGCTTCGGCCAGGACTTGCAGGAGGGTCATATTGGAGAGCAATAGAAGCGGCCCCTCCTTCTTGACGGCGCCGATCAGGTAGACTTTCTTGCTGCGAATGTCCTTGACGACCACGGTGACGTCGACCCCGTGGATAAGGGATTCCAGCTTCGATGCCAGCAACTTTTCCACCTGGACCGGGGTGAGACCGTCAACCTCCACCTCCTTGATGAGAGGGAGGGTGATCTTGCCATCAGGGCGAACGATGGCGCTCCCGACGGATGCCTCGGGCTCCTTCCAGACGTTGATCTCGAGCACATCACCTGCACCGATGCGGTACGAGTTGGGATCGGCGGCACTGGCCGGGATTGTCGTGGCGGGCTTGGGCGGCGTCTGGGCTATGAGCAACGCCGTGCCGACCGCTCCCATCAAGACGAGCAATAGGGCGGCCACGGAGACGACGTTCCGCCCAAGGTTCCGGTAAGTCATCAGATTCTCTTTCTATTATTCATTGATTACCAGAATTCGGGAATCAGACCGTGCCTGCCCGTCAGATGTGGGGTTCGGAGGACTCGACATCCGACCGAGCCGCCCGGACGTTGGTAAGCAGATCATAATCTTCAATATAGCAGCCTAGACCGAATCCGTCCCGCTGATCTTCGATGCGCGCGACGCGAACACGGCACTGGAGGCACATGGGCGACTTCGCATAGCCGAAACTGCCGGCCGGAATGGCGATAATGCACTCCAGACGCTCGCCGAGCTGGAAAGGCTCGCGCGAGACGCAATAGAAGCCGTTGCTGGTAAGGTTTTCGGTGGTGCTTTCGACCGATGGCATCGATGGATCGCGGAACAGACGAACCGGCCAGCGCAGGGCTATGCGTTTTCGCTTGCGGCGTTCTTCAGGGGCTGCCATGACGGATGAGATACTCAAGACTCGCTCTGCTACAATTTCGTTACCAAACATTTTCTCCGTGAAAAAGCCACACAATCGGTGCTAAGTGTGGCTCGACCCTGGGGGAGGTGGTTGTTGTGTTCCCGGTAGTCTATGCCCCTGGAAACGGGCGCGTCCGCGAGGTGTTATATCTTACGCCCCGGTCCCAGCAGTACGCCCGGCGAAGTCGTTTGCATTTTTGCAGCCAGTTAGTTTTTTCACAATTTAGCCGACAAATTGGGTTTGGGAGGAAAAATTTTGAGTAAACTGGGCTAAGGTTTTCCCTGTAGCTCTGAGCCTCGCAACCCATAGAGCTGTTTAACTTTGGTAACACGACATCCCAAAATTTAGGAAATTTCCTGAACTCCGTAGGGGATTTGCCGGACTTGCTGTTGAAGGGAATCCTGTTTAAACCTATATACAGGCTAAGGGAAAAAAATTAGATCTCGATTGGAAAATCTTGACAAAAATCAGGATTGCGATATGCTGCTGTCTATCTTTGGTCGCTATTAGCTTTGGGTAACGCGCCGCATGAATATTCAGTTAATATCCACCGACAAGCCGTTGTACAAACTGTGCCGCGATACTTTGGCTGGCTTCCGGGGCAATGAGTGGACGCTGAACGTGGGTGCGATTCCGGGCGGAGAGGGAACTCCGGACCTGGTGATCTGGGACTGCGACTCGGAAGTGCCGCTGCCGCGCGAACTGGACTTCGAACAAGAGCGGCGGAACATCTTCCTGGTATCGCGCAAGAAGATGAACACGCTGCGCGAGCGGTTTCCGATGGCGGCGGTGGCGATTCTGCTGAAGCCGGTGAACAAGGCCACGCTGCGGGCATTTCTGGAGCACGCGGTGGCGCGCCATGAGCGGACTTATTCGTCTTCGTCCGACGTGGACTCGCTGCGCGCGGACCGGGACGAGATTTTACAGTGCCTGCTGCACGCCAACCTGAAACTGCAGGAATACGATCAGGACCGCACCAATTTCCTGGCGCGCGCGGTGCACGATTTTCGAGCGCCGCTTACGGCCATTGACGGCTACTGCGGGCTGATGCTTGGCCAGCAACTGGGGCCCATCACCGAAGAGCAGCAGGAAGTGCTGGAGCGGATGCAGCATTCGATCAAGCGCCTCTCACGCATGGCTACGGCGATGTTCCAGCTCAGCGTGGGCCGGCAGATCGAGAAGCGGCCCAACCTGCAGAAGGGCGATATCGACCTGTGCATCAATCAGGCGCTGCACGAGATTACTCCGTTCGGCGAGGCCAAACACATTCATCTGAGCGTGCAGATGATGCCTTCGTCACAAGCATTGTATTTTGACCGCGAGCAGATCGAGCAGGTGCTCATCAACCTTCTCGACAACGCATGTAAGTTCACTCCTAAGTACGGCTCCATTGAAGTGAGAGGTTATCCCTTCTTCTGGGAGCGGCGCGCTAAGTTAAAAACAGCAATTACAAACGGCGAACGCCGCACCTCCAGGTTACAGGCACCCAATTCGTTTCGCATCGACATATGTGACTCGGGTCCCGGTGTGCCGGTTGAAAACCTGGACAAGATATTTGAAGAGTACACCTCGTATTCCGGCGGCCAGGACCGGTCAGGAGGAGGCCTGGGACTGGCTATTTGTAAGTTCATCCTCAATTTACACCAAGGTCAGGTATGGGCCGAGGCAGGCGAGGACGGTTC
>Ga0075426_10000077_pt1 | contig 62571 bp, 74 predicted proteins | sample SoiMethybrSBSTD5_FD_75304 | JGI IMG/M metagenome (GOLD analysis project Ga0075426, IMG submission 75304) | Bulk soil microbial communities from a Populus tree surrounding site in Tennessee, USA - Soil MetaG P. TD hybrid SBSTD5 | ecosystem: Environmental > Terrestrial > Soil > Tree plantation... | reverse complement strand
TTCGGCAAGCGCCGCGCCACGCGCGTCAACAAGACGCTCGCCGGCCACCTCGCGAAGGCAGGCGTCGAGGCGGGTCGCACGCTGCGTGAATTCCGCGCCAGGCCAGAAGAGCTCGCAAGCCTCAAGCCGGGTGCGAAGCTCGACGTCGGCACGATCTTCAAGGTCGGCCAGAAGGTCGACGTGCAGGGCGTCACCATCGGCAAGGGCTTCGCCGGCGTGATCAAGCGGCATCACTTCGGCGGACAGAACTCTTCCCACGGCAACTCAATTTCGCACCGGGTTCCCGGCTCGACCGGGCAGAATCAGAGCCCGGCGCACGTATTTCGGGGCAAGCGCATGCCGGGCCATCTCGGCGACAAGCGACGCACCATTTCCAATCTCATTGTGGTGCGCGTCGATGCCGAGCGGCAACTCTTGCTGGTCAAGGGATCGGTGCCGGGCTCGAATGGCCGCGACGTGCTCGTGCGGCCAGCGGTAAAGATCTCCAAGCCCGTGGTGCAGCAGGCCAAGCCCGCCGCCGCGCCGAAGGCGGAGGCCCGGCCGGCGGCAAAACCCGCGGCCCAGCCGGTCAAGCCGGCCGCGCAGCCGGCGAAGAAATAAGGCGCCGCCATGGAACTCAAAATGGTTGGCAACTCGGGCACGATGAACGCGACCGACGACATCTTCGGCCGCGAATTCAACGAATCGCTGGTCCATCAAGTGGTCGTCGCCTACCAGGCGAACGCCCGAATCGGCTCACGCGCGCAGAAGGACCGCGGTGCGGTGAACCACTCGACGAAGAAACCGTGGCGCCAGAAGGGCACCGGCCGGGCGCGCGCCGGCATGACCTCCAGCCCGCTGTGGCGCGGCGGCGGCAAGATCTTCCCGAACTCGCCGGACGAGAACTTCACGCACAAGGTCAACCGCAAGATGTACCGCGCCGGGCTGTGCTCGATCCTGTCGCAGCTCGCGCGCGAGGACCGGCTGCGCGTCGTCGAGCAGTTCACGCTGGATGCGCCGAAGACCAAGCTCCTCGCGAAGAAAGTGAAGGACATGGGCTTTGACGAGGTGCTGGTGATCACCGACGAGGTCGATGAGAAGCTTGCACTCTCGTCGCGCAACCTCGGCAACGTGGTGATCATCCCCGCGCGCCACGCCAATCCGATCGCGCTGGTGCGCTCGAAGCACGTGCTCATCACCAAGGCGGCGGTGGCCAAGCTCGAGGAGATGCTCAAGTGACCGCGGCCAAGAAATACAACGCCGAGCAGCTGATGAACGTGGTGCTCGCGCCCGTGGTATCGGAGAAGAGCACGTTCGTGGCGGACAAGAATCGCCAATACGTGTTCCGGGTCGCCGACCGCGCGACCAAGCCTGAGATCAAGGCCGCCATCGAGCTCATGTTCAAGACCAAGGTTGACGGCGTGACGCTGCTCAACGTGCGCGGCAAGGAACGCCGCTTCGGCCGCCTTGCCGGGCGCAAGCGGAGCTGGAAGAAGGCCTACGTGCGGCTCGCCGAGGGGCAGGAAATCAACTTTGCGGCGACGGAATAGCCATGCCACTCGTTAAGGTAAAACCCACGTCCCCCGGACGTCGGGCGCTCGTCAAGGTCGTGACGCCGGAGTTGCACAAGGGCGATCCGCATTGGCCGCTCGTCGAGCCGCAGCGTCGCGGCAGCGGCCGAAACAACTACGGTCGCATCACCATGCGCCACCAGGGCGGCGGCCACAAGCACCACCTGCGCATCGTCGACTGGCGTCGGAACAAGGACGGCATCGCGGCCAAGGTGGAGCGGCTCGAACACGATCCGAACCGCAGCGCGCATCTCGCGCTTCTGCTTTATGCCGACGGTGAGCGCCGCTACGTGCTTGCCGCAAAAGGCATGACGGTGGGCGCGCAGCTCATGTCCGGTCCCGAGGCGCCCATCAAGGCGGGCAATACGCTGCCGCTGCGTAACATCCCCATCGGCACGGAAGTGCATTGCGTGGAAATGCAGCCTGGCAAGGGCGCGCAGCTTGCGCGCTCCGCGGGCGCGCACGTGCAGGTGCTCGCGCGTGAAGGCTCGTATGCGCAATTGCGCCTGCGCTCGGGCGAAATCCGAAAAGTGCATATCGATTGTCGCGCCACGATCGGCGAAGTTGGCAACTCGGAGCACAACCTCGAGTCGATCGGCAAGGCGGGCCGTGTTCGCTGGCGCGGCGTGCGCCCGACGGTGCGCGGCGTGGCGATGAACCCGATCGATCACCCGCACGGCGGCGGGGAAGGCCGCACTGCCGCGGCGCAGCCGCCCGTGTCGCCGTGGGGCGTGCAGACCAAAGGCTTCAAGACCCGGCGCAACAAGCGCACGCAGGTGATGATCGTGCGCGACCGGCGAGTGAAATGAGGACATAGCTATGGCACGTTCCATCAAAAAGGGTCCATTCGTGGACCACCATCTGATGAAGAAAGTGGACGCCGCGCGTAGCACGAGCGACAAGCGTCCGATCAAGACCTGGTCGCGCCGCTCGACGATCGTCCCCGATTTCGTCGGCCTCACGATCGCCGTGCACAACGGCAAGCAGCACGTCCCGGTGTACGTGACGGAGAACATGGTGGGGCACAAGCTGGGCGAATTCGCGCTGACGCGTATCTTCAAGAGCCACTCCGCGGTCGGCAAGCGCACCGAGGAAGCACTCGAAGCGGCACGGCGCCCTACCGCCGCGCCCGGTGCAGCCGCGCCCGCGGCCGCCGCTCCGGCCGCCGCCGCAGCGCCCGCGGCCCCAGGGAAGAAATAATGGAGACCAAAGCGATCCTGCGTGGCGCGCGCCTCTCCGCCCAGAAGGGCCGCCTGGTCGCCGACCTCATCCGCGGCAAGCCGGTGGACCAGGCGATGAACGTACTCGCCTACACGCCCAAAAAGGGCGCCGGCATCATGAAGAAGCTGCTCGAGTCGGCGATCGCCAACGCCGAGCACAATGACGGCGCCGACATCGACACGTTGAAAGTCAAAACGGTCTACGTCGAGCGCGGCATGTTCCTGAAGCGCTTCCAGGCGCGCGCCAAGGGCCGCGGCAACCGCGTGCTCAAGCACACGTGCCACATCTTTATAACGGTAGGTGACTGATGGGCCAGAAAATCAATCCGGTCGGGTTCCGGCTGGCGGTGAACAAGAACTGGAGCTCGCGCTGGTACGCCAACAGCAAGAACTTCGCCCCCATGCTTGCTGAGGACATCAAGGTGCGCGATTTTCTCAAGCGCAAGCTGGCGCACGCATCCGTGGGCCGGGTACTGATCGAGCGTCCGGCCAAAGACGCGCGCATCACCATCTTCTCCGCGCGCCCCGGCGTCGTCATCGGCAAGAAAGGCGAGGAGATCGAAGCCCTGAAGGCCGAGCTGCGGCGCATCATGGGCGTGCAGCAGGTGCACGTGAACATCGAGGAGATTCGCAAGCCCGAGATCGATGCGCAGCTCATCGCCGATTCCATCGCGCAGCAGCTTGAGAAGCGCATCATGTTCCGCCGTGCCATGAAGCGCGCAATGCAGAATGCGATGCGTCTGGGCGCGCAGGGCATCAAAATCATGAGCGCCGGGCGGCTGAACGGCATCGAGATCGCGCGCACCGAGTGGTATCGCGAAGGCCGCGTTCCGCTGCACACGTTGCGAGCCGACATCGACTACGGGTTCGGCGAGGCCAAGACCAATTACGGCGTGATCGGCATCAAGGTGTGGGTCTACAAGGGCGAGGTCGCGCCCAAGGGCGATGGCCAGGCCGCTGCCGCAGCGCTGGGCGCAGCGACGCCCACGGCGCAGCCCGAGGCCCCGGTCGAACCGAAGCGCGCAAAGAAGCCGGCGCCGCGCGCTGGTGCCAAACGCGGCCCCGCGCGCCCGCGCCCGGAAGGCGAGCGCCGCGCGCCCAGGAAGGAAGCCGCGCCGGCGCCCAAGACTATCGTCAAGCGTCCGAAGAAGGTCATCAAGGAAGAGCCGCCGAAGTCCGATGGCGGCGGCGAGCAGAAGGGATAGGCGATGTTGCAGCCCGCACGAACCAAGTATCGCAAGCAGCAGAAAGGCCGTAACACCGGCGTGGCCACGCGCGGCGCCAAGGTGTCGTTCGGCGAGTTCGGCCTGAAGGCCACCACACGCGGCCGCCTGACCGCGCGCCAGCTCGAGGCCGGCCGCCGCGCCATGTCGCGTCACATCAAGCGCGGCGGGCGCATCTGGATCCGCGTGTTTCCGGACAAGCCGGTGTCGCAGAAGCCGGCCGAGGTGCGCATGGGCAACGGCAAGGGCAACCCGGAGTACTTCGTCACCGAGATCCAGCCCGGCAAGATCATCTTCGAGATGGACGGCATCACGGAAGCCATCGCCAAGGAAGCCTTTGCGCTGGCAGCGGCGAAGCTGCCGTTCCGCACCATCGTCGTACAGCGCATGCTCGGAGGCTGAGGATGAAAGCGAGCGAACTGCGCGGCAAGGAGCCGCAAGAGCTGCAGAAGGAACTCGAATCGCTGCTGCGCGCCCAGTTCGGCCTGCGCATGCAGGTCGCCACGCAGCAGCTCGCCAACACGAGCCAGCTGAAGAAAGTGCGCCGCGACATCGCGCGTGTGCGCACCCTCATGAGAGAGAAGGCAGCTAAATGACCGAGCAAGCAGCGCCGACCGCGCCGGCAAAGAATCAGCGCAAGCTGATTGGGCGCGTGACCAGCAACAAGATGCAGAAGACGGTCGTGGTGCGCGTCGAGCGCCGCGTGCGCGATGCGCTCATGGGCAAGACCATCACCCGCACGAAGAAGTACCACGCGCACGTCGAGAGCGGCGATTTCGGCGAGGGCGACTGGGTCGAGATCGCCGAGTGCCGGCCGATGTCACGCACCAAGTCGTGGCGCGTGACGCGTTTGATCGAAAAATCGAAGGCGGTTTGACGTAGGAGTTGTAGTAAAATCGCCCGCCTTCCTACTCCCCGGACGGGGTCCAAGACTGCATCGCTTGCGGTGCAAGTTGGATTGGAGAGAGAGCAATGATTCAGATGGAGTCGGTGCTGGACGTCGCCGATAACACCGGTGCGCGCGCCGTGATGTGCATCAAAGTGCTCGGCGGCTCGAAGCGCCGCTACGCCTCGATCGGCGACGTGATCAAGGTGAGCGTGAAGGATGCGGCGCCGCGCGGCCGCGTGAAAAAGGGCGAGATCTACCACGCGGTGGTGGTGCGCACGGCCAAGGGCGTGCGCCGCGCCGACGGCTCGTTGATCCGCTTCGACCGCAACGCGGCCGTGCTGCTCACGCCCAAGATGGAGCCCATCGGCACGCGCATCTTCGGCCCGGTGACGCGCGAGCTGCGCACCGAGCAGTTCATGAAGATCGTCTCGCTCGCACCAGAGGTGCTCTGATGCGGCGCATTCGCAAAGGCGACGAAGTGGTGGTGATTTCGGGGCGCGATAAGGGCAAGCGCGGCACGGTGCTACGCCGTATTGACGCGCAGCATGTCGTCGTCGAGGGCGTGAACCGGGTCAAGAAGCACCAGCGTCCGAACCCGATGCGCGGCCAGACGGGTGGCATCGTGGACAAGGATCTGCCGATCCATGTATCGAACATCGCCCTCTTCAACCCAGCAACACAGAAAGCCGATCGCATCGGCGTGAAGCGCCTGGACGACGGCCGCAAAGTGCGCATTTTCAAGGCGAACGGCGAGCAAGTGGAAGCGTAAGTATGGCCAAGGACAAAGACCAGAAACCGGAAGCGAAAGGCAAAGGCGAGCAAAAGCCGCCGCAGAAGGCTGCGCAACCGCAGGCGAAGGCGCAGCCCAAGAAGGAGGCGCCAAAGGCGGCGCCCTTGCCGAAGACGGACGAGCCGAAGATTCCCGCGCCGCCGGCGCGCCTCGCGGTGTACTACCGCGAGAAGGTCGTCCCTGAGCTCACGCAGAAGTTCGGCTACAAGAGCGCGATGCAGGTGCCGCGCCTGCGCAAGATCACGCTCAACATGGGCGTGGGCGAGACGACGAGCGACAAGAAGGTGCTCGACAACGCGGTCGCCGACATGGCGAAGATCGCCGGCCAGAAGCCGGTGGTGACGAAGTCGCGTAAATCGATCGCCAACTTCAAGATCCGCGCCAATTTCCCGATCGGCTGCATGGTGACGCTGCGCGGGGCACGCATGTACGAGTTCCTCGACCGCCTGGTGAACATCGCCATCCCGCGCATCCGCGACTTCCGCGGCGTGTCGAACCGCGCCTTCGACGGGCGCGGCAACTACAGCCTCGGCATCAAGGAGCAGATCATCTTTCCCGAGATCGAGTACGACAAGATCGATGCGATCCGCGGCATGAACATCGCCATCACGACAACGGCGAAAACCGACGACGAAGCGCGCGCGCTGCTCGGCGCGTTTCGCTTTCCGTTCAAGCACTGAAGAGAGACCCATGGCCAAGCTGGCACTGAAACTGCGCGACCAGAAGCGGCGCCAAACCGTCGACAAGTTCAAGGCGAAGCGCGCCGCGCTGCTCGACATCATCCACGACAGCCGCGCCTCCGACGAGGTGCGCGAAGAGGCGCGCGCCAAGCTGCAGCAGCTGCCGCGCGACGCCTCGCCCGTGCGGCTACGCAACCGCTGCGCGCTTACCGGGCGTCCGCGTGGCGTCTATCGCAAATTCGGCCTCGGACGCAACAAGCTGCGCGAGCTCGCGCTGCGGGGCGAGGTCCCCGGCATCATCAAAGCGAGCTGGTAAGGAGAAAGTATGAGCATGCACGACCCGATCGCCGACATGCTGACGCGCATCCGCAATGCGCAGCTCGTCGGCCACTCGCAGGTCACGATGCCCGCCTCGCGGCTGAAGGGCGCGATCGCCCAGGTGTTGAAGGATGAGGGCTACATCGAGGATTTCGCGCTGCGCGAAAACGGCGCGAAGACGGAGCTCGCCATCGGCCTCAAGTATTACGCCGGGCGGCCGGTGATCGAGCGCCTGGAACGCGTCTCGAAACCCGGCCTGCGCGTCTACAAGGGCCGCGACGACATCCCGCGCGTGATGAACGGGCTCGGTGTCGCGATCGTCTCGACCTCGCGCGGCGTCATGACCGACCGCAAGGCGCGCGCCGACGGCCTGGGCGGCGAAGTGCTCTGCATCGTCGCCTGAGGAAAACGCCATGTCGAGAATCGCAAAATATCCGGTTCCGCTGCCCAAGGGCGTGGAGTTGAACGTCGCGGGCGGGCAGATCGCGATCAAGGGGCCGCTCGGCAGCATCGCGCGCGCGGCCGACCCGAACGTCGAAGTCAAGAAGGACGGCGAGCAGGTCCTCTTCAAGGCGCTCGGCAACTCGAACCACGCCAACGCGATGTCGGGCACGATGCGCGCGCTCGTCGCCAACATGGTGCTCGGTGTGACCAAGGGCTTCGAGAAGCGCCTTGCGCTCGTCGGCGTGGGTTTCCGCGCGCAAGCGCAAGGCGACAAGCTCAACCTCTCCCTCGGTTTCTCGCATCCGGTCGTGCACCAGATGCCGAAGGGCATCAAGGTGGCGACGCCGACGCAGACCGAGATTGTGATCAGCGGCATCGACAAGCAGCTGGTCGGGCAGGTTGCGGCGGAAGTGCGCGCGCAGCGCGCGCCCGAGCCGTACAAAGGTAAGGGCGTGCGCTATGCCAATGAAGTCATCGTGTTGAAAGAGACGAAGAAAAAGTAACCATGAGCGCCAAGAACGAAGCGAGACTCCGCCGCGCGCGCCAGACGCGGCTCAAGATCCGCGAGGTGGGCGCGGTGCGCCTCACCGTGCATCGCACGAACTCCCACATCTATGCGCAGATCACCTCGCCCACCGGCGACAAAGTGCTCGCCGCGGCTTCGAGCACGGAGAAGGACCTGCGCGGCCAGGTCAAGCACGGCGCGAACCGCAAGGCCGCCGAGCTCGTCGGCCAGCGCATCGCCGCCAAGGCGAAGGAGAAAGGCATCGAGCAGGTCGCTTTCGATCGCGCCGGCTACCGCTATCACGGACGCGTCAAGGCGCTTGCCGAAGCGGCGCGCGCCGGTGGTCTGAAGTTCTAAAGGAGCGCTATGGCAAAGATCCAGCCACGAATGCAGCACGAAGAGCGCGGCGACGGCCTGCGCGAGAAGATGGTCGCGGTGAACCGCGTCACCAAGGTGGTGAAGGGCGGCCGCGTGCTCGGCTTCGCCGCGCTCACCGTGGTCGGCGATGGCGACGGCGGCATCGGCATGGGCAAGGGCAAGGCGCGCGAAGTGCCAGTCGCGGTGCAGAAGGCGATGGAGGAAGCGCGCCGCAAGCTCTTCAAAGTGAAGCTCAAGAACGGTACGCTGCAGCACGCGGTGACCGGCCGGCATGGCTCGGCCAAAGTGCTGATGCAGCCCGCGATGGAGGGCACCGGCATCATCGCCGGCGGGCCGATGCGCGCCGTATTCGAGGTGATGGGCGTCACCAACGTGCTCGCCAAGTGCTTTGGCTCGACCAATCCGTACAACGTGGTGCGTGCCACGCTCGATGGCCTCAAGAACATGAGCACGCCGGCCGAAATCGCCGCGCGGCGCGGCAAGACCATCGAGGAAATCACGCAATGAACAAGATCAAGCTGCGGCTGTTGAAAAGCATCAACAGCGTGAAGCGAAGCCATCGCGACACGGTGCGCGGCCTGGGCCTGAAGCGCATCGACCAGGTCGTCGAGCTCATCGATACGCCGGCAGTGCGCGGCATGATCAACAAGGTGAATTACCTGGTGCGCATCGATTCATGAAACTCAACACGTTGAAACCCGCCCCAGGCTCGAAAAGCGAGCGCCACCGCGTCGGCCGTGGCGTAGGCTCGGGGTGGGGCAAGACCGCGGGACGCGGCCACAAGGGTCAGAAGGCGCGCTCGGGTGGTTTCCATAAGGTCGGCTTCGAGGGCGGCCAGATGCCGTTGCATCGGCGCCTGCCAAAGCGCGGCTTTCATTCGCCGACCCGCGAGGACGTCGCCGAGGTGCGCACGAGCGAGCTGCAAGGCATGCAGGGCGCCGAAATCGATCTCGCGGCGCTCAAAGCCGAAGGCATCGTGCCGCGCCGGGCGCTCGCTGCGAAAGTGATTGTTTCGGGAAAGCTCGAGCGCAAGGTCGCCCTCAAGGAAGTCCTCGTCACCAAGGGCGCGCGAGCGATGATCGAGGCTGCGGGTGGCAGCATCGAGCTCACCGAGAAGCCGAAGGTCGAGCGCAAGAAGGAGAAGGCGAAGCCCGCCAAACCGGCACCTGAAGAGGCGCCGAAGAGCTGATGGCGACCGGACTGCCCAACCTCGGCAAGGAGATGCGCTACGGCGATTTGAAGCGCCGGCTGCTCTTCCTGCTAGGCGCGCTCGTCGTGTTCCGCGTCGGAGCGCACATACCCGTGCCGGGCATCGACCCGAACGTGCTCGCCGGTTTTTTCCAGAACAACCAGGGCGGCATGCTCGGCATGTTCAACATGTTCTCGGGCGGGGCGCTCAGGCGCTTCACGATCTTCGCGCTCGGCATCATGCCCTACATCTCGGCGTCGATCATCATGCAGCTCATGACGGCGGTGAGCCCGCAGCTCGACCAGCTGCGCAAGGAGGGCGAATCCGGCCGTCGCAAGATCACGCAGTACACGCGCTACGGCACGGTGTTCCTCGCGCTGTTCCAATCGACGGGCATCTCGATCATGCTCGAGTCGCAGCCCGGGCTCGTGCTCGAGCCGGGGCTCATGTTCCGAATCACCACGGTGACCACGCTCGTCACCGGCACTATGTTCCTCATGTGGCTCGGCGAGCAGATCACCGAGCGCGGGCTCGGCAATGGCATTTCGATCATCATCTTCGCAGGGATCGCCGCCGGCCTGCCGAACGCGGTCGCCGGTACGCTGGAGCTCGTGCGCACCGGCGCCATGCATCCGCTCACGGCGCTGCTCATCGCCGTCGCGGTGGTCGTGGTCACGGGGCTGGTCTGCTTCGTCGAGCGCGGCCAGCGCAAGATTCTCGTCAACTACGCGAAGCGCCAGGTCGGCAACCGCATCTACGGCGGCCAGAGCTCGCACCTGCCCTTCAAGCTCAACATGTCGGGCGTCATCCCGCCGATCTTTGCCTCGTCGCTGATCCTCTTTCCGGCCACCGTGCTCGGCTGGTTCGGCAGCCACGAGGGGCTGGTTTGGCTGCGCGATATTGCGGGCACGCTGACCCCGGGCCAACCGATCTACGTCGTGCTCTACGCCGGACTGATCATCTTTTTCTGCTTCTTCTACACGGCGTTGCAGTACAACCCGAAGGAGACGGCGGATAACCTCAAGAAGTCCGGGGCTTTCGTGCCGGGTATCCGTCCGGGCGACCAGACAGCGCGCTACTTGGAAAAGATCCTGACGCGCCTCACATTGGCCGGAGCGATCTATGTGACGCTCGTGTGTCTGCTGCCGGAGTTCCTGATCCTGAAATGGAACGTGCCTTTCTATTTCGGCGGCACGTCGCTCCTCATCATCGTCGTAGTGACGATGGATTTCATGGCGCAGGTGCAGGCTTACATCATGACGCATCAGTACGAGAGTTTGCTGCGCAAGGCGAACTTCAAGGGTGGACTGCCGGTTCGCTGATGGCCAAGGAGGACGTGATCGAGATGCAAGGTGAAGTGGTGGAAAACCTGCCGAACGCCACCTTCCGCGTGAGACTCGAGAACGGCCACACGATCCACGCCTTCATATCGGGAAAGATGCGCATGAATTACATCCGCATCCTCCCGGGCGACAAGGTGACGGTGCAGATGACGCCATACGACTTAACCAAGGGCCGTATTACGTTCAGGGCGAAATAAGACGCGCTCAAGTGAGGACACTATGAAAGTGATGGCTTCAGTGAAGAAGATCTGCCGCAAATGCAAGATCGTGCGGCGCAAAGGCGTCGTGCGGGTCATTTGCTCCGATCCGCGCCACAAGCAACGCCAGGGTTGATAACGCATTGTTAAAACAGCTATAATCGCAGGTTCCGCCTATGGCACGTATCTCCGGGATTAACGTCCCCAACCACCAGCACGCTGAAATCGCGCTTACCGCGATTTACGGCATCGGTCGCGCGCGCGCGCAGGCGATTTGCGCCGCCGCCGGCGTGCAGGGCAACCGCAAGATCAAGGACCTGAACGACAGCGAGCTCGATCGCATCCGCGAGAGCGTCGCGAAGTTCACTGTCGAAGGCGACCTGCGCCGCGAGGTGCAGATGTCGATCAAGCGTCTGATCGATCTCGGGTGCTATCGCGGCTCGCGCCATCGCAAAGGGCTGCCGGTACGCGGGCAGCGCACACGCACCAACGCCCGCACGCGTAAAGGTCCGCGCAAGGCAGCGATCAAACTCAACGTCCCAGCAGGGAAGGCCGCATAACACATGGCGAGCAGAAACGCACCGACGCGCCAAGAGCTGCAGCAGACCGCGGCCGCGCGCGCGCGCAAGAAGGTGAAGAAGAACGTGGCCGAGGGCATCGCCCATATCCACGCCTCGTTCAACAACACCATCGTCACCATCACCGACCGCCAGGGCAATACCCTGGCCTGGGCCACCTCGGGCAACGCCGGCTTCAAGGGTTCGCGCAAGTCGACACCGTTCGCGGCGCAGGTCGCGGCCGAGCGCTGCGGCCGCGCGGCGCAGGAATGCGGCGTGAAGAACATCGAAGTGCGCATCAAGGGCCCCGGCCCCGGCCGCGAGTCCGCGGTGCGCGCGCTGAATGCCATCGGTCTCAAGATCGGCAGCATCGCGGATGTCACGCCGATTCCCCATAACGGTTGCCGCCCTCCGAAGCGGCGCAGGGTCTAGACATGGCCAAGAACCTGGACAAATGCCGGCATTGCCGCCGCGAGGGCGAGAAGCTCTACCTCAAGGGCGAAAAGTGCTTCACCGATAAATGTCCGGTGGAGCGCAGGGCGTACGCCCCCGGGCAGCATGGCCAGAAGAGCGGCGCGCGGCTCTCCGACTACGGCAAGCAGCTGCGCGAGAAACAGAAGATGCGCCACACCTATGGGCTGCTTGAGCGACAGTTCCGCAACACCTATTCCGATGCGGCGCGCGCCAAAGGCGTGACGGGCGAGCGACTGCTGCAGCTACTCGAATCACGCCTGGACAGCATCGCCTACCGCATGGGCTTCGGCGCTTCGCGCAGCGAAGCACGCCAAGTCGTGCGCCATAACGCGATCCTCGTGAACGGCAAGCGCGTCAACATCCCGTCGTACCGCCTACGCCCTGGCGATGTGGTCGAAGTCGCGCCGAAGGCGAAGGAGCAGTTGCGCATCAAGGCCGCCGCCGAGGCCGCCGAGGGACGCGGCTTCCCCGAATGGCTTGAAGTCGATTCCAAGGGGCTGAAGGGCACGTTCAAGGCGATGCCGGCGCGCGCCGATCTTTCTTCCACGATCAACGAACACCTGGTGATCGAGCTTTACTCGAAGTAACCAGCAGTCAGTACACAGGACCTAAAAATGCCGCAATCCGGATTTTTGAAGCCGCGCATCGTCGATGTGCAGAACCTCTCGCCCAATCATGCCCGGGTGACGATGGAGCCGTTCGAGCGCGGTTATGGCCATACGCTCGGCAACGCGCTGCGCCGCGTGCTGCTCTCCTCGATGCCAGGCTACGCCCCCACTGAGGTGCAGATCGCCGGGGTGGTGCACGAGTACTCGACGCTGGACGGCGTGCGCGAAGATGTCGTCGACATCCTGCTCAACCTCAAGGGCGTGGTATTCCGCCTGCATAACCGCGCGGAAGCGATCCTGTCCCTCAAGAAGAAGGGCGACGGCGCCGTGACCGCCGCCGACATCGAACCCGCACACGACGTCGAGATCGTCAACCCTGATCACGTGGTTGCGCATCTGGCTTCCGGCGGCAAGCTCGAGATGCAGATCAAAGTCGAGTCTGGCCGCGGCTATGTGCCGGGCAACATGCGCTACCTGCCGGAGGAAACTAAGGGTATCGGCCGCATCATCCTCGACGCCTCGTTCAGCCCGGTGCGCCGCGTTTCATACGCGGTGGAATCGGCTCGCGTCGAGCAGCGCACGGATCTCGACAAGCTCATCATGGACATCGAGACCAACGGCGCCATCGAGCCGGAAGAGGCGATCCGTTACGCCGCGCGCGTCCTGGTGGACCAGCTCTCCGTGTTCGCGCAGCTCGAAGGCACGGCGCTACCGGCCGAGCAGCCGAAATCGCCGGCGGTCGACCCGATCCTGCTTCGCCCTGTGGACGACCTCGAGCTCACGGTGCGCTCGGCAAATTGCCTCAAGGCCGAGAACATCTACTACATCGGCGATCTCATCCAGCGTACCGAGACCGAGCTCCTCAAGACGCCGAATCTCGGCAGGAAGTCGCTCAACGAGATCAAGGAAGTGCTCGCCTCGCGCGGCCTGACCTTGGGCATGAAACTGGAGAACTGGCCCCCGGCCGGTCTCGAGCACAGGACCTGAAAAATGCGTCACGGCTCCGGCCTCCGCAAGCTGAACCGCACATCCGCGCATCGTCTCGCCATGCTGCGGAACATGACCGTGTCGCTTCTGCGGCACGAAGAAATCCGCACTACCCTGCCCAAGGCGAAGGAGCTGCGCCGCATTGCCGAGCCGATGATCACGCTCGGCAAGAAGCCCACGCTCGCGAACCGCCGGCTCGCCTTCGATCGCCTACGGGACCGCGGCATTGTCGCGAAGCTCTTCGACGACCTGGGCCCGCGTTATGCGAAGCGCAACGGGGGCTACCTGCGCATTCTCAAAATGGGCTTCCGCAAGGGCGACAATGCCCCGCTCGCCCTCGTCATGCTGATGGACCGCCCGGACACGGGGGCCGCTTCTACGACCGACGAGGGCAAGGGCGGTAAGAAGAAGGTCAAGCCGGCGCCCCAAGCCGAGCAAACTGCCTGATCGAGGCCGAGCTCCGCAAGATTTGGTCAAAAGCGCGCGCTGCGCGCTAACCGCCAGGCGCCGTGGGCATAATGCGCTCTCAGCAAGCCATATCTTCTCGCTGGGGAGCCATGGAAACGCTATTGCTCGATCGGCAACGCGTAGACGAAATCCGGCGCATTGAGCAGGTCACCGGTCGCAACGATATGCTCGTCTGGCTGGTGGGCAAACTCGAAGAGAATGTGACCGCCTTTCGCGCGTCATTCCTTGACTATGTCGCGCGCGACGACGCAAGTGGTGCCGTGCGCGCCGCGCACACGCTGAAGGGCACCTGCCGCCAGCTCGGCGCGGAAGCCCTCGGTGATCTGTTCGCCGAAATCGAGCGATTCGCGAAGGACGGCGACTATGCCGCAGCCCAGCGCACATTCGATGGTGGTGCCGGGCTGATCGCGCAGTCGCTGACCGCGCTTAAACAGGCCTAGACGGGCAGCCGGGCGCGCTGCGGTGCACCGGAACCGCGGATCTGCGTGCGGTGCATCACGCGGCGTGCCTTCGCGTCGAAGGCGTCCCGGCGATGCATGGTCGTGCGGTTGTCCCAGAGCACCAGATCGCCGATGGCCCACCGATGCCGGTAAACCGCCGTTTCCACGTATGACCAGACCTCGCCCAGCAAGCGTTCCGATTCGGCGAGATCGAGCCCCATGATGTAGGCGTTGCGTCGGCGTCCGAGGTACAGGGCGGGTTCGCCCGACACCGGGTGCTCGATGATTAGCGGATGCGGCGTGCCGACGGACGTGCGCGGATCATCGACGGGCTTCAGCCCCTTGCGCACGTAGCCCCCGGAGTCGTACGTCCCGTCGTGCTTGATATCGAGCTTGCGAAGGCGTTCGACCAGATCCTTTGGCATCGCTGCGAGCGCGGCCTTCATGCTCGCAAAGCAGGTGTCGCCGCCGGTCGGCGGGATCTCGAGCGAATACAGCATCGATGCGTCCGGTGGCTGCGCGATGTAGCTCATGTCCGTATGCCATGCGGCCTCGCCATCACCCAGCGCGCCGATCGCCTCGCCTTTTTCGTCGAGCACATTGGACACGATGTAGACCTCCGGGTACCCGGACGGCGACTTGCGGCCGGCGCCTTGGTTCGGGGGCGAGTCGAGCGCGCCGAAATGGCGCGAGAAAGCGAGCAGATCGTCGTCGGTGAGCCGCTGCTTGCGGAATAGCAGTACGTCATATCGGTACCACGCCCGCTTAATGGCATCGATGTCTCGCGCACTCGGGCGCGCGAGACCGATGCCCTGTACCTCGGCGCCAAAGACCCCCAACGGGCGGATTTTGAGCTCAGCGACGGTCGACATGCGAATCTCCTGTTCTACTTCTCGGAAGTGTGATATTTGCAATGTTATACAAAGACATAGGGCCGCAAACTGCAAAAGTAGGTCAGCGGGGGTATTGGAGTTCCCGCTAGAGGCGATACTGCGGCCGCGATTTCTTTACGGGGGGGTTTCAAGTGGCAGACATGGTGCTGGTGCTGTGCATTCTGATGAGCGCGTATTTCATACGCGGGATTACCGGGTTCGGGTCCGGATTGATTTCCGTACCGCTGCTTGCGCTCTCGCAGCCGCTGCACTTCGCGATCCCGCTCGTCCTCGCGCTCGACTTCACCGCTTCGGTGGTTCTCGGCAGCACGAACAACAAAAAAGCGAATTGGGCGGAGATCAAGATCCTCCTACCCGCCGGAATGATCGGTGCATGCATCGGCGCGTTCGCCTTGCTTACGTTGCCGACGCAGCCGGTGCTCGTCGCGCTCGGGGCTTTTACCATGTTCGTAGGCTTCCGCAACATTTTTGGCCTGGAGCCGGAGAGCCGGCTTTCGCGCGCCTGGGCGATTCCCGCAGGCCTCGCCGGCGGCGGCGCAGGCACGCTGTTCGGCACGGGCGGACCGCCGTACATCATGTATCTCACTCGGCGGCTGCGCGACAAGGGCGAAGTCCGTGCCACCTTTTCGTGGCTCTTCGCAATTGACGGGGGATTTCGCCTCGCGATATTCCTGTTCGCCGGCCTGCTTCTAGAAAGCAAGCTGCAGCTCGCCTACCTGCTTGGCCTCGTGCCGATGGCACTCGGGCTCTACGCGGGCAACAAGGTGCATATGGACATGACGAGCGAGGGCATGTTGCGTGTGGTCGGCGCCCTGCTGGTATTGAGCGGTTTCATGCTCTTCCTCAAGGTGGCCCTGTGATCCGCGCCGTTGTTCGAGCCATCACGCGCGCCGCCGGCTTCGCCGGCGCGGTGCTCGCTGTGCACTCGCCGACGTGCGCCGCGGACCAGGCGTACAGCTTTTACGTCCTCAACCAGCGCACGGTCGCCCTCACCGCACAATACTGGAATCCGATTCTCACCTACGTCAGCAAGACGAGCGGCGTGCCCCTCGAGTTGAGGCTCACAAAGACGGCGAAGGACGGCAACGCTACCGCCGAAGCCGGCAAATATGACTTCCTCTACACCAATCACTTCTTCACGCCCGAACGCGATCGCCTCGGCTACAAGGTGATCGCGCGGCCGGCCGGACCTGGAATACGCTCGCAGATCGTGGTACCGGTCGATTCGCCGATCCGCTCGCTGCAGGACCTGGAAGGCAAGGAGGTCGCCTTCGTGACGCCCGATGCGTTCGCCGGCTATTGGCTGCCGATGGATGCGCTGCTGCGCACGAAGGTGAACGTAAAGGTCGTGTTCACCGGAAATCAGGAGGCCTCTTCGGCTCAACTGAAGGTCAACAAGATCGCGGCTGCCGGCGTGAACAGCTCAGTCATGGCGCGCTATGGCCGACGCGAATCGTTCACTTATCGCGCCCTCTGGACCTCGGAGACCTACCAGGACTTGTGCATCATGGCTAATCCGAAGGTGCCGGCCGCCAAAGTCGCGGCGGTCAAGGCCGCCTTCATCAACATGGTGAAGGATGAGGAGGGGCGCCAGATTCTCCAGGCTGGTGCTGATCTGCTGAAAAGCACCGGCGAACTCGGCTTCGTGCCCGCCGCGAATCGCGACTACGACAACTATCGCAAGTTCTATAGAACCACCAAGGTGAAGTAGTCCGCCAGCAAGGGTCGCACGGTGAAAAACATACGCGTGTTTCGGTTCTGGGAGGACTGGGGGTTAATCTCCCGCCTTATGCTGGCGGTGGGCGTGGCGATCATCGCCGCCGGTGGCGTACAGACCGCCTTGCTGCTGGCGGAGGGGGAGGCGGAGCACTCGGCCCGTCTCCTGCGCGAACAACGGGAAACGCTCGCTTTCATTGCGCCGCTCGTCGCCGACCAGGCACTCGTCGGAGAGTACGAGGCCATCAGCCAGCTCCTTAAAAACCAGGTCAAGCGCGGCGAAGTCGACAGCTTCACCTGGACCGATAAGGAAGGTAAGAAACTGGTCGCTCAAGACGTTCCCGACCGGCTGGACGCGCCGGCCTGGTTTGCCCGCGTGGCCGCGATCGAGCACAGCGAGCAAAGCATCGAGGTGACCGCCGGCGGAGTGGGCTATGGAACGCTTAGCGCCAAGATGACTCCCGTCAAGGCGCAGAACCGGCTCTGGCAGCAGTTTGTCAAGCAGCTGCAGATCGTCGCCGTCACCCTGTTCCTCATGCTGCAGTTCATCTGGCTGATATTCCGCGGCAACCTCGGAACGCTGCGCATGCTTGCCGAAGGCGCGAACCGCTTCAGCCAGGGCGATCATGCGGTTCGCATCGACCCTCAGGGCGCCGCCGAAGTCGCCTTGGCCGCCGAAGCGTTCAACAACATGGCGAACAACACCGAGACGCTCATCGCCTCCCTGGGCAAGAGCGAAGCAAAAAACAAACTGCTCGCCACGATCGTCGAGCAGTCGAGCGAGGCAATCTGGACCAAAGATCTGGGCGGCGTCATTACGAGCTGGAACTCGGGAGCGGCAGCCATGTTCGGCTATCCCCCGGCCGAGGCCCTCGGGCGCGCGCTGGACGTTGGCGAGTCCACGCCGCAGGAGGAGGAAGTGCGCACCCGGCGGCTTCTCTCGGGTGAGAAATTCTCCTACGAGACGAGAGCGGTAACACGCTCGGGCGCGCCGATCGAGATCCAGGTGGCGGTTGCGCCTCTGGTCGATGATGCCAATCAGTGCATCGGCAAGATCGCCGTGGCGCGCGACGTTACGCAGCACAAACGCAGCGAGGAAGCGTTGCGCCTCGCGCGCGAGGCGGCGGAGGCGGCGAACCACGCGAAGAGCTCCTTCCTGGCACGCATGAGCCACGAGATCCGCACGCCGATGAACGGTGTGCTCGGCATGACGGAACTGTTGCTCGAGACCGGCCTGTCGAGCACGCAGCGTAAATATGCCGAGACGGTCCAGCGCTCGGGCAAGAACCTGCTCGCGATCATCAACGACCTGCTGGACTTCTCGAGGATCGAGGCCGGGAAGCTCGAGCTCGAGAACGTCGATATGGATCTGCGCCGCACCGTCGAAGACGTCGTCGAGCTACTCGCCGAGCGCGCGCACAGCAAGGGCCTCGAGCTTGCGTGCAGCATCCCGGCCAACCTGCCGACTCACGTGAAGGGCGACCCGTTGCGCCTTGCGCAGATCCTGACGAACCTCGTCGGCAACGCCATCAAGTTCACCGAGCACGGCGCGGTGGTCGTGCGCGTGGCCGGCGTCGACGAGACCCCGAAGAACGTCACGATGCGCTTCGAGGTGAGCGATACCGGCATCGGCATCCGCACGGAGGCGCAGTCGCGCATCTTCGAGGAGTTTTCGCAGGCAGACGGCTCGACTACACGCAAGCACGGTGGCTCGGGTCTCGGCCTTGCCATCAGCAAGCAGCTGGTGGAAATGATGGGCGGAAGCATCCATTTCCAGTCCGCGCTGGGCGTCGGCTCGACCTTCTTCTTCACCATCACCTTCGAGAAGCAGGCACAGCCGCATGCCGACGAGCGCATGGCATCGATCGGGCTACTTTCCGGCGTGCGCGCGCTCGTCGTCGAATCTAGCGCCATCCATCGCGGCATCCTCCAGGTGCAAATGAGCAACTGGGAAATGACGATCCGGCTCGCCGAGACGCCGAAGCAGGCGATCGAGCTCTTGGCCGAGGCGGCATCACGCAGCGTGCCTTACGACATCGTGGTCATTGACCTCGGGGTGCCGGGCGTGGATGCGCTCGAGCTCGTGCGCGCGATCCGGCGACGCCCCGAGACTGCGAATGTCCGAGTCGTCATGTTGAGCCGCCGGCACTCGGACATCCAGAATGCGATGGACGCGGGCTGCGATGCCTGCCTGGTCAAGCCGGTGCGGCAGACGATGCTGTATGAATGCCTGGTGAACGTCATGGCTGGGCGCATCCACGACACGGTCGCGCTTCCGGCCGCCTCCGATCGCTCGAGCACGCCCGCACCCGGCAGCCGCGGTAATGTTCTCCTCGTCGAAGACAATCTGATCAACCAGCAGGTCGCGCTCGGCATCCTGCAGATTCAGGGCTACGCCGTCACGGTAGTCAATAACGGCCGCGAAGCCCTCGACGCCTACGCGCAGAGGCCTTTCGACGTCGTCCTCATGGATTGCCACATGCCGGAGATGGACGGATTCGAGGCGACCAAGGAAATCCGCGCGCGCGAGGCGGCTTCGCGCGGCAAGCGTGTGCCAATCATCGCGCTGACGGCGAACGCCATGGCGCACGATCGCGAGCAATGCCTGAACGCCGGGATGGACGACCACCTGAGCAAGCCCTTCGGCATGCAATCGATGCAGGACATGCTCGAGCGTTGGATGCCCCAGGCGAAGGGTGCTCAATCCGAGGCCGCCGAGCTTGCGGCGCGCGCCACCGCCAAGGCTGCGGAGGTGCTCGATCGGCAGGTCATCGATCAGCTCGCCAAAGTGCTCACCAACGGCAAGCCCGAGATGTTGGTGCGCGTGATTCAGCTCTATCTCTCCGAGTCCCCGAAGCTGGTGCAAAAGCTCAGGGAAGCGGCCGACGCGAGTGACGCGCTGCAGATGGCGCGCCTCGCTCATTCGCTAAAATCGTGCAGCGCGAACGTAGGCGCCAAGGTCCTCGGCCGTTACTGCGACGAAATCGAGACCGCCGCGCGCCGAGGCGATCTCGGCGAAGCGTGCAACATCCTGGCGAAGACGGAGACAGAGCACACCGGTGTCCATGCCGCTCTTACGGCAGAATTCGAGCTGCGGGCTGCGAGCAGCGCTTAGAAGGAGATGAAATGAGAAAAATGATCGTTCTATTGGCTGGACTGCTCGTTGCCGTCGCGGCGCGCGCCGAGGACTGGCCCGCTAAGCCGGTGCGCTTAATCGTGCCCTATCCTCCCGGGGGCGGCACGGACGTCGTTGCGCGCATCGTTCAGCATCCACTTTCCGAGGCGCTCGGCCAGCCGGTCATCATCGAAAACCGCGGTGGTGCCGGCGGCGCGGTCGGCACCGAAGTGGCCGCCAAGGCGGCGCCCGACGGCTATACGTTCCTCTTCACGCTCTCCTCGCACACGATCAATCCACTGCTCTATAAGCTCAATTTCGACGTCGAGCGGGATTTCGCGTCGGTCAGCCTGATCGTCAGCGTGCCGCAGCTGATCGCCGCCTATCCGGGCGCCAAAATCGACAGCATGCGTGATCTCGTCGCGTTCGCCCGAGAGAACCCGGGCAAGCTTAGCTTCGCTTCCGTCGGCAATGGCACGCCGTCGCATATCGCCGGCGAACTGCTCATGCTGAGGACCCATATCGACATGGTCCATGTCCCCTACAAGGGCGGTGGGCCGGCGGTCGCCGATACGCTTGGTGGCCAAGTGCCGCTGCTCATCGCCACCATGCCGGCCGCCATCTCGCAAGTGCGCGCCGGCAAGCTGCGCGCGCTCGCCGTCACCACAATCAAGCGCAGCCCCGGCGCCCCGGAAATCCCCACGGTGGCCGAGGCGCTGAAGATTCCGGACTACGAGGTCGATTCCTGGTACGCGATGTTCGCGCCGGCGAGGACGCCCCCGGCGATTGTTCGCCGCATGCAGAAGGAGATCGCGCAGGCCATCCGCATTCCCGAGGTGAAGCAGAAGCTTCTCGAGCAGGGCGGCGATGTCGTCGGCTCGACGCCGGAGGAGCTCGACAAGGTGGTGAAGGGCGAACTGCGCAAGTGGTCGGAAGTGATCCGCGCCGCCAACGTCAAGGTGGAGTGACGACGACCGCGCGGTAGTCGTTGACGTTGGTGCGCGTCGGGCCCGTGACGACGAGATCGCCGAGGGCGGCGAAAAACCCGTAGCTGTCGTGCCGCGCGAGCCGGGCTTTCGCATCCCGGCCGCGCCGCATGCTATCTGGCGTCAATATGGCGCCGGCGTTGTCCTCCGTGCCGTCGATGCCATCGGTGTCGCAGGCGATCGCCCATACGCCGCCCGTCTCGATACCCAGCGACAGCAGGAACTCGGCGCAGCGCCCGCCACGCCCTTCGTCGCCTTGTACGGTAACCGTGCATTCGCCTCCCGAGATGAGCGCCACGGGCGCCTGCCACGGCTTGCCGTACGTTCGCACTTCACGCACGATCGCTGCCATCGCCTTTGCCACCTCTGCCGCCTCTCCGGTGACGGTGTCACCGAGGATCACTGGGTGCACGCGCTCGCGTGCGAATACCTCGGCGGCCGCCTCAAGCGAGCGGTGCGCGGTCGCGATAATCTTGTTCTGCACCCTGGCGAATGCGGGATGACCGGGCTTGGGCGTTTCGTCGAGCGCGCGCTCTAGGCGATCCCTGACTGACGGCGGCGCATCCACGCGATAGCGTGCGAGGATGTCGCGCGCATCGGCGTAGGTCGTCGGGTCCGGCGCGCAGGGGCCCGAGGCGATGTGGGTCGGGTCGTCGCCTGTGACGTCGGAGATGATGAGCGCGACCACCGGAGCGCGGGTTGCGGCCGCGAGGCGCCCGCCGTGAATCGCCGAAAGATGCTTGCGGACCGTGTTTATCTCCTGGATAGCGGCCCCACTCTTCAGGAGCTGCGACGTGACGCGCTTCAGATCGACCATCGGGACGTCGGCCGCCGGCAGCGAAAGCAGACTCGAGCCGCCGCCGGAGAAAAGGGCGAGCAGCAGATCGTCTTCGCCGAGCGAGCGCGCTGCGGCGAGAATCTCGCCCGCGGCGGCTTCACCGGCTGCATCGGGCACCGGATGGCCGGCCTCGACCACCCGTATGCGCTTCGTCGGCACGCCATGTCCATAGCGCGTGATCGCGATGCCGCTCAGTTCACCTTTCCAATCGCGCTCCACCGCAGCCGCCATGGCGGCCGCGGCTTTGCCCGCCGCGGCGACGAAGGTGCGGCCGCGCGGCTGCGCCGGCAGATGCGCCGCAATGATCTTCAGCGGGTCGGCGGCCGCGACGGCGGCGCGGAAGCTCTCCTCGAGGAGCGAGCGCAAGCGAGGCGCGTCAGGCGAACTGGCGTTGCGCAGCGGCAGGGCCGAGGTTGAAGAGCTCCGGATAGGTTTCGCGGAAGGCGCGCTTGATGTCCTCTGCGGGCACGTCGGCGAACTCGCCACGCCAGCGTACGTATTCCATGTGCCGGCGCTCGTCCTCGTCGAACGCGTGGAAAATCGAGTCAGCGCTGCCATCGAACTCGAGCGGCTTAACGCGAAAGCGGGTGCATAGGGAGAGGTTGAACGCCGGTGTCGCCTTCACCCAGCGGCCGGCGATGTGCAGCTCCGCGTAGCCGTGGTAGACGAAGAGATCGGTCCCCATCTTTGCGGTCAGCTCGGGCGTCGTGAGATGGTTCTTCACGTCAGCAAAACCCACGCGCGCCGGGATTCCGACGACACGCGCGCAGGCCGCGAGCAACGCCGCCTTGGAGACGCACCAGCCGACGTTTCGCTCCAGGCAGGCGGAGGCGCGATAGGCCTCGTCGGCGGTGAAGTTCTGGAACGGGTTGTAGCGAACGCGATCGCGCACCGTGTAGTAGAGCGCCACCGCTTTCTCGCGGGCATCGGCGCCCTTCGCATAGGTGCGGACGAACTCCACCACCTTCTTATGGCTGCTGTCGACGTAGCGTCCGGGCTGCAAGTATTCGTTCATTTGTCCAGTTTCATGAGCTTGCGCGCGCCCTGGAAGAGCGCGCTTTGCGCGTCCGCCAGCGCGTCGATGACGGAAAAGTGGTTCTTGCCGGGCATCGACACGTCGCCGGCGAAGGCGCCGCGCCAACGCTCGCCGAGCAGCGCATTTTGCCGCAGGAATTCGCTTGATTCGTCACCGCCGGCGCAGGTCATTACCGGCGCGCGCGTGGCGGGCGGCATGAAGGCGGGCGACAGGCGCAGCGCCGCCGCCTCGTCGAGGCGCAGGTCGACGTTCAGCCATTCGACGGCGACGAGCGGTCGCAGGTCGTAGAGGCCGCTGATGGCGAGCCCACCTTTCCAGAGGTCCTTCGGTAGCTGCCGGTCGAACGTCGGCCATTGCGCGCACATCAGCATCGCGGTGAGATGCCCGCCCGCGGAATGGCCGCTCACGTACAGCCGGTCCTGGTCCATGCCGTAATCCTCGGCATGCAGCCACAACCAGCGGCTCGCGCGCAGCATCTGGCGCACGATCTCGTCCATCGACACCTTGGGACAGAGGTCGTAGTTGACGACGGCGAGCGAGATACCGCCCGCCACGAACGTCGGCGCGAGGAACGAGAAGTCGCGCTTGTCAAGCGAACGCCAGTAGCCGCCGTGAATGAACATCACGCAGCTGCCGTCGCCCTTGCGCGCTGGGAAGAGATCGAGCGTCTCGCCTGGCGCCTCGCCGTAGCGCAGGTCCAGGTGGCACGTCATCGTGCCGCGCGCGCGCTGCGAGCCCTCGGCCCAGCGGGCGAAGTACTGCGCATGGTCGGGGACCAGCTCGCGGTTGTTGTAGAGCCGCGAGAGGACGCTCTTCTCCGGTGCGTTCATCCGCGCTTTTCCCGCCACAATCCCATTGCCTCCTGCCCGGGGCGGTCGGAGAACGAGAAGAGCACCGTCTCGCCCGTCGTCTCCAACTTCAATGGCGTCCACGAGGGAACAACGAAGGTATCGCGCGGCTCGAAGTCGTAGCTTTCGCCGCCGATGGTTACGCGGCCGCCGCCTTCCACCACCGAGTACACCATGCCGTCGGTCGCGCGGTACGGCGCAGAGCGGAAGCCATTCGGCAGGAGCTGGATAAACGCGGCGATCGTCGGCATGGCGTGCCCGCCGCTCAGCGGATTGACGAACTGCATCTTCCAGCCGTGGCAGGCATCGGGGTCCTGATCGCGCGACAGGAGCTCGAGCGATTCGCGGCTGCGCGCATAGGGATAGTTGAAGATCGGCGTGGTCTTGCCGAACGGCGATACGGCGCTGAGGGGCGCAAGCCCGTTGCCGAAGCGGGCCGTGGCGGCGCCTTCGCTGCGCACGACCGGCTGCACCTCCTCGGGATAGACCTCGTGGAACTGCGCTGCGAAGAGCTCGACGATGCGGATGTCGAGGCCGTCCATCCATACAACGGGGTCGCTGCCCGGATTGCCATGGTCGTGGAAGGTCCACGACGGCGTGATGATGAAGTCCCCCGGATACATCGTCGTGCGCTCCCCGTCCACCGCCGTGTACGCGCCCGCGCCTTCGACGATGAAGCGCAGCGCCGACTGGCTGTGGCGGTGGCTCGGCGCGATTTCGCCCGGCAGGATGAGCTGCAGGCCGGCGTACAGGCTCTGCGTTATGCAGGACTCGCCGCGCATGCCGGGGTTCTCGAGCACAAGCACCCGGCGGATCGCTTCCTTGGCGGTGATCAGCTTGCCGGCCTCGGTGATGTAAGGCCGCACGTCGCGGTACTTCCACAGATAGGGTTTGCAGCGCGTGACGGGCGTATCGGGAATCAGCGCGTGCAGCACTTCCCAGAGCGGCGCCGTGTTGTGCTTGTCCATGCGGCGATAGAGGTCCTGCCGCGCGCTGCTCGTGGTCTGCGGAACGCTTGCCATGGGAATCTCCTAGTTTACGTTTTAGCCCTGGGTTGAACCACGGGCTTCATCCATACGACCGGCTTGCCGAGGGTCGTGCCGAGCGCCTTGCTTTCCGGATCCGCCAGCGCTGCCTCGCGCGCCTTGCCGATCGCTCTTGCCTGCTCGCGCGCATCCGCCGTCGCCGGATTCTCGATCAGCGCGTCGACGATGGCGAGAAAGTTGGCTTTGCCGCGGCGGTGCGTCTCGCCGTAGCCCTTGATGAGGCGGGCGCATTCCGCGACCTCGTAACCGAGCTCGGCGTCGCGCTTCGCCGCATCGGCGACGAGCGCGAGCCAGCGCTCGATCAGCTGCTGCTCCTCGGCATAGCGGTAGCTATAAGGCCGCAGCGGCCGCAGCCAGGCGAGCGATCGCACCAGCAGGTAGCCAAAGAGCCCGGAAGTCTTGATGTGCATGCCGACGTTGTACGCATCGAGCTTGCCGCGGCGCTCGGCCCAGGCGACCAGGCGCCGCCCGAGCGCCGCCGGCATCACGGAAGCGAACTCCTCGACGCCGGGCTTCAGGTAGTCGATCACTACGACCGGCTCGTCCGGCCTGGCGCCCACTTCCTTCCTGACTCTCTCGAATCGGGACGCGCGGGTCTTGAGATCGGCGACGCGGATGATGTCTTCGTAGCTCATCCACGTCGCGAGATGCCGCGCGACCGTGGCCGCAACTTTGCCGTCGGTGCCGAGGAACGGCTGCAAACGGCGCCGATAAAGCTCGGCATAGCGCTCGCCTTGATAGTCGCGCAGCCGTTCTGCGGCGAGCGGCATGATCTCGGCGAGCTCGGTGGCGCGTTTCGGCGGCACGGGCTGCTCGGGCGGCTTTGTCTCGCCGCGTGCGATCTGGTAGCCGGCAGCGAAGCCGCGCAGGCTCGCTTCCGCGCCGCGGCCGCCCTTGCGGATCGCGTCCTCGCAGGCCTCGCGTGCGACCGGCAGCACGCCGCTCCCCGCCATCGCACCGAAGAGCACGGCGTTGATGATGGTGCCGCTTTCCTGCGCCAGCTTGCGCATATCGAAGAGCACGGCGCGCCTCGCGAGCTCGCGCGCGGCGCCGATCACCTGGTCGCTGTCGTAGCGGCCGTCGGCCATCTGCATCTTCTCGACCGTGGCGTAGATGCGATGCGTGGACGCGATGAGCGTGGTGCGCTCGGGATTCACATAGCCGTTGGTCATCGCGCGTCCCGCTTCCACGAGCTCGGAAGCGACCATGATGTCGACGTTGCCCGGGCTCGGGGTGAGCGAGAGCACGGGCTCCTTGCCGCCCAGCTCGCTCCTGCGCGCCGGGAAGATCTCCAGGTAATAGGTCGTCGCGCCGGTGCGCTGTGCGACGCCGGGGATGGACGTCGCCTGCGCCGGGAGGTCGCTCGCCGTGGCCGCCTCCATCAGCCAGTCGGCCATGACGCCGCCCCCTTCGCCGCCCAGCGCGGCGATGAGGATCGTAATGGGACGCTCGGGCACGCTCTGCCTTTGCGGATTGTTCATAGGCGGGCGCGCAGCCGGTCCCAGACGCTCGGGTTCTGGACCACCTCTGCGCGGTAGAAGGAGGGACAGAGCACGGCCGCGTGCGCGTTCTCGCCGCACAGGCCGCAGCCGACGCAGCCGTCGATGACGGTGGCGACGGGATCGATGCGCAGCGGGTCCGGATTCTCTTTGACCGTCAGCGTCGGGCAGCCGGAGAGGCGGATGCACGAGTGGTCGCCGGTGCAGGTGTCCTCGTCCACGCCGTACTTAACACGCACGGTTCTCCTTCCTTCCGCGAGGGACTTGGCCACCTGCGGGCGCAAGCGCCGCTGGCGCTCGAGCTGGCACTCGCCCTCGGCGATGATGACCTTGAGCCCGGGATAATCCGTGGCCATCGCCTCCTTGTAGACCTTGGCGACTTCGCCGACCTTGTAGTTGTTCACCGTGCGCAGCCACGTCACGCCGAGGCCGGCGAGCGTGCTCTCGATCGTCCGGTCGGCGCCCGCCGCGCTTTGCCCGATCGCCACCATGCGCGCGTCCTCGGGCGGCGAGGAGATCAGCTCTTGCGTGCCGGTCGCCGAGGCGTAGCCGTTCTTCATGATCACCAGGACGCCGTCGCCTTTGTTGAGCAGGTTGGACGCGACACCGGAGAGCAGGCCGTTGTGCCAGAAGCCGCCGTCCCCCATGATCGCCACGGGACGGCGCGACGACATCGGCGCGACACCGGCCGCCGACGCGAGGCTCATGCCATAGCCAAGCAGCGTGTTGCCCTGCGAGAACGGCTCGAAGGAGCCGAAGCAGTGGCACCCCACGTCCATCGACACGTGCGGCCGGCCGATGTCCTGCGCGGCGAGCTTCATCGCCGAGAACACCGGCCGTTCCGGGCAGCCGGTACAGAACGTCGGCGGGCGCGCGGGCAGCGCACCGAGCAGCGAATCGGCCTTCTGCTTCGTCTGCTGCACGGCGGCGAGCCACGCCGCGCCGAGCGAGCTGTCGAGGTGCGGCGCATGCTGCGCCAGAAACTTCGCCAGGCCGCGCACCAGCGCCTCGACGTTGTAATCACCGGCCATATGCATCACGTCCTTGCCGTGCAGCTTCGCCTGGACGTCCGCCCGGCGCAGGAAAGTCGCCACCTCCTGCTCGATGAATTCCGGCTGTCCTTCCTCGAGCACCAGCACCGCGCGTTTCGCCGCGCAGAACTGTGTGATCTCTTCCGGCAGGAGCGGATACACCACATTAAGCGCGAGGATCGGAATGCGACTCGCGCCGAACGCATCGGCAAGGCCGAGCATCTTCAGCGCGAGCATCAAACCGTTGTAGAGGCCGCCCTGCACGATGATGCCGAGCTCGTTCTCACTGCCCGGGAAAATTTCGTTCAGCCGATGCTCGCTGATGAATTTGCGCGCCGCCGGCAGACGCACCTCGGACTTGAGCTTTTCCTGGCGGAACGTGGCCGGCGGATGCGCCAGGCGGTCGTAGATGAATTCCTTCGGCGGTCCGTCGAGCTTATGGCGCGTCGAAACGGAGGGAGAAACATTTTTCTTCGCAATGAAGCTGCCTCTGACGTGGCAGGCGCGGATGCGTAGCTCCATCATCACCGGCGTATTCGAGGCCTCCGAGAGCTCGAAGCCGCGCTCGACCATCTCGACGATCTTCGGAAGGTTCGGTCGCGGGTCGAGAAGCCACATCAGCGACTTCAGCGCATACGCATGGCTTCGCTCCTGCGCGACCACGCCGCCCTCGCCGTAATCCTCGCCGAGAACGATGAGCGTCCCACCCATGACGCCCGCGCTTGCGAGGTACGAGAGCGCATCGGCCGCCACATTGGTGCCGACGATCGATTTCCATGTCACCGCGCCGCGCGCCGGGTAGTTGATTGACGCGCCGAGCATCGCGGCGGCTGAGGCTTCGTTGGTGCACGCCTCGACGTGCACGCCCAGCTCGTCGAGATAGTCCTTCGCCTGCACCATGACGTCGAGCAGATGCGACACCGGTGCGCCCTGGTAGCCACCGACGTACGAGACGCCCGACTGCAGGAGCGCCTTCGTCACCGCAAGAATGCCCTCGCCGTGGAAGGTCGCGCCGTCGCCCAGGCGCAGCGAATCGATCTCTTTAGTGAATTGCCGTTCCACGCAGCCTCGCTACCAGCTTGTCCCACCACGTCGGGTTTTGGATCACTTCCGCGCGATAGAACGAGGGACACAGGACCGCGGCGTGCGCGTTCTCGCCGCACAGCCCGCAGCCGACGCAGCCGTCGATCACCGTCGCGACCGGATCGGTGCGCAGCGGATCGGGGTTGTCCTTGACCGTGAGCGTCGGGCAGCCGGAGAGCCGGATGCAGGAATGATCGCCCGTGCAGGTGTCTTCATCGACGCCGTATTTGACGCGCACGTGGCGTTCGCCCTTCTTCAGCCTGTCCGCCACCACGGGGCGCAGCTTGCGCTGCCGCTCGAGCTGGCATTCGCCTTCGGCGATGATGACCTTGAGGCCTTTCTCCTTCGTCGTCATCGCCTCCTTCAGCGTCTTCACTACCTGGCCGACGTTGTAGTTATCGACCGTCTTCATCCACGGCACGCCGATGCCCTGTAGCGCGCGCTCGATGCTGATGTCTTTCTTCGCGTCGCTGTGCTGCGGACTGGAGGGCAGCTCCTGCGTCCCCGTGGCGGAGCTGTAGCCGTTCTTCATGATGACGAGGATGCCGTCATTCTTGTTGAAGACGTGGTTGGCGACGCCCGTCGTGAGCCCGTTATGCCAGAAGCCGCCGTCCCCCATCATGGTTACCGTGCGCCGCGCCATCGCCGGGTGCACCGCCGAGTTCGACGCGAGGCCGAGGCCGTAGCCGAGCACCGTGTTGCCGATATTGAAGGGCGGCAGGGTCGAGAAGAGGTGGCAGCCGATGTCGGCCGAGAGATGGAACTTGCCGCTCTCTTTCTCGATGATCTTCATCGCCGAGAACACCGGCCGCTCCGGGCAGCCGACGCAGAATCCCGGCGGGCGCTGCGGCAGGCCGCCGAGCAACTGGGCCGCCTTCTCCTTCAGCGTGCGGATGGGCGACACCGCGCTCTCGCGGCCGAGGAACTTGGCGATGCCGGTCAGCACCACCTCGCCCGTGTACTCGCCGGCCATCGGCAGCAGGTCCTTGCCGCGCACCTTGACCGCATTCACGTCGTGGCGCCGCAGCGTGGCGAGCAGCTGCTCCTCGATATAGGCGGGCTGCCCTTCCTCGACCACTAGCACCTCGCGCTTGCCGGCGCAGAATCCGACCAGCTCTTCCGGCACCATCGGGTAGGTCACGTTCATGCAGTAGATCGGCACGCGCGCGCTGCCGAAGGCGTCGGCCAGCCCGATCATCTGCAGCGCGCGGATCACCGCGTTGTAGAGCCCGCCCTGGCAGAGGATGCCGAGGTCGCTCATCTCGCCCGCGAATGTTTCATTCAGCCGGTTTTCCTTGATGAAGCGCACGGCGGCCGGCCAGCGCACGTCGACCTTGAGCTTCTCCTGAAGGTACGTGGCCGGCGGCAGGCAGATGCGGTTGTAGTCGAAGTCCGGGTTCTCGATGAGCGCGCGCTTCGAGAGCCGAGGCGCCTGGTTCTGCTTGGTCTTGAAGCTGCCCTGCACGTGGCAGGCGCGGATGCGAAGCTCGAGCATCACCGGCGAGTTCGAGGCCTCCGAGAGCTCGAAGCTCTTCTCCACCAGCTCGACGATCTTCGGCAGGTTGGGACGCGGGTCGACGAGCCAGATCTGCGACTTCATCGCGAAGGCGTGCGTGCGCTCCTGGATGATCGAGGCGCCTTCGCCGTAGTCCTCGCCGAGGACGAGCACCGTGCCGCCTTTCACGCCGGCAGAGGCGAGGTTGGAGAGTGCATCGGAGGCGACGTTGGTGCCCACCGTGGATTTGAAGGCCACCGCCCCGCGCATCGGGTAGTTGATCGAAGCGCCGAGCATCGCGGCCGCGCCGGCTTCGTTGGCGTTGGTCTCTACGTGCACGCCGAGCTCATCGAGGATGTCGCGCGCGTCGTTCAGCACATCCATGACATGCGACACCGGCGCGCCCTGATAGCCGCCCACGTAGGAGACGCCCGACTGCAGCAGCGCCTTCGTCACGGCGAGGATCGCCTCGCCGTGGAACGTTTCTCCCTCGCCGAGCTTGAGCTTTGCGACTTCCTGCTTGAACGATCTTTCCATTACACGAGCACCTTAGGCAGCCAGACGGCGACCGCCGGAATAAAGAACACTAAAGCGAGCAGCAGCAGGCTCATCACGATGTAAGGCAGCACAGCCTGGAAAATGTGCCCCATGCGCACCTGCGGCGGCGCAACTCCCTTCATGGTCATGAGGAGCAGACCATGCGGGGGCAAGAGCAGCCCTAGCTGCATGCAGATCAGGAACATCACCCCGAACCACACCGGGTCGATGCCGTATTTCGCCACCAAGGGCATGTAGATCGGCAGCGTGATCATCATCATGCTCACCTGCTCGACGAACAAGCCGAGGAAGATAAGCAGCGTCATCATCGCCGCGATCACCGCGAGTGGCGGCCAGCCCATGCCCGCGATCAGCTCGACCAGCCCATTGCTCGCGCCGGAAAAGGACAGGATCTGCGAGAAGGTCGTCGCGCCGACGATGATGAAGAGGATCATGCCGGAGATGGCCGCCGTGCCGCGCAGCGATTCGAGCAGGTTCTTGAACGTCAGCGCTCGATAGCAGAGCGCGAGCACCATGGTGAAGAGCGCGCCGATCGCCGCCGATTCGGTCGGCGTCGCCCAGCCCGCGGACATCGACAGCACCACGACCACGAATATCGAAACCAGCGGTATCACGTACTGGAAAAACGGGCGCAGCTTGGCCCAGCCGTGGTACTCGGTGAACGTGCTCGCCGGCGCGAGCGCCGGATTGAGCTTGACGCGCGCGATGATGTAGATCACGAACGCGAGGCTGAGGATCAGTCCGGGCATCACCCCGCCGATCAGCAGCTTGGAAATCGAAATGCCCGAAAGGCTGCCGAGGAGCACAGTGAGCGCAGACGGTGGTATCAGCATGTCGACCGCGCCGATCGCCATCAGCGGTCCGGCGGCCATGGTCGGGTGATAGCCCCGCTGCAGCATGACCGGCAGCATCAGGCTTCCCAGCATCGCCGTAGTGGCGATGGTCGAGCCCGAAATCGCCGAGAACACCGTTCCGGCGACTACGGCCACGACCGCGAGGCGCCCGGGGACCTGCCGGATGAGCCGCTCCACGCCGTCGATCACCTTGACGGCGAGGCCGGTATGGAAAAGCACTTCGCCCATCAGGATGAAGAGCGGAATCGGCGTGAGCGAGAAGCTCGCTACCGAGGCCACGCAGTTGCGCGCGAGCTGGACGAGGCCCGGTTCGCCGCCAAGGAAAAGCAGTGCCCCGAGAAGATTGATGACGAGAAACGAGAACGCGACCGGCAGCCCGAGAAAGAGCAGCACGGTCGAGCCGCCGAGCATCAGCCACGCCGCCGCCTGCCAGGACACGCCTCAACCCGTCGACACCGCGTCGTCGCGCGGTGCGCGCTCGGCGAGATAGAGCCGGCGCATGCGGAAAATCATCTCCAGCGTCAGCGCGGCGAAGGTGACCGGAAGAACGCTGAGGAGCCACCACTCCGGCGTGACGAGCGTCTTGATCGAGAGCGCACCCGCCGTATAGCTCGCATAAGCGGCGCGCGCGCCGTACCAGGTGATGACGGCGCAGCAGCCGAGCGCGAGCAGGTCCACGATCCACTCGAAGGTCCAGCCCACGAGTGGCGGCACGGCGCGCAGCACGATATCCACCCGGATGTGCTGGCCCCGGTGCAGCAGCCACGGCGCGGTGAGCATCGTGATTAGGAAAAGCATCGCTTCGGAGACCTCTGTCGACCATTCCAACCCGACGACGCCAGGCAGCATGCGCACATTGCGCAGCAGGACATCCGCGCAAATCATGAGGGTCATGGCGAGCACGAGCGCGCAGGCGAGGACCGCGAGCGCGTCGAGCAGGCGGGCGTACGCGGCTTCGAGCGCGCGCACCGCCTACTTCGCCAGCAGCTTCTTGAGCTGCGGCCCGTATTGCGGGCTCGCCTTGATCGCTCCGGCCCATCCCACTTCCTTCGCTTTCTCGACGTACGCGCGGTCGGTCGCCGCGTCGAACGTGATCGCCTGGATGCCCGTGTCGGCCTGGCGCTTCGTCTCCTGCTGGTTGTACGACTTCCAGAAGTCGTTCTGGCGCTCGTAGTCCATCGCCTGGCGGTTGAGATAATCGCGCGCTTTCGCCGGCATGCCCTTCCACTTGTCCAGATTCACCACCAGCGATACCTCGGCGTTGTAGAACCCCGGATCGACGCGGTACTTGGTCTTCTCCTGCCAGTTGAGATCGAAGAGGCCGTGGATCGGCCAGCCGTAGCCGTCGATCACGCCGCGCTCGAGCGCGGTATACACCTCGCCGGGCGCGGTCGTCATCACCGCTGCGCCGAGCGCCTGGAAGAAATCCCGGTACACGGGCGTGATGCGGATCTTGAGGCCGGTGAGATCGGGCTTGTCGATCTTCTTGTTCAGGTAGAGATGGAAGGGCGTGTAGTCCACCACGCGCGCGAGGTAGTACATGTTCGCCTTCTCGGCCCAGATCTTGTTGATGAGCTCGAAGGCGCCGTTCTTGCGCTGATCGGTGGCGCTTACCTCGGCGAGCTTGAGGGCGTCCGCCTCGGGCATGAGATTGGTGTAGTAGGCGCCGGTCGTGAGCGCCATGTCGACGACGCCGGTCTTGACCGCGTTGCCCACCTCGAAGGTCGGGATCGCCTTCGGACCGCCGATGAAGTTGATCTGCAGCACGCCCTTGCCGCCCTTGTTCAGCTTCTCGATCCACTCGATCGTGCGCTTCACGTAGAACTGGTTCTCGGGAAACGCGCTCACCAGGCGCAGCGTGGTTTCCTGCGCCGTCGCGAGCGCCGGCACAAGCGCAGCCAGGGTGAAAAGCAGCGTCTTTTTCATGCGGCAGCTCCTCCTCGGAAGCCGAGGAGGTTAGGCGCGGCCTCATCATTTGTCAAATCAATGGCGCTCATGGTATGAATCACCATCATGAATGTGCGCGATGTCGACCTCAACCTCCTGCGGGTCTTCGATGCAGTGCTGCGCGAGCGCGGCGTGACGCCCGCCGCCGCGGGCCTCGGCCTCACTCAGCCCGCCGTGTCGAACTCGCTGGCGCGGCTGCGCGTGGTCTTCGGCGATGCGCTCTTCGTGCGCACGCCCGCCGGCATGGACCCGACGCCCTTCGCGCGCGGGCTCGCCGAGCCGGTGCGCCAGGCGCTCGCGCTCCTCGAATCGGCGCTCGCGCATGGGCCGGGCTTCGATCCGGCCGCCGCGACACGGGCATTCCGCTTCTACATGTCGGACCTTGGCCAGATCGAGTTCCTGCCGCCGCTCATCGAGCGGGTGCAGCGCCATGCGCCCGGGGTGCGCCTGGAGGCCGTCGCGCTCGAGGTCGACGACATCGCCGGCGCGCTCGCTGCCGGGGCGCTCGATCTCGCCGTCGGCTTCCTGCCCGGCCTCGGGCCGCCGCTGCGCCGCCGCGCGCTCTTTCGCGACCCCTACATGTGTCTGATGCGGGCCGACCATCCGATCAAGGCGCTCACCAAACGCAAATTCCTCGAAGCCTCGCACGCGCTCGTCACCTACCGCGGCGGCCACCGCGTGGTCGAGGAGGCGCTCGAGCGCGCCGGTCTCGCGCGGCGCATTGCGCTGCGCCTGCCGCACTTCACCGTGGTGCCGATGGTGCTCGAACGCACGGACCTCATCTGCACGCTGCCCGCGCGCGTCGCCCGCGTGTTCGAGCGCCGCGGAAAGTTGAAGTCGCTGCCGCCGCCCGTCGCGATCCCGCCCGCCGACGTCGGCGTGCACTGGCACGAGCGCTTCGAGTCCGATCCGGGCAATCGCTGGCTGCGCGCGCTCGTGATCGAGCTCTTCGCACAGAAATGAACCGCTAGGCGCCCTTCGGCGTCGCGCCCGCCATTTCTCCGAGCTTGCGGCGCAGCTCGAGCGGTCCGGCGATGCCGCGCAGCGGCTCGAGAGACGAGCCCGTGCCCACGACCGTGACGTCGCCGTAGTCGAGCATGCGGCCAAGGAGCCCTTGGTTCACATGCAGGCTCTCGACCTTGCCGAGGTTCATCTCGACCGTGTCGCGCGAGATGAAGCCGCGCTTCGCGATGATGCGCCGATCCGTAAGCACGAGCTCCGTGGTGGCGCGGCGGATGGCCGTCACCAGCAGAATGAGCACGCCGAGGGCCCCGAGCGCAGCGGCGATCGCATAGCGGCTGTCCCTCGGTATGAGCAGCGCGGCGCCGCCGAGCGCGAGGCAAAGCACGCCGAGAAAGTACGAGAGGCAAAAATTCCAGTGCGAGAGCGCGGCGCGATGGATGATGCGCTCGCCCGGCGCGAGCACCGACTCGACGTACGAGCTCATGCCCACACCTCGCGCGCGAGCGCCACGACGAGCTCGAGCTTGCGCCGCGTGTCCTCCTGCGTGACCGTCTGGCCGGCGCCGGCGCCGCTCGAGAATCCGCACTGGGGCGAGACGCCGAGCCGCTCGAGCGGCACATGCTTCGCCGCCTCATCGATGCGGCGTTTCAGCGCATCCTTGTTCTCGAGCACCGGCGTCTTCGTCGACACGAGGCCGAGCACGACGTGCTTGCCCTTGGGGACATGCCGCAGCGGCGAAAAGTCGCCGGCGCGCGGGGTGTCGTATTCGAGGCAGTAGATATCCGCGTTCAGGCGATTGAAGAGCGCTTCGGCCACCGGCTCGTAGCCGCCCTCCGCCATCCACGCGCCCTTGAGGTTTCCGCGGCAGAGGTGGATCGCAATCTTCATATCCGCCGGCTTCGCGGCGATGCAGGCATTGAAAAGGTCCGCATAGCGCGCGGTGAGCTCATCCGGGTCTTCGCCTCGCGCGCGAACATCCTTGCGCGCGTTCGGATCGCAGTTGCACGGCAGCGCCGTGTCGTCGAGCTGCAAATAAGTACACCCCTCCTGGGCAAGCTCGGCGATCTCCTCTCGGTAGATCGCCACCAGGTCGGCGAAGAACGCCTCGCGGTCCGCATACGCGCCCTTGTCGAAAGCACGCGGTCCGAGGAACCAGTGCATGACGTCGGGCGCGGCGATCGTCACCTTCGGCACGCCGCGCTTCACCACCGTGCGCAGGAAGCGATAGTCGTCCGCCACGATGCGCCGCCGGCGCCGCAGCGGCTCCTTGGCGTACGGCGAGGCGGCAACGCCCATGACACCGCTTTGGGTGCGAAAGCCGAGCGTGCCGTCGCGCAGCGCGAACCCGTCCACTGCATCGATGAAGCCCGCGGACCAGCTACGGCGCCGGAACTCGCCGTCGGTGAGGCTCGGAAGACCGATTTTCTCCTGGAAGGCGACGATCTCGCGGATGCAATCGTCCTGAACTCGGCTGAACTCTTCTTCACTGAGTTGATTCGCTTTGCGGGCGCGCGCCGCTTCGACCAGGCGCTGGGGGCGCACGAAGCTGCCGATGTGCTCGGCGTGGAATGGCGGCTTCACCGGTCAACTATAAACAATAGAATCGCCGTCAAGTGAACGTTCTCATCGCCGGCGCCGGACCGGCCGGGCTCTATTTCGCCTATCTCGCCAAGCGCGCCAATCCCGGCTGGCGGATCCGCGTCCTCGAGCAGAATCCGGTCGATGCGACCTTCGGTTTCGGCGTGGTGTTTTCGGACAAGGCGCTCGAATTCCTGCGGACCGACGATCCGGCGACCTACGAGCTCATCACGCCGCAAATGCAGTCATGGACCGATCTGACGGTCGTGCATCGCGGTGCGCCGGTGGTCATCGACGGCATCGGCTTCGCGGCCATCGGACGGCTGCATCTCTTGCGGCTCCTGCGCCAGCAGGCGGCCAGCGTGGACATCCGCGTCGAGTTTGAGCGGCCGCTCGGCAGCGCTGGAGAGCTCGACGGCTACGATCTCGTGGTGGCAGCCGATGGCGCCAACTCGTCCGTGCGCCGCAGCGCCGACTTCGGCGCGCGCATCACTCATTGCACGAACAAGTTCGCCTGGTTCGGCACGCACAAGCGCTACGAGACGCTGACGCAGACGTTCGTTCGCAACCGGCACGGCTGCTTCAACGCGCATCACTACCGCCACGCGCCCGACATGAGCACCTTCGTCGCCGAGTGTGATGCGCAGACGTGGGAGCGCGCCGGCTTCGCCGGTATGGACGAAGCGCAGACGATCGCTTACCTGGAACGCGTTTACACGGAGCCGCTCGCGGGAGAGCGCTTGCTCTCGAATAAGTCGATCTGGCGCAATTTCCCGAACGTGCGCAACGATCGCTGGTCGATCGGCAACCGCGTATTGATCGGCGATGCGCTGCGCACCGCGCACTTCTCGATCGGCTCGGGCACGCGTTTGGCCATGGAGGACGCAATTGCGCTCAACAAGGCGCTCGGCGAGCAGCCTCATATCCGTGATGCCCTGCAGGCGTTCGAGGCCGCGCGCCGGCCGATCGTCGAGAAGCTGGTCGCGGCTGCCGATGCCAGCGGCGCCTGGTACGACCGCTTCCCCGAGCATATGAACCTCTCGCCGCGCGACTTCGCCTGGAGCTATATTCAGCGCAGCGGGCGCATTGACCCGAAACGGCTCGCCCGGACTTCACCGCATTTCGCGAGAACCTGAACCATGCTATTTCCGACGACGCTCGTCGGCAGTTACCCGCAGCCCGAGTGGCTGATCGACCGGCGCAAGCTCGCCGGCCGCTTCCCGCCGCGCGTGCGCGCGAAGGAGCTCTGGCGCGTACCGGAGCCCTACCTCGCCGAAGCGCAGGACGACGCCACGGCGCTCGCCATCCGCGCGCAGGAAGAGGCCGGCCTCGACATCGTCACCGACGGCGAGATGCGGCGCGAGAGCTACTCGAACCGCTTCGCCACCGCGCTCGAGGGCGTGGATGTCGACAATCCCGGCACGGCGCTCGACCGCTCGGGGCACCCGAACCCGGTGCCGCGCATCGTCGGCAAGATCCGGCGCAAGCATCCGGTCGAGGTGGACGACCTGCGCTTCCTGAAGCGCCATACCGAACGCAAGACCAAGATCACGGTGCCCGGGCCGTTCACGATGTCGCAGCAGGCGCAGAACGATTACTACCCGTCGCCCGAGGAGGCGGCGATGGACTACGCCGTGGCGGTGAACGAGGAGATCCGCGACCTCTTCGCCGCAGGCGCGGACATCGTGCAGATCGACGAGCCCTATATGCAGGCGCGACCGGACAAGGCGCGCGCGTACGGGCTCAAGGCGCTGAACCGCGCGCTCCAGGGTATCGAGGGAACGACGGCCGTGCATATCTGCTTCGGCTACGCCGCCATCATTCACGAGCGGCCCTCGGGCTATTCGTTCCTGCCCGAGCTCGCCGGCTCGCCGGTGCAGCAAGTGTCGATCGAGACCGCACAGTCCGAGCTGGATACCGCGGTGCTCGGCAAGCTGCCGGGAAAGAAAATCATGGTCGGCTGCATCGATCTCTCCGATATGCGCGTCGAGACGCCGCAGGAGGTGGCCGATCGGCTGCGCCGTGCGCTGAAGTACGTGAAGCCGCAGGACGTGATCGTCGCCCCGGATTGCGGCATGAAGTACCTGCCGCGCGACGTCGCGTTCGGCAAAATGAAAGCCATGGTGGCGGGCGCGAAGCTGCTGCGCGCCGAATATTCGTGAACGGAGGCTCAGTGAAGAAGATCGTGATCATCAGCTTGGTACTCGCCGGTTGCGCCGCCGAGGGCGGCAGTTCCATCAACCGCCCTTATACGGAAGCCGGCGTCGTCCTCGGCGCGGCGAGCGGCGCGCTCCTTGGCGCGGCGGCGTACGGCACGAACAACTCGAGGGCGGTGCTGATCGGCGCGATCGGCGGCGGCCTCGCCGGAGGCGCGGTCGGCGCGTACATGGACCGGCAGAAGAAGGACCTCGAGAAGAATCTCGCGCAGGAGATCAAGGTCCATCAGGCGCGCGTCGACGAGATGCCCAACAACGTCCTGCGCGTCACGATGACCGGCGACACCAGCTTCAATACCAATTCGATCGACATCAAGCCGGGCTTCCACAGCACGCTCGACAAGATCGCGGACGTTGTGGTGCGCTATGGCAAGACCACGCTCACCGTTGCGGGACACACGGACGACGTCGGCTCGGCGCAATACAACCAGGGACTCTCCGAGCGCCGCGCGCGTGCGGTCGCCCAGTACTTCGAGTCGAAAAAAGTCAATCCGGTGCGCCTCGCCGTCGTCGGCAAGGGCGAGAGCATGCCGATCACGAGCAACGCCACCGAAAGCGGCCGCGCGGAGAACCGGCGCGTGGAGATCTATGTGCAGCCTGTCGTAGAAGGTAGTTAGTGGCCGAGAAGACGAAGCGCGGCATCGCGCGCGGGCTCACCAACTACGGCGACCCGGCGTTCTCGCTATACCTGCGGCGCTCGTTCGCAAAAAGCATGGGTTACTCGAGCGAGATGCTCGAGCGGCCGGTGGTCGGCATCGCCGACTCGAAAAGCGGCTTCAATAACTGCCATCGCCATTTCCCCGAGCTCATCGACGCGGTGAAGCGCGGCGTGCTGGGCGCGGGCGGCCTGCCGCTCGAGTTCCCGACGGTGTCGCTCGGCGAGGTGTTTCTCTCGCCCACGTCGATGATGTTCCGCAATCTCATGTCGATCGACGTCGAGGAGATGATCCGCGCGCAGCCGATGGATGCGGTCGTCCTGATCGGCGGCTGTGACAAAACCGTGCCGGCGCAGCTCATGGGCGCCGCATCGGCCGACGTGCCGGCCGTTCAGCTCCTCGCCGGCCCGATGATGCCGACGTCGTTCAAGGGCGAGCGCCTGGGCGCGTGCACCGATTGCCGGCGCTTCTGGGCGCTGCATCGCGCGGGCAAGGTGAGCTCGGCCGAGATCGACACCATCGAAGGCAATCTCGCGACGACCGCCGGCACCTGCGCCGTCATGGGCACGGCATCGACCATGGCGTCGATCGCCGAGGCGCTCGGCATGGCGCTGCCGGGAAGCGCCGCCATCCCGGCGGTGCACGCGGACCGCTTGCGCGCCGCGGAAGCAAGCGGCGCCCGCGCGGTAGAGCTTGCCAAGTCGCCGATCCGGCCGAGCCAGGTGATCACGCATAAATCGGTGGAGAACGCCCTGCGCGTGCTGCTCGCCATCGGCGGCTCGACGAACGCCATCATCCACGTCACGGCGATTGCCGGTCGCGCCGGGATTTCCGTCAGCCTGAAAAAGTTGAACGAGCTCTCCGACTCGACGCCGGTTCTGGTGGACCTCAAGCCGACCGGCCAGCACTACATGTCGGACCTCTATGCGGCGGGCGGCGTCGGCGCGGTGCTGCGTGAGCTGAAGCCGCTCCTGCATCTCGAGTGCATGACCGTCGCGGGCATCACGCTCGGCGATCGGCTCGCGCAAGAGCCGCAATGGGTCGATCGCACTGTGGTGCGCCCATTGGGCGAGCCGCTCAGCAAGGAGGGCGGGTTGGTCGCGCTCTTCGGCTCGCTCGCGCCCAACGGCGCGATCCTCAAGCGCTCGGCGGCCGACCCGAAGCTCTTCGAGCGCGAGGGCCGCGCGGTCGTGTTCACCTCGCTCGACGACCTCGCGGCGCGCATCGACGATCCGGCGCTGGAGGTCACGCCGGACGATTTCCTGGTCCTGCAGAACGCCGGTCCGAAATCCGGCTACGCCATGCCGGAGGCGGGCTACCTGCCGATTCCGGGCAAGCTCGCGCGCGCCGGCGTGAAGGACATGGTGCGCATTTCCGATGCGCGCATGAGCGGCACGGCGTACGGCACGATCGTGCTGCATGTGTCGCCCGAGGCGGCTGCCGGCGGGCCGCTCGCGCTCGTGCGCAACGGCGATCGCATCCGCATCTCGGTGAAGAGCCGCTCCATCGACCTCGTCTTGCCGGCCGATGAGCTTGCGCGCCGTAAAGGCGCCTGGCGGCCGCCGGTCGACATGCCGGCGCGCGGCTACGCGCAGCTTTACATGCAGCACGTGCTGCAGGCCGAGCACGGGTGCGATTTCGACTTCCTGCGAAAGGCATAGCGGTCGCGCTGCTCGCCGTTGGCTCGCTTCCCGGGTGCAGCACGCTCGCGAGCCGGGGCGCCTTCGCCGGCTGCCAAGCGGCCGACACGGTCAGCACGCTCGAGGCCATGAAGGGTGGCGCGCGCGAGCTCAATCCCGTCGTCGCTGCGATCTTCGCCACGCTCGGGCCGGCGGGCTTCGTCGCCGCGAAGCTCGGCATTACGTTCCTCGTGCTGCACGAATATTCGGCCGTGTCCTCGGGCGTCGTCGCGGTCGCGAGCGGCGTCACGTGCGCTGCCGCTGCGAACAACGCCGTGGTCATGCGCAGGCGCGCAAAAGAGGCGCGAGCGCCATGAAGGTGCCGCGCAAGATCGTGTGCCTCGAGTCGTACTGGAACGAGAAAATGTTCGAGCATTTCTCGGTAAAGGCTTTTCTCGACGGCATGGCGCCGCTCGTCCATCCGCCGCTCACGGTGGCGCACCGTTTCGTCGACTCCGGCGCGGGCCTCGCCTATTACCTGCGGCGGCCGGGCGGCCTGATGTGGCGGCAGAAGGAGCTCTTCGACGCCCCGGTGTATTACCTCGCGTTCCACGGCGCGGCCGCGTCGGTGCGCGCGGTGGTCGAGCGCATCGGCGCCGATGAGCTTATCGCCGCCTTCGCGGGCTACGGCGACGCCGGCTATCGCAACCTCGTGTACTTCGGCGCCTGCAACGTGTTGCGCGGCGCGCGCGGGCTCGCCTTCGCACGCCGGTTCCTCAAGGAGACCGGCGTGCAAGCGGTCTTGGGCTACGCAACGCCGGTGGGCTGGATGGCGAGCCTGGTATGCGATCTGCTCTTTCTCCACCGCTTCTATAGCGACCCGTCGCCGTGGAAGAATCTGCGGCGCATTTTCGGATCGGTGCATCGTGACTATCCGGCCGCCCGGCGGCTCAGGCACCTGCTCATAACGCGCGAGGACATTCGATGACGCTGAACATCCGGCGGGTAGTGACCGACCATGATGAGCACGGCCGCTCGCGCGTCGCGATCGACGAGCGCTGCGGCAACGTGATCTCGCGCCGGCCCGGGCACCAGAGCTGCGTGGCCTGGACGGGCGGCGACGGCACCATCTTCCGCGTGGTCGAGTACCAGCCGGGCGTCGCACCGCGCATGCATCGCACGGAAACGATCGACTACGCGGTCGTTCTCTCGGGGGAAATCGACATGCAGCTCGACGAGAGCACGGTGCATCTCGGCGCCGGCGACGTCCTCGTGCAGCAGGCGACGCTGCACGATTGGGTGAACCGCGGCAGCGTTGCCTGCGTGATCGCGTTCGTGCTCGTGCCGGCGAAGCCCGCCGAGCGCGGCGGAAAGGTGCTCCATGCGGTGGGTTAGTGCGTTGCTGATCGGCCTATGGATAGGCTATGCGGGCGCCCAGGCCGATTACCCCTCGCGACCGGTGCGCATCATCGTGCCCTCGCCGCCGGCGGGCGGCACGGACATCGTGGCGCGCGTGCTCGCGCAGCATTTGTCGCAGGCGCTGCGGCAGCAGTTCTTCGTCGAGAACAAGCCGGGCGCGGGCAACATGATCGGCATCGAGGCCGCGGCGCGCGCCGCGCCCGACGGCTACACGCTCCTCATGACCGCGAGCACGCTCGCGCTGAATTCGGTGCTCTACGAGAAGGTGCCATACGACCCGGTGCGCGACTTCGCGCCGATCACGCTCGCCGCGACGGCGCCCAACATCCTCGTCGTGAATCCCCAGCTGCCGATCAAGACGCTGCCGGATCTCATCGCCGCCGCCAAGGCAAAGCCCGGAGCGCTCAGCTACGGCACGCCGGGCATCGGCACTTCACCGCATCTCTGCATGGAGCTGCTGAAAAGCATGGCGGGCATCGATCTCACGCACGTGCCTTATCGCGGCACGGCCGCAGCGGTCACTGACGTGATCAGCGGCCAGATCCAGGTGGCCTTCGCTACCGCCCTCACCGCCAAGCCGCTCGTCGACGCGGGGCGGCTGCGCGCGCTGGCCGTGTCCGGCCCGCGGCGCGTCGGCGCGCTGCCCGACGTGCCGCCGGTCGCCGAGGCCGGCGTGCCCGGCTATGAGGCGATGCAGTGGTACGGACTCCTCGCGCCGGCCGGCACGCCGGCGGCGATCATCGAGCGCGTGCACGCCGAGGCGCTGGTGGCGCTTCGCTCGCGTGAGATGAAGGAGCGCCTCGCTGCCGACGGCGCCGAGCCGCTCGGCACCACGCCTGCCGAATTCGGCGCTTACCTCCGGCGCGAGCTCGAGAAGTGGCGCCGCGTGCGCGATGCGGCGCACATCGATCGGCAATGAGCTAGACAGCGGCCGGCGATATACTTTAAGCTTGATCTATTCAGGCTTGGAGCATTCTCCATGAGCGCCGTCCCGCTGCGCCGCACCGACCGTGAAACCATTGCGCGCTCGGATGATCACCGCGCGCTGCGGATCTGGCTGCGGCTCCTCACCTGCACGCAGATGATCGAGCGCGTGGTGCGCTCGCGGCTGCGCGGCCGCTTCGCCACGACCCTGCCGCGCTTCGATCTCATGGCGCAGCTCGAGCGCCATCCCGAGGGCCTGAAGATGAATGAGCTCTCGCGCCTGCTGATGGTCACCGGCGGCAATGTGACCGCCATCGTCGACCAGCTGGAAAAGGAAGCGCTGGTCGAGCGCCTCGACGAGCCGAGCGACCGGCGCGCCTTCCGCATCCGCCTCACCAAGTCCGGCGAGAAAAGCTTCATCGAGATGGCGCGCGCGCACGAGGACTGGGTGGTCGAGATGCTGTCGGGCCTTACGCGGCGCGAGCAGGACGATCTTTTGCGGCTCCTCGCCAAAGCGAAGGAGCACGCCGTGGAGGTCGCGCCATGATCAAGCCGCAGCATTTCCTCTGGCATGTCGAAGGCAGGGTCGGCGTCGTCACGCTCAATCGTCCGGAGCGCAAGAATCCGCTCACCTTCAACTCCTATGCCGAGCTGCGCGACCTGTTCGCAGCTCTGCGAGCCGAAAAGCAAATCAAGGTCGTGGTGCTGCGGGGCGAGGGCGGCAATTTCTGCTCGGGCGGCGACGTGCACGAGATCATCGGGCCGCTCACGAAGATGGCGATGCCGGAGCTGCTCGAGTTCACGCGCATGACGGGCGATGTCGTGAAAGCGATGCGCCATTGCCCGCAGCCGGTCATCGCAGCGGTGGAGGGCGTGTGCGCGGGCGCGGGCGCGATCCTCGCCATGGCCTGCGATCTGCGCTATGCGGCGCCGAGCGCGAAGACGGCCTTTCTCTTCGTGCGCGTCGGCCTCGCCGGCTGCGACATGGGCGCCTGCGCCATGCTTCCGCGCATCATCGGCCAGGGCCGCGCGGCGGAGCTGCTCTATACCGGGCGCTCGATCAGCGCCGAGGAGGGCGCCGCCTGGGGCTTCTATAACCGCGTCGCGGATCCCGTGCTCCCGGTGGCGATGGAAGCGGCGCACGGACTCGCCACCGGCCCGAGCGCCGCGCATGCCATGACGAAGAAGATGCTGCACCAGGAGTGGAACGCGGGCGTCGACGAGGCGATCGAGATGGAAGCGCAGGCTCAGGCGATCCTCATGCAGAACCGCGATTTTCAGCGCGCCTACGAGGCGTTCGTCGCCAAGCAGAAGCCGAAATTCGAAGGCGACTGATGGACCGCTTCGCGCACTATTCCTGGCCATTCTTCGAGGCACGCCACGCCAAGCTCGCGACGCAGGCCGAGTCCTGGGCGCGCGACAGTCTCGGCTATGCGCACGGCGAAGATGCCGACGCTATTTGCAAGCGCCTGGTGCAGGACCTGGGCTGCGCCGGTTATTTGCACTATGCGGTGAGCGAAGCGCCCGACGTGCGCTCGATCGCGCTGCTGCGTGAAGTGTTCGCCTATCACGCCGGCCTCGCGGATTTCAGCTTCGTCATGCAGGGACTCGGCAGCGGCGCGATCGCGCTTGCCGGAAGCGAGGCGCTGAAGAAAAAATATCTGCCCGCGGCTGCGAGCGGCGAGGCGATTGCCGCCTTCGCGCTATCGGAGCCGGACGCCGGATCGGATGTCCAGGCGATGACGACGCGGGCGCGGCGCAGCGGCAACGCCTGGACGCTCGAGGGCACGAAGACCTGGATCTCGAACGGCGGCATCGCGAGCTTCTATGTCACCTTCGCCAAGGCCGACGAGGGCATCAGCGCCTTCGTCGTCGACGCCGCCGACGTGGACGCCTCCGAGCGCATCGATATCGTCGCGCCACATCCGATGGCCAAGCTGAGACTCGAGAATGCGCGCGCCGCGCCGCTCGGCGAGCCCGGCGGCGGCTTTAAGCTCGCCATGCGCACGCTCGACATCTTCCGCACGACGGTCGCCGGGGCCGCGCTCGGCTTCGCGCGCCGGGCGCTCGACGAGGCGCTCGCGCATGCCCGGGGCCGCAAGCTCTTCGGCCACGTGCTCGCGGACTTCCAGCTGAGCCAGGCGAAGCTCGCCGACATGGCCACCGCGATCGATGCCGGCGCGTTGCTGGCGTATCGCTCAGCATGGGCGCGCGACGTCAACAAGGCACGCATCACGCGCGAAGCGGCGATGGCGAAGATGTTCGCCACCGAAGCCGCGCAGCGGGTGATCGACCAAGCGGTGCAGCTCCTCGGCGGCCTCGGCGTCATGCGCGGGCATCCAGTCGAGCGCCTGTACCGCGAGGTGCGCGCCCTGCGCATCTATGAGGGCGCGACAGAGGTCCAGAAAATCATCATCGCGAGGGACTTGCTCAAGCAATGAGTCGCGTCGCCAAAACCATTCAGTCCGCTCTATGAGCTACACCGCCCACGTCGACAGCTTTGCACGCGACAACCTGCCGCCGCGCAGCCAGTGGCCGCAGTTCCTGTTCGAGCTGCCGGAGCTCAAGTACCCGGCGCGCCTCAACTGCGCGACCGAGCTCCTCGACAAGCCGGTGACGCGTGGCCACGGCCATCGCATCGCGCTGCGCTCGTCCGACGGGTCGTGCACCTATACGCAGCTCTTCACGCAGGCGAACCGCCTCGCGAACGTGCTGATGCGCGAGATGGGACTCAAGCCCGGCAACCGGGTGCTGCTGCGCGGTCCGAACAACCCGATGATGGCCGCGTGCTGGTTCGCGGTGATGAAGGCGGGCGGCATCTGCGTGGCGACGATGCCGCTCCTGCGCGCGAAGGAGCTGACCGAGATCATCACCAAGGCCGAGATCACGCACGCGCTCTGCGACAAGCGCCTGGAAGAAGAACTGGCCGCTGCGCTGCCCAATTGCCCGACCCTGGCGAGCGTCAAGTACTGGTACGACGAGGCGCCGGATTCACTCGACACGCTGGCGCTGCGCCAGCCGCTCACCTTCGGCAACGTGCCGACCGCCGCGGACGACGTCGCGCTGATCGCGTTCACCTCTGGCACGACCGGCAAGCCCAAGGGCACGGTGCACTTCCATCGCGACGTCATCGCCATGTGCGACTGCTTCCCGCGCTCGATCATGAAGATGCACAAGGACGACATCGTCTGCGGCACGCCGCCGATCGCGTTCACCTTCGGCCTCGGCGGCATGCTGTGCTTTCCGCTGCGCTACGGCGCCTCTACCGTTCTCATCGAGAAGCACACGCCCGAGACGCTGCTCGAGACGATTCAGCGCTTCAAGGCCAATACGTGCTTCACGACGCCGATCATGTATCGCCAGATGGCGGGCATTGCCAAGCGCTTCGACCTGCGGTCGCTAAAAACGTGCATATCGGCCGGCGAGGCGCTGCCCGATCCGACGCGCCAGGCGTTCAAGGAAGCGAGCGGCATCGAGATCATCGACGGCATTGGCTCTACCGAGATGATCCACATCTTCATCTCGCACACGCCCGAGCGCGTGCGCCGCGGCGCCACGGGATATGCAATTGCGGGCTACCAGGCGACCGTGCTCGACGAGGAAGGCAAGCCGTGCAAACCCGGCCAGGTCGGCCGGCTCGCAGTGAAGGGTCCGACCGGCTGCCGCTACCTGGCGGATGAACGTCAGCGCAACTATGTGCAGGACGGCTGGAACGTCACCGGCGACGCCTATCTGCGCGACGACGACGGCTACTTCTTCTACCAGGCGCGCACCGACGACATGATCATCTCGGCCGGCTACAACATCGCCGGCCCCGAGGTGGAGACGGCGCTGCTCGCGCATCCCGCCGTCGCCGAGTGCGGCGTCATCGGCTGGCCCGACGAGGAGCGCGGCACGATCGTGAAGGCCTTCGTCGTGCTGAAGGACGGCAACGCGCGCGACGCGGCGACCGTGAGCGCGCTGCAGGAGCATGTGAAGAAAGCCATCGCACCGTACAAGTACCCGCGCGCCATCGAGTTCGTGGACACGCTGCCGCGCACCGAGACCGGCAAGCTGCAGCGCTTCAAACTGAGGAAAACCCCATGATGGAAATCCTCCAGCCGCCCGGCTGGGCGCGCCCGAAGGGCTTCGCCAACGGCATCGTCGCGAGCGGCCGCTTCGTCTTCATCGCCGGCCAGGTGGGCTGGACGCCCGAGGGCAAGTGGGAGGCGCGCGACTTCGCGGGCCAGTTCCGCCAGGCGCTCGCCAACATCCTCGAAGTGCTCGCGCAGGCGGGCGGCGCGCCGCATCACCTCGTGCGCCTCACCTGGTACGTGCTCGACAAGCAGGAGTACCTCGCGAGCTTGCGTGACGTCGGCAAGGCCTATCGCGATCTCATGGGCCGCCACTTCCCGACCATGGCCGTCGTGCAGGTCGTCGGTCTCGTCGAGCCGCAGGCGCGCCTGGAGATCGAGGCCACCGCCGTCATACCGGAGGGCGCATGAAAGTGACCGTCGTTGGCGGCGGGCCGGGCGGCCTGTACTTCGCGTTGCTGGCGAAGAAGGCGTGGCCGCGCTGGGAGATCACCGTCTACGAGCGCAACCGTCCGGATGACACGTTCGGCTTCGGCGTGGTCTTCTCCGACCAGACATTGGACACGTTCAAGGCCTACGACCTCGTGACCTACGAGCGCATCCGGCGGCGCTTTGCCTACTGGGGCGACGTCGATGTCGTCTACAAAGGCGAGACGCTGCGCTCGGGCGGCAACGGCTTTTGCGGTTGCTCGCGCGTCGCGCTGCTCAACATCCTGCAGGACCGCAGCCGCGAGCTCGGCGTGCAGATGCGTTTCCAGCGCGAGGTGGAAAGCCTCGAGCAGTTCCCCGACGCGGACCTCATCGTCGTCGCCGACGGCATCAATTCCCGCATCCGCGAGAAGTACAAGGAGCATTTCCAGCCGAGCGTCGACCTGCGCCCGAACAAGTTCACCTGGCTCGGCTCGACGCGCCCGCTCGATGCGTTCAAGTATTTCTTCCGCGAGACGCCGCGGGGCATCGTGCTCGCGCATTGCTACCAGTACGAGGCGAACCGCTCGACCTGGGTCATGGAGATGAACGACGAGACGTGGCGCAATTTCGGCTTCGACAAGCTCTCCGAGCAGGACATGCTGCCCGTGCTCGAGCGCGTCTTCGCCCAGGAGCTGGACGGCCACCCGCTCATCGCCAACCGCTCGCTCTGGCGAAATTTCCCGAACATCACCAACCGCACATGGGTGAAGGGCAACGCCGTCCTCGTCGGCGATGCGAAGGCGACCGCGCACTTCTCCATCGGCTCGGGCACCAAGCTCGCCATGGAGGACGCGATCGCGCTCTACGAAGCGTTCCGCAGCCACCCGGACGTGAAGAAGGCGCTCACCCTCTACGACAGCGTGCGGCGCGAAGAAGTCGAGAAGACGCAGCACGCGGCGAACGTGTCCCTCGCCTGGTTCGAGAACATGAACCGCTACTGGGGCATGGAGCCCGAGCAGTTCGCCTTCGGCGTGATGTCGCGCTCCAAGCAAATTACCTGGGAGAACCTCGAGCTGCGGGACGAAAATTTCGTGCGCCGTGTGCATCGCTGGTTCGCGCACCGGGTGAAGAAGCAGGGCTTTGACATCGACGTCGATAACCCGCCGGTGCCGATGTTCACGCCATTGCGACTGCGCGACATGGTGCTCGAGAACCGCGTGGTGGTCTCGCCGATGGACCAGTACTCCGCGCTCGACGGCGTGCCCGGCGACTGGCACTTCGTGCACCTCGGCAGCCGCGCGGTCGGCGGGGCTGGGCTCGTCTATGTCGAGATGACCTGCCCATCGCCCGAGGCACGCATCTCGCCTGGAGACACCGGCCTCTGGAACGAGGCGCAGCGCGACGCCTTCAAGCGCATCGTCGACTTCTGCCATGCCAACTCGAAGGCGAAGTTGTGCATGCAGCTCGGCCATTCCGGACGCAAGGGCTCGACCCAGCTCGGCTGGGAGCGCATGGACCATCCGCTCGAGCAGGGCAACTGGCCGGTAATGTCGGCCTCCGCCATCCCCTATATGGAGGGCGTGTCGCAGGTACCGAAGGAGATGACGCGCGCCGACATGGACAAGGTCGTCGCCGACTTCGTGCGCTCGACGAAGTACGCGGAGCAGGCCGGTTTCGACATGCTCGAGATCCACATGGCGCACGGCTACCTGCTCGCCAGCTTCATCTCGCCGCTCACCAACAAGCGCAGCGACGCGTATGGCGGCAGCATCGAGAACCGGATGCGCTTTCCACTGCAGGTTTTCAGCGCGTGCAGAAAGGCGTGGCCCGAGGGCAAGCCGATGTCGGCGCGCATTTCCGCCACCGACTGGGCGCCGGGCGGCCTTTCCGGCGCCGATCTCATCGCGCTCACGCGCATGCTGAAGGACGCCGGCTGCGATCTCATCGACTGCTCTACCGGACAGACGGTGCCGTACCAGAGGCCCATCTACGGCCGCATGTACCAGGCGCCTTACGCCGACTGGGTGCGAAACGAGGTCGGCATCGCCACCATGACGGTCGGCGCCGTTACGACGCCCGATCAGGTGAACACGCTGCTTGCCGCGGGCAAGGCGGATCTCGTGGCGCTCGCGCGGCCGCATCTCGCGAATCCGCATTTCACGTTGCAGGCGTCTGCCTGGTACCAGGACACGGGCCAGTACTGGCCGCCGCAGTATCTCTCGGGCCGCGACCAGGCGTTCCGCAACGCGGCGCGCGAGCGCGCGGAGATGAAGGACCTGCGCATCAAGGCGCGGCCGGCGAGCCACCAGGTGAGTGACATCGAAGTGAAGAAAGCGGCGTGATCACGCTCTGGGAGCTGGGCGGCAGAGGAGGGCGGCGATACAGCCTCTTCTCCTGGCGCACGCGCATGGCGCTGCGCCACAAAGGCTTGGACTTTCAAAGCAACCCCGTGGCGATGAGCGACAAGGCGACGATCGCATTCTCCGGCGGCAGGACGGTGCCGATCATCAAGGATGGCGAGGATGGAGAAATGAGGGTCGTGCGCGACTCGTGGAAGATCGCCGAATACCTGGAAGAGCGCTACGCGAATCGGCCCACGCTCTTCGGCGGCGCGATCGGCCATGGCGTGACGCAGGCGTTCAACACCTGGGTCGATCGCGCGCTCGTGCCGGCGATGATGCCGGTGATCGTCGCCGACATCTACGAGCGCATCGACCCAGTCGATGAGGAATTTTTCCGCACACAGTTCGAGGGTTTCCTGGAGTGCACGCTCGAGGAGGCGCGCACGCGCGCGCCGCAGGCACTCGAGCGGCTGAAGCGCACGCTCGAGCCGCTGCAGGCGGCGCTGAAGCGGCAGCCATTTATCTGCGGCTCCACTGCTGCCTATGCGGACTACGTCTTGTTCTCGGTTTTTCAGTGGGCCCGCATCACCAGCCCTCAGGCCATGTTTAACAATTCCGACCCGCTCGACGTCTGGCGCAGCCGAATCCTCGACCTGTACGATGGCTTCGCTCGAAACATCCCTACGGCGTGAAATGCTCTCGCGGGTCGGAAAATATGAGGTGAAGCAGTTTCTCGGCAAGGGCGCGACGGGGTCCGTCTATCTCGCCGCCGATCCCTTCGGCCAGCGCGACGTCGCCATCAAGGTCATTGAAAAGCTCTCGAGCAACCCCGAGGAGGCGCGGCAACAGCTGCGCTTCTTTCAGAACGAAGCCGCGCTCGCCGGGAAGCTGCGCCATCCGCACATCGTCAGCATCCTCGACGCCGGCCTCGAGGACGTGAGCGGCGGCGAGCTATTGCGCTATCTCGTGATGGAGGTCGTCGACGGCCCGGCGCTGACTCAATACTGCGAGCCGGGGGAGCTGCTGCAGCCGACGCAGGCGGTCGAGATCGCCTACAAATGCTGCAAGGCGCTCGAGTTCGCCAACACGCTCGGTGTCGTGCATCGCGACGTGAAGCCCGCGAACATCCTGACCCGGGGAGTAGATGCGGGCGAGCTCGACATCAAGGTCTCCGACTTCGGCGCGGCGCAGCTCGCGCGCAGCGAAGTGACGCAGGTCTCAGGCGTCGGGTCGCCCGCGTACATGTCGCCCGAGCAGGTGAAGGGCGAGGACGTCGACTTTCGCACCGACATGTTCTCCCTCGGCGGCGTGCTCTATCACCTGCTCACCGGCCGACGGCCGTTCGACGGCGCGAACACGTACCAGTTGATCGACAACATCCTCAACGCGACGCCGCCCGCGCCCTCCACGGTGCGGCCCGACGTGCCGGAGCTCCTCGATGACATCGTCGCGCAGGCGCTCGGCAAGACGCGCGACGAGCGCTTCTCGAGCTGGGACCAGTTTGCCGAGGCGCTCGCGCGCCTGCTCGGTCAGGGGCGCGGCTCGTCGGATCTCTCCGACGCGGAGAAATTCAGCGCCTCGCGCCGGCTTGCGTTCTTCAAGCGCTTCAGCGACGTCGAGCTCTGGGAAGCGGTGCGCGCCTCGCGCTGGGAGCTGCATCCCGCGGATGCCGTGCTGATCGAGGAAGGCTCGCCCGACGAGCACTTCTACATCCTCGCCTCCGGGCTTCTCAAGGTCACGCAGCGCGGCAAGCTCTTGAACGCCGTGAGCCCCGGCGAATGCGTCGGCGAGATGGCCTACGCGCGACGCGACGCTCAGCCGAGGAGCGCGACCGTCACGGCGGTCGAGCCGAGCTGGGCGATGCGCATGCGCGTAGGCGACGTCGATACGCTCTCCGACCCGACGCGCGGCCGCTTCACCGAGGCCTTCCTCGCCATCATGGCGGCGCGCCTGTCGATGCTCGGCGGGCGCCTCAGCTCAATGTAAGGTGTCTGGAAAAGTTCATCTGGCCCCGTTGGTTTTGGCGCTCGTCGCCGTCGGCGCGAGCGCGGCCTACGACATGAACGACATCGCGCTCGGCGCCTCTGAGCGCGACATCAAGCAGCGCTTCGCCAACGCGCATTGCCGCGAGCTGGAATGGCCGAGCCGCGCGGCCGAGCGGCGCTGCGACGATTCACGCATCAACTTCGGCGGCGTCGACGCGAGCGTGACGTTCTATCTGAAGGCCGACGCCGTGCAGGGGTTCGACGTGCGCTTCGATCGCCGCGACGTCGCGCGCCTGCTCGCGTATCTGCGCACGCGCTACGGCAAGCCCGTCGCGGAGTCGCCGAAGCTCACCGATATCGAATGGCGAGCCGAAGGTGAACATGCTCGGCTCACCGCGGATGCGAGCCGGCGCCGCGCCTCACTGCTCGTGTGGCGCGGCGCCTTCGACGAAGAGATCTACAAGGTCCGCTAGAGCGCTATAGCTTACGCAGCGCCTTGACGATTCTCGCGGCGTCCTCTGCGCTGTCGAGCGCGAGGAAGCTGAGGAAGGTCTTGCCGATCGCCATGCTGTTCATGCCGCGCATGCTGACACCGGATTCGGCGACGGCGCGCGCGATCTTCGCGCCCATGCCCGGCTTGTCGGATCCCTCGATGCGCACGCCGTGGATCGTCTCGGAGCGCTTGAAGCCCGCCTCCTGAGCGGCGCGCGTCACTTTCGCGCCTTCGATCGGCCCGGCGAAGAGAATGCCCTGCCCGGAATGCTCGGGCGTGCGGCGCGCGAACACCACTTCGAGATCCGCGCCCGCCTTGGCGAGCGCTTCGAGCTTCTCGGCGGCACCGCCGGCCCGATCGTCGATCACCGCCATCCAAACATCGCCACGGCTCACTTTGATCGTCATGGTTGCCTCCTCCTGTGAAGTGGACTGGGGAGGCATAATCTACTCCCATGGATGAGCGCGCGATAGAGCGAAAAAAGGCGATCGAGCGCGCAGCGGCCGATGTGCGCGCCATCGAGCGCGAGCACCGCGTGACGCGCGAGAGTCTCGAGCGAATCAAGCAGCGGCGGATGCGTCTTGCAGCGCGGCAACGCGCATAGAAATCGGTGTCAGGCACCGATTTCCATGTAGGGCGGTTTCTGGCAACAAAGACGAAATCGGTGCCTGACACCGATTTCATGACGCCATGATTAGCGCGACGGAGCTGCGCCGCCGCCTCGCCGGCCACGGCGAGCTTGCCCTGCTCGACGTGCGCGAGCAAGGCGTGCATTACCGCGGCCACCCGTTCTACGCTTCGTGTGCGCCGCTCTCCCGGCTCGAGATGGTGATCGCCGACCTCGTGCCGCGGCGCAGTGCGCCGATCGTGGTGTTCGACGCCGGCGACGGATTGGCCGTCAAAGCAGCAACGCGCCTTGCCGACCTCGGCTACACCACCGTTGAAATCCTGGAGGGCGGTTGCGCCGCCTGGCAGGCGGCGGGCGGCGAGCTTTTCAGCGGCATCAACGTGCCGTCAAAGGCCTTCGGCGAGTTCGTCGAGCACCGCTACGAGACGCCGCGCATAGGAGCGCCTGAGCTGCGCGAGCTGCAGGCGAAGGGCGCCAAGATGGTCGTGCTCGACTCGCGGCCTTTCGAGGAATACCAGCGCATGTGCATCCCTGGCGGCATCGATACGCCCGGCGCCGAGCTTGCCTATCGGGTGCACGACCTCGCGGCGGATCCCGAGACGCTCGTGGTCGTGAATTGCGCCGGACGCACCCGCAGCATCATCGGCTGCCAGTCGCTGCGCAACGCCGGCATTCCGAACCGCGTGGTGGCGCTCAAGGACGGCACCATGGGCTGGGAGCTCGCCGGCTACGGCTGCGAGCGCGGCGCTGCGCGTGCTGCCGGTTTGCCATCTTCTGCCGGGTTGGCAAAGGCGCAGGCCGCCGCTGAGCGCGTCGCGCAGCGCTACGGCGTCAAGTTCACCGACGCCGGCCAGGTGCAGCGCTGGCTCGCCGATGCCTCGCGCACCACATACTTGCTGGACGTGCGCACGCGCGAGGAGTTCCAAGCGAGCCACCTCGCCGGCTCGCGCCACGCGCCGGGTGGGCAGCTCGTGCAGGCGACCGACGAATACGTCGCGATACGCCATGCGCGGCTCGTTCTCGTCGATCCGCAGCGCGTGCGTGCCGTCATGACCGCGTCGTGGCTTGGCCAGATGGGCTGGCACGACGTCTACGTGCTTCCTGCGCTCGCCGGCTTCAGCGTCGAGACCGGTCCGCGCAAGCCGCCGGTCCGCTTCAAGCCATGGGCGATCACCAACCAGGCGGGCGGCACGGTGCTCGACTTCTCGACGAGCCTGCGCTTTCACCATCGCCATATACCCGGCGCGTGGTGGGTGGTGCGCTCGCGGCTCGCCGAAGCGCACGCCAGGATCGGCGGCGAGCCGCGCACGCTGATCCTCACATCCGAGGACGGCGTGCTCGCACATCTCGCGGCGGCCGAGGTTGCCGGGCTCTGGCCCAAGGCCCAGGTGCGCGTCCTCGATGGCGGCAATGCCGCCTGGCAAGGTCCCTGGGAATCAGGCGTCGAGCGCGCGACCACCACGCGCGATGACGTCTGGTACAAGCCCTACGACCACGAGGCGGACTTCGAGCAGCACGCGCGCGACTACCTGCAGTGGGAAGTCGCGCTCATCGAGCAGATCAAGCGCGACCCGACGATCCGCTTCTACGCATAGTGGTTGTTCATCTCGTCGATGGCACTTACGAGCTGTTCCGCCATTTTTACGGCCTGCGCCGCTTCAACAAGGGCAACGACAAGCCCTACGGCGCCGTCGCGGGCGTCCTGCATACCGTGCTGCAGATGAACGAGAAAGGCGCCACGCACATCGGCGTGGCGACCGATCACGTCATCGAATCGTTCCGCAATGCACTCTGGCCGGGCTACAAGACGAGCGAAGGCATGGAGCCGGCGCTGCTCGCGCAGTTCCATCCGCTCGAGGAGGCGCTCGCCGCCATGGGCGTCGCGGTGTGGCCCATGGTCGAGCTCGAGGCAGACGATGCGCTCGCTTCGGCCGCTCATCTCGCCTCGGCGGACACGCGCGTCGAGAAGGTCTGCATCTGGACGCCGGACAAGGACCTCGCGCAATGCGTGCGCGGCGATCGCGTGGTGCAGATGGACCGCCGCGCCAACGCGATGCGCAATGAAGAAGCGGTGCGCGCCAAGTTCGGTGTCGAGCCGCAGCGCATCCCGGATCTGCTGGCGCTGGTCGGCGACGCCGCGGACGGCTATCCGGGCATCGAGGGCATCGGTGACGTGACCGCCGCACGGCTCATCAACCGCCATGGCGCGATCGAAGATTTCCCGCCGCAGGTCCTCGCCGCCGAGCGGCGCACGATGGCGCTGCTCTTCAAGCGCCTCGCTACGCTGAGAACGGACGCAGCGCTATTTGCGGACGTCGAAGCGTTGCGCTGGCGCGGCCCGACCGATGCCTTCGTCTCGTGGGCGGAGAAGATCGGCGATGCGCGGCTCTTGCCGCGCTCTAAATCGCTACTCGGGTCTCCTTAGGAGAGCGCCATGCGAATTGGCATCCTTGGTTCAGGACTGATGGGCGGCAAGCTCGGCACGATCTTCGCGCGCGCCGGCCACGAGGTGGTCTTCAGCTATGCGCGCAGCGCGCAGAAGCTCAAACGGCTCGCGCGGCAAGCCAAGGGCGCGGCACGGCCGGGGACGCCGCGCGAGGCGGCGAAGCATGCCGAGGCGGTATTGGTCGCCGTGCACTGGTCGCGAATCGACGATGTGCTCAAGCAGGCCGGCGATCTGGCCGGAAAAGTCGTCGTCAGCTGCTCGCTGCCCATGAACGCCGACGACACGGCGCTTGTGGTCGCGCATACCTCATCGGGCGCGGAGGAGCTGGCGAAGAGGATCCCAAGGGCGCACTTCGTGTCGGCATTCAACACCGTGCCGAGCGAAGTGCTTTTCGATGTCTACGCCGCCAAGCGCAAGGCGAGCCGCCCCACCCTCGTGTACTGCGGCGACGACCGCAAAGCCAAAAAAGTCGCTGTCCAGCTCATCCGAGACGTCGGTTTCGATGCGGTGGATGCGGGCCCGCTGCGCATCGCGCGCTACACCGAGCCCTTCGCGCTGCTCGTCGCTCAGCTTGCCTACGCGCGCAAGGGCGGCCCGCAGCTCGCCTATCGCTTGGAGCGGTTTTAAAGGAGAAAGAAATGGCAGAGTTCGCCGAATGGGAGAGTTTCTACGTCATCGTCGGAGCGGCCGCCGGCGCGCTGATCGGATTGCAGTTCGTCGTCATGACGCTGCTTGCCGAGAAGCCCCACCTCGGCACGCCGGAGGCTGGCGCCGCATTTGCGACGCCGACGATCGTTCATTTCAGCGTGGCGCTGCTTTTGTCGGCAATTCTGCGCGCCCCTTGGCATGACATCATGCCGATCGCCGTGCTCTGGGGCCTGGTCGGGCTCGGCGGCATCATCTATGTCGCGATCGTTGCCCGGCGCATGCGGACGCAGACCACCTACCGCCCGGACCTGGAAGATTGGTTTTCCCACGGCGTGCTGCCGCTGGGCGCGAATCTGGTGCTGTTCCTCTCAGCGCTCGCCGCGCCCTCGCATGAGCGCGAGGCGTTGTTCGCGCTTGCCGCGGGAACGCTGTGCTTGCTTTTCATCGGCATCCACAACTCCTGGGACACGATCGCCTACCAGGTGCTTGTCCGGATGCGCGAGGCGAAAGAGCGAACCTGAGGCTTAAACGCGCATAAACCCTTCGACCTCCGAAGCGGCCCAGGCAATCACCTTGTCCATTGGCTCGCCGCCTTGCGTGTACTTGGCGACCATCTTGGTCATGAGCGCCTGGTTGTAGATGTTGACGGCGATGTTTTGCGGCGAAGGAAAACCCGCCACCGAGAGGATCTGTCCCGGCTTGGGCGGATAGTGGTAGAGCGTGCCCTTGGGCGGGGCCTCGTCAGCCCACGTCGTGAAGTCGTTCAGCTTGGCGAAAGCCGGAATGTCGTAGCCCTGGCTCGCCGCCGTGGTCTTTTCCACCGCGGAGCGCTGCGAGAGATGCAGCAGCAGACTCTTGGCCGCGGTCTTGTTCTTCGAGAATTTCCAGATGCCCCAGAAGTAGGGCAGGTAGGGCTGATAGCGTCCGTTGGGACCGCGCGGCGTCGGAAATGTCCAGAGTTGCTCTGCCACCTTCGGGTTGTCGCGCTTCGCCACGGCCCATGCGCTCGGCGGATTCATGATCAGCGCGCACTTTCCGGCGATGAGCGCCTTGTTGTTCGACGCGTTGTCCCATCCGAAAACGTCAGGCGGCAAGGTCGCGGTGAGCTTCTTCATGTACTCCAGCACTTGTTTCACCGCATCGGACCTGACGGTGATATTGCCCTTGGCGTCGACAAACTCCGCGCCGTAGGCGCTCCACAGCGCGCCTTGCGTGTCGACCGAGTCTTCGGTTTGACCGAGACCGATGCCGAACGGAAAGCCGGCCCTTTGGCACTTCTGCGCTGCGGAGAGGAAGGCGTCCCAGGTCCAGCTCTCCGAGAGCGCCTTGTCCGGCGCCGCGCCGGGCGGATACATTTTCGTGACGTCGAGCCCGGCGTGCTGCTTCAAGAGGTCGATGCGTGCGCAGGGACCCTTGATCTGGCTGCCGAACGCCGTCGGTATCGCGATCCACTGGCCCGCCGGTCGCGCGAGGTACTCGATCAGCGGTCCGACCGGCCCGTTCGCCGCGAGCAGCGTTTTCATGACGTCGTCGACGGGTTCCAGCATCTTTGCCTTGTCCGCCGGTTGCCAGGTCGGGAAGGCGAGGATGTCGTGGCCGGCTCTCGCCTGCGCCTCGGCAGCGATCGTCAGCAGATTCTTGTTGCCCTGCGACGTGATGTAGTCGATCTTGAGGTCGACTTTTTCTTTCGCCGCCCATTCCTGGCACAACGCAGTAAGCGTGTCGTTGGCCTTGGGCACCCAATGGTCCCAGAAACCTACCGCGAGAGAACCGGCGGCGTGTGACGTGCGGACGTAAGGAGCAGCGACAGCGAACGTGGATGCAGCTGCTGCCGTGCCGAGAAAGCGACGGCGAGTGAAGCGAGCTCTCTTCATGGTGACCTCCCGAGCTCAGGATGCGCTGACGCATGATGCCCGTCAATACATCGTGCTTACCTCAGCAAGCAGCCGTCGGTGATGTCGAGCACCGCGCCGTTGATGGTCACCGGCGCCTCGAGCGCGAGCCAGCGGATCGCCTCCGCCACTTCCTCCGGCTTGCCGACGCGCCGCGTGTAGACCGCACGCATGAGCGCCTCGATGCGTTCGGGCTGCGCTTTCTTCAAGAGATCCGTCTCCACCGGCCCGGGCGCCACCGCGTTCACCTGGATGCCCTGCGGGCCGAGATAGGAAGCGAAGCTGCGCGTGAAGCTGACGACGCCGGCCTTCGTGACGCCGTACCAGAGATCGGTGTGCGCACTGTAGGCGGCGACTGACGCGAGGTTGATGATGCGCCCTTGCTTCCTTTGCACCATGCCCTTGGAGACGGCGCGGATCAGCTCCACCGGTGCCTCGAGGTTCACGGCGAGGATGCGTCGGCGCGCGTCGTCGCTGTAGCGGTCGATCGGGACTGCGGTCTGCACGCCGGCGTTGTTCACCAGAATGTCGACCTCGCCCAGGCGCTCGACCAGGCGCGCGATGCCGGCGATGTCGGTGAGGTCGTAGACGACGTCGCACGCCTCGCGATCGAGGCCGATCACCTTGCAGCCGCTTTTGCGCAGTGCCTCCGCCGCCGCGCGGCCGATGCCGCGCGCGGCGCCGGTGACGAGCGCCGTCTTAGGCAACGAGGCCCGGCATGGTGAAGCCCGCGGACTTGAGGTCGCGGATCAGCTCCTCCTCCTGGGCGCGCGTGAGCTCGACGAGCGGCGGGCGACAGGTCTTCCACGCCGGATCGTTGCCGAAATGGGCGACGATGTTCTTCAGCGCCGGAATCATCGGCTGCTTCTGCACGATTTTGCGCGTCGCGCTGATGGCCGCCTGCTGCTTGTCCGCATCGGCCGAGCGCCAGCTCTTGTAGAGATTGGCGATGGGACCGGGGTTCACGTTGCCGGTCGCGGTGATGCAGCCCTTGCCGCCGTTGCGCATGTTGTCGAGCAGGAACGCCTCGCTGCCCGCGAAGACATCGAAGCCTTCCTTGGCGAAAGCGTCGAGCATCGCCTTGGTGTTCGACCAGTCGCCCGACGAATCTTTCACGCCCGCGACGATGCCCGGATACTTGGAGAGGAGACGCTCGATCAGTCCGACCGTGATCGCCACCTGCGACACCGGCGGGATGTGATAGAGGTAGAGCTGAAGGCGCTCATCGCCGACGCGCTCGATCACCTCGGCGAAGTTTCTGTAGAGGCCTTCGTCGGACACGCCCTTGTAGTAGAAGGGCGGCAGCATCAGCACGCCCGCGCATCCGAGCTCGACCGCGGCGCGCGTGAGCTCGATCGAGTCGCTGATCGCGCAATGACCCGTGCCGGGCATCAGGTTCGCGGCCGACACGCCGCCTTTCACCAGCGCTTCGAGCAATCTTCTTTTCTCGGCCACCGACATCGAGTTGGCTTCGCTGTTGGTGCCGAAGATCGCGAGCCCGGCGCAGCCGCTCCTCAGCAGCCAGCGGCAATGGCGCACGAAGCGCTCCTCGTCGGGCGAATAATCCTTGCGGAACGGCGTGATCACCGGGGACAGCACGCCCTCGATGCGCTTCACCTTGCTCATTGCTGGTTTCATGTCAGTCCACCTTGGCGCCAGAAGCCTTGACGATCGGTCCCCACCGCTTGAGCTCGTCCTGGATCATCTTCGCCATCTCTTCTGGCGAGCCGGGAATGATGTTGTAGCCCAAGTCGTGCATGCGCTTGACGAACTCCGGCGACTTCGTCGCCTGCACGGACGCGGCGTTCAGCTTTGCGATCACGTCCTTCGGCGTCGCCGCCGGCACCATCAGGCCGAACCAGACGCCGGACTCGTAGCCGGGGACGCCGGCCTCCTGCATCGTCGGCAGGTCGGGGAGCGTCGCGTCGCGCTTCGCGCCGGTGGTGGCGAGCGCGATCAGCTTGCCCGCTTTGATGTGCGGCAGCGACGAGGGAATGTTGTCGAACATCATGTTCGTCTGGCCGGCGAGGAGGTCGGTCACCGCGGGAGCGCTGCCCTTGTACGGGATGTGCACGATGTCGGTGTGCGTAAGGAAGGTGAACATCGCTCCGGACATGTGGATGCTGGTGCCGGCTCCGCTCGAGGCGTATGTGTACTTGCCCGGGTCCTTTCTCGCGAGCTCGATCACTTCCTTGACGCTGCGCCCGGGAAACGACGGGTGCACGACGAGCACGTTGTTGAGCGAGACGATCGGGGCGACGGGAGCGAGATCCTTGTTCACATCGAGCGGCATCCTCGTGTAGAGGAAGGGATTGATCGCCTGGATACCGCTCGTGCTCATGACGATGGAGTAGCCGTCGGGCGCCGAGCGCGCGACCTCCAGCACGCCGAGGTTGCCGCCCGCGCCCGGCTTGTTCTCGACCGTCACGGCCTGCCCGAGAACCTTCGTCATCTCGTGGGCCGTGGCGCGCGTCGCGATGTCGACCGCGCCCGCCGGCGTGAACGGCACGACGATGCGCAGCGGCTTGGACGGAAAGGACTGGCCGAGCGCAAGGGTCGGCAGCAGAAGAGCAATAGCGAAAAGGCGGAACACCGGGAAACCTTTAGACGGTAGAGTGCGAGCCGCGAATTATATGGCCGACGTTTCGAAGTTGGTGAGCATCGAGGACCTGCGGCAGCTCGCTCGGCGCCGCCTGCCGCGCGCGATCTTCGATTTCTTCGACGGCGGCGCGGAGGACGAGGTGACGCTGCGCGAGAATCGCGCCGCCTTCGAGCGCGTGCGGCTGCTGCCCAAGGTGCTGGTCAACGTCGCCAAGGTGGACCTCAGCACCGAGCTCTTCGGCGTGCGCTCGACCCTGCCGCTCGCCATCGCGCCCACCGGCGGCATCAGCGCCGGCCGCGCCGGCGCCGAGCTCATCCTCGCGCGTGCCGCGAAGGCGTTCGGCGTGCCCTTCACGCTCGCCACGCCGGCCGCGTTCACCATCGAGCGCGTCGCCGAGGAGGTCGGCGGGCGGCTCTGGTTCCAGCTCTATGCGGTGCGCGAGCACGAATTCCGCGAGAAGCTCATCGCGCGCGCGAGCGCCGCCGGTTACGAGGCGATGCTGGTGACCGTCGACCTGCCGGTATCGGGCAAGCGCGAGCGCGACCCGCGCAACGGCTTTCGCACGCCGTACAACCCGAACTGGCGCAATTCGCGCGACGTGATCTTCAAGCCGGCGTGGCTCTGGGAAATCGTGCGGCATGGGTTGCCCGGGATGGCGAACTTCGACGGCTACCGTTTCAGCACGCCGAAGGGAACCGACATCGCCACTGCCGTCGGCCGCGAGATGGACGCCGCGCTCGACTGGGAGGCGATCAAGCGCATTCGCAGCCTCTGGCCGCGCAAGCTGCTTCTCAAGGGTGTGGAGCGGCCGCAGGACGCCGAGCGCGCGGCCCGCATCGGCTGCGACGGCGTCGTCGTGTCTAACCACGGCGGCCGGCAGCTCGACGGCGCCGCTCCGACGCTCGACGCCTTGCCCAATGTTGCGCGGGCCGTCGGTTCCAGGATCACCGTGTTGCTCGACGGCGGCGTGCGCCGCGGCGTCGACATCCTGAAGGCGCGCGCCCTCGGTGCGCACGGCGTACTCACCGGTCGGGCGACGCTCTTCGGCGCCATGGCGGGGGGCGAAGAAGGCGCGCGGCGCGCGCTCGAGATCCTCGCAAGCGAGCTCGAGCGCTCGATGCAGCTCTGCGGCGTGCGCTCGGTCGCGGACATCGCCCCGGACCTTCTCGCGCCGCGCTAGGAGCGGCGGCGCGATTCTTCGTCGGACGCGACCGACTGGCGCGCCCGATGCAGCATCTTCTCCAGCTTGGGAAGCAGATCGGGCTGATGGCGCTCGAGCTGCACGCGCACGAGCTTGATGTCCAGCGCCAGGTTGGCGCGAAGCAGCTTGCGTGCATCGACGACGTTCTGCTCCTGCGCCGAAGCGAGATAAAGCCACAGCAAGGCTTCGGCTGAGGGCGCTTTCAGCTTCGTGCCGAGAATGACGGCGTGGCGCACATTGGCGAGAGCGAACTCCTCGGCGCTCGTGCCGGCATAACGAATGTCGATTTCGACGTCCGCCTCTTTGAACTTGGACTGCAAGTTGCCGACGTTGACCACCTGGAATTCAGACGCGAGCAGCGTGTCCATCTCCGCCTTGCGCGCGAGCTCGACGAATGCATCCACGCCGAGCGTCATGCGCGGCCGCACGTAGAGCGAAAGCGCGTTCGCGCCGCCGATGACGTAGCGCACCTGCTGCGACTCGAGGATTAGGACGAGCCGCGCCAGCACCGGCTTCATCGCCGGACGGTGGGCTTGCACGAGCAGCTCGAACGCGTCCATTCCCTATTGCCTATTATCGGCGCGTCGCGACGATCTGCACCCCGAGCGCCGCAGCCGCGGCGAGAGCGGAGATCGCGCACACGGCGAGCCAACCGGCGTGCGCGAGCGCGCTCGAGGCGATGAAGGCGCCTGCCGCGTTGCCGCTCCAGACGCTCACGCCGAAGATGGTGTTGGAGCGGCTGCGCGCATCGGCGGCGAGCGAGTTGACGACCGTCTGGTTCGCCACCATCGCGGCGCGCAGGCCGCAATCGAGGAGCGCCGCGCCGATCGCGAGCGCCGCGGGCCACCAGGCGCCGAACGCGAATACGCCGTAGGCGACGATGATCACCGCGATGCCGGTGGTGACGATCGCCGCGGGGCCGCTCGCGTCGAGCCAGCGCCCGGCCGGGCGCGCGATCAGGATGCCGGCTGCGCCCGGGATGCCGATCAGGCCGGCGACCGTGGGACCGAGACCATGCACGTCGCGCAGCATGGTCGCGATCGTCGCCCAGAAGCCGCCGTAGCAGACGCCGACGAGCAGCTGGATGATCACGACGCGGCGCATGTCGCCGTGTGCGCGCAGCAGCGCCACCAGCGAGGCGAGGAGCTTGGGGTAAGCGAGCGAGGTGCGCGGCGTCGAATGCGGCAGCCTCGCGATCAGCGCCGGCGTGATCGAGGCAAGGAGCAGCGCCGCGAGCACGTACATCCACCGCCAGCCGAGGTGCGAGGCG